>JAAROH010007857.1_pt1 | contig 27708 bp, 26 predicted proteins | sample 7248631 | NCBI WGS metagenome assembly JAAROH01 (sample SAMN09772309, study PRJNA484901) | compost metagenome | isolation source: Vermicomposting unit | place: India | reverse complement strand
CTAGGGTAGGGACTACCCGAAGTAACGCTCAGGGAGAAGAAAGGTTGCTTTCTTCGTGGAGCTGAGAAGCCCCCACCTCTAAGCGAAGCGCAGGTGGTGGGTAGTTCACACTCCTTCTATTTCCTCTTTGTTGCGTCGGAAGAACAATTCGCCTGTAAACCTGCACGTACCATATACCGCATTCGCCGCCGTACAAGCAACGACGTGACGGCTTGTTTGCAAAGGATGGATAAACTTTGAACGAGTCGCTACCTTCTGAAGCTGTTCGACCGTAAAACCTTTTTTCGTTAATGCTTCGTTAAACTCCTGCTGCGCAGCCTGTTTTGCCTTAAATAGCATCATCTGCACTCTGCTGTATACATTAATCGCTCCGTCTCCCGTCGTTTCAATCGGAAGAAAGATCGTTTCGGGATACTTCTCAGTAATCAATGACTGAACCCCGTCGGATACCCCGGAAGACGGCATGCATCCAAATGGCTTAACGGAGATGGTCATGTTTACTTTTCGTTTTTTCACATTAAGGATTAACTTGCCTACTTCCATATGCCCTTCCCCGCCGCGCAAGTGATTGTCATAGTGTTCATGGGCAACTCGGGCAATCTCATCCATGTCAGGTAAATGGTAATTATACAAACCGATTATCTTGGCGTACATCTGAAACATGATCCGAAGAGCACGATCAGCCACCCATAACATACGCAAATGCAAAATAGGTTTTTTTCCCTGCAGGCCGTAACGTCCAGAGTCCGACTCGCGCAGATTCATTCGCCTCAGAGTATCATAGCGACCCTCCCAGATAAGATACAGAATCCAAGCTGTCACTGACTGTACGTCGACTTCAGCCCCTTCCTGCTCCAGAAAACGCTGCAATTGATAATTGCCGTCCCCTTCTGTTGTCATGGCCCAAAACTCACCGATAATGCTTACTTTAGGCTTTACCTGTGTCCGGTCTACCCGAACAGCTTGCAATTCCTTACGGCATCTAATGAGCGCTGGAATGAGCCACCTCCGCCTGCTTAAGGCGTCATACAAGTGTTGTTTGCAACGGCTTAAGGCTGCCTTCGTCGCGCCTTTTTCCACTTCATAAGGACGAATACGGTACCCTAATGCATTCAAAATGTCTCCTAAAAGAACCGCTTTTAGAAAACTGATGAAAAAGGAAGTGTCTAATTTGAGGGCTGATTCTCCACCAATTGCCTGCTTTAAACCGTCTTGCTGCTGAAACAACAGAACACGAAAACCGTCAAATCCAGCATCCCGCAAGGCCTTCCGGTACTCCGTGACATAAGTGCCAAAGCGACAAGGGCCGCAGGAACCGCTAGTAATAAACAGATAGTTGCGGATGATTTCCTCTTTCGATTTCCCTTCCACATCCCGCAAATAACACAGGTATTTGATTAAATTGCCTACAGTGAAATATGTCGGGTTGCACTGCCCACGGTTGCCAAACTCCTTGCCGAACCGAAGCGACTCGTTGTCCGGGCAGTCCAAATGCTTGATCTGATATCCCAACCCTTTTAGAGCGCCCTCTACCAGATAATCGTGAACCATCGTCAGTCCACCAAACAAAATAGTCGTGGTCGCTCTGTCTTTAGCCAAAAACTGGCGGGGAACCGGATCAAACCATTGGTTCTTTTTTTGCTGATGTAAACCCAACTCTTTTTCCAGTTCTATCTGAAACCGACGCAATTCGTCTTCGTGAGAATGCTGAACTTGGAATTGACCATTGTCCTTGGTGTTTACAGACTTCCCTATCCTATTCATTGATGTACTCCACTCCTTGTCTTAATAACATTCAGACATGTTTTAATTTCCTGTTTTGGAAATACTTCCTTCCACATATAACTCAATTTGTTTGGTTTGTTGCCGATTCAGCAGCTCGGCGCGTTTTTGTTCAAGACGCTGCTGCAATTCTACCTTTTTCTGAGCCATATCCTGTAGACGCTCTTCGTTAAGTCCCAGGCTATGAGCATATGTCTTCACCCGAATCTTAATCGAACCGCTTGGTTTATTGGCATCAATGTCATGCAATGCCGAATAAGGGGTACCTGCGGTTGAAATAATCGAATCAATCAACCCATAGGTAGGAGCGTCATGTCCACACTTAAAACTGGACAAATCTAATACCGCCACATTGGGGTGGCGATCGGCAAATTTGGCCGCCCAGACCTTTTGTACACTATTGGAACTGAAGTTTTCTGGCCACACATCGGTTACTTCCAATGCGTAATCGACACGCCCACTTTTTAAATCATCTTCAAAAAAGCGTCTCAGCCATGTTTCATCTTTCGGAATAGAGCGCATGGACAGAATGGGATAGCCCAGCACTTGAAACTCTTCCAATACACCGTGATTAAGTCCCGGATCGGAATGATAAGGACGCCCAATCATCAAAATGGCAAGACGATTTTCTTTTTCTACCTGTTCAAGAATTATCCGACCCTTTTCCTGCATTTCCATATCGAACATCTCCATCGCCTTAAAGCCTTGCTCCACAGCGAAATCGCTTTCATCTTCTGTGATTTGAAGATGTTCTCTAAACGCTTCATACAGCTGCTTTTTCATCAAGTTATGTTCCGTAAAGGTTACCGCCGGATCAAGATAGGTAACCCCTTTCGTGGCAAAAAAGTCAATTTCTTTTGTAAAGGCGGCCTTAATTACATTCGGAGCACCGGCCACAATTGGGCAACTGGCCGAATCCATCACATTTTGCAAGTGGGTCGGAATATGGGTAATGCATGGGAAAAAGATGTAGTCAAGAGGCTTTCGCTCATGATGCTTAAACAATAAATTATGGATATGGGCCTGAGCTACCTTCGAAGGATAGCAAGGGTCTATCGAGCCGTACTTTCCACCTTCCTGCCACATTTCCTCGCTTGTATAGTCGCTGAAAACAATGTTTCGTTGGTCAACACCAAGCGTCTCGAAATATGTACGCCAAAAAGGAGCTGTAGACCAAATATTGAGCACCCGGGGAATTCCGATCCGAATTTGCTTCCGCCTTTCCATCGCTTCATGCGAAGAGCGCCTAAAACGTCGCTTATATGATGTTTTTCGGAGCCCACCTAGCCCAAACCAGCGGCGTGCTACCTGTATATCATCCACTATCGTACCTGGTTCAGGCAAAGCTTGCGGTTCATAGAAGTGTTGAAACATGCGGCGCGCCTCGTACTCCACCAAGTTTGGATAATGCTTTTTGAGTTCTTGCCGCTCCTTAGTCAGTTTGATGACGGCTTCTTTGTTTTCAACGGTTCCTTTTTCACAGCTAAAACCGGAGATATAACGCGCTGTTTGTCCATCTGGCGTTTGCGAATCAATAAAGGTTCGGCTGCAATGATTGGGACAGAAGGTGCACCGGGTAGATTCATCGTTGCGAGTCACATAACGTAAATGAATAGCGGCATCCAGCCCTAAGAACGTTGAATACCCCCGACGTTTTACAACACGCAACGTTTCCATCGCGGCTCCGATCGCTCCTGCTTCCCCCGGATGGGGATGAACGTAAACCTCTGCATCGGGAACCCGCTGTTTAATGTAGTCGACCTGAGCTTTTACTGCGGCTAGATTATATTGGGTTCCTCCCTGTAAGACAAACTTGCGCCCCAATTCAGCCATACGCGGGATCTGCACCACATACTGCCATACATTTTTTGGCAATACCAGTGCCAAACCTGCCAACAATTCTTCCTTAGAATACCCTTCCTTCTGGAAATTCACCCGATCTGCATCAAGAAATACAGCACAACCATATGAAAATTTCGGAGTGAGGTCAGCCCTGAAAGCAGTATCCGCATACTCCTGAATCGGAATGCCGAACTGGTCGGCCATGGCTTGCAGCAACATCCCGTTCCCGGCGGAGCATTGATTTGACAATCTAAAGTTACGAATATCTCCGTTTTTAAGGAAAAGCACCTTGATATCCTGCCTGCCGATATCACAGATAACATCGATATCGCCAAATTGATGAACAGCGCTCATCATATGAGCAACCGTTTCCACAATATTGACATCCGCCTTCAACGTTTTTTCCAGCACATCTGCCGCATATCCTGTGGCGCCAAAACCAATGATCTCTAATTCGGTTCCTTGACCCTCTACCTTATCCCGAATCCGCTTTAACATTTCTTTCGTATCTTCGAGCGGGTTCCCCTTAGAAAGTTGATATTCCTTAAGCAGAATATTCCCGCTTTCATCAACGAGCACGGCTTTGGATGACGTGGAACCACCGTCGAGGCCAATAACTGCCCTTACCTTCTGTCCCGGCGCAAAGGAAGCTGGTGTGAACGAAGGAATCGTATAATTCTTGCGGAATTCTTCCAGTTCTTTTTCACTACTCACCAGAGGCGGGCCGGCATTCTCACCCAGTTTTGCTTTTCGGCCATGAGCGATAAATTCCTTCAGCCCTTTCAAGCCCGTGTAAGTACCTACACCAGTCGGTTCATGCATCCCGTACATAACGGCACCGTAAGCTGCATAATACTGTGAATTCTTAGGCACAAAAATCAATTCATCAATCGGTATGTCTTTAGGGTAATTGTATCCTCGTTCTTGCCAGGTTTCAGGGATACGTTTTCGCCAGCATTCTTGCAGAAAAGGCAAATATGTATTCGGACCACCCAGCAAAAGAACGCGGTGCCGCAGCGTGTTTCCGCGAGTCAGAACGGAAAGGTTCCGCATAACAATGGCATCCGCCAGAGAACACATAATTTCCGCGGACGGAATCCCGCTTTTCACCAGATTAACAATATCCGTTTCAGCAAATACACCACACTTTGCGGCTACATGGTGCAGTTTGGTATCGTCAAAGTGTAGCCGGCCGACCTCTTCCATCGGCATTCCCACTTTGATCATGCACTTGTCAATCGTGGCACCTGTACCGGATGCACATTTGTCATTCATCGAGGTAAGCGCTTGCTTGTTGCCTGTTTCCTCGTTTTCCTTGAAAATGATAATCTTAGCATCCTGACCTCCCAATTCAATTACGCTTCCTACATCGGGATGAAGATGTTCTACCGCCATCGTGACAGCATTCACTTCTTGAACGAACTTCGCACCAATGTGCTCAGCAATTGGGCTGCTACCGGAGCCCGTCATAAATACGCGAATATTTTCTTGTTTAACGTGGGAAAACTCATTACCGATAACAATCAAGAATTCTAAAACCTTCTCCGCCTGCTTCGTGTGGTGACGTTGATAGTCTGACCAAAGAATTTCTTTGGTTTTTGGGTCTACCACGGTTGCTTTGACGGTCGTAGAACCAACGTCGATCCCTATGATTAAAGAGTCTAATCCTTTGGTTTCGTTTTTCACGAAATCACCCTTTGTTAAAATGTAACATTTAGGTTCAACACCAAAATCTGCAGTTGACGATTTAGCATGCACGCTTGTCTTTTCATTTTTAGTAATACATTTTTTGGATGTTAAACCATTATTTTATTAAGACATCATTTATTATTAGAAGAAATTAAGTAATATATACATAGTGAAAACTTTTTTTTCAGCACTATAACCACGTCAAAACGAAACATAAATGTATAAAGCTGAATGAATAAAGCGGTCATAAATGATTAAAGAGGATATAATGAAATGTCCATGAGGTTGAGGGGCCTAGTTATAATAAGACGAGGAATAAAGATATCATCAAACAGTTCAATACTATTCGGCTTGATAAATCATGACTTGAGGTTGAAGAGGAGAAGGAAAAGAACGACATCACTCTTTATCGCTGTTCGGATCGTTTCTCCCCTTCCCCTTCTTCATCCTCTTGTCATCAATGATTTAAAATTCCCAGACGTTCCTTCTCTTCCAGCTGGATGTCCACCGCTTCTTCATGGCGCCCCAAAAGCGCGTAACGCATACTGTCAAGCAGCGCTTCCCAACTTGCTTCGATTACGTTTGTCGACACGCCGACCGTACTCCAACTATCGCGGCCATCTTTTGTTGATTCTACCAGCACACGCACTTTTGAAGCAGTCGCCTCGTGTTCACTTAACACGCGTACTTTATAATCGGTCAAATACATTTCCTTAAGATCAGGAAAGAATACTTCAAGCGCTTTGCGCAGCGCATTGTCCAGCGCATTAACCGGCCCGTTTCCTTCCGCTACCGTATGTACGGTCTGTCCATTTACCTTCACCTTGACGGTCGCTTCTGTTACAACGTCCTGTTCCCCGATCTTTTCCATCAAAACTTTAAATGACTCGACGGTAAATACTTCTTCATAATCGCCGAGTCCTTTACGCACCAGCAGTTCAAACGAAGCTTCTGCACCTTCGTACTGGTACCCCTGGTATTCAAGCTCTTTTACCTTCTGGATAATGGCGCGCCCTTCCGGTTTATTTTTGTCTAAATCAATATTCAGTTCCTGCGCTTTAAACAGCAAATTGCTTTGTCCAGATAATTCTGACACCAATACCCGACGCGTGTTTCCTACTGTTTCCGGTTTAATATGCTCGTACGTTTCCGCGTCTTTCAAAATCGCGCTCACATGCATTCCACCTTTATGCGCAAAGGCGCTCTGACCTACAAATGGCTGTGTGTTTTGGGGTACGATGTTTGCAATTTCATACACATAGCGCGACGTGTTGGTCAACTGCTTCAATTGTTCGTCCGATACACAAGCATAGCCAAGCTTTAACTGAAGATTCGGAATAATAGAAATCAGATTGGCATTGCCGCATCGTTCTCCCAATCCATTGATTGTTCCCTGAACTTGCGTTGCTCCCGCCGCCACCGCTGCCAGGGAATTCGCCACTGCCAGCTCTCCGTCGTTATGGCAATGAATGCCGATCTTCGTTCCTACTTCTTCGCATACTCGCGCTACAATCTCGCTGATTTCATGCGGCAAGGAACCACCGTTCGTGTCGCAAAGCGTCAACCAGTCCGCTCCGGCCTCCATGGCTTTGCGGATCGTTACCATCGCATATTCCGGATTGTGCTTGTAGCCATCAAAAAAGTGTTCAGCATCGTAAATGACTTCCAAACCTTTGTCTTTCAGAAAGCGAACCGATTCATAAATCATGCTCAAATTTTCCTCCAGCGTCGTACCGAGCGCTTCAGTCACATGAAAGTCCCAGCTTTTCCCAAAAATTGCAACAGCTTCGACTCCGCTCTTGAGAATCATATTCAAATTTGCATCTGCTTCCGCCGTTACGCCAAAGCGGCGTGTACTGCCAAACGCCGTAATCTTCGCGTGTTTCAGCTTCAGTTCTTTTGCCCGTAAAAAAAACTCCATATCCTTTGGATTGCTTCCCGGCCAGCCACCTTCAATATAATGGACACCAAGCTGATCGAGTTTTTTTGCGATTTTCAGTTTGTCATCCACCGAGAGACTGACACCTTCTCCCTGGGTGCCATCCCTCAGTGTTGTATCATAAATAAATATCTGAGTTTTCATTGTTCCATCATTCTCCCCTTCTCTTAATCTCTCAGTAGCTCCTTTGATCGATTATTCGCAATTGATTATTTTTTTCTGTAAAGTATATCATATCACATAGAGGGTAGCTATAAGAAGCTTTTTCGATTATTATAAGTAAGAATTACGAAACGAAAGTGTGATGTTTATGCGCAGTCGTTATTATGGCACACCGGAAGAACTAGGATTCGCCGAATCGTTAGCAGTATATGAATACATCGTGCCACGTCTCGGGAAAACCATTCTCCGACACGGTTCGTACTTAATTGATATAAATGCCCTGCTTACCCCGGTAAATCTTGATTGCTTCCACTGCCATCTCGTGCACGGCCACAATTGCTGCGAAAAGGGGCAGCCCTACTCCATGCACGGCGATAACCTGGCGCTATTTGAAAAACATGCGTTTACGATCTTGGAAACGTATACGAACGACGGGCGCGCGCAAGAAGCAAGGGAAAAAGGGGTGTTCGAGAAAACGATCCATACGAACTACTATTCTTCTATCCGTACGTTTGAAGAAAATTGTCTTTATTTAATAGAAGAAAATGGAAAGCGTATCTGCGCCATCCATAAGTACGCGCTGGATAAAGGAATGAACCCATCCCAAATTAAACCTTTTAGCTGCTCTTTGTTCCCTCTCGAAATCATCGAGTGCGACCTCGGTCTTTTAATCACGGCAGCCATCCGCGAAACAGAAAGTTTTAGCCGGTGGGGCGATTATTATAGGAAAAATTACGCATGCGTCAATCCAAAACGCCGCCCCGCCGGCTCACCAAAAAACTACTTTGCGCCTGAAGGCTACGTTCCAGCATGGACATGGGCCCGCAGTTTGCTCGCTACGTACTGGGGAGAGCGCACTGTACAGGAAATTGAAGCCCTCCTTCATAGCGAATAAAAATGGGTAACCTTCTATTTTTCTCCTGTTGCAGGTATAATAATAAGGACGATTATGAATCCAGAAAGGATGTTCAAAAAATCATGAAATGGCAGGATGAGTCAGCCCAACTTCTTGACGAACTTATGAAACCGCTGCCGGTATTTGTGCGACCAATGGCAAAAAAATCAATCAAAAGTAAAGTCGAGCAAGTAGCCCAGCAGGCAGGGGCCGAAGAAGTAAACAAGGATCACGTTGTGCGCGGCTATATTATGGCCGCACCGGACAAAAGCCGGGCGGTAACGGCACTTGAAGCAAACCAAATCGACCTTTCTCCGTATGCCGATCTTCTAAAATAACAAAAATTAACATATTATTTTATTCCATTCTAAAAATGGCCGGGAATGCGAATCTCCCGGCCGTTTTTTATCGCAAATGAGGAACCACTTGCGAGTTTTTCTCATTTTGAATGCAACATATGAGCGAGCAAAGTACGCGGCGTTTCCGTACGGTGCAACGTATATTTCACCCACAAGGTGTTCATCAAAAATAGCGAAGCGGCCATAAAAAATAGACCGTGCAAACCAATGAAGCCGCTCAACATCCCACCTGCTATCGGACCAAGCAAATTCCCCAGATTCATCGCGCTCGTACTGTATGCAAACGTCTGGCTCTCCATCCCTTCCGGCGCATACTTGCGAATAAGGTTATTGACCGAAGGCACAAGGCCACCTATACACATGCCAAGCAGGAATCTGAGGATAATCAAAGGCCAGACGGAATGCACAAGACCCTGCGGAATAAAAAAGACAACTGCACCGATAAGGCAAATTAATAATACGTACTGTGAACCGATTTTGTCACCCCACCTACCAAGCAGAGGCGCAAATAGCATGGTGGAAATGCCTGAAGCCGAAATGACGATGCCTACCATAAGCGACACAAACGCTCCGCTGTCCCATAATTCCTGTACGTACGAAGACATGAATGGATTCGTGCTCATTATTGCAAATTGAATCAAGAAACCAGTCAAAAACAATCCTGGCAGGGGAGATGTGTGCAAAATTTTGCGGAATCCTTTTTCTTCTTTTGTCTCTATCGCCGCTTTTGACTTCGGCTGCGGCTTGTTGATTTCCCTAACGAAAAGAATAACCAGCATCGAGGCACCAAACAGCATCATCCCGGTGATGCGGAAAATGTCGCGAAAAGTAACCCATTCCGCCAAAAGTCCGCCAAGCAATGGGCCAAGAATCGTTCCTGCGACCGCGCCGGACTGCAAAAAACCAAGCGCGTAGCCGGTCTTTTCTTTCGGTGTATTGGTAGATACAAGCGCTACAGCCGCGGGCACAAATCCAGAAATTAAACCGTTAAGCAGACGGAGGACAAGCAGTTGCACAGGCGAAGCAACAAATCCCATGCAGAACGTCACAAGTGACATTCCGATACTGGAACGAATCAGCATCACTTTGCGCCCAGCTCTGTCAGCAAGCTTGCCCCAGACCGGCGCCAGCAGAAATGCAGTCAGAAAGTTCGCCCCAAAAATCCAACCGGTCCAGCGCTGAGCCGCAACCGGATCGCTGACGCCCAAATCATGTTGCAAAAACATCGGCAAAAACGGAATGATCAAATTCATAGCGGCAAGCACCATGAACTGGGCAAACCACAATATATATAAATTCCGCTTCCATATTTCCATAAATATACTCACCTTCCTTTCGCCTAAAGCTGACCAAACACAAAAAGCCCTAACACACCGTACGTGTAAGGGACAAACCAGAGCCGAGTCTTCAACTGCTTACCGTTACTTTATCGCTACTATATTTTATTATAGCTCCCTTGCTATAAAAAGTAAAAGAACTTATCAAATAGGGAAACTCGCAGACTTATGCCCGCTCGCTTTTTTCCGCAACTATATTCTTAATACAACAAAAAAGGATGCTTATGCACCCTTCATTTCTTTATTTAATTTCTTTTAACTGCGATGTCTTTTTGTCATCATCATCATCTAACGTCAACTCACGCGCCGAATTTTTAAATTCTTTCAATGTCTGTCCAAACGCACGTCCGATTTCAGGCAATTTCTTGGGGCCAAACACGATGAGCGCAATTACAAGAATTAAAATAACGCCGGGAAATCCGATGTTTGTAAACATACGTGCTCTCTCCTTATATAGACATTCATAATCTTATTATAAACGAAAATTGAAAAAAATACATAAAATAAGCCCACCTAATTATCACAAATTCGTGAAACGACTCAAGGTAAGAACGTGCCATTCCGGACGGCACAAAAAGCGAATCGGCAGAATCGTCGTACCGATGCCGCGTGAAGTATGGACAAACATGGAACTATTCTCCACCTTCTGCAAACCATCGGGATATTTTCGGCCATATGGCGGGTATAATATACCTCCTACAAACGGAAAGCGAATCTGCCCACCGTGACTGTGCCCCGAAAGTTGCAAGCAAACACCATAATCTTTCGCAAGATCGGCTAAATCCGGCTCATGAATTAATGCGATTGTACAACCGCCTTCCGGAATATCAGCAAACGTTTTGTTCCAATTCGGCTTCCTCCAAAAATCATCTAAACCCGCAATCCAAATACTTTGCCCTGTTCTTTCGTGCGTAATCTTTACATGTTCGTTAACAAGTGGCACGAATCCCGCCGCACGGTATGCCTGGATAATCCGGTCCGGGTCCGCTTTTCCGCGCACATCATGATTTCCCAATACCGCATATTTGCCGTAAGGAGCCTGGAGGCCTGCCAACACATCCGCTGCCGCTTCCAGTTCTTCCATTCCATCATCAACTAAATCTCCCGTAAACGCAACGATGTCCGGCCGCGCTTCATTTATCCGGGAGACAAGCGGCTTAATGTCTTCCGCGGTCAAGCCGTGTCCAAGATGCATGTCTGAAAAGTGTGCAATGCGCATTCCTTCAAAAGCTTTTGGCAGCTCCGGCAACAAAATCGTCATATCGTGCCACAAAAGCTGACGCCGCTCAATAAACAGAGCATCCAAGCCTATAAGCAGCATCAGTCCACCAAACCCAGCAATAAGACGCTTTAAAAAACTTCTTCGATTCATTTTTTCCCTCTTTCTTCATATTACGTCTCTATCTCCAGTCGATTCTTTATGCAAAATACGCTACTATAGTTATCAGTTACAGACAAGACTGAAATGTAATAATAACGATGGAGGGAGATGTATGAACAAGGAGCAGATTCGCGGCTTTCTGGATAAAGCAAGGCATGCCATATTTCTCGGTGAAGAACTAAAAGAGGGAACAAAGCCAAAAACGCAGGAAGAATACCTTGAACTGTACGAAACACGAGTAGAACGGGACCCGTTGCGCGAAACTGCGCTATTAAAAGAAGCTATCACTCCCCTTCTGTCCCTCTATAAAGAAAAGTGGCGATATGATAATCGAGCGGCGGAATTGATGACCGGAAATTCGCTCCCCGAACCAGAAGATGAAGAAGGATGGTTGCTGGAAGTGTATGACGAAATTATGAATACGGACACGGAAGAAGAATGGGAGTATTTTGTCGCAAGATTCACTAGCTAATTTCTTCATTGAAAATTACGAAAAGAAATTTGGCGGAAGAGAGGGAAACTGAGCATGATGCATAGAACAAAAAAACTTTTATTTGCTGCCTGCGCTTTTATGCTGCTTACAGGAGCACTTACGGGCTGCTCGTCCAAGGAAGAGCAGCCAGACCAAGGCGGACATGCGGCTCATCAGCAACAATTGCCGGGAGGAGACATTTTGGAAACAACAGCCGGCCCAGACCAGCTTCCATCATTTCTCAAAGATTTCGATCCGCAAGTCGCCAAAGTGTATCAGGCGGTTGGGCACAATTACAAAGTGGTAGAAAATATAGCCTGCTATTGCGGATGTGGCGAAAGCGTAGGACACAAAAGCAACCGCGATTGTTTCATTCACGAAGTAAAGCCGGACGGCAAGATCGTATGGAATTCGCATGGGACGACTTGTGTGAATTGCCTTCATATCGCGGCAGAATCGATCATGATGAAGCAGGAAGGCAAAAGCCTGCTGGACATCCGTAAATATATCGACAACAAATATAAAGAAGGATTTGCCAAGCCGACCCCTACTCCTTTGCCGGTTAGCTAACTTTGTTTATCAGTTTTGTTCCGAATTGCATCGCGTAGAATACAAATAAAAATAAATAAGAAGAAAACTAAAAGCCCGGAATGCGGCTATACGTAGCCGTATTCCGGGCTTTATTACCATTTCCGAGCAAATTTCTTTCCTTGCCACGTGTCTCTGCGCTTTAATTCCGCATCAATCGCGTTCAACACTTCCCATTTTTTCCGGCTCCACATCGGACCGATAAGCAAATCCGGTGGCCCATCTCCCGTTAAGCGGTGGACAATCATTTCCGGCGGCAAGATTTCAAGCGCGTCTACGACAAGACGAACGTACTGATCTCTCTCTAAAAATTTCACTAGACCAGCTTCATACTGCTTTACCATCGGTGTTTTGCGCAGCAAATGTAACAAATGAATCTTGATTCCCTGTACATCCATATTGGCCACTGCCTGCACGGTCTCCATCATCATTTCCTCCGTTTCGCCCGGCAGACCAAAAATGATATGTGAGCATACACGAATATTATGCTTGCGCAGTTTCTCTACGCCTTCATAGTAACAAGCCGTATCGTGCGCGCGGTTAATCAATTTTGATGTTGATTCGTGAATCGTTTGCAGACCGAGTTCGATCCAAAGATACGTCCTCTCGTTTATCTCCGCCAAAAGTTCCACCACATCATCCGGCAGGCAATCTGGACGCGTCGCAATGGAGAGCCCGACCACGCCTTCCTGCTTCAGAATTACTTCATAGTAATCCCGCAGTACATCTACCGGAGCATATGTGTTGCTGTATGCCTGAAAGTATCCGATGTACTTAGCATTCGGCCATTTTTTATGCTGTCTTTCTTTTACCTCATTAAACTGTGTCACCAAATCATCACGGCGCCAACCGGCGAAATCTCCCGATCCCCGGGCACTACAGAATGTGCAACCGCCGATCGCGATCGTACCGTCTCGGTTCGGGCAAGTAAATCCTGCGTCAAGCATCACTTTGAACACTTTATCACCAAATTGCTGACGCAAATGGTAATTCCATGTATGGTATCTTTTATCCCCCCACATCAATGGGAGTGTTGTTGGTTGGGCTTGATTCATTACTCTTAACCTCCATACAGAAAGTATAAATCACTTTAGCAAATTCGCAAACAGGGCCAGTATACCTGCAGCAATAAGCGGTCCCACCGGAACACCGCGAAAAAACGCAACACCAATAATTGTCCCAACCATCAGTCCTGTTACAATTTGAGGTTGAGCAGCCAGCAGGCCAGTTCCCTTTCCGCCAAGATAAGCCACACCAATCCCTATAATTATCGCCAAAATACCCGCTCCGCTTTTTACGGTATCAAGCAAGTTTGCTATTGTAATTTTCCCCAGTGCGATTGGTGCAAGTACCCCCATTGTAAGAATGGCGATGCCAATTTTGACCGCATATTGGTTCGTCCAGTTCAACAGTTGCTCGTTCGGAAGTAACCTGAACACAATAAGCGCGCCGGACGCGATCCAGACTGCCGCATTTTTTGAAAAAATACCGAGCGCAATAATAATTGCTAATATAATAAAAGCATCCACCGACTCTCTCTCCTTTCCAAATGAGAAAGAACAGCGCCTTCTTCCTGCGAAGATGAGCATGTTCCCTTTTCAATCTGTTGTTCATTTCTTTTTCATGTTTTGCGTAAATCCCTCGTTTCCATCCACTAAAAACTTAAAAACGATTGTATAATGAAAACGGTCATAATTGGGCAGTTGACACTCTTAATTCCACACCTATAACAGTATACTCCTTTTATGTAAGTGTGGATAGAGAGCGCGTTTGATGATGACAAAAAACGAAACCTTTTTCCATTTCGTTTCGTATGCTATATAGTGAACCCCCCAGATTATACACTCTAACCTCCCTGCCTTCCGGCTTCCGGAAGGCTTTTTTTGATAGGGAAACTTCCTTAATATCCAAAAAAGAAGTAGGCGGAAAACACCGTACCGTTTTATAATACGAAATATGCATGGTATAATTGAACCTGCATGTTGCCCGCTACAAGCGGAAATATGGAAAGGAGCTTTCATACTGTATGAGTATACGCCACGATATTCGCAACATCGCGATTATTGCCCACGTCGACCACGGAAAAACGACACTGGTCGACAAAATGTTGATCCAATCCGGAACCTTCCGCTCTAACGAACAGGTGCAAGAGCGGGTAATGGATTCGAATGATCTAGAACGGGAACGCGGAATTACAATTCTTGCTAAAAATACCGCGATTACGTATAAAGACGTGACCATTAACATTCTGGATACGCCCGGACATGCCGATTTCGGCGGCGAAGTGGAGCGTATCATGAAAATGGTAGACGGTGTCCTGCTCGTTGTGGATGCGTTCGAAGGTTGTATGCCTCAAACGCGCTTCGTACTAAAGAAAGCGCTCGAGCAAAACGTAACACCCATTCTTGTCATTAATAAAATCGACCGCGAAAATGCACGTCCAGCGGAAGTGGTCGACGAAGTGTATGACCTCTTTATCGACTTGGACGCTACAGAAGAACAATTAGATTTCCCGATTGTTTATGCTTCTGGCATTAACGGAACCGCAAGCATAGAACCGGATAAACAGGATAGCGATCTACGAGCTCTGTTCGATACCATCCTAGAGCATATCCCAGGTCCTGGTGGCGATGCTGACGCCCCGCTGCAATTCCAGGTAACCATGCTTGACTACAATGATTACATTGGCCGAATTGGTATTGGGCGCATTCACAGAGGAACCATCCGCAAAGGCGATACGGTCGCCCACATCAAACGTGACGGCTCCATCAAGCAAGTACGCATCAATAAACTGTTCGGATTTAGCGGATTGAAACGAATTGAAATTGAAGAAGCAAAATCCGGAGATATTATCGCGGTTGCTGGAGTGGAAGATATTAATGTCGGAGAAACAATCGCGGATGCGGAACAGCCGGAAGCATTACCGCTGCTAAAAATTGACGAGCCGACCCTACAAATGTCGTTCCTCGTCAACAATAGCCCATTTGCCGGACGCGAAGGGAAACACGTAACTTCCCGCAAACTGCGCGAGCGTCTGATGGCTGAACTGGAAACGGACGTTAGCCTGCGCGTCGAAGAAGTAACACCAGAGCAATTTACTGTATCCGGGCGTGGGGAATTACATCTGTCCATCCTGATTGAAAATATGCGCCGTGAGGGGTATGAGCTTCAAGTATCTAAACCTGAAGTCATTATCCGGGAAATCGACGGCGTAAAATGCGAGCCAACCGAACGTCTTATCATTGACGTTCCAGAGGAATATACAGGAGCTGTTATGGAATCTCTCGGCGCGCGCAAAGCAGAAATGATTAATATGGTAAACAATGGTTTTGGTTCTGTACGCCTGGAATTTCTAATCCCATCCCGCGGGCTTATTGGTTACCGGACTGAATTTTTGACCCAAACGCGTGGATACGGCATTATGAACCATTCATTCGACAGTTACCGTCCAGTTGTATCTGGAAGTATCGGCGGACGCCGTGCAGGTGTTCTCGTATCTATGATTGATGGTACAGCCACCACATACGGCATGCTGAGCGTAGAAGACCGTGGCACCCTATTTGTGAATCCAGGAACGGAGATTTACGAAGGTATGATTGTTGGTGAACACAACCGCGACAATGATTTGGTGGTCAACATCTGTAAAGAGAAGCACGCCACCAATGTTCGTTCCGCGACAAAGGAAGAGACGGTAAAACTGAAAACGCCGCGCATCATGACATTGGAAGAGGCGCTGGAATACCTGAATGACGATGAATATTGTGAGGTAACGCCGCAATCGATCCGTTTACGCAAAAAATATCTGAAAAAATCCGAGCGTGAAAAGGCCGCAAAGCAAGCGAAATATGGAGTCAACGTGTAAAGCGAAAAAAGAGAGCCAAGTTTGGCTCTCTTTTTTCGCTTACTTTTCATCCTTATTTCCCTCAACCTTTGGAACACGAGGCTCCTCAGGAGCCTCCGGCGGAGTCGGGGCCTCCGGTGCATCCGGACGCTCGTTTTTAGAATGAGAAGATACGTTTTCACTTACCGACTTTTCCCGGTCTAACCGATTACTCTCTTTGTTATGTTCACTGTCATTATCGGATGATTTTTTCTTGCGTTCAGAAGATTTGCTGTGCTTATCCTCTTCCTCGCTCGATTTTGTCTTTCTTGTTTGCTTCTTGGGCTCCTCTTCTTTCCAGGCTTCGCCTCGCTTCGAATGGGCTGGCTTTTTTTCTCCTTCTGCAGCGGTTTTCTTTATCTCTTCTTCACCAAGCGTTTTTTTAGAACGAGTTCTTCCGCCAGCCGGTGAATCATTATAGCTGGTTACCGTAGAAGGATCAATACCCATGGACAATTGCAGCGCAACCCGGTTTTTGTCCAACGTTTCCTGCGGGATAATTGTGCGACTTGTTTTAGCATCCCAATCAACGCCCGTATTCTCAAGCTTTACAATGCTGGAGGCGTCAAGTTTGCCGAATGTCATAGCAAGTGCCTTCATTTGCTCAAGGGAAAGGTCGGTCTTTACATTTTCTCCAACCGCATCCAACACTTTAAAGAAATTCGCGATACCTGAAAACGACTTCATCTTTTCCATTGCCGCCTGGATAACAGCCACCTGTCGATCATTTCGCTCATAATCGGTTGAATAATATTTCAGGCCGCGATCATCGTGGCGATGACGTACAAAGTCAAGCGCCTGCTTCCCATTTAATGTTTGCAATCCGGGATTTAAATCAATGCTCGTCCCGTCCGTCGGGTCGTGATATACAAGCCTGCGATCCACATTGACCTCAATGCCACCAAGCGCGTCAATCCCTTTTCTAAATCCTTCGAAGTCGATAAGCACATAATTATTAACCGGAATACCATAGATACTCTCAAGCGTTTTTTTTACCAGTGAAACCCCGGTCTCTTCTGGCTCTTCCTTTTTTTGTTCCGCTTCTTCACGCATCATCTCGCCACGCTTATATACGAAGTTAATCTTATGATCAAGCGTTTCTCCCGGAATAACAACCCGTGTATCACGCGGAATAGAAAGCATTGTGATTTTCTTCGTTTCCGGATTCAGCGTCATCAAAATCATAACATCTGTCAGACCGCCTCCGTACTCCTCATTTTCTCCGCGTGAGTCTTTGCCGAGCAGCACAATTGACATCGGCTTATCCGCTTCATAAATCGTTTCTGCTTTGGCCACACCAGCCTCTTTCGTCGACAGCTCGGCTTTATCCTGAATATTATGTATAAAGCTTTGAAACTTCAAATACGCGGCGGTCGCCGAGCCGCCCATAATAAATAATATAATAGTAAAAATAGTCAACCACTTTCGCTTCCGTTTCGCTTTGCGAGCTTTTTCTTTGCTTTTACTCGCTTTGCGAGATAGTTCCTGCGACATATAGGAATCTCGCACCTCCAGCTTTCTCCTAAACTAGTAGTCTATTTTTTGACGCTTTGGCAAAAAGAAAAGTTTCTTTTTTTGCCTATAGCTAAAACAACGATAATAAAGTTTAGTAAATTATGCAAGTCCTTTCTTCGCAATATTTTTTCTGTCATCGTTCCTCTCTACTATATTGAACACTCCCACTACTTACGCCTACGCTATAATTTTCATCCATTCAAGCATAGCCGCTACCACTTCTTCTCTCTCCGGTTCATTGAAAATCTCATGGTAACACTCCGGCCACTCTATGTATTTCTTTGCATCAACAGGCAACTTTCTTACCCACTCCCTCGTAGCGGAAGGACGAACAATCTGATCGGCCCCTGCCTGCATCACAAGCGTAGGAATATTGGGATACGCGTCTATTTCTTCATGAGCAAGCCGAACCGCTTTTTTCAGTTCTTTATACCAGCGTACGCTCACTTTCATCGTGATGAACGGATCATTTACGTATTTCATCGTTACAGCTTCATCCCGACTAATCGCTTCCGCTTTAATTCCTGTGGAAAGCCGAACGCCGGGCGCTACCTTATTTAAAAGCGAAGCAAAACGTTCCAAAACCGGGGGAATCTTACGTGCAATTCCAAGGCAAGGAGAAGAAAGAACGAGCCCATCCACATCCGGCCTTCTGTCTTCTACATACCTCACTACAATAAGCCCTCCCATGCTGTGTCCGAGCAAAAACACAGGACGCTTTCTGTCATGAGCCGCTGCAAGCCAATCATCAACAGCCGCCAAATATTCGTCAAAGGTGTCAATGTGACCCCTGCGTCCCTCTGAACGGCCTAATCCCGGTAAATCCCCGCCAAATACTGAATAGCCAGCTTCATTTAATTTTTCCGCCACCCAATGGTAACGTCCAAAATATTCTCCTGCACCGTGGATAATCACAACGCTGCCTCTTTCTTCTTCGACAGGCCAAGCCTCATGATAAACCTTCATCCGTTTTTATCCTCCACCGTCTTTCCATTATCATTCTACGGACGAGGAAGCCAATTCCTCACTCTATGTTAGAAAAACTCCCGGGCGTTGCCTCTCGCCCTTTTTCCTCCGAAAAGCCAAATGACAGCTTTATATCATTGCAGGTAAACCTTTCACAAATTTTTCCTCTCCAACAATTGGTAAATAAAAAACCTCTCCACTGCGGGAGAGGTTTTGATATATCTGTCACTTACAGTTATCCTGCATGATTGGAACGGTATGCCGTCGCTAAATAATCAGCCACCTCCGCCAATTTGCTTTCCGCAGCCCAGGAGATGGAGAGCGGAATATCATCAATCCCTCCATTGTGCATAGCCGAAGACGAACTTACAGCAATATACGGTTCACCAAAACGGGCAATACGTTCGGAACTGGTTCCTTCTTCTTTAAAAGGAATCTCCAGCGCGTATATTTTATTGGTCGAGGCATCCCGCATATGAATCCGAAACACCGGCTCTTCCTTGCTTCCCTTGCGCTGGAACCCCTGTTTTGTTAAAATTTCTTCCACCAGACTCAACGGCTTCGAAACACCTGACAGTTCCTTATTTCTCAGCACTCTTCCATCCTCCTTCTTGTTATACACTTACAAGAAATAGGGCTACAAATCATGCGAGAAGTTAACTTCGTGGTGGCATTGCAACGAATATTTAATTGTAAAGTTATCTTATCATAAAAAAAAGCGGATGAAAAATGAAACATCCGGTCATTTTTTGTAATATTTCATCGAATTTAGAACATTTCTTCTGAATGACCGCTTTATCTTAACATTTCTTTAATATTCCTTTTAAAAACCAGCAACTTCTTAGGAATTTTTCGCGGAAAGGTTGCACAACGGAGGAAAGCATACTATTATTAAGACATACTAATAACTGTATAAGTGACATACTAATCTTTCGATAATAATGAAAGAATGCAGGAAAGGATAGGGAAAATGGAAACACAAACAAACAAAGAGTTGAAGGATATTCTCAACGGAGAGAATGTACATTTTAATTTATCCGTAGCACAGCTTGTTGAAATGGCTGTTCTACGCAAACGCAGCCAACTGACCTCCACAGGTGCGCTCACTGCTAAAACCGGAAAATATACAGGTCGTTCCCCGAAAGACAAATTTATTGTAGACGAACCTTCCGTACATGATAAAATCGCATGGGGTACCGTAAATCAGCCAATTTCCGAAGAAAAGTTCGATAAACTATACCAAGACGTTATCAACTACCTGTACGGAAAAGAATTGCTCGTCTTTGACGGTTTCGCCGGCGCCGATAAACGCTACCGTCTGCCAATCCGCGTGGTAAACGAATTTGCATGGCATAACCTGTTCGCGCACCAGCTCTTTATTCGTCCGACGGAAGAAGAGCTGAAAACTCACACACCTGAATTCACAGTAATCAGCGCCCCAACATTTGAAGCTGATCCAAAAATTCATGGCACGAACTCTGAAACGTTCATCATTATTAACTTTGCGAAAAAAATCGTACTTATCGGCGGCACGCGTTACGCAGGCGAAATGAAGAAATCCATCTTCTCCGTTATGAACTACCTGTTACCGCAAAAAGGCGTGCTTTCTATGCACTGCTCTGCCAATATGGGAAAAGACGGGGATGTGGCGCTATTCTTTGGTCTTTCCGGTACAGGCAAAACGACGCTGTCCGCTGATCCGGATCGTAAACTAATCGGGGATGACGAACATGGCTGGTCAGATGACGGCGTATTCAACATCGAAGGCGGCTGCTACGCAAAATGCATTAACCTATCCGCTGAAAAAGAACCTGAAATTTTCAATGCAATTAAATTCGGTTCTGTACTTGAAAATGTTGTAATCAATGAAAAAACGCACGAAGCTGATTATAATGACAACAGCCTGACGGAAAATACACGTGCGGCTTATCCGCTGCATTATATTCCGAACGCTCTAATTCCGAGCGTGGCCGGGCATCCGAACGTTATTATCTTCCTGACTGCGGACGCGTTCGGCGTGCTGCCGCCCATCGCAAAATTAACAAAAGAACAGGCAATGTTCCATTTCTTGTCTGGCTACACTAGCAAGCTTGCTGGAACAGAACGCGGCGTAACCGAGCCGGAAGCGACGTTCTCTACCTGCTTTGGTGCCCCATTTCTTCCGCTCCCGCCTCGCGTATACGCAGAAATGCTGGGTGAAAAGATCGACAAGCATAAGGCGAAAGTATATCTTGTAAACACTGGTTGGTCCGGCGGACCGTACGGTGTCGGCAAACGCATGAATTTACCATATACCCGCGCGATGATAACCGCCGCGCTGAACGGTGAACTGGATAAAGAGGAATTCGTAAGCCATCCGGTATTCGGCGTTCTTATGCCGAAGAACTGCCCAGGCGTACCATCCGAAATTCTCAATCCTCGCAACACATGGACAGATAAAGAAGCATATGATGCGCAGGCAAAGAAACTTGCCGATCTGTTCATTAAAAACTTCGAGAAGTTCGCCGATATGCCGGAAAGCATCAAAAATGCCGCACCGAAAGCGGAATAAATTCTTTTATATGCTGACTAATATCCCGGGTCTTCCCGGGTTTTTTCTCTTTTTGTACATTCAGGCCAATGATTTACCAATCATATTTTTGCAAGCAAGTTAGAAGGAAAAACTCGCAGGCAGAGCCCGCGAGTTTTTCCTTTGCTTATCTCCTTTTATACACGTACGGAGTTGTATCGCGGCACAGCTCCAATTCCCCTTTTTCCTCCAGATACGAAAGGTGGGCGATGGTTTCACCAATAGCAAACCGTTGCTCATGCACGGTCAGAACACGGGAAAACAATTGTTGCGAAACCTGATAAGCCGTCATTTCACCCCGAACTTGTTCCAGCACGAAGGCCAGCCGTTCTTCATGATGGCGCAATAATTCTTCAATTCTTTCCTGCGCATCCGTAAATACAGGACCGTGCCCCGGCACCACAAGTGAAATCTCCAATGTCTTGATTTTTTCAAGCGAGGCAAGATAGGTGCGTAGCGGATTCGGGTCTCCATAGCCATGGTAAGATATATTAGGCGTAATTTTCTTCAGCAGATGATCACCTGCCAGCAATACTTTTTCTTCTTTGTTATAAAAACACATATGTCCTTCCGCATGGCCGGGCGTATGAATCGCTTCATATGTAAGCTCTCCAATACGGTATGTATCGCCCTCATGAATGATTTGTGTTTGTTCAGGAAACGGGCGAACTAATCCGTAAAACGCATCGTCATTTTCTCTGAGCTTACGAACCAACTCCTCCGGCATTCCGGCGGCAAGATAAAATTGTTCATTGCGTTCAAAATTTTCTTCGGTCCAGACGTAAAGCCCCCGGTCTTGAGCAGTTTCGCTTATGTAAACGTCGGCGCCTGTCCATTTCTGCAAGCCGCCTGCGTACCCAAAATGATCCGGATGATAATGCGTAAGAATAATCCTTCCCACATCTTCAGGCGCGATTCCGTATTCACGAAACGCTGCCTGCCACGTCCGCTTCGTTTCTTCACAGTTCAATCCCGTATCGATAACCGTCCATTTATTCTCAACACGTGCAAGGTAGCAATGTACATGATTTAGACGGAACGGCAGCGGTACGGTAACCTGATGAATGCCGTATTGCTTCAGTTGCTCCATACTATCTTCCTTTCACGCTGGATTACGTACTCATTTCCATCTTACCAAATTATTCGCACCAGAAAGCATAAGAAAGCTAGTATTTAATCCAATATACAACCAGGCGCGCCCATTCCGTTAAAATTTCCTGCGTGCTTTCATGGTCTTGCCACCAGTTGTCCAGCCACACCTTTTCCAATGAATAAGAGGCAACACTATTCACTTCGATCCCACTGTCCATAAACACCTTCCGGAAAATAAATATGGAGCGACGTGTATGCCAGTTGTCCGTTACCAGTGTAATGCGCTTATGATGCAGCGTTTTCCCTTTCAGCAATTCCCGCGTATACAATGCGTTCTCGTACGTGCTGCGCGATTTCTGTTCAAGAATAATGTCTTCATTCGGAACACCCAGTTGCTTAAGCAGCGCCACCATCTCTTTGCTCTCGGTTGTGCGCCAGGAAATTCGCGCGCCGGACGATACGATAATTTTGGGTGCAAGCCCGGCTTTATATAATTCAGCCGCTTTACGCGTGCGCTGGCCATCCCTCTCTCCGCCAAGCAGAATGATATAATCGCTTTTTTGCTTTTTGTCAGGATATACAAGATAGTGTGCCATTCCATTTAAAATCGGTTTGTATAATAAAAAAATAGCAATCAAAAAAAATACGCACGCACCAAATACGATTCTTTTTTTCTTCATGAAAATTCTCTTCATCATGTCCAAAGTTTACCTCTCATTCATCAAGAACCATACGAGTAGTATTTCCAGCAACAAAATAGTGGGAATCCCGGCAACGAACCGCCAATGCTTCGTCTTATGCCTGAATGTGTACATTCCCGCCAAACAACCAACCGCTCCGCCGAGCAGCGCCGCAAGAAACAGCGTTTTTTCTTTAATCCGCCACAAACCGCGCCGGGCCCTCCGCTTGTCAGCCCCCATCAAAATAAACCCTGCTACATTTATCACCACAGCGTAGCCAATTAGCCATGTCATTTCTTGATCCATCTTTTCTCCTTTCTCTCAGCTCGCGCATTAAGCGAAAGAAAACATCGTCTTTATTCCGCGAGCCAACAAAGAAAAAAGCGGCCCGCGTGCCGCTTCTATCTCATTTTTATTCTATTATTTTTGTTTCATCTTTAAAAGAGAAATAAGCTTTTCGTCCCCTTTATTCGTAGATATTTTCTTGCTCTTGCAACAGTATGACATAAACCTTGCCAGGCCCGTGTACACCAAACGCAAGATCTGCCTCAATATCCCCTGTCCGGCTCGGTCCCGTAATAAAATTAATGCAAGCCGGCAATCCTTCTGACATCTTCCCACGTACATACGCCATCGCTTCGGTAAGACGCGGAATGATCGTATTTTCGGAAATCACAGCGACAAACACAGGCGGGAGCAAGCTTACCAAGCGACCGCGTCCGCCGCCATTCCAGAGCATAACTGTTCCTGTTTCCGACAATCCCAGTTCGGCGTATGCAATCCCCATATCAACCCCTGCTGCACGATGGCGGAGTTCCTGTTCATCTAACAAAACATCCCAAACTTGATGCGCAATCCCGCGCTGTGTCAGCCAATCGTCGAGTCCAATCTTCTGTAACCGTTCATCATTCCAATAAACGACAGAACGTGCCGCAGAATCTTCAACAATACGCTCCAACGCCTTCCCGAGCTCCCCGCGCGAAGCCCGTAGCACTTCAGTGTGCAATGCCCGCAGGTTTTCGATAAACTGCTTGATTAACGTTTCCTGGTTCAACCCTGCATGCAAATGCACATACGGTTTCACCATCCAATCAGGCGGCATCACTCCACTGCGCCGTGGACGTCCAAGGCGGTTAGCGATCCGTGCCAAAAATTCTTCCCGCTGCTTAATTGTCACGTCCTCGTCCCTCCTTCTCTTGCTTCCACCATTCACGAAACGATTGCTTGGCCGGGCGCGGCAAATCGCGTATGCTTGTCCAACCAGCAAGCAGGCCAGGTCCCTTTTCGATGACACCTTCTTTCGCAAGCCAACCGGTGGCTACGTGCCCCGTACGTACCGCTTTGTCGTACAGGGAAGGATGAGAGGTTAAATAGCCGAACACTTTAAATGCAAACTTCTCCTGCCAAGAGACATGTCCCTGTTCCACTTCATCTTTCCTGTGCTCAATCAGCAAATCATGAAGCGGAATTTTGACCGGACAAACTTCGGTACAGGCGCCGCACAAGCTCGATGAATACGGCAACTCTTTCCATTCTTCGTACCCTTCGAAAAGCGGTGTCAACACAGCTCCGATCGGTCCGCTGTATACGCCGCCGTACGCATGGCCGCCGATATGACGGTATACCGGACATACATTTAAACAAGCTCCACAGCGAATGCATTTCAGCACCTCTTGATAAGCCGTGCCAAGAATGTCGGAGCGCCCATTGTCCAGCACAATCAAGTGAAACTCCTCTGGCCCGTCAATATCTCCACGACGCCGCGGTCCGCTCATTACCGTCATGTATACGCTGATTTTTTGTCCGGTCGCGCTGCGTGTCAGCATCGAAACCACAATGTCGAGTTCGCTCCAAGTCGGGACAAGCCGCTCCATGCCCATAATGGCGATATGAACCTTCGGCAGTGTCGTCGTCAGACGCGCATTGCCTTCATTACTGATTAACACAATTGAGCCTGATTCTGCTACAGCGAAATTACAGCCAGAAATGCCAATGTCCGCTTCCAGAAACTCGCGTCTCAATTCTTCGCGCGCGAACTGGCACAACACTTCCGTCTCATCCGAAAGCGCACGTCCCGCCACTTCTGAAAACAGCTCCGCTACTTGCGCCCTCGTTTTATGAATAGCGGGCGCGATCAAATGGGAGGGCGTCTCTTTGGCCAGCTGGATAATATATTCGCCCAAGTCGGATTCAATGACGCGCAACCCTTGTGCTTCCAAGTGCTTGTTTAAGTGAATCTCTTCCGAAACCATGGATTTTGATTTCACAACGGAACGTGCGTTTTTTTCTTGCGCGATGCGAAGTACGTGATTTACCGCATCCGCCGCCGTAGAAGCAAAATGAACATACCCCCCGTTCTTCTCTACGTTCAGCGCCAGCTGTTCCAAATAGCTATCTAAATTTTCAAGCGTATGGGCCCGTATTTGTGCCGCTAAATCGCGCCATTCTTCTATATTCCCCAGCTCGTCCGCCGCCTGAAATCGACCAGCGCGCAGCCTATCCTGCGTAAACGGCACCGCTTTGCGCAGCTGTTCATCACCAAGCGCTTTTTCTACACGCCCAAAAAACGTGATCGGTTGCCCGCTCATTTCGTTCCTCCTCTCGCCAGCACTTCGGCTACATGCATCACTTGTATCTCTTTTCCACTCCGGCGCAGCCGTCCGCCAATGTTCATTAAGCACCCCATATCTGAGCCAATAAGGACGTTCGCTCCCGTCTCTTCGATATGCTTAATTTTTTCATCTACCATCGCTTCTGAAATCGCGCTCATTTTCGCTGCAAACGTTCCCCCGAAGCCACAACAATCCTGACAATAGGGCAACTCTTCCATTCTGAGACCCTCCACCTGCGACAGCAGCGCCGCTGGTTCTTGCTTAAGCCCAAGGCCGCGGCTCATATGACAGGAGTGATGATATGTCGCAGTCGTCCGCAAATGGGCGTCAACTTTATCCACTTTTAACACATGAACAAGAAATTCGGAGAACTCATATGTTTTCTCGGCTACCGCTTTAGCACGCTTATACCAGAGCGCATTGTCTTTTAACAACTCAGGATAATAATGGCGAATCATCGCCACACAGGAACCTGAAGGGGCAACCACATATTCGCTGTCTCCGAACACTTCCACCATGTGTTTCGCCGCTTTGCGAGCGTCTTTATGGTAACCGCTATTGTACGCGGGCTGGCCGCAACACGTTTGCGCCTGCGAAAAATCGACTTCTACTCCATACCGTTCTAATACTTCTACCACACTCTGTCCAACATGTGGAAAAAACACATCTGAAAGACAGGTGATAAACAAAGAAACTTTCATTTCCTCTCCCCTCTCTGCCGTTTTATTTTTTGTATTTTTTTATTTTACAGAATAGAAAAACCACTGCCAATAAATATCCACGATATAGAAATTTCTTTGGAATTAAAAAATTTTATCTCATATATATATAAGAATAATACGGGCCAATCTTCTTCTTTGCGAAAAGCCATGAAAACTCAAAAAAAGACAGGTTTGTCAATAGATTGGAATATTTTTTAACAAAATCTTTACATTAAATTAATGAAATGTTAATATGTTAATTACAAAACCAATCCAAACGAGGAGGTTGTATGTCATGAAACTTGTACAAATCCGTACAACAAAAGGTTACGATAAAATTCTGCCGCAACACGGCATGGTGATTAAAGAAACGGAGAACGACGTCTACCTCCTGTTTCCGGATGGACGATGCAAAGTCTCGCGTGAAGAGTTCAATAAATTTTGTTCGGATATTTAAAAGGAATGAATAAAAAACGAGGCGGTTCGTAATCATGCATAAGATCGCCTCGTTCTTTTCTTTTGATTTTCCTCCTATCGCTTGTGTCGCTTGATGATTTCAACACCCGAAAACTTCCCGTCGCCATCGCCAGCAACGTTCCGCTTTCCGCTTCCACCCGTGCTTCCGTCGTAATTGTGCGCCTGGTACGATATACCATTCTTCCGCACATGTACACTTTTCCTTATTGCCACCAAAAAATCAAGAACCTTATCGCACATCTGTAGGCAGGAGTTTTTTTCTTTTACCGAAACACACATAATATATGCTCTTTGGCAAAACAGAATGTCGAAACATTAGGAAATATATATCCTGTAAGGAGGCTTTAATAGTGGGCATAAACTTGAAAGAAAAGTTCAACACAGGATTGACTCCGGCTCAATTTATGGAAGGAATGACAAAAAACAAGGAAGTGTTCCATGATTGGTACCACCGCTTTACGTGGCCGAAAGGAGAAAAGGCGTTTTTCACATCTCTGCGCCAAAAGAGTGACTGGCGTTGTTTGATCCTTGCAGCCGATTGGTGCGGCGACGTAGTACGCAACGCGCCCGATTACGAAGAAAAAATCAAAGAAGCGCGCGCAAAAATGCTTGCGGAGTATGGTGAAGGCACGAAATACCAGGAGACGATTGTCCGTGAGCTGCGCGAGGTTCTCTCCTCCCTGTCATGTTAACCGGGAACGACCTTAGCGTCGTTCCAGACTGTCGACAAATCCGAAAAAACCGGATTTGCCGACAGTCTTTTTTTGTAT
>JAAROH010007856.1_pt1 | contig 27852 bp, 25 predicted proteins | sample 7248631 | NCBI WGS metagenome assembly JAAROH01 (sample SAMN09772309, study PRJNA484901) | compost metagenome | isolation source: Vermicomposting unit | place: India | reverse complement strand
AGTTAAAAGGGAAGCCGGTGCAAGTCCGGCACGGTCCCGCCACTGTGACGGGGAGTCGCCCCTCGGGATGTGCCACTGGCCCGAAGGCCGGGAAGGCGGAGGGGCGGCGAGGATCCGGAGTCAGGAAACCTGCCTGCCGCGCTGGCGCTGCTCGACCCTCGGGTGAAAGGGTGAGGCGTTCGCATGGCTGTCCATGCGTTCGATCTGTCATTTCTTTCCCTCGGGCTGAGCCCGGGGGTTTTCTGTATCGGTCTCTCGGTCACAGCGCGGTGCCTGAGAGGCCGGGCACAACGGCGTGCCCCTGGAACACCTGACGACGACCAGCGGAATCGGAGCACCAAAGCATCGGAGCACAGTAGCCTGCCGGACTGGCACCGGCGAAAGCAGGGCGCAACGAGGCGCCGTCGAGTACGGGCACAACGGCGTGCCCACCAACCGATTTCTACTGGGAAGAGGAGGTCTGCTCGTGCTGCTGGCGAGGACAAACACCCTGGTGCGGCTCGGAATCCTGCTGGCCCTCAGCGTGCTGGGCGCCTACATCAAGTTGGGGCCGAGCTCCATCGCCTTCGACGCGATGGCCGGCTTCGTGGCTGCGCTCCTCATGGGCCCCGCGGCCGGCGCCCTGATCTGCGGTCTGGGGCATGTGGCCGTGGCGGCCGTCACCGGCTTTCCGCTCACCCTGCCGTTTCATCTGGCCACCGCCGCGGCCATGGCCGGCGTGGGCTGCCTGGGCGGGCTTGCAGCCCGGCGCTTCGGTCTGGTGGCCGGCGCGGCGGCGCTGGTGGTGGCCAACGGCATCCTGGCACCGGCCCTGCTGGCTCTGCTGCCAAACCCGCTGGGGCTTGGTCTGTTCGCGGCCCTGGCCCTCCCGCTCACCGTCGCTGCGGGAGCCAACGCAGCCGTCGCGCTGCTGGTGGTGCTGGGCCTGAGGCGGGCGGGGTTCGAGGGATGAGGTGGCGGGACCTGACCCTGGTGGACCTGCCGTGCGGCGGCCGGCTGGTCATCGCCTGCGATGCCGCCGGCGGCATCGGGCCGAAGGAGCGCGACGTGATTCGGGTGGCCGGGTACGTCATCGGGCGGTTCACTGCCCGGGTGGCCCTCATGGATCTGCTCGCCGCCGGCGCGCAGCCGCTCCACCTGGTGAACAACACCTGCGTGGAGCCTGATCCCACCGGGCGGGAGATCCTGCAGGGCATCTGCGACGAGGCGGCCCTGGCGGGCCTTTCCGCCGACCAGATCAACGGCTCCTTCGAGAAGAACATGCCGACGGTCCAGACGGGCCTGGGGGTGACCGCCATCGGTTACCTGGCCCCGGGCCGGTCGCTGCGCACGGCGCGGCCGGGCGACCTGGTCGTCGCCGTCGGGCGGCCGAAGGTCGGGGCCGAGGTACGGCTGGATGACCCCGAACTGCCCGATCTTCCCCTGGTCCGGCGGCTCGCCGGCGACCCGCTGGTGCACGACCTGTTGCCCGTGGGCTCCCGTGGGATCCGCGCCGAGGCGGAGGATCTCGCCGCCAGCGCGGGGCTGGAGGTGGAGTGGGCCCCGGCGGAAGCGGGTTTCCCCCTCGGGAAGTCGGCGGGTCCGGTCACCTGTCTGCTGGTCGCGGCGGCGCCGTCGGCCCTGCAGGGGCTGGCCCTCACGCTCACCCAGCCGTGGGCGGTCGTCGCGCAGCTTCGATAGGACGATGGTTGGCGGATCTGCTTACCAGCCCTCAGCGGCATCTTCATTTAAGTAGAACAGTGGACTTACGGAGGTACATCCCATGAAGAAGCGTTCGCTGGCAGCCCTCATGCTTTCCCTTCTGCTCGTGGTCGGCATCCTGACAGGCTGCGCAGGCCGCCAGACGGCGGTGAGCCCGGACAGCCCGCCCGCAGCCCCGGCGGCTGAGTCGAGCGACCAGCCCGCAGACCGGGCGGCCGGCACGGGGAGCGCCGGGCAGGCCGAACCCCGGCAGACGGCCTACCCCCTCACGATTACCGACGGCGCCGGCCGGCAGGTGACCATCGCCGCCGAGCCGAGGCGGGTGATCTCCGTCGCCCCCTCCAACACGGAGCTGATGTTCGCGCTCGGCAAGGGCGACCTGCTGGTCGGGCGCTCCGACTGGGACGACTATCCCCCCGAGGCGCAGGAGATCGAGTCCATCGGCGGTTTCTACTCGCCCGACTACGAGAAGATCATCTCGCTGGAGCCCGACCTGCTCCTCCTGACCAGCGGCTCCGTGGAGGCGCGGGAGAAGCTGGAGAACGATTATGGGCTCACCACCTTCGTGCTGAACCCCTCCAACTTTGAGGAGCTGTACGAGGGGATCCTCGCCCTGGGCCAGGTGGTGAACGCCCAGGAGGCCGCGGAGGCGCTCGTGGCGGACATGCAGCGTGAGGTGGAGGCCATCGCCGGGAAGGTCGCGCTGGCGGAGAACAGGCCCGTGGTGTTCTACCAGGTCTGGCACGATCCCATCACCACCGCCGGCCCGGGCTCCTTCATCGACGACATGATCCGCATCGCCGGCGGCACCAACGCCGCATCCTTCGCCGGCGAGCCCTGGCCGGTTATCTCGCTGGAGGAACTGGTATCCGCAGACCCCGACATCATCGTCACCGCGTCGGAGGCCGCGGCCCGGGAGGTCCGGGAGCGGCCTGGCTGGGAGTCGATCGCGGCGGTGAAGGAAGGCCGGGTGCTGGGGCTGCCGGATGAGAACATCGTGGTGCGCCCCGGCCCCCGCCTGATTCAGGGGCTCCAGTGGTTCGCCCGGAATCTCCACCCGGAGCTCTTCGAGCAGTGACCGGGCCGATGGGGCGCTTTCCCGAAGGGAGCGAGGCGATGCGCATGGCGGGTGTGATTCTGGTGCTGGGCGGCGCGCGGAGCGGCAAGAGCCGCTGGGCGGAGCATTTGGCTTCGCCGTTCCGGCGGGTGGTCTATCTGGCCACCGGCCGGGCGGGCGATGCGGAGATGGGCGACCGCATCGCCCGGCACCGGGCGAGCCGTCCGGCCCACTGGCGCACGGTGGAGGAAGAGCTCAGGCCGGCGGCCGCCCTGGCGCAGGCCCTGCACGAGGCGCCGGCGGATGCGGTGCTGCTGGACTGCGTGACCCTGCTCATCTCCAACCACCTGCTGCAGGGGGAGGAGGGGTTCGAAGCCCGGGCCCGGCAGGAGCTGGCGCAGCTGCTCAGCCTGACCCGTGAGCGCGGCGCGCTGCTCATCGCTGTGTCCAACGAGGTCGGGGCGGGGCTGGTGCCCGAGCACCGGCTCGGGCGGCTCTTCCGCGACGCCCAGGGGCGGCTGAATCAGTGGCTGGCGCGGGAGGCGGACCAGGTCTACGCCTGCGTGGCCGGTATCGCCGTCGACCTGAGGCGGATCGGCACGGTGATCCCGGAGTGAGCGTGGCGGAAATGTTTCCCGCGGCGCCCTGGTACCTGCCGCTGGCGGCCCTCGCGGTGGACGCGGCGGTGGGCGATCCCGCCCGGCTGCCCCATCCGGTGGTGCTCATGGGCCGGGTGATTGCGTGGGCCGAGCCGCGACTGCGGCGGACGCGGCTGCCGCTGCGGGCGGCCGGGGTGCTGCTGGCCCTCCTGCTGCCGGTCGCGGCCTGGGGCCTCACCTGGGGGCTCATCCGGCTGGCCGCGGCCCTGCATCCCTGGCTCGGTGTGGCCGCCGAGGTCTGGCTCCTCAGCACCTGCCTGGCGGCCCGCTCTCTGGCCGATCACGCACTGGCGGTCTACCGCCCGCTGAAGGCCGGGGACCTCAGCGAGGCGCGGCGCCGGGTGGCGCACATCGTCGGCAGGGACACGGCCGGGCTGGACGCCGCCGAGGTCACCCGGGCGACGGTGGAGACGGTGGCCGAGTCCACCTGCGACGGCGTGATCGCGCCGCTCTTCTGGGGGCTGGTCGGCGGCGCGCCGCTGGCGATGGCCTACAAGGCCGCCAACACCCTGGATTCGATGGTCGGCCACCGGAACGAGCGCTACCTGGAGTTCGGCTGGGCCTCCGCCCGGCTGGATGATCTGGTCAACCTGGCGCCTGCCCGGCTCAGCGCCCTGCTGCTGGCCCTGGCCGGCCTGAGCCCGAAGGCCCTCCGCATCGCCCTGCGGGACGCGCCGCGCCACCCCAGCCCCAACAGCGGCTGGCCGGAGGCGGCGATGGCGGCCCTGCTGAGGGTGCAGCTGGGCGGCCTCAACCACTACGGCGGGAGGCCGGAGCGGCGGGCCCACATGGGCGATCCGCTGGAGATGCTGCAGCCGGGTCACATCGTGCAGGCGGTGCGGTGGATGTGGCTGGCGACCCTGCTCGGGACGGGCCTCGGGGCGCTGACGCTCTGGTTCTTGGCGTGAGGGGGTGACCGGGTGCGCATCGCGCTCTCCTTTCTGACCCGGATTCCCATGGGCCGAATTGAGACCCCGGACTACATGCGGGATCTCGGCCGCGCGGCGGGGTTCTTCCCCCTGGTGGGCCTGCTGGTGGGAGCCATCTGCTCGATCGCCTGGCTTGCGGGCAGGCTGCTCTTCGGGCCTGCCGTGGCGGGCGTCGCGGCCGTGGCCGCGGGCCTCGGTGCGACCGGTGCGATCCACCTGGACGGCCTGATGGACGCCGCCGACGGGCTGCTCTCCGCCCGGAGCCGCGACCGGATGCTGGAGATCATGAAAGATTCCCGGGTCGGCGTGATGGGCGCAGCGGCGGGAGCCCTGGCCCTGATGCTGCGGTGGGCCCTGCTGCTGGAGCTGACACCGCCGCGGGCAGCAGCCGCCCTGCTGGTGGCCCCGGCCGTGGGGCGGATGGTGATCCCCCTGGCGGCGGTGCGCTGGCCGCCCGCCCGTGCCGAAGGGATGGGCGCTGCCTTCGGCCGGCACGTGGGCGGGGCGCAGCTGGCCGGGGCGCTTCTGGGCGGCCTCACGCTGGCTGTCGGGGTGCCGGGGCTCCTGGCGTGGTGGGGGCAGAGCCCGGCAGCCCCGCCGGGCCTGACGGCAGCCGTGACGGTCTCCGCCCTGCGGGGGCTGGGCGCGTGGCTCGCCGCCCTCGGGGTCGGTCTGGCCGGCGGGCGGTGGCTCTCGCGGCGACTCGGCGGCCTGACCGGCGACACTTACGGAGCCTTGTGCGAGCTGGCGGAACTGGCGGCGATCGCCTGCTTCGCTCTGCAGACAGGGAGGTGGACAGGATGATGACCCTGCACGGCGGCGACCTGGCTGTGGCGCGGGCTCGCTGGGGCGAGCCGCCCGGGGGTTTCTGCGACTTCAGCGCCAACATCAACCCGCTGGGCCCGCCCGCGGGCGCGGTGGCCGCGGCGCAGGCGGCCCTCGCCGGAATCGCGCACTACCCCGAGCCATTCGCCCGCCGGCTGCGGGCCGCCCTGGCCCGGCGTCATCAGGTGGACGAGTCGATGGTGCTGGTGGGAAACGGCGCGGCGGAGGTGCTGTACCTGCTGCTCCGCCTGGCGTCAGGCTTCCGGGTGGCACTGCCCGAACCCGGCTTTGCGGAGTACGCGCGCGCCGCACGGGCTGCAGGGGCCGAGCTGCTGCCCGTCGCGCACGACCGCACCGATCCGCCGCCCCAGCTGCGGCGGGGGGACTGGTGGATCATCTGCAACCCCCACAATCCCACCGGCCACCTGTTCACGCCGGAGCAGCTCCTGCGGGCGGCGGAGCGGACGGAGGCGACCCTGCTCATCGACGAGGCCTTCATCGACCTCACAGCCGCGGGCGAGGCCGGCTCCGTGATCGCCCGTGTGCCCCACCGCTGCAACCTGGTCGTGGTGCGGTCGCTCACGAAGTTTTTCGCCCTGCCCGGACTGCGGGTCGGGTATGCGGTGGCCCCGCGCTGGATGGTGGCCGAGTTGGACGCGGCGCGCGACCCCTGGAGCGTGAACAGTCTGGCGCAGGCCGCTGCGCTCGCGGCCCTGAGCGATGAGGCCTACGCCGCCCGCACCCGGCACTGGGTGGCCGTGGAACGGGCCTATCTCGCCGAGCAGCTGGCGAGCCTGCCGGGGTTTATCGTCTATCCGCCATCTGCCAACTTCGTGCTGGTGCGGGCGCCGCTGCCCGCCCACGAGATCCAGCGGCGGCTGGGACCCCGGGGTGTGCTGATACGCGACTGCCGCTCCTTTGCCGGGCTGACGGAGCATCACATGCGGCTTGCTGTGCGCACCCGGCCAGAGAACCGGCGGCTGATCGCCCTGCTGCGCAGCATCCTGGAGGAGGAGGCGTCGTGACCTGCACCCTCTTCCTGGTGCGCCACGGCGCGACGGCTGCCAACGCGGAAGGGCGGTACGTCGGCTGGGAGGAGCACCCGCTCAGCGCAGACGGGCTCGCTCAGGCGGAAGCGGCTGCGCGTTACCTGAGCCGGTTTCGGCTCACCGGCATGCGCACCAGCGACCTCATGCGGTGCCGCCAGACCGCCGAGCGGATCGGGAGGGCCACGGGGCTCACGCCCGCGCCCGACCCAAGGCTGCGGGAACTGAACTTCGGGCGCTTCTCCGGCCTGACGTACGAGGAGATCGCCCGGCAGTGGCCCGAGGAGCTCGCCGCCTGGCTGGCCGACCCGGAACACGCGCCGCCCCCGGGCGGGGAGAGCCTGGCGTCGCTGCGGAGCCGGGCCCTGGCCGCCCTGCCCCGGCAGGACGGGGCCGTCGTGGTCACACACGGCGGTGTGATCCGCACGGTGCTTGCCCACCTGACCGGCAGGGGACTCTGGGACTGGCGGGTTCCTCCCGGCGCCGTGGTCCTGCTCCGGTGGGACGGCGAGCGGGCCGTGGATGAGCCGCGGGTCTGGCGGCCGGAAGCGGGGGAATGACGGGCACAACGGCGTGCCCGAACGGGCAGTGATCCGGTGCGGCGGCGCAACGGGGCGCCTGCCGCACCAGAGGCACAACGAGGTGCCGCGCTGCGGGTACAACGGCGTACCTGGATGAGCCATGCCGGGCACAGTGGTGTGCTCGGCATGGCTCCATGCGCAGCGTCGTCACGACGCGAGGACCTGCACCAGCGGCGCTGAGATCAGTCCGTCTCGTGGCAGGAAATGGAACTGCGTTCGTCGAACACTTCGCTGTACTCCGCTGCCAGACCCCAACCGCCCGCCGCCCGCCGCCCAGCGCGCACCGCCCACCGCCCACGGCGCACCGCCCACGGCGCACCGCCCACCGCCCACGGCGCACCGCCCACGGCGCATCGCCCACCGCCCACCGCTCACCGCTCAAAGGGGAGGTCGACCGCCAGTGATCGTGCGCAACCTTACGCGCGGCCTCGCCCTGGGCGACCGGATCCGCCGGGCCGACACCTTCCGGCTGCGCCTGCTCGGCCTCATGTTCCGCCCGGGGCTGGAGCCGGGCGAGGGGCTCTGGCTGGAGCCCTGCTGCCAGGTGCACACCCACTTCATGCGCTTCCCCCTGGACCTGCTCTTCCTGGACGCGGAAGGGCGGGTCCTGCGCGCGCTGGCGTCCTTTCCCCCGTGGCGCATCAGTCCGGCCGTTCCCGGAGCCCGGGCCGTGCTGGAACTGCCGGCCGGGGCGATGGGGGAGACCCGGCCGGGGGACCTGGTGAGGGCTTTCCCATAGCAGGAGTATTGGTTGCCCGCAGGGAATACTGTTACCGGCAATCCCCACAAGAGGTCTGCGAGTGGACCGGCGGGGACAGAGCGCACAGCGGGCCGAAGCCCGGGTGCAGGGGCTGTCCCCGTTTTGCACGCTCCCGAGGGGAGTAGCCCCCCTGGCTCGTTGGCCAGACTATGCAAGCGAAAGCGAGGTGTGGTGGTGAACGAGTCGCTGAAACGGACGCCCCTGTACGAGCTGCATCTGAAGCTGGGCGCGCGCATGGTGCCCTTCGGCGGCTGGGAGATGCCCGTGCAGTACTCCAGCGTCATCGAGGAGCATCGGGCCGTGCGCGAGGCGGCGGGCCTCTTCGACGTGTCGCACATGGGCGAGTTTGAGGTGAGGGGGCCCCAGGCCCTGGACCTCATCCAGCTGGTGAGCACCAACGACGCCGCCAAACTGGCGGTCGGGCGGGTTCAGTACGCGCTGATGTGCTACGAGAACGGCACGGTGGTCGACGACATCCTCATCTACCGCCTGGACGAGCACCGGTACTGGCTGGTGGTCAACGCCGGGAACACCCAGAAGGACTGGGAATGGATCAACACCGCCCGGGAGCGGGCCGGCCTGCACAACCTGGAGCTCATCGACCGGTCGGCGGAGATCGCCCTTCTGGCCCTGCAGGGGCCGAAGGCGGAGGAGATCCTGCAGCCGCTGGCGACGGGCGTCGCGCTCTCGCAGATGGCCCCCTTCAGCCTGGCGCAGAACGTGACGGTGGCCGGCGTGCCCACCCTGGTCCTCTCCCGCACGGGGTACACCGGCGAGGACGGCTTCGAGATCTACGTGAAGGCCGAAGACGTCGCCGCCCTCTGGGAGGCCTTGCTGGAGGCGGGCGACGAGCAGGGGCTCCTGCCCTGCGGCCTCGGCGCCCGGGACACCCTGCGGTTCGAGGCGAAGCTGCCCCTTTACGGCCACGAGATCAGCGACCAGCACAACCCGCTGGAGGCGGGGCTGGGCTTCGCCGTCAAGCTGAAGAAGGGCGTGGACTTCATCGGCCGGGACGCCCTGGCCAGGATCAAAGAGCAGGGGCCGACCCGGAAGCTGGTGGGCATCGAGATGATCGACCGGGGCGTGCCCCGGCAGGGTTACCCCGTGGCCGTGGGGGGCGAGGTGGTCGGCGAGGTGACCACGGGAAGCTTCTCGCCCACGCTGGAGAAGAACATTGCATTGGCCTACGTGCCCGCCGCCCACAGCGCTGTGGGCACCGAGGTGGAGGTCATCATCCGGGGCCGGGCGCTGAAGGCGCGGGTCGTGGAGACCCCCTTCTACCGGTCGCCGCACAAGCGTTGATCGGCATAGGTGAGAACTACGCACAGGGAGGACGCGGAACATGGCGAACGTACCGGCGAACTTGAAGTACTCGAAGGAGCACGAGTGGATCCGGGTGGAGGGCAACATCGGCGTCATCGGCATCACCTGGTACGCCCAGGACCAGCTGGGCGACGTGGTCTTCGTCGAGCTGCCCGAGGTCGGCCGCGAGCTGAAGCAGAACGAGCAGTTCGGCGTGGTGGAGTCGGTGAAGACCGTGTCGGATCTGTACTGCCCCGCCTCCGGCAAGGTGGTCGAGGTCAACAGCAAGCTGGAGAGCTCGCCGGAGCTCATCAACCAGGATCCGTACGGCGAAGGCTGGATCCTGAAGCTGGAGCTGTCTGACCCGTCGGAGCTGGACAACCTGCTGGATGCGGCGGCGTACGAGGCGTTCACCAAGGAGGGCTAAATGCGCTACGTCCCGATTACGCAGGCCGACAAGGCGGCCATGCTGCGGGAGATCGGCGTGGGTTCCACCGAGGAGCTGTTCGCTGCCAACATCCCGGCAGAGGTGCGCCTGAACCGGCCGCTCAACCTGCCTCCGGCGCTCACCGAGATGGAGCTGCTCGCGCACCTCAGGGAGCTGGCTGCGCAGAACGCGCACACGGGGGAGTATGCCTGCTTCCTGGGCGGCGGCGCGTACGACCACTACGTGCCCGCCGCGGTGGACGCGGTGATTCGCCGGGGGGAGTTCCTCACCGCGTATACTCCGTATCAGCCTGAGATCTCTCAGGGCGTACTGCAGGCCATCTACGAGTACCAGTCGCTGATGTGCGAGCTGACGGGCATGGACCTGTCCAACGCCTCCATGTACGACGGCGCCTCGGCCCTGGCCGAGGCCGCGGGCATGGTGGTGAACCAGACCGGCCGGTCCAAGCTCCTGGTCGCACGGTCCGTGAGCCCGCTGTACCGCCGGGTCGTGCAGACCTACATGCACGGCATCGGCGTCGAGCTCATCGAGGTGCCGCTGGATGGCGTGACGCTGGACCTGAACCGGCTGGAGGCGCTGATGACCGAGGAGGTCGGCGGCCTGCTGCTCCAGATGCCCAACTACCTCGGCTACCTGGAGCAGGTGCGGGAGATCGAGGCCCTGGTCCACGCCAAGAACGGCCTGTTCGTGGTGGCCGTCGACCCGATCTCCCTGGGCCTGCTGGAGGCCCCGGGCAACTATGGGGCGGACATCGTCGTGGCCGAGGGTCAGGGGCTTGGCGTGCCCCTCTCCTACGGCGGCCCGTACCTGGGCGTCCTGGCCACCCGCGACCGGTTCGCCCGCCGCATGCCCGGCCGCATCGCCGGGGCCACGGTGGACACCCGCGGCCAGCGGGGCTTCGTGCTGACCATGCAGGCCCGTGAGCAGCACATCCGGCGTGAGAAGGCCACGTCCAACATCTGCACCAACCAGGCCCTGATTGCCCTCGCGGCCACCGTCTACCTGGCCCTGGTGGGCAAGGAGGGCCTCCGGGAGGTCGCCAACCTCTCGCTGCAGAAGGCGCACTACGCGGCGCAGCAGATCGCCAGGCTGCCCGGCTGGCGGCTGGCCGGCGACGCGCCGTTCTTCAAGGAGTTCACCGTGCTGGCCCCCGCGCCCGCGGCGGAGGTCAGCCGTCGCCTGGTGGATCGGAAGATCCTGGGCGGCCTGGACGTGGGCGCGGACTATCCGGAGCTGCTGGGCGGCGCGGCCGGTTCCGCCGGCGGCCCGGCGGCCGCGCTGAGCTTCGCGGTCACCGAAAAGCGGACCCGGGCGGAGATCGACCGGCTCGTGGCCGCGCTCGGGGAGGTGAAGTAGGATGGCGCTCGTGCCGCTGCTCTTCGAGAAGTCGACCCCCGGCAAGCGGGCGGTCACCTTCCCCGCGCCGGACGTGCCGACGGTGGAGCTGAGCGAGGCGATCCCGGCCGACCTGATCCGCCAGACGCCCGCGGCGCTGCCGGAGCTCTCCGAGGTCGAGGTCGTCCGCCACTTCACGCAGCTGAGCAGGCTGAACCACGGCGTGGACGTGGACTTCTACCCGCTGGGCTCCTGCACGATGAAGTACAACCCCAAGGTCAACGAGGAGGCGGCCCGCATCCCGGGGTTCGCCCTGACCCACCCGCTGCAGCCGGAGGAGACCGTGCAGGGCAACCTGCAGCTGCTGCACACCCTGGAGGGCTGGCTCTGCGAGGTCACCGGGATGGACCGGATGACCTTCCAGCCGGCCGCGGGCGCGCACGGCGAGCTGACGGGCATCCTGCTGATCCGGGCGTACCATGAGTCCCGGGGGGACACCGAGCGGAACGAGGTCATCGTGCCCGACTCGGCCCACGGCACCAACCCGGCCACCGCCGCCATGGCGGGCTACCGGGTGGTTCCGGTGAAGTCCCGGCCCGACGGCTCCATCGACGTGGACGCCCTGCGGCAGATCGCCGGCCCCAAGACCGCCGCCCTGATGATGACCAACCCGTCCACCCTCGGGCTCTTCGATCCCCACGTCCGGGAGATCACGGAGATCGTCCACCAGGCGGGCGGGCTCTGCTACTACGACGGCGCCAACCTCAACGCCATCATGGGCTACGCCCGCCCGGGTGACATGGGGTTTGACGTCGTCCACCTGAACCTGCACAAGACCTTCTCCACGCCCCACGGCGGCGGGGGGCCCGGCAGCGGCCCGGTGGGCGTCAAGTCCCACCTGGTGCCGTTCCTGCCGGTGCCGGTGGTGGAGAAGCAGGGCGACCGGTACGCGCTGGACTGGGACCGGCCGCAGTCCATCGGGAAGATCCACGGCTTCTGGGGCAACTTCGGCGTCGTCGTGCGGGCCTACGCCTACGTGCTGGCCCACGGCCCGGCGCTGAAGGAGGTCTCCGAGCACGCGGTGCTCAACGCCAACTACGTCCTGGCCCGCCTGAAGCCTTACTACGAGCCCTACGTCGACCGGTACTGCATGCACGAGTGCGTGCTGTCGGCCCGCACCCTGAAGCAGGAGACCGGCGTCAAGACGCTGGACGTCGCGAAGCGGCTGCTGGATGAGGGGCTCCACCCGCCCACGATCTACTTCCCGCTGATCGTGGAGGAGGCCCTGATGATCGAGCCGACGGAGACGGAGGACAAGGCCACGCTGGACCGGTTCATCGAGGCGATGATCCGTATCCACGACGAGGCCCGGTCCAACCCCGAGTACGTCAAGTCTGCCCCCCACAAGACGCCCGTGGGGCGGCTGGACGAGGCGCTGGCGGCCAGGCGGCCGAACCTGCGCTACCGGGCGAACCCGAGCTGACGCAAGCGGGTGGGGGTGCCGCAGGGCACGCCCCACCCGTTTTTCACCATGCGAGGATGGCGGTGGGGTGAGCGATGACGCTGATGGAGACGAACTGGCGGCTGCTGGACACCGGGCACCGCCCGGGGCCGGAGAACATGGCCATCGATGAGGCGATCGCCATGGCCCACGGGCGGGGGGAGGTGCCGCCCACCCTGCGCTTCTACGGGTGGAACCCTCCGGCGGTGTCCATCGGCTACTTCCAGTCGATGCTGGGCGAGGTCGACCTGGACGCGGTGCGGGCCGGCGGCTACGGCTACGTGCGGCGGCCCACCGGCGGCCGGCTGATCTTCCACCACATGGAGCTCACGTACAGCGTGGTGATCCGGGAGGAGCTCCTGCCCGGCGGGGTGATTGAGACTTACCGGGAGATCTCCCGGGGGCTCCTGGCCGGGATGGCGGAGCTGGGCGTGCCGGCCGCGCTCTCCGGCGGTGACCGGGATCCGCGCCGCGCGGATCCCGACGGGTTCCACACGGCGTGCTTCGACACGGCCTCGGCCTACGAGCTGCAGGTCGGCGGCCGCAAGGTCGCGGGCTCAGCCCAGACGCGGAGGGACGGGGTGATCCTGCAGCACGGGTCGATCCTGCTGGATATCGACGTGCCCCTGCTCTTCCGGCTGATGCGGCTGCCGGAGGGGATCCCGGCGGAGCGGCTGATGGCGCGCTTTCGCGCCAAGTCCACCACCCTGGCCGAGGCGCTGGGCCGGCCCGTGAGCTGGGCGGAGGCCCGGGACGCCTTCGCCGCAGGCTTCGCCCGGGCGCTGGGGCTCACGTTGACCCCGGGCCAGCTCACGGAGGCGGAGGAAAAAGAGGCGCAGACGCTTGTCGAGGCCAAGTACGGGTGTGATAATTGGAACATGAGAAAATAAGCAGGGGGCGGCTCACTCCATGGATGCACTGAAGCGGTATGATCCCGAGGTCTTCGCGGCCATTCAGCAGGAGGTCGAGCGGCAGCAGCGCAACATTGAGCTGATCGCCTCGGAGAACTTCGTGCCCAAGGCGGTCCTCGAGGCGGCGGGCACGGTGCTCACCAACAAGTATGCCGAGGGCTATCCCGGCCGGCGGTACTACGGCGGCTGCGAGTACGTGGACATCGTGGAGAACATCGCCCGGGAGCGGCTGAAGGCGGCCTTCGGCGCGGAGCACGTCAACGTCCAGCCGCACTCGGGGGCCAACGCCAACACGGCGGTCTACTTCGCCTTCCTCCAGCCCGGCGATACGGTGCTGGGCATGAACCTGGCCCAGGGCGGCCACCTGACCCACGGCTCGCCGGTCAACTTCAGCGGCAGGACTTACAACTTCGTGCCCTACGGCCTCGACCCGGAGACCGAGCGGATCAACATGGACCAGGTGGCGGAGCTGGCCCGGCAGCACCGGCCCAAGCTCATCGTCGCCGGCTACTCGGCCTACCCGCGGGTCCTGGACTTCAAGCGGTTCCGGGAGATCGCCGAAGAGGTGGGCGCCATCCTGATGGTGGACATGGCCCACTTCGCCGGCCTGGCGGCCACGGGCTACTACCCGAACCCGGTGGAGCACGCGCACGTGGTCACCACCACCACCCACAAGACGCTGCGCGGGCCGCGGGGCGGGGCGATCCTCTGCAAGAAGGAGTTCGCCAAGGAGATCGACAAGGCGGTCTTCCCGGGCATGCAGGGCGGCCCCCTGATGCACATCATCGCCGCCAAGGCGGTGGCCTTCAAGCAGCTCTCCGACCCGGACTACAAGGCGTACTGCGGCCAGGTGGTGAAGAACGCCAAGGCCCTGGCCCAGGCGCTGCTGGACCGGGGCTACCGGCTGGTCACCGGCGGCACCGACAACCACCTGATGCTGGTGGACCTGCGGCCCAAGGGCATCACCGGCCGGGACGCGGAGCACCTGCTGGACAGGGTCTCGATCACGGTCAACAAGAACGCCATCCCCAACGACCCGGAGAAGCCGATGGTGACCAGCGGCATCCGCATCGGCACCCCGGCCATGACCACCCGGGGGATGAAGGAGGCCGAGATGGTCCAGATCGCCGACCTCATCGACCGGGCCATCACCCACCGGAACGACGAGGCGGAGCTGGACCGAATCCGGGCGGAGGTGCACGAGCTCACGGCCCGGTTCCCGCTCTACGCCGACTAGCGGCCAGGAGCAGCTGACACCGGCGGGCGATCATCCGCACGCACACGGATGCAGCCAGGCGGATCCCCGTGGCGGGTCCGCCTGGCTTGCGCGTCCCTGCGGGCTCATGCGCCGGTGAGCCTGGCCGTCCACAGGATGCGGTCTCCACCGGCCGGTTCTCCCGCACCACCTCCGCCGCCAGGGCGATCTCGTCGAAGACCACCGTGCCCGGAACTCGCAGGCGGAGGAGCTCCGCCGCCTCCTCCTCGGAGCGCTCCCGCACCTGCAGCGTGCAGTGGGGCTGGTAGGGGAAGGGGCTGGGCCGGAAGCGAATGCCGGAGTTCTTCAGCCGCTCGTGCAGCGCCCGGAACGGCGCCTCGTCCTTCAGGGAGAGCCAGTAGATGTGGGTGCCCGGGAAGCGCCGCACCTCGCCGAACTCGGTCTGAAACGGCGGCGTGGACGCGGCGATCCGCTCCAGCGCCTGCACCACCGCGGCGGGATCCTGGTCGGGTTCCAGGACGTCCACCCCGCTGGATCCGGCCACGGTCACCTCCACCGGGTTGGGGGAGGGGTGGCCGTACCGCTCCCGGATCCGCAGCACCTGGTCGGCGACGGGCGGCTTGATGGGCAGGATGACGTACGTGGGGTGTGTGAAGTCCATCGCAGGCGCCCTCCTTTGTTCTGGAATAGCACCATTGCGATATTATAGTGGACGGCAGGCGCACCGCCAGACCGCGGGGCCGCGCACCGGCCGGTTCGACGCGCAGCGCCGGCAGGGGGGATTCCTGCCGGCGCATCCTCATTCGACCGTCGCTTGGTTCTGATCCTCGTCCGGCGCGCAGCACAGGTCGCCCCGGCCGGATTCCAGCGCGCCCTTCAGGCTGTCCAGGACCTGCCGCCACGCCGCGGCGTGCCAGCGGCGCGCCTCCGCCCAGCCGTCGCCCTCGCCCCATCCGGCGTGGACTACCGTCACCCGGGTTCCCCCCTCGACCGGCTCCATCGTCACCGTGACGGCGGTCAGCCGGTCGGGGTGGTTCATCACCGCGGCGAACAGGTCCGGGCCCTTCCAGGTGAACGCCAGCCGGGTCATGGGCTCCACTGCGGTGAAGGTGCAGCCCGCGGTGCAGTCCCGGCTGCGGTCCGCGGGATTGAAGAACAGCTCGAACGCCCCGCCCGGGCGCGGGTCGATGGTGGCCGCCGGGGCGAACCACTGGGTGATGCGCTCCGCGCGGGTCCAGGCCCACCAGACGACCTCCTGCGGGGCCTTGACCAGCACCTGCGTCTCCACGGCCTCCATGTCCGTCCCTCCCTATACGATCAACTGATCCATATGTTAACGGCACGGGCCCGGACAGGAGGTTCTCCACGTACTGCCATTACCTTCCATCCGGCAGGAAGGCGCGCAGCCAGGTGCTGCCGAACCGGCGGATGATCTCCCCGTCCACCAGCTCGATGCGCAGCCCAGCGACCTCGTCGCCCGGCCGCACCGTCACCGGGACGGGGTTCCAGCGGGCGAGGTCGCCGCTGGTGTCCACGTCGCCGTAACCGCCGTAGGCGAAGCCCGAGCCGAGGTCCCCCGGGTAGCGCATGCGGGCGGCGAGGTACGCGGCCAGCACGTAGTAGCGCCCCTCCGGGACCCGCCGCAGGGTGAAGGGCCCCGGGGCGGGGATGGCGGTCCAGGCGGCGGGGTAAGTGTCCGGCAGCGGGCCGGGGAACAGGCCGATGTAAAGCGCCCTTCCCGCCCGGTCGCCCCGGTAGAGCACCTCGCCCCGCACGGTCCCGGTCCGGGGCGGGCCGAGCCAGCGGGACAGGGCCCCGGCCAGGCCATACCGGCGCGCGGAACCGGCCGCCGGGGGCTGCGCAGGCCCGGACTCCGACACGGCCTGCGCCAGGCGGCGGAACTCCCCGGGCGTGACGCCCAGGTACCGCAGGAACATGCGGCGCAGCTGCGCCGGGGCGCTGTAACCCACCTCCAGTGCCACGTCGCGGACCGGCGCGTCAGAGAGGACCAGCAGCGCCTTGGCCGCCTCCAGCCGGACCCGGGTGCGGTACTCCTCCATGGTCACCCCCACGCCCCGCCGGAAGAGGGCGCTCAGCCGGGTGCGGGTGAGCGACGCCGCCCGCTCCAGGTCGCCTTCGATGTTGCAGCTGAGGTCCTCGTGCAGCCGGGCCATCGCCCGGTGGAGGGCCTGCCACTGGTCGTCGGAGAGCATGGCGCCCCGGATCAGGGGGAGGTGGGTCAGGTCCCGCCAGAGAGGGCTCACGTGGATGCGGACCGGCTCCCCGGGCGCAACCGGGCGGCCGAAGCCGTAGATCCCCCCGTGGCTGCCCCAGCCCAGCCCGTTCAGCGTCCCCCGGTCGTCCGGGATGCCGCCCACCGCGTGCAGGTACCAGCCGCCGTCGGGCAGGTCCAGCGTGAACCGGCCAGGCCCTTCCAGGGTGGCCATGGCCACGGGCTGCCCCTCGATGCGGGGCCCCGGGAACGCCCCCACCTGGTAGACGGTTGCGCCGGGACAGTGGCCGCAGAGCTCTCCTTCGACCCGGAACACGGCGGGCTTCCCCCTTCCGTCGCGCTGACCGGCAGTTCGGATTCCTGCCCCTTTTTCTGTCGAGGCGCGCCCGCAACCTGTTATGGCTGCGGGCTTTCCGCCGGGGGTCTGCCCTGCCGCTGCGCCTGGGCAGGGCGTCCGCCCGAGGGCGCAGGTCTACGGCCCCTGGAGGGATGGTTAACCGCACGAAGAATCATTGGAGCACAGGCCACAGCGAGAGGAGGAGCGCGGTGCTCGCCGTTGTCAACGCACGGATCCTGACCGTCTCCGCCGGCGTGATCCCGTCCGGGGCCGTGCTGGTGGACGACGCCGGCCGGATCGCGGCGGTCGGGGAACGGATCGACGTACCGGAGGGAACAGAGATGATCGATGCCGGGGGGCGGACGCTCACCCCCGGGCTGGTGGACGGCTTCAGCCGTCTGGGGCTGATCAACGAGGGGCTCGGCTGGGCGGGCAGCGACGCCGACGAGTCCACCGATCCCAACACGGCCCACGTGCGCGCCCTGGATGGCCTCTACCCCTTCGACCGGGGCATCGCCGAAGCCCACACCGGCGGCGTCACGACGGTGCACGTGGTGCCCGGCGGCAGCAACGTCCTGGCGGGGCAGGCGCTGGCGATCAAGCTGCGCAGGGCGGTCGCAGCCGACGACCTGGTCCTCCGCCACCCCACCGGCGTGGCGGCCGGCCTGGGCGAGCGGCCGAAAGCCGCCTACGGCGGGGAGAAGCGGATGCCGGCGACCCGCATGGGCGTCGCCGCCGTCCTGCGGGAGGCCTTGGTGAAGGCCCAGGAGTACGACCCGGAGAAGGAGCGGGACCTGCGGTGCGAAGCGCTGCTGCCGGTCCTGCGGGGCGAGCTGCCGCTGCTGGTGGAGGCGCACCGGGCGGACGACATCGTCACCGCCCTGCGGATCGGCCGGGAGTTCGGCATCCGCATCACGCTGCTGGGCGCGACCGAGGGCCACCTGGTGGCCGACGTCATCGCCGAGGCGGGGGCCGCGGTGGCGGCGGGGCCGTCCCTGGCCGCCCGGGGGCGGCAGGAGACCCGGGACGTGGGCTTCCACCTGCCGCTTGCGCTGCACCGGCACGGGGTGCCCACCGCGATCGTCACCGGCCATCCCCAGCTGGATCAGCCGTACCTGAACGTGGCCGCCGCCCTGGCCGTGCGCGAGGGGCTGACGCCGGAGGAGGCGCTCCGGGCGGTCACCCTGACCCCGGCGGAGATCCTGGGCGTGGCGGACCGGGTCGGCAGCATCGCACCGGGGAAGGACGCGGACCTGGTTCTGTGGGAGGGCGACCCCCTGGAGCTCACCACCCGTGTCGCCTGGACGATGGTGGAGGGCAGGGTGGTCTACATGGATGACGACCGCGGGGGCGCCCACGGCGGCTGGGGACACGACGGACGGGAAGGCCCGGGGCCGGGCCGGCCCTGCGGGGAGGTGAGGGTCTGATGGCCAAGCTCGCGCTCACCGGTGCGACGGTCTACCCCATCAGCCGGCCGCCCATGGCAGGCGCGACGCTGCTGGTGGGCGACGGGAAGATCCTGGCGGTGGGGCGGGTGGAGATCCCGTCCGACGCGGAGGTGGTCGACGCCCGGGGGCTGCACCTTCTGCCCGGCTTCGTCGACCCCCACACCCATGTGGGCCTCTGGGGCGAGGGGGACGGCCTGCCCGCCTACGACGGCAACGAGTGGACCTCCCCGACCACGGCGCAGGTCCGGGCGCTGGATGCGCTCAACCCGTTCCACGTCTCCTTCGCGGACGCCCGCTCCGCCGGGGTGACCACGGTGCAGACCCTGCCCGGGTCGGGCAACCCCATCGGCGGGGAGATGGTGGTCATCAAGACCCGGGGCCGGACGGCCGACGAGATGGTGCTGCGCCGGCCGTCGGGGCTGAAGGGGGCCCTGGGCGAGAACCCGAAGCGGCTGCACGGGCAGAACCACAAGCGGATGCCCGCGACCCGCATGGGCGTGGCGGCGGTGATCCGGCAGTTCCTGACCCGGGCCCGGGCGTATGACCCGGAGAAGGGCCGGGACCTGGGGCTGGAGCTGGCCCGGAAGGTGCTGGACCGGGAGATCCCGCTCCGGCTGCACGCCCACCGGGCGGACGACATCCTGACCGCCATCCGCATCGCCCGGGAGTTTTCCATCGACCTCTCCATCGAGCACTGCACCGAGGGCTGGATGGTGGTGGACGCCCTGGCCGAGGCCGGGTACCCGGTCACGCTGGGGCCGATGCTGGGCGGCCGGTCCAAGGTGGAGACGGCCAACCTGACCTTCCGCAACCCGGGCATCCTGGAGAAGGCGGGGGTGCACGTGTCGCTGATGACCGACCACCCCTTCGTGCCGGTTGCGCACCACCGCATCCAGGGCGCCCTTGCGGTGCGGGAGGGGATGTCCGAGGCCGGCGCCCTGCGGGCGATGACCCTGAACCCCGCGGAGATGCTGGGGGTGGCCGACCGGGTGGGCTCGCTGGACCCCGGGAAGGACGCGGACTTTGTGCTGTGGAGCGACCACCCGTTCCGGGCGCGGGCCCGGGTGCTGGCCACGTATATCGAGGGGCAGCGGGTGTACGAGGCGAAGAGCCTCTCCTGAGTCCGACGGCGCCGTCGGGTCCGGTGCGCAGGCACCGGGCCCTTCTTCTGCTCGGCGTCACTGGCCTGCATCCTGGGCCAACCGGCCGCACGGGCGTAACCCTTTCAAGGATTTACCGTTATGAGGGGTGGTATGGCGGGCCGCCAGTGGCCCGCGGAGACGCAGGAGGCGATCGGCCAGCCGCTCACCCGGGTCCTGGACGCGGGGGACACAGCGGGAGCGCGGACGCCGGAGTCCGGCACAGGTGAGGCTCCATCCCCGGGGGGGCCTGAGTCCGGCCCCTGGGAAGTCGGGGGCTGGATCACCGGTCTCGGCCTGCTCCTGGCGGAGGGCGGCGCCGTCCTCCGCGCAAGGCGCCGGCCACGCGCCTGAAGGTATGGAGGGTCCGCCAGCTTCCCTGCGTCCATCTGGCACGAGCCCAACAGGAGGTGACGGCAATTGCGCCGGTTCTGGATCGCGCTGCTCCTCGTCCTTGGCCTCTCCGCAACCTGCCTGGGTGACAGCGCACCCCTGGCCCCCGTCGGGCCCCACGTCCAGCCGCTGGACTCCACCACCGTCCGGCTGGCGGAAGAGCGCATCGAGATTTTCCTGCGCCGCGACACACGGCACGATGCCCGTCTCAGCACCAGCGCGGTGGGCGAGTACCGCATCTGGTTCCGCTTCGAGCCCGAGGCGGACGAGGCGATGATGGTGGGTTTCCCGCTGTTCATCTTCGACCCCGAACAGGCGATCTTCGGCGCCCACATCGAGAACCTGCGGGTGGAGATCGACGGGCGGGAGGTGGCCACGGAGGTCCGCGAGTCCGCTGTGCACCAGGACGCCGATGCCGGTCCCGTGAAATGGGCGGTCTTCCCGGTCACCTTCCGGGCGGGCCAGCCGCTGGAGATGGTGGTCAGCTACACCATGAATGTGCTGCCGTACGGCAAGGGCTACGGCGCGCCGCTCTGGGTCGCCTACGTCCTGCGCACCGGCGCCCACTGGGCCGGGACGATCGGCCGGGCGGAGGCGGTGCTGGCCATGGACCGGCCGATCCGGGCGGAGGACATCCGGTCGGAGGAGAACCCCTTCCGCATCACGACCCCCGGCTGGGTGCTGGAGGACGGCGCCCTTCGCTGGGTGTGGGAGGACGTGGAGCCGGACTTCGATATCCATGTGGTGCTGGAGAACCCCTACTGGCGCGACATGGGGGTGGAGATCCGGGAGATGCTGCAGGCAGGCATCGCCGACCCTGCGGCGCTGACCGCGGTAATCGAAGCCACCCGCAGCCTGGCCGAGGCCGGGAACATGGGCATGAACTCCTCCCTGCGGGACGGCAGCCTGCCCGGCGAGGCCGCTGACCGGCTGCTGCCGGATGTACTGGCCGCGGCCGAGTCGTTCCTGGCAGAGCATCCCGACGACGACGAGGTCCGGGTGCAGTACCTGCTCCTCTTGCGGGAGACGTCGCTGCCGCTGGTGTGGGAGTCGGCCGACTGGGTCTGGCGGGTGCGCAGCGAGGACCACCTCGCCCTCTTCCTGCGGGAGGCGGTCGCCCACGGCATGACCGACCGGCTGTACGTGCAGCGGTGGCGGCCGTGGGCGGAGGAGGAGCTGGCGGGCTACCCGTGGCGTCCCGAGACCCAGGACGCGATCGCCGCCTTCCTGACCGAGGTCATGCCCGGGACGTTCGCTTCGGAAGACGCGGCCCGTGCCTGGGTTGAGGCCAACGCCGGGGAGGCGCTGACGCCTGAACGGGCTGACCGGCTGGCCGCGGAGGCGGTCCGGCGCGCGGCCACGGCCGGAAGCGGCGCGGCGCAGCCGCCTGCGGCCGATCCGGCCGACCGGCCTTCACCGCCGGCCGGGGAGACCCCTGCGCCCGGGGCCGCGGAGCCCACCGATGCCGGGGCCCGGCGCGGCTGGGCACCCGCTGTCGGGGTTGCCGTCGGTGCGGTGCTGCTCCTGGCGCTGGGGACGGTGGTCGTCCGCCGGCGCCGCCGGAGCGACGGCGAGGCGCGGAAGGGATGAGGATGGAGGGGGGCCGCGTGCACGGCTGGGTTGACCGCCCTGCCCTGGCTGGCGTACGCGGATGCACGGTCGTGAGAGGCGGCGAGATTCCGAAGACCCGTGCTGGTCGGCACGGGTCGTAGTTCAAGTGTGGGGCGCTCCTTGGCAGTAATGCAATCGTTGTCCTGGCCGGCACAGCCAGGCTCCGGCAGGGAGCCGCCCTCCGTGTACCGAACTGACTATCAATGACTTGGAATTGCAGGCCTGTTCGGTCAGAGTGCCGTTGAGCCGGGGATTGCGTATCCAGGGTCTGGCCTCACCGGTTGCCAGCAGGCTGCAATCGGAAGAACTGTGGCGAGAGGGTTGAACGAATGGACAACGAGATGAAACGTACGCTCTGGGCCGCCGCAGATAAGCTGCGGTCGTCTATGGATGCGGCCGAGTACAAGCACATTGTGCTGGGTCTGATCTTCCTCAAGTACATCTCCGACTCTTTCGGGGCACGACGGGAGCGGCTGCGGAGGATACTTGGTGACCCCGAATCCGAACTCTATCTGGATGACCCGGCCGACCGGGAAGCAGTCCTGGAAGAGCGGGATTACTACACGATGGACAACGTCTTCTGGGTGCCCGACCAGGCGCGCTGGGAGACCATCCGCGCCCACGCGAAGCAGCCGGACATCGGCGCGCGCATCGACCAGGCCCTGGAGGCCATCGAGGAGGAGAACCCGCGGCTGAAGGGGCTCCTGGACAAGCGCTACGGCCGGGCCCATCTGGAACCCGGGCGGCTGGGCGAGCTGGTCGACCTGATCTCCACCATCGGGTTCGGCGAGGAGCACCGGGCCAGGGACGTGCTCGGCGAGGTGTACGAATACTTCCTGGGCCAGTTCGCCAGCGCGGAGGGCAAGAAGGGCGGCCAGTTCTACACGCCCGCCTCGGTGGTGAAGCTGCTGGTCGCGATTCTCGCGCCCTACAAGGGGAAGGTCTACGACCCGTGCTGTGGCTCGGGCGGCATGTTCGTGCAGGCGGAGCGCTTTCTGGAGAGCAGGGGCGGCCGGTTCGGGGACCTCTCGATCTACGGTCAGGAGGCCAACCCTACCACGTGGCGACTAGTGGCGATGAACCTAACGATCCGGGGGCTCGACTTTAACCTGGGCAAGGAACCGGCCGACACGTTCCACCGGAACCAGCACCCGGACCTGCGGGCGGACTACATCCTCGCCAACCCGCCGTTCAACATGTCCGACTGGGGCGGTGAGCGGCTGGTCGATGACCCCCGGTGGGTCTACGGCACGCCGCCGGCCAGCAATGCCAACTTCGCCTGGCTGCAGCACATCCTCTGGCACCTGGCGCCGGCCGGCCAGGCGGGCGTGGTGCTCGCCAACGGCTCGATGTCGTCGCAGCAGAACAACGAGGGCGAGATCCGCAAGAAGATGGTGGAGGCCGACGTGGTCGAGGTCATGGTCGCGCTCCCGCCGCAGCTTTTCTTCAACACGCAGATCCCGGCGTGCCTCTGGTTTCTGTGCAAGGACAAGACCAAGAACGGCCGGGATCGCCGGGGCGAGGTGCTCTTCATTGACGCCCGGAAGATGGGGCGGATGGAGACCCGGGTCCACCGGGTGCTCGACGACGAGGAGATCGCGAAGATCGCCAACACGGTGCACCTCTGGCGGCAGGACCGGGAGGCCCCGCCCGGACAGGTGTACGAGGACGTGCCGGGCTTCTGCCGCGCGGTCAAGCTGGAGGAGATTGCCGCGAACGGCTACGTGCTCACCCCTGGGCGGTACGTCGGGGCGGAAGAGGTGGAGGACGACGACGAGACGTTTGCGGAGAAGATGGAGCGGCTCACGGCGGAGCTGGCCGAGCAGATGAAGAAGGGGGCCGAGCTGGACGAGCAGATTCGACAGATACTGGGGAGGTTAGGTTATGACCTCTAATTGGCGCGAGGCGACCTGGGGTGAGTTGGCTACCCTGGAGTACGGCAAAGCCCTCAGGGATTACAAGACCAGCACCGGTTCCGTTCCGGTATACGGGACCAACGGGCCGATTGGCTGGACAAACAAGCCCCTCTGCCCCTTTCCGACCGTCATCATCGGGCGTAAGGGCGCCTACCGTGGAGTTCATCTATCGCCCTCTCCCTGTTGGGTCATAGACACCGCGTTCTACATCAGTCCGAAGCAACCTCTGGACATTCGCTGGGCTTATTACCAGTTGCTTACACAAGACATCAACGGGATGGACAGCGGGTCGGCGATTCCTTCGACCAGCAGGGAGGAGTTCTACCGACTTCCCGTCAAAGTCCCGCCGCTCGCGGTTCAAAAGCAGATTGCCGATGTTCTTGGAACGCTAGATTCCAGAATCGCGAACGTGCAAAGCACGAACATTTGCCTCGAGTCAATAGGCCAGGCAATCTTTAAGTCATGGTTTGTTGATTTTGACCCCGTCCGGGCCAAGGCCGAAGGCCGGGATCCGGAAGGTATGGACGAAGACATAGCCGCACTGTTCCCTTGCCAGTTTGAAGAATCGGGGAAGGGGTTGATTCCAAAAGGATGGCGCATTCGCACGTTGGATTCGATCGCCAGTTATCTCAACGGGCTCGCGTTGCAGAAGTATCCGCCCGTTTCCGAGGATCAATCACTTCCCGTGATCAAGATCAAGCAACTGAAAGCCGGAAACACAGAGGGGGCAGACAGATCGAGTAACACGATTCCACCCGATTACGTGGTCCAAGACGGAGACGTACTGTTTTCCTGGTCGGGATCACTGGAAGTTGAGATCTGGTGTGGTGGACCGGGCGCGCTGAACCAGCATATCTTCAAAGTGACATCAAATGAGGTACCGAAATGGTATTACTATCTGGCTATCAAGCAGTTTTTACCCATGTTCAGAGAGATTGCAGCCAGCAAGGCGACTACCATGGGGCACATCCAACGGCATCACTTGAAGGAGGCCAAAATCGCGCTGCCCCCGCCCGAGTTGCTTCGGCGGGCCAACGCGATTATGGAGCCACTGATAGAGCGCAGGATCTTGAACTCGCTTCTAGCCCGACAGCTTTCTGAACTCCGCGACACCCTGCTCCCCCGCCTCATTTCCGGCAAGCTTCGCGTCCCCGAGGCCGAGGAGGCCTTAAAGGAGGTGCTGTAATGCCCGTCCTGAGCGAAGAGACCCTGGAACAGGCCGCACTCGAATGGCTCCGCGAGCTTGGCTGGGAGGTCGCCCATGGGCCCGACATCTCCCCTGTGGACGCCAACACCCCCGGCACGGAGCGGGAGACCTATCGGCAGGTCGTGCTAACGGGCCGCCTGCGGGAGGCCATTCAGCGCCTCAACCCCCACATCCCGGCCTCGGCGCAGGAGGACGCCCTCCGTCAGGTGGTGAGCCCCAACATCCCCGGCCTGGTGCAGGCCAACCGGCAGTTCCACCGGTGGCTCGTTGAGGGCGTGCCGGTCGAGTTCCAGAAGGATGGGGAGACCCGGGGCGACCGGGTGCGGCTGGTGGACTTCACCGACCCGGGTCGGAACGACTGGCTGGCGGTCAACCAGCTCTCCATTCAGGGGCCGAAGAAGGTGCGCAGGCCGGATGTCATCCTGTACCTCAACGGCCTGCCGATCGTCGTCATCGAGCTCAAGAACCCGGCTGACGAAAGCGCCGACATCTGGGCCGCCTTCAACCAGCTCCAGGCCTACAAGGAGGACATCCCCGACCTCTTCGTCTACAACGAGCTGCTGGTCATCTCCGACGGCCTCTCCGCCCGCATGGGGTCGCTGACCGCCAACCGGGAGCGGTTCATGGCCTGGCGGACCATCGACGGCCACGAGATCGACCCCCTGGGCGAGATGCGGGAGCTGGAGACCCTGATCCGCGGCGCCTTCCGGCACGACCTGCTGCTGGAGTACCTGCGCTACTTCATCCTCTTCGAAGAGGATGGCCACCTCGTCAAGAAAGTGGCCGGGTACCATCAGTTCCACGCCGTCCGGGCCGTGGTGGAAAGCGTGCTGAAGGCATCGGCCCCGGGCGGCTCCCGTAAGGGCGGCGTCGTCTGGCACACCCAGGGGGCCGGCAAGTCCCTGGAGATGACCTGCCTCGCCGGCCGCCTGATGAGCCACCCGAACCTGAAAAACCCCACCATCGTGGTGGTCACCGACCGGAACGACCTGGACAACCAGCTCTTCGGCGTCTTCGCCGGCGCCACGGAGCTCCTCAGGGAGACGCCTGTGCAGGCCGAGACCCGGCCGCGCCTCCGGGAGCTTCTGGCCAACCGGCCGTCGGGCGGCATCATCTTCACCACCATCCAGAAGTTCATGCCCGGCGAGGACGAGGACACCTTCCCGGTGCTCTCCGAGCGGACCAACATCATCGTCATCTGCGACGAGGCCCACCGCAGCCAGTACGGCTTCGCCGCCAGGCTGAGCCTGCCTGAGCGGCGCAGGCGCCCGGCGACCGCACCCATGGGGTCCGGGGGCGACCTGTCCGACCAGATCGCGGCCGAGACGCCCGGCGGGAACTACGCCGTCCGCTACGGCTACGCCCAGCACATGCGCGACGCCCTGCCGGGGGCCACCTTCGTCGCCTTCACCGGCACCCCCGTCGCCCTGGAGGACCGGAACACCCGGGCCGTCTTCGGCGACTACGTGCACATCTACGACGTGCTGCAGGCGGTGAAGGACGGCGCGACGGTGCCCATCTACTACGAGTCCCGCCTGGCCAAGCTCGACCTGAAGGAGGAGGAGATCCCCCGGATCGACGAGGCCGTGGAAGAGCTGACCGAGGACGAGGAGGACGACGCCGCGCGGGCCGCTCAGTACCGCCGCTGGACGGCTCTGGAGAAGCTGGTGGGCGCGCCGCCTCGCATCCAGAAGGTGGCCGCCGACCTGGTCGCCCACTTCGAGCGGCGCCTGGCGGCCATGGACGGCAAGGCGATGGTCGTGTGCATGAGCCGGGAGATCTGCGTGCACATGTACAACGCCATCGTCGCCCTGCGGCCCGAGTGGCACGACCCGGATCCCGAAAAAGGCGTCATCAAGATCGTCATGACCGGCTCCGCCGCCGACAAGCCGCTTCTGCGGCCGCACATCTACAGCAAGGAGGTCCGCAAGCGGCTGGAGCGGCGCTTCAAGGACCCCAACGACCCGTTCAAGATCGTCATCGTGCGGGACATGTGGCTCACGGGCTTCGACGCCCCCTGCCTGCACACGATGTACATCGACAAGCCGATGCGGGGCCACAACCTGATGCAGGCCATCGCCCGGGTCAACCGGGTCTTCAGGGACAAGCCCGGCGGGCTGGTGGTGGACTACATCGGCATCTCGCACGAGCTGAAACAGGCGCTGCGGGAGTACACCGCCGCGCGGGGCCGGGGCGAGCCGGCCATCGATGCGGAGCGGGCCCTGGACATCCTGCGCGAGAAGATGGATGTGCTTAGGGCGATGCTCCACGGCTGCGACTACTCGGCCTTCCGCACCGAGGCCATGGCGCTTCTGCCCAAGGTGGCCAACCACATCCTGGGGCTGGAGGACGGACAGAAGCGCTTCGCCGACCACGTGGTGGCCGCCTCCAGGGCCTTCGCCCTCTGCTGCACCCTGGAGGGCGCCCTGGCCTACCGGGACGAGCTGGCCTTCTTCCAGGCGGTCAAGGCGGCGCTCTCCAAGCGCGCGGAAACCGACCGGAAGGTGGCGGATGAGCGCAAGGAGGCGGCCCTGCGGCAGATCATCGCCCAGGCGGTGGTCTCCGACGAGGTGGTGGACATCTTCGCCGCGGCGGGGCTCAGCAAGCCCGACATTTCCATCCTCTCGGAGGAGTTCCTCGACGAGGTGCGCCGGATGAAGGAGCGCAACCTCGCCGTCGAGCTGCTGCAGCGCCTGATCAAGAACGAGATCAAGGCGCGCTTCGAGACCAACGTGGTCCAGTCGGCGAGGTTCTCGGACCTGCTCCAGCAGGCGCTCACCCGCTACCGGAACCGCACCATCGAGACGGCGCAGGTGATCGAGGAGCTCATCGCCATGGCCAGGCGCTTCCAGGAGGAGTCGCGGCGGGGCGAGCAGCTCGGGCTGAACGAGGATGAGCTCGCCTTCTACGACGCCCTCGCCAGCAACGAGTCGGCCGTGCGGGAGCTCGGCGACGAGGTGCTGAAGAAGATGGCTGTCGAGCTCACGGAGCGGCTGCGTAAGTCGGTGACCGTGGACTGGGCGCGCCGCGAGACGGTGCGGGCCCGGCTGCGGGTGATGGTGCGCACGCTGCTCCGACGGTATAAGTACCCGCCGGACCGGCAGGAGGCGGCGACGAACCTGGTGCTGAAGCAGGCGGAGGTGCTGTCGCAGGAGTGGGCCGAGAGCGCGTGACGCGGCCCTGGCGTCCGGGAGTGGCGATAGCGAAGCTGTAACGAAAAGAGGAGTACGCGTCCGCGTACTCCTCAGGCTGCAGACAAAGGCGCCTCTTGTGGCCGCTCAGCGGCTCACAGGAGGC
>JAAROH010007853.1_pt1 | contig 27962 bp, 26 predicted proteins | sample 7248631 | NCBI WGS metagenome assembly JAAROH01 (sample SAMN09772309, study PRJNA484901) | compost metagenome | isolation source: Vermicomposting unit | place: India | reverse complement strand
CAAAGTAGGATGGATTCCAAAGATCCCCTCCCCATAGTTTCTTTTTTAACTGGGGGAACTCTTTAAATAGCAACCTTGCTTTTATTGATTTCAAAGTTAACATATGTCGGACAATTGGCGTGTCAAAAGACACGCCTTGTCCGAAGCCCATTCATCTCATGACTGAAGTCACGAGTGTTCTCGGCTAAATCATAAAAATATGAAGCAGCAGCATCCCCACCAGGCTAACCAGCATGCCAAACTGGGCGCTTAGCGTATGCATTCTAAGTCCGGCCGGTCCAAGCTCTTTCCAAATAAGATAAACCATCGCCCCGGCGGCGAACGCCATACCAAATGTGACAGCCTGAGGACTGGAAGTAAAATAAAAGCCGCCTATCCACGCCCCCGCGGGAATACATAAACTGATAAAAAAAGCGAATAACAAGATCCATCGTTCCCGCATACATCCAAGCAAAAAAGGAGCAGCCAATCCCATCCCTTCCGGAATGTTGTGCAATGACATGGATAAAGCAATCATAACTCCTGCATGATGGTGTGCCTGAAATCCGGCACCAATCGCAATGCCTTCCGGCACATGATGAAATGCGAGCGCCGCGGCCATCATCCAACCGGCTCTCCTCCACTCCTGCACATCATTGTGGCGCGGCCGGGCTTGAGTGCTGTCAGAACCTGCACTCCGCATGCCCATTAGATGATGGAGAAGCTTAAGCAACATGAACCCCATGACCATTCCGAGAAAAGCGCCATATACCTCTCCTTTCCAGAGGGTGGCTGGCAATAATTCAACCGCTACAACTAAGGCCATAATCCCGGTGGAAAGCCCGAGGTAAAACGCCATCAGCTTACGCCCTGGCGTTCCAATAAACAATGTTATCAACACGCCGATAACCGTTGTAAGGCCAGCAAGTGTGCTTATAAATAAAAGTTCGCTCATCTGCCTGACCTCTACAGCAAAAACTTAAGCCCAAATCCAAGCAAGATGAGCGCACCAAAAACCTCGCTGTACTCTCCGAACCATCCTCCGACCCTTCGTCCAAGCAAAAGACCGGTTGCCGCCAGCACCGTACTCGTTACGCCAAAAATCAAAACGGCCAACGCAACGTTAACGCGAAACAGACCAAATGAAAGCCCAACCGATAACGCATCTAAGCTGACACTAAAACTAAACAACAAAAGGCCCCAGAATGTTTTTTTTAAGATAGGACTTTTCTCTTCGCCATCAAAAAAACAATTCCACAACATATGCAGTCCCAACACGACAAGAATGAGACCGCCGATATAGACGGCAATATAGCCGACATACGAAGTCAAAAAAATGCCAAAGGCAATGCCGATAAGTGGCATGATAATATGAAACACGCCGATCGTTATACTAACTTTTGCGATCGTCAAAAGACGTATACCGCCCATTCCCATGCCTACGCCAAGCGAAAAAGCATCCATGCCCAGCGCAACCCCAATCATTAAAACCGTAATTAGTTCCCCCCACTGCAACGCTCCCCATCCCATGTCCACATACATCCTCCTTATATTATATACATAGCTTTTGACCTTTCGATACTTGAGGAAGAGGTGGAGTCTCTTACCACAAAACCAATGTCGAAATTTCAAAATTTCAAAAGATGATGTATATAGACAAGATATGCGGAAACGGACAGGATATGCGGGGAAGCGAAACGCTATAGATAACGGCCGCCTGCCGCCTTTGCCAGGCGGTTCATAATCGCTGCACCAACGCCGCTTTCCGGAAACGTTTCAGAAAAAATCATATCCACTCCCTCCTGATCAAAACGGCGCAGCGCATCATAAAGATGACGGGCTACGCTAATCAAGTCACTGCGCTTTCCGCAAGCAATGACTACATAGTCTTCGCCGTAACATAATTTAGACTCCGCCGTAGCAAGAATCCCCACTTTTTTACCCTGCGCTTGGGCTTCGTGCGCCAACTTCCGAATGCGCCGTACCATCTCTTCCACACTATTTTCTTTTACTAATCTCATGTCTCCTGCAGGCGCATAGTGGCGATATTTCATTCCCGGTGATTTCGGAGCCACACCTTCTTCCAGAATTCCCGGATCCATCCTCACTTCGCCCGTAATCTCAGCAATTTGTTCGGCCGTTACCCCACCTGGTCTGAGAATCATCGGCACATCTCCCGTAACATCCACTACGGTCGATTCCACACCGATGCCGGTCGATCCTCCGTCCAGAACGCCCGCAATTCGGCCATCTAAATCTTCCAGTACATGCTGCGCCGTCGTAGGGCTTGGACGACCAGAAAGGTTGGCGCTCGGCGCTGCAATCGGCAAACCTGAAGCGCGGATAAGTGCCAACGCAAGCGGATGATCCGGCATCCTGATCGCTATTGTATTGAGCCCTGCAGACGCCCGCATTGCCACACCAAGCTGTTTAGGAAATACAATGGTCAGCGGTCCTGGCCAAAACGCCTCCATTAATGCTTCCGCTAGCGGTGGAATCTCGGATACAAGCTCGCCCAGTTGTTTGCGCTCGGCAATATGAAGAATCAGTGGATTATCGCTCGGTCGTCCCTTGGCTATGTATATCTTTTCCACCGTCTTATCCACGAGTCCATTACCGCCGAGTCCATATACTGTCTCTGTAGGAAAAGCAATAAGTTCATTTTGCCGCAAAAGCAACGCCGCCTCGCGAACTTGTGGATAATTTTCTAATCCATCCACAAACTTATCCACATTCCAGTACTTCGTTTCTTGTTTCATTGAATAACCCTCAATTCTGCTAATTATGCTCTTTTTTTAGTTATACCTGCTCTTTTTTCCGTTTGCAATAAACAACATATCCACATGATGTGAATAATTTGTGGATAATTATAATTCGATTCATTGTGTATAATGCTTTCTTATAGAGAAAATAAAAAAGAAAAAACTCCGCCGCATAGACAGAGTTTATTCAAGAAAATAGTTTGTGGAACCATTCAACCAAAAAGAATCGGACTTTAATTTGGCTTTTATCTTTGCCCTGTTCCTTCGCTTGTTCGGCATGTGCCGTGTCCCCATTTGAAATATCCACAAAGCAAAGCGGAGGGAACAGCACGCACCACCAATTTTGTCCTTCAGCATTGCCAATAGCAATGCGAACCGCTTCGTACCTTCCGGCTGGAAATACTTGTGTGCCGTACATCTTTGTTGGAAACTCGGTCGGCCGCAGCTCTACACGCGCAGAATACGAAAAACCTTTTTCCTTAATTGCATTGTTCACCAGTTCCTGCAACTCTGGTAAATGGTTGCTAATAACAGCACGCGCCTCTTCCATTGTTCCCGCTTCACCAGCCCATTGCTTCACTGACTCGATTACGCGGTCGCGCACATAGCGCTTCAATTGCTGATCTTTTGGGCTGTCGCTATTTGCTAGAATCCGCAGGCGAATCGAATGCTCCGGAACGAAATGATTCGTAAAGACAGCCAGCGCTTCCTTCTGACTTTCCCAGCTCATCATTAAAAGAAATAAGGCGAAAAATAGCAGATAATATTTTTTCATCATTTCGACTCCCCTTTCCTCTCCCTGTTCACCAGTATGGACAGAAGAGGCCGGGGATAAACTCGCTATTTTCGTTTCTCGTACATTTATCTTTTTGCGAAAAGGTAGAAAAGGAACGCTCACTATCGGATCGCGATCACGTGACGGCCAATACCTGCCAGATCACGCACAATATACGTTTCTAGAAAAAGACCTGTCTCCATAAGCCAACAACGAACCGTATCAGCTTGGTGAATACCGACTTCAAATCCAACCAACGCCCGCCGCGTTAGCACAGAATCCAATCCTTCTATTATGCGCCGGTAAAAATCAAGGCCATCTTCTCCGCCATCTAACGCGCGGCGCGGCTCATGGTCCTTAACCTGCACATCTAGATCGATAATATCGGCGGAAGGGATATAAGGCGGATTGGACACAAGAATGTCTACGCGCTGCCCGGCATTCAGCAGCGGTGCAAGCAAATCTCCCTGAGCAAACGAAACCTTGTTTTCCACATGATGCCGCTTCGCGTTACGGCTCGCTGTAGCAAGCGATTCTTCTGCAATATCGGTCGCGGTGATCCTCCAGTTCGCTCCACCAATAACCGCCAGCGTAACCGCAATCACCCCACTGCCTGTCCCGATATCCGCCGCGAAAAGCGCCGCATCAGCAGGCCATAATTTAAACGCTTGTTTAACAATCTCTTCCACAAGCAATTCCGTTTCCGGGCGGGGAATTAATACAGAAGGATTGACTTCGAATGCCAACCCGTAAAATTCTTGTTCACCGACAATGTACTGCATCGGCTCCCCAGCGGTGCGCCGCAGCAAAATTGCTTCAATTGCTGCCCACTCTTCCTCTGTTAACGTGTAAGACATACCCGAAATAAACCGGGTACGATCCCAGCCCAGCGCATGCCGGATAGCATACTCAGCCAGAAACGCGGCGTCTTCAATGCCCTTTTCACGTAAAAAACGAGAAGCCTTCTGCAAGGCTTCCCGTACCGTTATTCCTTTCATCTTTTACGCTCCTTCAGCGTTGCGCATCAATTCCGCTTGTTCATGCAACACAAGCGCATCAATAATCTCATCCATCTCCCCATTTAGCACCTGATCCAGCTTGTGCAGCGTCAAACCAATGCGATGATCAGTTACACGGCTTTGCGGGAAATTATACGTACGGATGCGTTCGCTCCGATCGCCGGTTCCAACAGCGGAACGGCGTGCGTCCGCATATTCCGCCTGCGCTTCCTGCTGGTATTTGTCGTATAGGCGCGCGCGCAATACGCGCATTGCCTTTTCTTTGTTTTTATGCTGAGATTTTTCGTCCTGACATGTTACCACAATTCCGGTCGGGATGTGTGTCAAGCGAACAGCCGATTTGGTCGTGTTAACACTCTGTCCGCCGGCGCCGCTGGAACAGAATAGGTCGACGCGTATGTCATTTTCATTAATTTCAACTTCTACTTCTTCAGCTTCTGGCAGCACAGCTACCGTTGCGGTGGATGTATGAATACGTCCGCCCGATTCGGTGGTCGGCACACGTTGCACCCGATGGGCGCCGCTTTCAAACTTCAGGCGGCTGTATGCGCCTTTACCATTGATGGAGAAAATAATCTCCTTATAACCGCCGATATCGGTCGGTGTTGCTTCGAGCACTTCAACTTTAAATTTGTGCTTTGCTGCATAGCGGGTATACATTTCAAACAAATCGGCCGCAAATAAAGCGGCTTCATCGCCGCCGGCTGCGCCCCGAATTTCAACGATAACGTTCTTGTCATCATTTGGGTTCTTCGGCAGCAAAAGAATTTTGATGCGCTCTTCCAGCTCCTGTTTCTTGTCTTCCAGCTCGCTGATTTCCATTTTGACCATTTCACGCATGTCGTCATCGAGCTTTTCTTCCAGCATCTCTTTGGCGTCTTTCAGTTGCTGGGCTACTTCTTTATATTCGCGATACGCTTGTACCGTTTCTTCTATGTCTGATTGTTCTTTCGAATACTCACGCAGCTTGTCCGGGTCATTCATGACCTTCGGGTCGCAAAGCAACTGCGTCAAACGTTCATACCGTTCAACAACCGCTTCCAATCGCTGTAACACGGCGCTTCACCCCCATTTCAAAAATGCGTAACATTATAATTATAATGGGGGATAAACCAAAAAGTCAAAGCAAAAAGATAATACAAAAAAGAGGAAGGCTTATTAGACCTTCCCTAGATTATTGATAAATACATCTTTTTATTTCATGCGTGTATCCAAATCATTCATATGGATGCGGTAGTTATTAAGCGGAGTTCCGCTACGGATGCCGTCGCCGATGTCCTGAATACGGTTGAAAATACCCGCGTCAGAGCTAACACGCACTTCATAGCGCGGCATTTTTTGCTGAACGAGCACACGAACTCTTTCCATAATGTCAGCCGCTTCTTTCCTGCTGCGTACTGTCTCGGCAAGCGTAAGTCCCACATACGCACGAGAGCCATTAATCACTACGCTGGCCCGCTTCACTTTCGGAACTTGTACCGCCACATTCGCCATGCTGTCGGCTTCCGCCTGAATATCGCGCACATCGTTGCGCCCGGTTACAATATTCGGATTCAAATCGCTCCCCACCAGGACGCGGGTCTTCCGCTCCGGCGTCGTGCGATTATATTGATTAATCTGAATGCCTTTTCTTTCGGGGGCCGCTCCTTGGTTGTTCTGGCCGCAGGCCGCCGTCAACAAAAGGGTCACGCCAAGCAGCGCGATTCCGATAATTTTTCGCATACAGCCCACCTCCTCAGTTGTATTGTTTCTGGGAAGAGGCGGACTTATGCGCCCGCATTAGGCAAGGGCAATTTTTCCGCTTATGATTTTTGGATGCTTATAACATTTACGACAAACCGGTATGTAACTGTCATTGCCGCCGATTTGGATTTGCTCACCTTCATATACAGGTTCCCCATCTTTAACGCGCAGCACCATCGTCGCTTTACGGTCGCAAAACCAGCACACCGTTTTAATTTCTTCCAGCTTATCCGCATACAGCAAAAGAGCCTCGCTGCCTTCAAATAAACGATTAGAAAAATCATTTTTTAAGCCATATACGATAACCGGAATTTCCAGTTCGTCTACAATTTCTGTCAGCTGCAAAATATGATGCCTTTTCAGAAACTGCCCTTCATCCACAAGCACGCAATTCGGCAAGCCTTGTTCATTCATTTCCACGATCGTTTTTATATTTGTATCCTCTTCAACAGCAATCGCTTCGCGCTTCAACCCGATCCGGGAAGCTACGTATCCCTTACCGTATCGATCATCCAATACAGACGTAAAAATCATTACCCGCTTTCCCTGTTCTTCGTAGTTATGCGCCACCTTCAATATTTCAACCGACTTGCCACTATTCATTGTACCGTATCGAAAATATAACTGTGCCATGTTTCCTCTCCTTCTAGCTCATTCATGAACAAAAAAACCTTGAGCCAAGCGAACAGCCGCATTTCTCATATACTTTCTTATACGAAAATAAAAACAGACAGGCATACGACCTGTCTGCTTTACTTTTATACAATTACTTGAGATTGTATTTCTTTTTGAAGCGGTCCACACGTCCACCGGAATCTACAAACTTTTGTTTGCCAGTGAAGAAAGGATGACACTCGGAGCAAATCTCCACGCGCAGGTTTTCTTTCACTGAACCGGTCTCGAATTCGTTACCGCATGCACAAGTAACTTTTGTTAACTTGTAGTCAGGATGGATAGCCGGTTTCATTACATTCACCTCTTTCTGCCCTGAATCTTTACGAAACAGAGTTACACTCAAACACACATGAATGCATTATATCACGGTTATACCCTGTTTGCAAATAGTATTCAGAAAAAAATCATACATTCAGCGTCTGGCGCCGCCGTTCCTGAAATTCCAGTGGCGGTACATGCGTATAGGAGCCGATCACCACATCAGGCAGTTCCTGACGATAAATCTCCAGCGCCTGCTTCATGCCGAACACCTGGCCTTTTGCCGGCGGAATCATCGCTAGATAACTGTCCGGATCAATATTAAGATTGCGCATTTGAATCAGACGAATGCCATTCTTACGGATAAAGTCAATCATTGCTTCCATCTCTTCCTCACGATCAAACACGCCTGGAAAGACGAGATAGTTAATGGAGGTGTATACCCCTTTCTCGCTGGCATAGCGCGCCGATTTCGCCACGTTCTCTAGCGTATACGCGCGCGGGCGATAATAAGCGTTGTAATGTTCATCTATAGCGCTAATTGTACTAATGCGCATTAAATCAAGCCCGGCATCGACGATCGCTTTGATATGGTCCGTTAACCCGGCATTTGTGTTAATGTTAACAAAACCCAGCTTTGTCTGCGCCCGCACCCGGCGCATCGCCTGTGTAATAATCGCTGCCTGGGTGGAAGGTTCTCCTTCACATCCTTGACCAAAACTAATGATCGACTCCGGCGTTTTCAGATGGTGCAGCATGACTTCTACTAGCTCGTCCACTGTCGGCTTAAAATTCATTCGTGTCTGTGGCGCCGGAAACCCGCTGTCTTCCGGTTGCTCAGAAATACAGCCATAACAGCCCGCGTTACAGGAATACGATACCGGAAGCCCTGCTTCCCAGCGGTTAAAAAATGTGTTGGACGCAGTTAGGCACCCGTATCCTAGCGTGCAGTTGCTTAAATGATGAAACACACGGTTTTCCGGATATTGTTTCAATACGCTTTTTACCAGACGTTCTTTTTCATCCTCCGGAAAGTTCAAAGGGTTCCATTTGTACGGATCGTCCGACTGTTCAGCCGCCACGTAAAAACCGCCATTATGCCAGACAACCGCCGTGTAGCCAAACAAAGGAAGTTTTTCGTTCTTATCAACTTTTACATAGCCGGGCAACATAAGACGGGTAAACCCTTGCGGCATGAGCGCACCGACCGCCTGATATTCAGTCAGTCGAACCATCTCGCCCGTTTCCGGATCCATACCGACGGGATGACAGTTCGGCAGGCTTACTAAAGTGGCGCCCTCCGGCAGCGGAATCAGCTCTTCTTCCAAAATTTCTATCAGCAAGTCACCGCTGCGGCCCAAGCCGTATAACTCGGGATGATCATATACCTGTCCCTGCTCATCTGCGTAAACCAGATACATATATCAAAGCTCCTTATCTAATTCGTTCGCAAGCACAAAGGGTCGCTACATCCGAAATATTATAATTCACGACGAATCAAAAAGTCAAAGATTGTGCTCTAAAAGGAATTCTCTATAATAAGATTAGCTTGCTAAAACAGGCAATGAACCGGAAAGGAAGGTAGGCGCGAATGCAAATACCGCAGCAGCCCCGCAAAGGCAAAACATCTTTCTCACCCAATATCATAAGCCCGGCCAGAATTCTCGTTATCGGATTTGCCTCCATTATTTTCCTTGGAGCGTTTCTTCTCACACTGCCTGTCGCCACTGTTGATGGGCAAGGGCTTCCATTTGTAGACGCTCTTTTTACGGCCACTTCCGCTACCTGTGTGACTGGCTTGGTAGTTGTCGATACCGGAACAACGTTTACTCTGTTCGGCCAGCTCACAATTCTGGCTATGATCCAGGTTGGCGGGCTGGGGTTTATGACATTTGCCACACTTGTGACGCTTCTGCTGGGAAGAAAAATTTCACTGCGCCAGCGCATCCTGATTCAGGAATCAATGAACCAAATAAACTTAGAGGGAATGGTGCGGCTCGTTAAAAACGTGGTATTGTTTACTTTCATATTTGAAACGGCGGGTGCCATTTTGTTGGCGTTGCGCTGGTCGTTCGATTACGATTGGTCACACGCCTTGTATCTTGGGATTTTCCACGCCATATCTAGCTTTAACAATGCCGGCTTCGATATATTGGGCGGCTTTAAAAGCATGACCGGGTACGTCAGCGATCCGGTTATCAATATCGTAATTATGTTGCTGGTCATTTCCGGTGGTATCGGCTTCATTGTTATCGCGGAGCTTGTCGAGCTTCGCAAAAGAAAAAAGCTTTCCATGCATACCAAAGTCGTACTTACGGCTTCCGCATTCTTAATTCTTATCGGTGCCTTCGTCATCTTTAGCATTGAATACAACAACCCGAAAACAATGGGGCCGCTCAGCTGGACGGGTAAAATTCTGAGCGCGTTTTTCCAATCGGTCGTAGCACGTACAGAAGGTATGAATTCGTTGCCGATTGGCGATCTCCATCAAGCGTCCTTATTTTTCATTATTATCCTGATGTTCATCGGCGCCTCGCCCGGTTCCACCGGCGGTGGTATCAAGACGACAACGTTCATGACACTGCTTGGAGCCGTGTGGGCAATGATCCGCGGCGAAGGGGATGTTGTGTTTTTCAGGCAACGAGTGGACGAAGATAAGGTGTATAAAGCGCTAACAATAACTATGGCATCTGTCCTTCTCGTCATTAGCGTAACCATGATTCTATGCATTACCGAAAAGCAGAGCGAATTTCTTACCATTCTTTTTGAAACGACGTCCGCCTTCGGCACGGTCGGATTATCAATGGGACTGACCCCTCATCTTACAATGTTTGGCAAGATTCTATTGTCGATTGTCATGTTCGCAGGACGCGTCGGACCGCTTACTGTCGCATTCGCGCTGAGCTGGGATCGCAAAAAACGGCGCTTTCGCTATTCTGAGGGTAAAATCATGATCGGATAGAATTTTGAGAGGTTTTTGGCAACCGCTTCTAAAATACTCCAAACCACTGCGCCCCGATAATCAATAACCCCAATATCCAGACATATATCGCAAACGGGCGGAGTGAACCTCGCTTCAGTAAACCTATCATCCAGCGCACGGCAAGATAACCAAATACGGCGGAAAACAACGCACCAAGAAGAAGCGGAGACAGGCCAATTGCCTCTCTGCCTTCCCCGCTAAACAGCTTAGCTCCCTGCAGCATAACCCCGCCTCCAATCGCTGGCAACGAAAGCAGGAAAGAAAAACGTGCAGATGCCTCCCGATTTATACCGCGGAACAATGAAGCAGCGATTGTAAGCCCTGATCTCGACAGTGCAGGCATAATGGCCGCCGCCTGAAAGCAGCCGATAAACAAAGCATCCCTGTATGTAATGTTCTCAATCGGCGCTCCCTCCTTATCTTTCCGCCGTTCCGCCATCCAGAGTATAGCTCCCGTCAGAAGAAACTCATAGCCTATCGTTACGCCAGTACGGGAAATCTCTTCAAAAAAGTCTTCAAATAAAAGCCCTGCCCCTGCTGCCGGAATGGTTCCGACCAGCAAAAGGCCCATCAAACGGCTAAACGGTCTTTTTAACATTTCAACCACGTCGTCTCCATAAACTGCCAGCACGGCAAATAAAGTGCCGATATGCAGCATCGTATCCAGAAACAATCCGGCCTCATCCAACCCAAAAAGATGCCGTCCAAGATATAAATGTCCGGTGCTGCTAATGGGGAGAAATTCCGTCAATCCTTGAATCATCCCAAGAATCATCGCCTGAAGTTCGTTCATACTTCTTGTCTCCTTTCTTGTACAATCCTATGAACGAACCAGGTTGAATATAATAAAAAAACCCGCGGGCACGCCTCGCGAGTTTTTCCTGCCTGTACTTCAGAAAGTTTGCATCGAATCTATAATTAAGCCCGCGCTTTAGTTGCGCCTATTTTTTTAATGTCATCAAGTACAAGAGAATCAAGAAATTCCTGGTTGGTTTTCGTTTCGCTAAGCTTTTTAATGAAGGCTTCGGTGAAGTCATTGTTATCATGAATAAATTTGCGGAGCGCCCAGATTTTATCAAGCTCTTCTTTGCTGAATAACAATTCCTCGCGGCGTGTGCCGGAACGGCGGATGTCAATCGCCGGATACACGCGGCGCTCGGCCAGCTTGCGATCCAGGTGAAGTTCCATATTACCCGTACCTTTAAATTCCTCATAGATTACGTCATCCATGCGCGAACCCGTCTCTACGAGCGCGGTGGCAAGAATCGTCAGGCTGCCGCCTTCTTCCACGTTCCGCGCCGATCCAAAGAATCGCTTCGGACGGTGGAATGCAGCAGGATCGATACCCCCGGACAACGTACGTCCACTCGCCGGCACGGTTAGGTTGTACGCGCGCGCCAAACGGGTAATACTGTCCAACAGGATAACTACATCTTTTTTGTGCTCAACTAGGCGCAGGGCGCGCTCCAGCACAAGTTCGGCCACCTTAATATGATTTTCCGGTAATTCGTCAAATGTGGAACTTACGACTTCCCCTTTGACTGAGCGCTGCATATCAGTTACTTCTTCCGGTCTCTCATCAATTAGTAGAACAATCAATTCGACTTGAGGATGGTTGGTTGCGATGCTGTTCGCGATTTCTTTCAACAACACCGTTTTCCCGGCTTTCGGAGGAGCAACAATCAGCCCGCGCTGTCCGAAGCCGACAGGCGCTATTAAATCAATAATACGGGAAGAAATGCTGGTAGGCGATGTTTCGAGCACCATCTTCTTCTGAGGATAAAGAGGCGTTAGCGCCGGGAAATGCAAACGTTCGGGTGAGGTTTCTGGAGGCTCGCCGTTGACCGCGTCAACATGCAGCAATCCGAAATACCGCTCATTTTCTTTCGGCGGCCTTACCTTCCCTGATACTTTGTCGCCGGTTCGTAAATCAAAGCGCCGGATTTGCGAAGCCGAAATATATATATCCTCCGCGCTTGGAAGATAATTGATAGGACGTAAGAAGCCAAAGCCGTCGGGGTGCGTATCCAGCACCCCTTCCATAAACATGTGACCTTGCCGCTCTGCCTGCGCTTGCAAAATCGCAAAAATTAGTTCTCGTTTCTTGAATGTTCCATAATAAGGAATCTGGTATTCTCTCGCCAGCTTATAGAGTTCCGTTAACTTCATTTCTTCTAATTGCGCAAGGTTCATTTCCATATAATGCTCAAACACCACACTTTTCTTAATTAATCTTCATTGTATCCGATTTGGAATTCTATTAGTCTTTCATAACAAATTGCGGTTTGCGTTCAAGACGATGCTGACCCTCGATGAAACGAACCGTTCCTGATTTTGCACGCATAACAATCGATTGGGTAACAGCTTTCGTACCGTCAAAACGCACGCCTTTCAACAATTCGCCATCCGTAACACCCGTCGCTGCGAAAATACAATCGTCGCCTTTTACAAGATCTTCCATACGAAGCACCTGCTTCGGATTTTTTAGTCCCATCTTTTTACAGCGCTCATATTCCGCTTCATCATACGGAACAAGACGTCCCTGGAAGTCACCGCCAAGACATTTCAGCGCCACTGCCGCGATAACCCCTTCCGGTGCGCCGCCGATACCGAATAAAATATCCACACCAGTATGCTCAAACGCTGTATTAATGGCGCCGGCCACGTCTCCATCAGAAATCAGCTTAATTCGAGCGCCAGCTTCGCGAATTTCTTGGATGATTTTCGCGTGACGTTCACGATCCATTACACATGCTACAAGATCGCTAATGTCTTTGCCATTCGCCTGCGCCACCGCTTTTAAATTGTCGATAATCGGCGCATCAATGTCAACCTTTCCCGCCGCTTTCGGACCTACCGCCAGCTTCTCCATATACATGTCAGGCGCATGCAGCAGATTTCCGCGATCAGCTACCGCAAGCACAGTAAGTGCGTTCCACGTTCCTTTGGCAACGATGTTCGTGCCTTCCAGCGGGTCCACAGCCACGTCCACTTCCGGGCCAATGCCCTGGCCCAACTTTTCCCCAATATACAGCATCGGCGCCTCATCCATTTCACCCTCGCCAATGACAACTGTTCCTTGCATCGGCACGGTGTCAAACACAGCGCGCATAGCAGATGTAGCGGCTTCGTCAGCCTCTTCTTTTTTTCCGCGTCCCATCCAGCGCGCGGATGCCAAAGCCGCCGCTTCTGTTACACGTACCAATTCAAGAGTTAAACTGCGTTCCATACTTTTCATCTCCTATTTCTTAGTAAGCACTTTTTATCGGTTTCTCGCGCCACATATCGGCACCCAAACTTCTTAACTTCTCTTCAAGGTTAGCATATCCGCGATCAATATGGTGTACCCCAGTAATTTCCGTAACGCCCTCGGCCATTAATCCGGCCACAATAAGGGCTGCTCCAGCGCGCAAGTCAGTCGCTGTTACCCTGGTGCCTGTAAGTAGCGTCCTTCCCTCAATGACAGCCGAACGTCCCTCTACTTTAATTTTCGCACCCATATTTAATAAATGGTCCACATGCTTAAACCTTGTGTGATAGATGTTATCTGTCACAATACTGGTACCTGAAGCTGCTGTTAAAAGAGAGGTGATAGGCTGCTGAAGATCCGTAGCAAATCCAGGATAAGGAAGAGTTCTTATATCAATCGCTTCATACTTCTCATTACCAATGACGCGAACGGCATCATCGTCTTCTTCCACCCTGACGTTCATCTCCCGCAATTTGGCGATAAGGGATTCAAGATGTCGGGGAATAATATTGTCGATGACGACATCACCACCTGTCGCTGCGGCAAAGATCATGTATGTTCCGGCTTCAATCCGGTCGGGGATAATAGAATGACGGCACCCATGAAGATTTTTCGTACCTTCGATCCGAATTACGTCCGTCCCAGCGCCTTTAATATTTGCACCCATGGCGTTTAACAGCGTTGCGACATCAATAATTTCGGGCTCTTTCGCTGCGTTTTCAATCACGGTTTTACCTTTTGCTCGACACGCAGCCAGCATAATATTAATGGTTGCCCCGACGCTGACCACATCTAGAAAGATTTTGTTACCGACCAATTGTTTCGCTTCAATATGTAAAGCGCCATGCTTATGGAAAAGAGTTGCTCCCAACGCTTCAAATCCTTTAATGTGCTGGTCAATCGGGCGGGGACCAAGATTGCATCCACCTGGCATGCCAACCGTCGCCTGTCCAAACCTGCCCAGCATTGCTCCCATCAAATAATAGGAAGCACGCAGCTCTTTTACTTTTCCATTGGGCATTGGTTTCGCTTCTATATGGCGGGAATCAATGCGCAGTGTATCGTTGTCACGCTCTACTACCGCGCCTAAGTCCTGCAGAATTTCGCTATAGATATGGACATCACTAATATCGGGCACATTGTCCAAAATCACTTCCCCATCGGCCAAAATCGCCGCAGGAATTAGCGCAACCGCGCTGTTCTTTGCTCCGCTGATTTGGATTCTGCCCGCAAGCTTTTGTCCGCCTCTAATGAACAATTTTTCCACAGTTTGATTCCCCTTACTCAACGGGAAAAAGCACCTTTTCTAACACAATTTTTGAAAAGGTGCTTCTTTCCGTTATTATTTTTGTTGCGCTTTTTCCCAGTCGGCAAGAAAGCGTTCAATTCCAATATCCGTAAGCGGGTGCTGCACCATTTGTTTGAAAATCTTGTACGGAATTGTGGCAATGTCCGCCCCCATCTTCGCACACTCTACTACATGCAGCGGATGACGAACGCTCGCCGAAATGATCTCTGTTTCAATGTTGTGGACGCTAAAGATCTGAGAGATATCCTTAATTAGCTGCAAACCTTCATGTGAGATGTCGTCCAAACGCCCAAGGAACGGAGAAACGTATGTTGCGCCTGCGCGCGCCGCAAGCAATGCCTGAGTCGCAGAGAATACGAGCGTTACGTTTGTTTTGATCTTCTTCTTTGTAAAATATTTTACGGCTTTTAAGCCCTCTATCGTCATCGGTACTTTGATCACGATATTTTTAGAAAGCGAAGCGAGCTTTTCACCTTCTTCGATCATACCTTCAGCATCCAGGCTAATGACTTCCGCGCTGATCGGGCCATCGACAATATCAATGATCTCTTTCAGCGTTTCTTCAAAGTCACGCCCTTCCTTTGCCACAAGAGACGGGTTAGTTGTAACACCGGCCAATACGCCCCATTCGTTTACTTCACGAATTTCGTTTACATTGGCTGTATCAATAAAAAATTTCATAATGCACTCCTTCTGTTTCCGTTCCATGCTGGCAAAGTCGGCTTACGCTTTATGGCTGCTGCCGAACTCGCGCATTTTCGCTTTAACGGTTTCTTTAATTGTATCACGCGCCGGACCGAGATATTTTCTTGGGTCGTACAACTCGGGCTTTTCTTCTAGAATTTGACGAACGGTCTTGGAAGCTGCGATTTGGTTTTCCGTATTCACGTTAATTTTTGCTGTACCAAGGGAAATCGCACGCTGAATATCTTTTGTTGGAATGCCTGTACCACCATGCAGCACAAGCGGAACCCCGGTCAGCTTCATAATCTCTTCCATTCTATCAAAACCAAGCTTCGGTTCGCCTTTGTAAGGTCCATGTACAGAGCCGAGCGCAGGTGCGAAGCAGTCTACACCAGTCTCACGCACAAGCTGTTCACATTCAGATGGAACCGCGTACATTGCTTCCGCGTCTTCTACCATCAAATCGTCCTCTTGGCCACCGATGCGGCCCAATTCCGCTTCCACCGATACGCCGAGTGTGTGCGCTACATCCACTACACGCTTCGTGAGCGCAATATTTTCCGCGAGCGGATAGTGCGAACCATCGATCATAACGGATGTAAAGCCTGCATACATCGCTTCCACGCATTTTTCAAAGGAAGAACCATGGTCAAGATGAATCGCCACGGGCACAGTTATTTTATACTCTTCCATCAAAGCTTTTATCATGGCCACAACCAATTTAAATCCGCCCATATAACGAGCAGCACCTTCACTTACTCCAAGGATGACAGGAGACTGTTCTTCTTCCGCCGCTTGCAGGATGGCCTGGGTAAATTCAAGATTATTCAGATTAAATTGACCAACTGCATATTTACCTTCCACGGCTTTATTTAACATTTCTGTCATCGAAACTAATGGCATATGTAAGAATCCTCCTTATTTTCGTGCATACTCTCAAACATTGCTTATTATATCACAATGCAGGATTAGCATGCGAGTTGCTTATTAACCGCCATCCGCAGTTCATCAATATCAAACGGCTTCGTAAAATGCGTCAAAGCTCCTAATTCTGTCGCCTCTTTAATCATATCCAATTCGCCGTAGGCTGTCATCATAATGACTTTCGTATCAGGAGCAATTTTTTTAATTTCTTTTAAGATTTCAAGTCCATCCATGCCAGGGATTTTCATATCAAGAATGACAAGATCCGGCGACTCGTGAATCACAATCTCAAGTGCCTGCTTTCCATTTGCGGCCTGGAACGTTTGATACCCCTCTTTTCCAAATACCTCAAACAACAGCACACGAATCCCATACTGATCATCTACAATTAACACTTTCTTGTCTTTCATGTTACTCCCCCTTCCACCCTTTAATCATGCAACTTACGTAAACTTGACATAAACCTTGTGTAAATCTTGCTGCAACTATGTACGAGATTATGTTTCAGCATTTATTTTACAAATTCGTGGAAACATAAAAAATTCCTGCTTATTTCACAAATGATAAAAAGGGACGAATTTACAACTCGTCCCTTTTAAAACTTATCACTTTTTTAACTGCAACGCAGCGCCTATAAAACCACGGAACAGCGGCTGCGGGCGGTTCGGGCGAGACGCAAATTCCGGATGGAATTGGCTTGCCACAAACCATGGATGATCCGATAGTTCAATTACTTCTACGAGACGTCCGTCCGGAGAAGTACCACTGAATGTAAGACCGGCGTTTTTCAATATTTCCCGATATTGGTTATTAAATTCGTAACGATGACGATGGCGTTCGTATACAAGCTCTTCGCCATATGAAGCGTGCGCGATTGTGCCTTTCTCCAGTTTGCACGGATACAGACCAAGGCGCATCGTACCGCCCAGATTTTCGATATCTTTTTGGTCCGGCAAAAGGTCAATAACCGGGTGTGGCGTAGACGGATTAATTTCTGAGCTGTTTGCATCCTTCAGACCAGCAACATGGCGGGCAAATTCAATCACCGCAACCTGCATACCAAGACAAATGCCAAGGAATGGGATCTTATTTTCGCGCGCATACTTCGTTGCGATAACTTTTCCTTCTACGCCGCGGTCGCCAAATCCGCCCGGCACGAGAATACCGTCCACATGACCAAGCAGATCTGCCACATTATGTTCATATACTTCTTCCGCGTCCACCCACTCGATATTTACTTCAGCATCGTTTTCATAACCGGCATGATATAACGCTTCAGCTACGCTAAGATACGCGTCGTGCAATGACACGTATTTTCCGACGATTGCAATCGTTGTTTTGTGGGAAAGATTTTTGATTTTGTGAAGCATTTCCTTCCATTCTGTCATATCCGCTTCCGGGCAAGTGAGGTTCAAGTGATTGCACACGTATTCATCCAATCCCTGGTCTTTCAGCATCAACGGAACTTCATACAGGGAATCGGCGTCCGTCGCTTCAATTACCGCTTTCGGATCAATATCGCAAAATAGCGCGATTTTTTCTTTCATATCCTGCGACATCAGATGTTCGGTGCGACATACGATTACATTCGGCTGAATCCCCAGGCTACGCAGTTCTTTTACGCTGTGCTGGGTCGGCTTGGTTTTCATCTCACCAGCCGCAGCCAGATACGGAACAAGCGTACAGTGAATGTACATAACGTTTTCACGGCCTACATCGCTCTTGATCTGGCGAATGGCTTCCAGGAACGGAAGGCTCTCGATATCGCCCACAGTACCACCGATTTCCGTAATAACAACATCCGCGTTCGTTTCACGGCCGGCGCGAAATACGCGTTCCTTAATTTCATTGGTAATGTGGGGAATAACTTGCACGGTTCCACCTAAGTAATCGCCCCGACGTTCTTTTGTAATAACGGAAGAATAAATTTTACCCGTTGTCACATTGCTGTTGGAGTTGAGATTAATGTCGATAAAGCGTTCGTAGTGTCCAAGGTCAAGGTCTGTCTCAGCGCCATCCTGGGTAACAAATACTTCCCCATGCTGGTATGGGCTCATGGTACCCGGGTCTACGTTAATGTAAGGATCGAATTTCTGAATGGTCACTTGGAGTCCGCGATTCTTTAACAAGCGGCCCAAAGATGCGGCCGTAATCCCCTTTCCTAAAGAAGAAACTACACCACCAGTCACAAATATATACTTTGCCATACGAATTAAACCCCTCTTTCTTCGCCCATTCAATACTTTTCCACAAACCAATTGGCTGTATGAATCTATAAAATAAAAATAAAAAAAACAAAAGCACTCCCCGGCCGAATATTCGGAGGGGGCACTTTTGTTTTTCATTATATGACATGCACAACGTTTACTTTTAAAGCCCAAAAAGTATTTTATCGTCGTATGTATTACATGTCAAGTTCTTCATCTTCATCTTCCGTATCCAAATCTTCGTCTTCGAGAGCCGACTCGAACTCTTCATCCGCATCTTCATCATAATCAGCGTCTAAATCGTCATGCTCATCATCCGAAGCTTCGATATCATCGTCATCCAATTCATCGTATTCTTCTTCCAGTTCTTCTTCGTCCTCGTAATCATCATCGTCGTCAAGCGCAAATTTGCCGCGGAAACTGCCTTCTGCCGATTCCTCCTGCGTTTCGACGAGATACCAGCGCTTCAATCCCCACAGGTTGTCACCGAGGCAGATAAAACGCCCATCGAGATTGATCTCGGTATATACCTGAGCGATCATGTCCATCGCTTCGGACTCGGACATGTTTTTCATCTCTGTGAGCTGTTTGTATAAATCGCGGTAATACGCCGGTTTCTTTGACTCGTTTAAAATTCGATAAGCGAGATCTACCATCGCCATTTCTTGAATTTTTTCCGCTTCCAGGTTCAAAGCATTGCCCAACCTCGGCACTTCCCTTCTTTAACTTTGATTCAGAAACAAGACGCAAAACCGCGTCCCGGACATACTATACCCTATTATTTAGCATTCCTTATTTTAACCAAATTCATGCACAAAAATCAAGACGGATGTTTGGCGGAGCAGTTCTACCCTCTGAAAAAAGACGAAGGGAAAAAGACAGCGCTTTTTCCCTCATCTTTCAACTCTACATATTCCTACGGTACTGACCGCCTACTTCATAAAGCGCGCCGGTGATCTGGCCCAAGCTTGCGACTTTGACCGTTTCCATCAGCTCCGCGAAGATGTTTCCGCCGCTGCGAGCCACTTCTTTCAAACGCTGGAGTGCAGGGCCCACCTTATCTTTATTGCGTTCCTGGAATGCGCGCAAGTTGTTGATCTGCTGAACCTTCTCTTCCTCTGTTGCACGAGCAAGTTCAATTTCATAGTCTTCTTCAGACGCGTTCGGATTCAGGAATGTATTGACCCCAATAATTGGAAGTTCGCCGCTATGTTTCAATGTCTCATAGTAGAGCGATTCCTCCTGAATCTTGCTGCGTTGATACTGGGTCTCCATCGCACCCAGCACGCCGCCGCGATCGCTTAGGCGCTGAAATTCCGCCAGAACAGCTTCTTCTACCAGATCGGTTAGTTCTTCAATAATAAACGAACCTTGCAGGGGATTTTCATTTTTCGCGAGTCCCAACTCTTTTGTGATAATCATCTGAATCGCCATCGCACGACGCACAGAATTTTCTGTTGGTGTCGTAATTGCTTCGTCATACGCATTTGTATGCAACGAATTGCAGTTATCGTAAAGCGCCATCAATGCCTGCAACGTTGTGCGGATATCGTTAAAATCCATTTCCTGGGCATGCAGCGAACGTCCGGATGTCTGAATGTGATATTTCAGCTTCTGGCTGCGCTCATTCGCACCGTACTTGTACTTCATAACCGTTGACCAGATGCGACGAGCCACCCGTCCAAGCACGCTGTATTCCGGATCGAGACCATTGCTGAAAAAGAATGATAGATTCGGCGCAAAATCATCAATATGCATACCCCGGCTTAAGTAATATTCCACATACGTAAAGCCGTTGGCCAGCGTGAAAGCAAGCTGGGAAATCGGATTCGCGCCCGCTTCGGCAATATGATAGCCAGAAATACTTACGGAATAGTAATTGCGCACTTTGTTCTGAATAAAGTATTCCTGAATATCACCCATCATCTTGAGCGCAAACTCTGTAGAGAAAATACACGTATTCTGACCCTGGTCTTCCTTCAGAATATCGGCCTGCACTGTACCTCGCACGCTTTGCAACGTCCTGGCTTTAATCTGTTCTGCTTCCTCGGCGTTCGGCTCGCGGCCGTTTTCCTTCCTGAATTTCTCCATTTGTTGATCGATAGCCGTATTCATGTACATCGCCAGAATGATCGGCGCCGGGCCGTTAATGGTCATGGACACGGATGTGGACGGATGGCAAAGATCGAATCCAGCATACAGCTTTTTCATGTCATCCAGCGTACAGACGCTAACTCCACTTGTGCCAATTTTTCCGTAAATGTCCGGACGGTAATCCGGATCTTCGCCATACAACGTGACGCTGTCAAACGCAGTGCTGAGCCGCTTCGCTGTGTCTTCCTTGGACAGATAATGGAAACGGCGGTTTGTCCTTTCCGGGGTTCCTTCACCCGCAAACTGGCGCTTCGGATCTTCACCATCACGCTTGAACGGAAATACTCCAGCCGTGTATGGGAAATGGCCAGGCAGGTTCTCTTTCATCACCCAGCGCAAGATTTCGCCCCAATCTTCAAACTTTGGCAACGATACTTTCGGAATACGCGTACCGGACAGAGAAGTCGTGTACAACTTTGTCACGATTTCCCTGTCGCGTACTTTTGTGACGAACTCGTCCTGCTGGTACGCTTCCTTAAGCGCTTTCCAATTATCCAAAATCTTTTTGCTTTCCGGGTGCAATTTTTCTTCATAGTGTGCGATAAGCTTATCAAGTTCCTTTTGAAGATCGGTTGCCAGTTCACCTGTTTGTTTTGCGAGTTCTTCTTTTGTTCCATTCAGTTGGAACAATTTACGTGCGATTTGCACTTGTTTCTCTGTGAAGTTATTGTACTGACGAACCATATTTGCGATTTCGGCCAGATAATGTACGCGGTCAGACGGAATAATATACTTTTTCTTCGACATTCTGTCTTTGGAAATATCGAGAGTAGTCGGCCATTCCTCACCCGTTTTCTCAGAGATGATCCGCATCAGGTTAACGAATAGTATATTTGTGCCTGGATCGTTGAATTGGCTGGCAATCGTACCGTAAACAGGAACGTCTTCGTCCTTCATATCAAACAGATTGCGACTACGCTTCCATTGCTTCTTCACATCGCGCAGCGCATCTTCTGAGCCACGGCGCTCAAACTTATTGATCGCGATAATGTCCGCGTAATCAATCATATCGATTTTTTCAAGCTGGGTCGGCGCGCCGAATTCGCTCGTCATTACGTACATCGCGACATCACATACCTGCGTAATGCCAGCGTCGCCCTGGCCAATGCCGGAAGTTTCGACGATGATAAAATCATAGCCTGCTGCTTTTACGATATTGATGGCGTCTTCGATCGCCTGGCTAAGTTCACTGTGAGATTTACGAGTCGCCAGCGAGCGCATATATACGCGCGGAGAATGGATAGCATTCATGCGGATACGGTCGCCCAGCAGCGCGCCGCCTGTTTTTTGCTTCGATGGATCCACTGACAGAATGGCAATTGTTTTATCCGGATACTGTTCCAAATAACGGCGCACTAACTCGTCTGTCAACGAGCTTTTGCCAGCCCCGCCTGTTCCTGTGATGCCAAGCACCGGAACCGTTTTTACCATTTCGTTCACTTTTTCAAGCGTGGTTGCTACTTCTTGATCCTGCTTTTCCACGTTTTCCTCCGCCAGTGTAATCAGGCGGCCGATCGCGTTCCAGCTACGATTTTTCAGTTCATGAATTTCTTTTTCTACTTCTTTTGGAGTCGGATAGTCTGTTTGCTGGATCATGTAATTAATCATGCCTTGCAGACCATACTTACGTCCGTCATCCGGAGAAAAAATTTTCGTTACACCGTATTCATGCAGTTCGCGAATTTCAGAAGGAACTATGACACCGCCGCCACCGCCAAACACCTTAATATGGGAGGCGCCCTTTTCTTTTAGTAAATCAATAATGTACTTAAAATACTCCACATGGCCGCCCTGGTATGAACTAACTGCGATTCCCTGCACATCTTCCTGAATGGCGGCATTTACGACTTCTTCTACTGAACGGTTGTGGCCAAGGTGAATCACTTCCACCCCGGACGCCTGCAAAAGGCGACGCATGATGTTAATGGAAGCATCATGACCGTCGAACAGGCTGGCAGCTGTGACAAAACGGACATTATGTTTTGGACGATAAATATTCGTTTCCATTTTGTTCTCCTCCTTCAAGGTCGCGAATCGGACGCGCTTTTTCAATCATAATCACTAAACCCGGTCTAAGGAAGGTTTCTCCTTTCACTAGGTGTCTTCCCAATCACTCTTCTGTTAGCTCGCGCAAAATCAGAGACGTCTGTATTTCCATATACTCTTCCAGCGTGTAGTGCTTATGCAAACTCCAACGCCGGAACGTCCACATTTCTCCCAGCACAACAATGTTATGGGCCATCAGCTTAATGTACTTCTCATCGATTTTAAGGGAACCGTCTTCCCGGCCCCGGCGCAAAATTTCTTCAAAAAAACTCGTAATTTCTTCTTCTTTGGCCAAAACGTACTTCATCGCTTCTTTCGGCAACGATTTAATTTCCTGATAAATCAGAAGTACACGATCCTGCATTTCATCCATTACACGCAGAAAACCTTTGATCGCTGCCTTTAGCATCACAGCGCCGCTGACGCCGTTTACCAGCACTTCCTTTAATCCTTTTTCCACACCTTCGTGAATCGCATCGCATACAAGATAGAGAACATCTTCTTTTGATTCAATGTATTCATATAATGTACCTATGCTGAATCCTGACGCACGGGAAATTTCACGGGTCGTTGTCTTGTGAAAACCTTTGGAGATGAAAAGCTCAACCGCAGCTTCGATAATTTGATCGCGCCGCTTTTCGATAAGTTTCGGATCTTTTACCATCGAAGGAATCGATTTTCGATGTTCCATTGTTTCATTACTCCTTTCCTCACGCCGACTGAGCGATTGCTCAGAGTGCAGGGAAAAAGAAAAGGCACACGGCCTTCTCTTTCTTCTTGATTTTATTATACGCGTGAAGAAATCGAATCCGCAACATTTTTCAGAAAACTATTTTTCTTTCACCAATTGTCTAAGCAAGCGATCGGCTACTTCATACGGATTGACTTCGCGGCGGGCCACCTGTTCCATCGTTTCTTTATACGCTTCACCGCGCAGGTTTGTTACGACAAGCCTGTGCACCTCATGTTCGACGATTTCCGCCACTTCTTCTTTTAAATGAGATGCACGTCGCTTCTCCCATTCTCCGCTCTCTTTGAGGTATTCGTTATGGTCAAGGAACGCCCGCCACGCCTCAGCAATCCCTTTGTTCTGCAGGGTAATCGTTTTAACGATCGGTGGACGCCAGGGGGCGTTATGCTTGACAAGATCCAGCATTTGTTCAACTTCACGAAATAGCTTCTCTGTACCCGGCAAATCGGCCTTATTCAGGATAAACAAATCCGCGATTTCCATAATACCTGCTTTGAACGCCTGCACAGTATCACCGCCGCCTGGATTAAGCACAACCGCCGTCGAATCAGCAATGTTCATAATATCAAGCTCCGATTGGCCAACACCGACCGTCTCAATGATAATTACATCCTTGCCGTATGCGTCCAATATGCGTACCGCTTCCTTCGTGGAACGAGCCAGCCCGCCCAGACTACCGCGCGTGCCCATACTGCGGATAAACACACCTTCGTCAAGAAAATGATCCTGCATGCGGATACGATCCCCCAGAATGGCCCCCCCGGTAAACGGACTGGTAGGATCAACCGCTATAATTCCGACGGTCAGGCTCTGTTTACGCAAATACCCGATTAACTTATCGACAAAAGAACTTTTTCCTGCACCTGGAGAGCCAGTAATGCCGACAAGAAACGCTTTTCCCGTGTATGGAAACACATCTTGTAGAATTTCTTTTTTCTCTGGATGATCATCTTCTATATAGGAGATCGCACGGGCAACCGCCCGACGATCTCCCGCCAAAATCCGTTCTACCAGTGTATGCAATGCGTTCACATCCTTAGTCTTTAAGCAGATAGTTCGAGATAACAAGACGCTGGATTTCGTTTGTTCCTTCATAGATTTGCGTAATCTTCGCATCGCGCATAAAACGTTCGACCGGATATTCACGCGTGTAACCATAGCCGCCGAAAATTTGCACGGCGTCTGTCGTCACTTCCATTGCAATATCGCCCGCGAATAGCTTTGCCATCGCCGATGCTTTGCCGTATGGCAAGCTGTTGTCTTCCAAATATGCCGCTTGATATGTCAACAGACGCGCTGCTTCAACTTTTGTCGCCATATCAGCCAGCTTGAACGCAATTGCCTGCTGCGCGGCAATCGGTTTGCCGAACTGATGACGTTCCTTCGCGTACGCAAGCGCGTGCGTCAGCGCACCGTCCGCAATTCCCACAGCCTGCGCTGCAATACCGTTACGGCCGCCGTCCAGGGTCATCATTGCAATCTTAAAACCCTGACCTTCTTGGCCAAGCACATTTTCCGCCGGAACGCGGCAATCTTCGAAAATGACCTCAGTTGTCGCAGAAGAGCGGATACCCAGTTTCTTTTCTTTTTTGCCGACTTTGAACCCTGGCATATCTTTCGTGACGATAAACGCCGTTTGGCCTTTATGCTTCAACTCCGGCGTGGTCGCTGCAAATACGATATAGATATCCGCCAGGCCACCATTGGTAATGAAAATTTTGCTGCCATTCAGGATATAGTGATCGCCATCTTTCTTCGCTGTTGTCTTCATGCCAGCTGCATCGGAACCCGACCCCGGCTCCGTCAAACAATACGCCCCCATGCTTTTGCCTTCCGCAAGCGGGCGAAGATATTTTTGCTTTTGTTCTTCCGTACCAAATTTGTAAATCGGCCAGCTCGCCAGCGAAGTATGCGCGGATAAGGTAACGCCGACGGAAGCATCAACCCGGGACAGCTCCTCCACCGCGATCACATAGCTTAAATAATCGAAACCTGCGCCGCCGTATTTTTCATCCCAGGGAATTCCGGTAAGTCCCAACTCAGCCAGCTTATCAAACACTTCCATGTCGAAACGTTCCGCTTCGTCGCGTTCCGCAGCTTTGTCAGCCAACTCGTTTTCCGCAAACTCGCGCACCATTTTGCGTATCATTTTGTGTTCTTCAGATAGTTGAAAATCCATGCGTCTCCACTCCCTTTATTATTTATTTAACAAGTGTTTGGAAATTACAATGCGTTGAATCTGGTTGGTTCCCTCATAAATTTGCGTAACTTTGGCGTCACGGAAATAGCGCTCTACAGGATATTCGCGTGTATAGCCATAGCCGCCAAAAATCTGCACAGCTTCTGTCGCCACTTTCATTGCAGTATCCGTCGCGAAACGCTTGGCCATAGAGGCTTCCATCCCACACTTAATACCCTGGTTACGCAGAGAAGCCGCACGGTATACAAGCATGCGGGACGCTTCAATTTGGGTCGCCATGTCGGCCAGCTTAAATGCAATCGCCTGTTGTGCAGCAATCGGTTTGCCGAATTGATGACGCTCTTTTGCGTACGCGAGCGCGTGTTCAAACGCACCTTCTGCAATCCCTAGACCTTGCGCTGCAATGCCGATGCGACCCACATCCAGGTTTGCCATCGCAATCGTAAAGCCCATGCCTTCTTCACCAAGCAAGTTTTCGGCTGGCACTTCGGCATTGTCAAAAATGAGTTCTGTCGTATTAGAACCTTGAAGGCCCATTTTCTTTTCTTTTTTGCCTACCTGAAATCCCGGCGTATCCTTTTCTACGATAAAAGCAGAGATTCCTTTGGGCCCTTTCGACGGATCGGTGACAGCGAATGTTATATAAGTGTCTGCTACACCGCCGTTTGTAATAAATATTTTCGAACCATTCAGGATATACTTGTCACCCTTTTTCACCGCAGACGTCCGTATACTTGCCGCATCGGAGCCGGCATTCGGTTCTGTAAGTGCAAACGCGCCAATATATTGTCCAGAAGCCAACTTCGGTACGTATTTTTTCTTCTGTTCCTCGCTTCCAAAATAAAGGATCGGATTCGTGCCTACCGATGTATGAACGGACAGAATAACGCCAACGGTCGGGCTGACTTTGGAAATCTCATGAATGGCAATGATGTAAGAGACAAAATCCGCTGCCGAGCCACCCCACTCCTCTGCCACTGGAATTCCCATCAAGCCGTATTCGCCCATTTTGCGGATGAGCTCGAGCGGGAATTCATCGGTTTCTTCCATTTTTTCTACCTGCGGCGCGATCACTTCACGAGCAAAATCACGCACCATACGACGCATCATTTCCTGCTCTTCTGTAAACTGCAAATGCATGGTTTCTCCTCCTAACTCCTGTTCTCTTTACTTTATGTTTGCTGTTGTATTTCCCTTATTTACTCATATACATAGAATCCACGTCCGGATTTGCGGCCTAGCCATCCCGCTTTTACATATTTGCGAAGCAACGGGCACGGACGATATTTGGAATCGCCAAATCCTTCATGAAGCACTTCCATGATATATAGACATGTATCCAAGCCGATAAAGTCGGCCAGTGTTAGAGGCCCCATCGGATGGTTCATACCAAGCTTCATTACTTCATCAATCGCTTCCGGTGTCGCCACGCCCTCATATACGCAGTAAATCGCTTCGTTAATCATCGGCATCAGTACGCGGTTGGATACAAAGCCCGGGAAATCATTAACTTCCACCGCTACTTTCTGCATCTTCTCAGATAGTTCGGCCACTATACGGTACGTCTCATCGGAAGTCGCCAAACCACGGATAACTTCTACTAGCTTCATAACCGGTACCGGGTTCATGAAGTGCATGCCAATCACTTTCTCTGGCCGTTTAGTTACCGCTGCAATTTCCGTAATGGGGAGCGAAGATGTATTACTTGCCAGAATGGCGTGCTCTGGCGCGATTTCATCCAGTTGCTTAAAAATCTCGGTTTTGATGTTCATATTTTCGACAACCGCTTCCACAACGAAATCAACATCTTTTGCATGGTTCAAATCAGTAGAAGGCTTAATACGCGCTAAGATCGCTTGCTTTTCTGCTTCTGTTTTACGTCCTTTCTCCACATCACGGGTCAGATTTTTTGTAATGACGCCAAGGCCACGGTTTACAAACTCTTCTTGAATGTCGTGCAGCACAACTTCCAGACCCGCCTGTGCTGCTACCTGAGCGATACCGCTTCCCATCTGACCTGCGCCGACAACCATAAATTTTTTGACTTCCATGCATCTCCACCCCTTTTTTAAATTCCTTCATAGTATGGTTAGATTTTGTTTTGAACCTCTCATGGCTAAAGCCACGAGATTCTTGACTAGCCCGCTCTACCGAGCAGAATTAGTACATGATGTACCCCAAGCTATCTCCGCAGTTCCTGCAATTATGCAGATAGTCGTCTTTTGCCTTCGGCAAGAATATTC
>JAAROH010007850.1_pt1 | contig 28046 bp, 27 predicted proteins | sample 7248631 | NCBI WGS metagenome assembly JAAROH01 (sample SAMN09772309, study PRJNA484901) | compost metagenome | isolation source: Vermicomposting unit | place: India | reverse complement strand
AGCATTTTGGCCATTTTCGTTTGCCTAAAATGACCTCAAAACTGTCGAACTCGGGCCTTACGTCCGGAGTGTTGTCAGTGCTTTTCTTTTCCTTTGAGCACCCGCTTACCGACTCCTTCCGCCAGCGCATGCGGATGTTCCCGATTCGGGACGATCAACGGCGGGCTCGTTTCCGTGAATCGATGAAGTCGCGTCTCACCATCGCTGCTGTTTCGTCACATTCGATTCATTCGCAAATGGGAGCTGCCCATTCATGGCACGAAAAAAGAACGCCGCTTCCGGCGTCCCTTCTGTTTTCGCTTGCCTGCTGTGAAAGCGGCTGACAGACAGCCCTCTCACCGCGGTGGGTCTTTCTTTTTTGTTTCCTTCCTCTTCGCCCGTTTTTGCTCTTCCATCAGCCAAATGGGTTGATGAGCGGCAAAATCGCCCCATTCAAACGCCATTTCTTCATTTCGTTGGACAGGCCGCTCCTTCTGATCGTTATCCATCGCCGCCTCCTTGGCGCCCTTTTTTCGAATTGCGGTTCGCGCCGCGAATCATGTCTTCTTCGCCGGCGTATTGCGCAGCAAATTCCGTATCCGGCAGGCTCTCGGTCGGCGTTTTATTGTTGTTTTTCGCCGCGTCAAATTTCACTTTTCGTTTCATCATCGTTTCGTCTCCCCTTCATCTATCGTTTTCCGTTGATAAGCGACAAGCACAATTTCTTCCCCCGTCTCTTCGCGCAACCGCTGCTCCAACTGCTGGAGCTGGCGAAGCGTCCCGTCATGAAGACGGGCAACCGGGAACGCGATGTCAGCCACCTTGATCCTCCTTCCGCTTTTTTCTTATCGTGCCTCGGCCATACATCGATTATGCACCGTCATGGCTTCAACACGACTGCAAGCGCAGCCGCCCCCCATCCTCGCCTTATCCTCTTTCCTGCCTGCCTCGGCCACCGCATCGTCCACTCCATGGCGTTGATCCCTTTCCTCGCAGCGTAGGTATTTCACCTATATGATGCTCGTTTTTTCAACGCCTATGCCGCATGAAAAAAAGGCTGTACCAAGGTCAGGAAGACCTTGGTACAGCCTTATCAAAGCCCTTTCTTCCGTTCTCAACGCGCAGACAGAAACAAACCCATCTTTATTTCCCGCCCGTAAACGAAATCCCTTTTATAAAATAGCGATTGAAAAACGCATAAATGATCAATACCGGCAAAGTAAACACCATGGAGGCGGCCATGATGTAGTTCCAATAACTGATGTATTGCCCTTTGAAGCTGTTCAGGCCAAGCGGCAGCGTAAACAGCTGCGGATCCGACAAAATAATAAGCGGGCGCATAAAGTCGTTCCACGAACCCATGAAGACGAAAATGGCCTGAGCCGCCAGCGCCGGGCGGGCGAGCGGCAGCACGATCCGGAAAAAGGTTCCGAACCGACCAAGGCCGTCAAGCTCCGCCGCTTCTTCCAACTCTCTTGGAAAGTTAATGAAAAATTGCCTCATCATGAAAATAAACGTCGCGTTTATCATCGTCGGCACAATCATGCCTTGATACGAGTTCAACCACCCGAGCTGTTTCAAAATCAAATAGTTCGGAATCATCGTCACTTGAGCTGGAACCATTAAGACGGCCAAAATGATCAAAAACAGCGGTTTTCTCCCGGGAAATTGCAGCCGTGCGAGCGCATAGCCAGCCATCGAGTTAAACAATAAGTTCAGCACCGTAACGACGACCGCAATCACTACGCTGTTCAAGAGCCAACGCGGAAACAGCTCCTGTTCCACAAAAATTTGCTTGTAGTTCTCAAGCGTGAAGTGGTTGGGAATCAACGAAATCGTACCGCTGACCATTTCCTCAAGGGTTTTGAAGGAAGAGGATAGAGCCCATAAAAAAGGAATGAGCGTAATGATCGCATAAATCACAAGCACCGCATACAGCAAGGCTTTTCCGATCCGTGTTTTTTTCCTCATTCGTCCTCAACTCCTTAATAGAGGGACTCCTCTTTCGATAACTTTCGTTGCAGCATTGTCGCCACGAGAATGACGATAGCCAACGCAAATGCCAACGCGGCCGCATATCCCATCGTCCCTAACGTTTTGAACGCGTATTGATAAATGAGCAGCACCACGGTTAACGTCGAGTTGTTCGGCCCGCCAGAACCGGCCGAGAAAATGTACGATTGGTCGAATAACTGGAATGTTCCAATTAACCCCATAATCACGACAAACGACGTCACTGGGCGCAAATAAGGGACGGTAATGTGCCAAAACTTCTGCCAAGCATTGGCCCCATCTAATTCCGCAGCTTCGTACAAGGAATCAGGAATATCTTGCAATGCCGCCAAGTAAATAACCATAAAATACGGAGCCGTCGACCATATATTCATGATCATGATCGCGTTCAAAGCAACGTCTGGATCGCCTAGCCAATTGTAAGTCGGCAGTCCAACCGCTTCAAGCACATGGTTAATGAAGCCGTTTTGGTTGTACATCCACATAAAAATAAGGGTCAGCACGGCAGAGGACGTTAATGTTGGCAAAAAGTAAACGATGCGGAAAAACTTTTCTCCTTTTAACCCTGCGTTTAAAGTAGCCGCCAATACAAGAGCCAAAACGGTCTGACAAGGAACGACAATAACGACGTATTTCACGGTGTTCCACAACGCGATTTTTGCCCGAGTATCATGCGCCATGCGCGCAAAGTTATCAAACCCTACAAACTCAAAAGATGCCGTTCCTAACAGCTGCACTTTATGAAATGCTAAAAAAACGGCAAACACGATCGGACCGATGATGAATCAAGTTTGCAACGACTTTTTTCATCATCTTGCCTCCCTTTAATTCCCACCTATACCCCAGCAACGGTTTGCTTATACTAATGATGCCACATCGAAACATGACGAAGGAGGCAAAAAAGAATGGCACGTGGAAGCAACAAACTGCTTGTTCCAGGCATTGAACAAGCATTGGAACAAATGAAATACGAGATCGCCCAAGAGTTTGGCGTACAGCTTGGGGCTGGCACTGTTTCGCGCGCCAACGGCTCTGTCGGCGGAGAAATAACGAAACGGCTCATCGCTCAGGCGCAAAGCGAGCTGACGGGCCGAAGAACGGAATAAAGCCGAGCGCAATCACTCGGCTTTTTTTGTGTTGCCATCCGTTGCTTTCGTCTTTCGGTCGGTCTCGTTTGGAGCGAGCGAACCGCGTGTAGGGTTGCCTTTTCCCTCCCCGGCCCGTTTGTTTTCATCATGACCGCCCGGCCGCAGAGGACGGGCGTTCCCATTGTTTTTCCCTTTGGGGGACATTTTGTCCACAGGGGACGGTTTTGAAGGGGGATCAGCGTTTTTCCGCTGATGCGGCGGCTGTTGTTCGTTTTTCTGGCCCTTCGGTTTGGGCTCATCATGATGTTTCTTCGTTGACGACGGCGACGGTTCGTTTCCTTTTTTCCCTTCCTTCTCTTTGCCGTTTGGCGAATGGGAGGACGATGGCGGGACGGGTTTTCCTTTTTTCTCGATTTGCAGCAGCTTTCCTGTTGTCATTCCCCGTTTGACGGCTCGATGGCGCACTTCCATCGTGCTCTGTTTCGTTGTGACGACAATCTGTTCATCGGCTACCGCTTGCCGGATTTCCGCGAGCTCGGCGGACAGCTTCCGTTCCGAAGAGGGGTCGCGTTCAGTTTCCACCGTCGTAATCAGCACCTCACCGCCCGCTCTTAAATACCCTTTTTGTTCACTCAAAGCAATAATTTGTTTCGCTACCGTTGAAAACGGTTCGCTTTTCCATGCTGAAAGCGCCGCGAGCACGTCGCTCCCTTCTTCATTATAGGCTTTGAGCGTCAATACGCGCAGCTCATCATCCACTCCGGCTTCAATGCTCGGGTTGATGTCGATCGACATATATGCGTACACCGCATCGGCGGGCCGCTGTATCCAAGTGGCCACCAGCAGCGCGGCAGCGATGACGGCGCTCACAAGAGCGTATCGAAAGGAGCGGCGCCGAAACGGAAACGATGAATGGACCGGTCGTGCCTCAATTTCTTCCCCTATTTCGTACTCTCGTTCTTTTTTCAGCTGTACGAATTCTCCTTCCGGCGTCAGCACCGTGACGAACTCTTCGTCCCATTCGAGCACAATCCCCTTTTTCATGATGAAAGCACCCCTTTTATATAGTCCTTTAAGTAAAGATAATCACCCGCCAAAATGACCGCGACCGCAATAATGTATTTTCTGTTTCTCTCGATGGTTTTGCGGCTGACGGATGCCATTGTTTCGAGCTGTTTGATGGGCAATTGCTTTTTCTGAAACAAGAGGGCAAGCCATTCCTCGTTTTCAACCAACAACTGGGCGACACGAACGGCGTTGAGACGGGCATCCTTATGTTTTGGTGACTGTTCAACCAAATCACGGAAATCAATACCGAACTGTTTTAGCACCTGCCGATAGTGAATGATTTCTTCGCGCCGCTGCTGCTGCTCGATCTGCTTGTAAAACTCATCGACGGAGAGTTTGGCATCCAAATACGTCTGGGCTGCTTGTTCGCTGTCCTCGCCGTCCTCAACGTGCCAGACCGATTCGCGCATTCGCGCCTCTTTCCGAATGTAATCGATCAACCGCCGCTTAATGAGCAGCTCAGCGAAGGAGAGAAACGAGCCGCCCTTGTGCGGTGCATATTTTTCGATCGCCTCATTGAACGCAATCAACCCGATGCTCGCCTCATCATCTTCCTCACGGATGAACCGCTTGCAGACGCTCGAGGCGGTTTTGGCGATAAACGGCTTGTATTGCTGGATCAAGTCATTGCGCAGCGCTTCATTCCCTTGCTGGATCTCTGCCACCGTCCGTTCAAGCGTTCTCTCTCTCTTTTTCAATAATGTGCCAAACATCGATTTCACCCCGCTTAAATGAAACGGACTGACGCTTTTCTTTACACTATTCGTACATCGTAACGGAAATGTGGCCGTCGTTCAAGAGAAAGGTGTCGCAACCGGGGAACTCGTTTAGAAGGTTGGTGATTTAGTGTAAAATACTGCTGATTCCATCCGTTTCTCAATGAGAGAAGCCTTGCAAAATCAGCTTTCTTTTCTCAATGAAAATGCCGCCGATTCGTGTGTGACAGCGGTTTTTCACCACCCCTTTAGAAACGACGGCTGAAACATCACCGGTTCGCTCGCTAGGTAAAAATCAAGAATGGAAAAATCATCCTTATGGTGTAATGCCGCTAATTGGCTCGTGGCAGCTGTGTTTCACCGACCTGCTTGAGGAATGTGGCTAGCCCCCGGTGTTCCCGCCCCTTTTCCAAGCTCCATTTGCCCAACCTCTGTCCGTTTTTCCCCTGCTCAGCCGTCCGAAGCAAAAAAGAGGTTGTCCAAACGACACCGTTTGGATCAACCTCTCTTCTTTTGACAATCGTCAGCCGACTTTCTCTTCTTTGGCACCCGCCTGATTGAGCGCGCTGTGCCTCCGGCCGTAGACAAAGTAAATCGCTAAGCCAATCAGCAGCCACGAGACAAAGCCCATCCATGTCATCGGCGGAAGCTGAAGGACTAAATAACCGCAGAACAAGACGGCTAAAATCGGAACGACCGGGACGAACGGAACGCGGAAAGCCCGTTTTAAATCAGGCTGGGTCTTGCGCAATACCAACACACCGATTGAAACGGTAATGAAGGCAAAGAGCGTGCCGATATTCGTCAGTTCGGCCAATTTGTTGAGCGGGATGACGCCGGCAAACACCGCTACAGCCGCTCCAGTCAACCACGTATTGACATACGGCACTTGGCGCGTTGGGCTGATGCGGGCAAACACGTTCGGCAGCAACCCATCGCGGCTGATGGCGTAGAAAAGGCGCGTCTGTCCGTACATCATCACAAGAAGCACCGTCGTAATGCCAGCGATCGCTCCGAGCGAAATGAAACCAGCGACCCAGTCTTGGTGAATATAGTTCAACGCAAACGCCACCGGGTTTTTAACATTGAGCTGTTCATACGGAACAATGCCTGTCAACACGAGCGAAACAGCGATGTATAACAAAGTGCACACAAGCAGTGAGACGATGATGCCGATCGGCATATCGCGCTGCGGATTGCGCACTTCTTCCGCCGCCGTCGACACCGCGTCAAACCCGATGTAAGCGAAAAATACCGTTGCTGCACCGGTCGCGACACCCGAGAAGCCGTACGGCATAAACGGCGTCCAGTTTTCCGGCTTGACATACCAAACACCGACAGCTAAAAAGAGGAGGACGACCGCAACTTTGATCGTCACGATGATGGCGTTGAAACGGGCCGATTTTTTCGCTCCCAAATTCAGCAGGAAAGCAATCAGCAACACGATTAAAACGGCTGGTAAATCAACGAACGTTCCTTTTGCCGGATCATACGCACTCGTCAGCGCTTTTGGCAACTCAATGCCAAACCCAGCAAGCAGGCCTTGGAAATAACCGGACCAGCCAACGGCAACCGCCGATGAAGAGACGCCGTACTCTAAAATCAAATCCCATCCTAAAATCCAAGCGAACAGTTCGCCGAACGTCGCATAGCTGTACGTATACGCGCTTCCGGACACCGGCACCGTCGAAGCGAACTCCGCGTAACAAAGCGCCGCGAACACACACGCTAACCCCGACAAAATAAACGAAAGAACAAGCGCCGGACCGGCATGTTCCGCCGCCGCCACCCCGGTCAGGACGAAAATGCCCGTCCCGATGATGGCGCCGATGCCGAGCATCGTCAAATCGAACGCCCCTAACTCCTTGCGCAGCGAGGCTCCTTTCGCCGCCGATTCATTGATCAGCAAGTGAATCGGTTTTTTACGAAACAAACTCATAGATGTCTCCCCTTGTCGTTTTTTGTAGAAATTTGTTGAAATTTATCGAAACAAGTACAGTTAGCATTGTACATGATGATGGTTTTTTTGTAAAGTGCGAAAATAAGAAAAACAGCAAAAAATTTTTTCCGTTTGGCGCGCCAAAGCAAAAAATTTTTTCGTTATCGATTGAATAAAAACAATTTACAAATTTTTCAGTCAATTATATAATGAACATGTGACAAATTTGTGACAAGAAAGGAGGACGGTCTTTCCGACCAACGGTGTGCGTCGATATCTTATTTTGAAAACGTTTTAATTCAAACTAAGGAGGGATTTTCATGGCCGTCAAAAAGCAGTCATTTTCCGAGCTGACCGGCGCCAATTACGAAGCGATCGCCCAGTCCGTTTCATTTCGCGCCCTCATCCAAGCGAAGAAACGCTTTATCGTTCCGGCGACCGTCTTTTTCTTCGTTTTTTACTTCGCCCTTCCGGTATTAACGTCGTACTCGAAAGCGCTCAATACGAAGGCGATCGGACCGGTCAGCTGGGCTTGGCTGTTTGCGTTCGCGCAATTTATCATGACATGGGCTTTATGCATCCTTTATTCAAAGCGCGCAGCCGAATTTGACAACATCGTCGAACAAGTGAAACAAGAAACGGTGGAAGGAGGAAATGTCTGATGCATGGGCTCGCCTTTTTCCTCTTTCTTGTCATTGTCGCCTTGACGTTGGTCATTACGTACTACGCGTCGAAACGGACGAAAACGACGAGCGAGTTTTATACGGCCGACAGCAGCCTTACCGGCTGGCAAAACGGGCTGGCCATCGCCGGCGACTATATGTCCGCCGCGTCTTTCTTGGGCATCGCCGGCATGATCGCCTTGGCGGGATTTGATGGTTTCTTTTACAGCATCGGGTTTCTCGTCGCCTATCTTGTCGTCTTGTACATCGTCGCCGAACCGCTGCGCAACCTCGGCAAATACACGATGGCCGACATGATCGCCGCCCGTTTTGACGATAAAAAAGTGCGCGGCGTCGCGGCGTTAAATACGATCGCCATTTCGATTTTCTATATGATCGCCCAGCTCGTCGGCGCCGGCGGTCTCATTAAGCTCCTGCTTGGGCTCGATTACATTTATTCCGTCTTGATCGTCGGTGTTTTGATGACGGTGTACGTCGTCTTCGGCGGCATGACGGCCACAAGTTGGGTGCAAATCGTCAAAGCCGTCTTGTTGATGGTCGGTACGTTTATCATTTCCATCATCGTCTTTGCCAAATTCGACTTCAGCATCGCTAAAATGTTCCATGAAGTCAAAACCGCCACACCACTTGGCGAAGCGTTTTTAAACCCGGGCAACAAGTTTAAAGACCCGCTTGATACGATTTCGTTAAACTTGGCGCTCGTGTTGGGAACGGCCGGGCTGCCGCACATTTTGATCCGCTTCTTCACGGTCAAAGACGCGCCAACCGCGCGCAAATCGGTCGTTTATGCAACATGGATCATTGGAATTTTCTATGTGTTGACCATCTTCTTAGGGTTCGGCGCCGCCGCGTTCGTCGGCTATGACAAAATCGTCGCCGCTAACCCCGCCGGCAACATGGCCGCTCCGCTGTTGGCCGAAGCGCTTGGTGGAGATTTCTTGTTCGCCTTCATCTCGGCTGTCGCGTTCGCGACCATTTTGGCCGTTGTCGCCGGGCTCGTTCTGTCAGCCGCCTCCGCGTTTGCCCACGATTTTTACAGCCACATTTTGCGGCGCGGCCAGGCAACGGAAAAAGAACAAATGCAGGCGGCGCGCTGGGCATCGGTCGGCGTTTCCGTACTCTCGATTTTGTTGGCGTTGTTCGCGCAAAAAATGAACGTCGCCTTCCTTGTGTCCCTGGCCTTTGCGGTGGCGGCGAGCGCCAACTTGCCGACGATCGTGTTCACCATCTTCTGGCGCCGTTTTAACACGACTGGGGCGATTACCGGGATGCTTGTCGGGCTCATCAGCGCCTTGGTGCTCGTCTTCATCGGTCCAAACGTCTGGTCGCCGCAGCTAGGGGCCGCCATTTTCGTCGGCGAACCGCTCTTTAAGCTCGCCAACCCGGGCATCATCTCGATCCCGCTCGGCTTTCTCGGTGCCGTCATCGGCACGCTCGTTTCGTCGAAAAAAGCGGACGAAAAGAAATACACCGAAATTGTCGTCAAAGCGAACACCGGAATCGGACGGGTGTAACGCCACAAACAATGAGCTGGCCCAAAGCGTCAACGCGTTTTGGGCCAGCTGAACATGAGTGCTACAGCAGTTTGTACTATAATAACAAATTCCCCGTTGCCGCATCGCTCCCCTCAATCAGTCTTATGATCATTTTTCGTTTCCCCTTTATGTAAATGGAAGGCTTATTGAATGCCATCCGCTTTATGTCGTCGCCCGATGAAACACCTTGGCAAACTGTGTATACCGCTCGACTTGGCGGCGGTCAATGCTGTAGCCGATGCCGGGGGCGTCCGGCACGCGAATCAAGCCGTCATCCACTTCGACTTCTGGAATGATCAAATCCCGCTCCCAATAATGGGACGACGCGGCGGTATCGCCGGGAAGGGTGAAGTTTTCCAACGTCGTGATCGCAATATTGTGGGCGCGCCCAATGCCCGCTTCGAGCATTCCCCCGCACCACACCGGCACGCCCCGCTCAGCGCAAAGATCGTGGATGCGCTTCGCCTCCCTAAGCCCGCCGACACGCCCAATTTTGATATTGATGATGCGGCAGCTGCCAAGGTCCAGCGCCTTGCGCGCATCGTCATAGGAACGAACGCTTTCATCAAGGCAAATCGGCGTCTCAAGGAGCGGCTGCAAGCGCGCATGATCGATGAGATCATCGGCGGCAAGCGGCTGTTCGATCATCATCAATCCGAATTCGTCGAGCGCTTTCAGTCGATCCACATCGGCAAGCGTGTACGCCGAATTGGCATCGGCCATGAGCGGCACGTTTGGAAACACGCGCCGCACCTCGCGAATGACATCGACATCCCATCCGGGCTTTATTTTCACCTTGATTCGCCGATATCCTTGCGCCACATACCGTTCAATGACCCGCAGCAAGTCGCCCACCGTCGGCTGAATGCCGATGCTGACACCGACTTCAATCTCCTTTTTCGTCCCCCCAAGAGCTTGATAAAGCGGGACGCCGAGCCGCTTGGCATATACATCCCACACCGCTCCTTCAAGCGCCGCTTTCGCCATATGATTTTGGCGGATGGCGTTAAAGCGCGTTGACAGTTCCTCTGGATGATCGATCGGCTCCGCCAGCGCAAGCGGGACAAGGAAGTCCTCGAGCATATGCCAGTTCGTTTTCACCGTTTCCTCGCTGTACCACGGGGCAGCAAAGGCGACCGATTCGCCCCAGCCGGAAACGCCGTCGCGATCGACCGCTTCCACTAAAAGAAACTCTTTCGCTTGAAACGTGCCGAAGCTCGTTGTAAACGGCGACTTCAACTCCATGCGCAAATGGCGCAAGATGACGTACTCGATGCTGATCGTCATTCCTCTTCCCCTTTCTGCGGCAGCCATTCGTTTCTTGGCACCCATATGTAAACCTAGGAAAGCTGTAGACAAAGCCGACGAGCTTCCCGTCCGCATACGCCCCGATGATCAAGCTGCCGTTTTTCGCCACCGTCAGCGTTTGATGAAGCGGAATTGGTGCTGTTCCCCAAATCTCCTCCTCAAGCTTGGCCATCTCGTTCAATTGTTCGATCGTCTCAATGATTTGCAGCGACAGAGGCACGCACGCTCGCTCTCCCCCCGCGGCGCAAACGTCACAAACGTATTCATCACAACCCGCGCCAAAATTTCCACGCCGGAAAGCAAATCCTCGCGCCGGAATGTCATCTTGGGATGATGGAGTCCAGGGTGCAAGTCGCAGCCTAATCCAAGCATCGTTGTTTTCAGTTCCGGTTTCTTAAAGGAATAAAAATGGAAATCCTCCCCTCCCGACGTCACGACTGGCGGAACGCACTTTTCCGCCCCCAAAGTCGTGATAATTGCCTCCTCCATCAGCCGCACGGCATCTGGATCGGGATGAGCGGCGACGATGCGCGCCTGCTCCATAAGCTCAATATCAGCTCCGTAAATCGCAGCGACCCCGTTGATCACATGGCGCAGCCCTTCGATGAGCCGCTCCATCGCTTCGTTCGTTTGCGCCCGCAAATCAAGGGCAAATTCCGCGTAGTCCGGGATCGTGTTCGCATCTTTTTCACCGGCGTGAAACTTCGTCATCTTGATCGATGCTGGCACTTGGGGGTCGATATGAATTTTGCCCAGCTCCTGAACGATAGCGCTGCCGACCTCAATGACGTTGACGCCTAAGTGCGGCCGCGCGGCATGGGCCGCTACACCGCGAATTCGTCCTTCGATGCATTGCGCCGCCCCGTGAAGGATCGCCGGCGCCGCGTACCCGCTTTTGACTTCCTGAACCGGACGTAAATGAACGCCATACAAAAACGCCAAGCCATCGGCCGCTCCCTTTTCTATCATCTTCAACGCCCCTGTGCCTTTTTCTTCGGCCGGCTGGAACAAAAACCGGAGCGTCCCCGACGGCTCATAGCCGATGCGGCGAAGCAATTTCGCCACCCCAAGCACGACCGTCATGTGAGCGTCATGCCCGCACGCATGGTTCGGCTGCCAAACGCCGTCGACTTCTTGCCAAAGAGCGTCCATGTCGCTGCGCACTCCGACCGTAAACGGGCCGGCGCCGATTTCCGCCACCGCGCCCGGACAATCGGCAAACGTTCGCACCCGATACCCTTCGCGCTCCAGCTCCTGACGGACAAATTCCGTCGTCTGCCACTCCTCCCAACTGATTTCTGGATGACGATGAAGATGGTCAAAAATCTCCCATAGCTCTGTTTTCAGCTGTCTGATGATGTCCTTCATTGCTCTCCCCCGGCTGTTTAAAAGATGAAATGATGATTATATTTATTATAATATTCAAACAAACAAATGCAACGACAAATAGGCAGAAAGGAAAAAACAACCTATCGCGATGAATGACGGCGGCGTCTCGCCAGTTGGTTGACGACCTCCGAAAAAATCAAGCCCATGGCAATGGCGCCGGAAATCATCAATGCCTTTGCTGCCAGAGCCATCGCCGTATTGTAATCGTTCATAACGACATGGCGCATCGCTTCAAACGCCGTCCCGCCCGGCACGAGCGGAAGAACGCCGGGAACAATAAAAATGGTCGCCGGCGCCCGATAACGGCGGGCGAACGCATTGCTCAAAAAGGCGACAAAAAACGAAGCCATAAACGTCGCAATCACCCCATCCGCTCCGGATCGGAAAGCGAACATATAAGCCGCCCACCCGCTCATCCCGACAAACCCGCTATGCGGCAACAAGCGCGGAGGGATGTTAAAAATGATGCCAAACAGCGCCGATGCCATAAAACTAAGCAACAACTGCATCATGATCATCGTTCCCTGCTCCCCTGTCATCGAATAGACAAAACAAAAGCAATGCCCGTGCCGATCGCAAACGCAGTCAAAAACGCTTCCGCTCCGCGGGACAGCCCGGCGATCAGATGACCGGCCATTAAATCACGCACCGCATTCGTGATCGCCAATCCTGGCACAAGCGGCATCACCGATCCGATCATCATATTTGCGACATCCCGACCGAATCCAGCCTTTGCCAACCATAAGACAAGCCAACCGGCGACAAAGGCGGCGAAAAATTCGGCAAAAAACCGTATTTTCACCAATCGGTGCACCATTTCAAAGCACCAAAAGGCAGCTCCTCCGGAAACGAGCGACGGGAGAAAATGAGCGATGCCCCCGATCAGCGAAGCAAAACAAGCGCTGGCCAACGCAGCCGCGGCGGTTTGCTGCCAAAGAGGGTAGCTTGGTTGCGCATACGCGACGCGCGCTAACTCCTCGCGCGCCTCCGAAAGCGTCAGTTCACCGCGGCTGATGCGCCGGGAAATATCGTTCACGACCGCGACTTTCGCCAAATCGGTCGAGCGCTCAGAAATGCGGATCAACCGCGTCGAGTTCGTTCCCTCAATCGAAAAAATGATGGCTGTCGGCGTGACATAGCTATGGGAGCGCGCCATGCCAAACGAAGCCGCAATCCGCATCATCGTATCTTCCACCCGATACGTCTCCCCGCCGCTTTCAAGCATCAACTTTCCCGCCAACAAACAAACATCGACAACGTCCTCAATTCGTTCGCCCATCATCCATCCGTCTCCTTTCCTTTGGACATCCGCCGGCAAAAACAAACTCCCGCCAATCGATGGCAGGAGTTTTGCTCACACACGGTTTTTACCCAACTCTCCTCCATTATACCAAACCCGCTAGCCATTGCCAAACAGCGAACGAGGTCGCACCGTTTTCCTTTCTTTGCTAGTTTTTTGTCCCTTTGGACCTTTTTCCCTTTCCTCTCCCTTTCGGCTCGTCCAATACGCCTGATAGGCGATTCCTTCCCGATTCAGCTGCGGTTGCAGCTGCTTCCAAATGGACACGGACCGGCCGTTTTGGGCGGCTGGGTTGATAATAAAACGAAGCTTCATCCTCTTCCCCCGTTCATAACCCCTTTTCTTACCTATTGGCGGTCGGTTTCATTTTTCCTCTCGTCAAAATGAAAAAATCCGAACCCGCAAACCGGATTCGGATCTTCCTTCATTCCTCGCCAATAATTTTGACTTCCAACTCCAGATCGACCCCGAATTTTTCTTTCACGGTTTTGCGCACCATTTCGATCGTCGCAATGTAATCGGCAGCGGTCGCATTGTTTTTGTTAATAATGAATCCCGCATGCTTCGTCGACACTTCGGCGCCGCCGAATCCTTTTCCCTGAAGGCCGCTGTCTTGGATGAGCTTGCCAGCAAAATAGCCCGGCGGACGCTTAAACACGCTTCCGACCGACGGATACTCAAGCGGCTGTTTCGATTCGCGCTGAAAGGTTAAATCATCCATTTTCTCCTTGATTTGCTTATAGTCGCCCGGCTGGAGCGCAAAGACCACTTCGAGCACAATATCATGCGTCCGACTGATCAAGCTTGTTCGATAGCCAAGCTCCAGCTCTTCCTTTTTCAACGTTTTCAACTCACCGGCAAGCGTCGCCACTTTGACATGGTCAAGCACATCTTTCACTTCGCCGCCGTACGCTCCGGCGTTCATCATAATCGCCCCGCCGACCGACCCCGGAATGCCGCAGGCAAACTCCAACCCGGTGAGGTGTTGTTCGAGCGCGAACCGCGACACCGCTTTAATATCGGCTCCGCTTTGGGCGATCACGTTGTTTCCTTCACGCCAAATGCGGTTCAAATGCTTCAGCTGCATAACGATGCCGCGCAGCCCGCCGTCGCGGATAATGACGTTCGAACCGTTGCCAAGAAGCGTAAACGGCAGGCCGTACTCTTCTTTCAGCCGCAACACCTCAATGACTTGCTCATACGTCTCCGGCCAGACGAGAAAATCGGCCTTGCCGCCGATCCGCACCAATGTATGGTTTTTCATCGGCTCATCGCGAAGGACATTTCGTTCACCACAAATCTGTACGAGTCTTTGATAAAGATGTTCCGCATGTTCCATCGATCTGTCACCTTCTTTACGTCTTCCGTGCCGCCCAGCGGCATTCATTCCACACCGCTTCCATTATCGCCGGAATCGCGTCCCATATCAAGTGGGCAATGTTCCTGATTCTGTTTTATTCCACACTGGGCCAAAAGGTGACGTTGGAAGGGGCCGAGATGTTTACGCCTCTTTCAATATGGAAAAGATGGTATACAACCATGTTTAGGGAGGGAGTCCATTGCACGACACGTTAAGGGACGTTCACGCCATTCTCGACCGGTCGAAAGAAGCGCTCGGCCAGTTTCAAGCGATTTTAGAACCGACGATAGAACAAGCCGCGGACGACCATGAACGGCTGTATTGGCATCATATTTACGAAGAAGAGGAACACCGGTTGGACCGTTTGGCCGCCTTGCTGCCAAAGTTGGAGGAGGCATTGGCGGACGAAGCATTCTTATCGCGAGAAAACGGCGACTTTTTGCGCCTGTTGCAAGACATCAGCCTTGAAAAATTCGGCTTGCACAACTTTTTGGAGCATCTCGATTTGTCCCTCTTCCACTATAAAGGAACGGAACATGAACCGACAATTGCAGCGCTGCGCGACATGACCGCTGCCGATTACCAACAGATGAAAGACGCCCTTGAGGCGCTGAATCGCGCATTGGACGCGCCGGTTTCCTTCGCCGCCGCAATACCGACGGATGAAAAAGAAAATCAAAAAGAGCATTTGAAGCTAGCGCAATACGCCGCCCCGCCCGCCACATCGGCGCCAAATCGCCCATCGATCGGAATAAGACGACAGCTGACAGTCGGCAGCTTAAAACACAGATAAGAAAGGAGAGAAAACATGGATAAAACGAAGCTGTACCCAGAAGCCCCGCTCACGAGCAACCAATGGGGCGAGCTTGACGACCATGCGCCCCGTTCTGTCCGAATCAACCAAACCAACAGCGCGCCCAACCGTCATTCAAGTGGAACAAAACGGAACATCGTTTGCCATACAACCGACCCGTGGCCTCTCGCTCCTTGACGCCGCCCTTCGGCAAGGCATTCCGCTCGATTACAAATGCAAAAAAGGAACGTGCGGCCGCTGCATGGTCACCGTTCTCGCCGGCGCTCACCTTCTCGCTCCGAAAACGCGGCGCGAGCGTGAAAAAACGGATCAACCAGCCAAACGGCTTGCCTGCCAAGCACCAATCCAATAAGCCGAGCGCTATTATAACACGATCGTCTTATTTTTTCTCCGTGTAATCGTTGCCACCTTCTTTCTCTCATTGCCTGACTCTTTACGCCATGGTATGATGGTGGGAAATACAAAAAAACGGAGGGATGTCTATGAGAACGGTCACCTTAACCCACGTCTTTGCCCATCCGATTGCGCAAAAATATTTAAAACGATCTGGCCTCGCCCACGCCATCAACGCGGCGTACCATGCCTACCACCTTGCCCTCCGCCACGGAGTGAACGTCGACTTGGCGACAAAAGCCGCCCTGCTTCATGATATTGGCCATTACACATGGTACAAAAACGGCCGTTGGGACTACGAACAATATCGGCAAAACGACATCCACGCCATCAAAGGGGCCGAACGCGCCCATAAGCTGCTCATCCGCCTAGGCGAACATCCGCAAAACGCTAAGGAAATTGCCCTAGCGATTTTACTTCATACCGATTCCTACCTTCCAGAAGGAGAATGGAAACGAACGCCGCTTCAAGCCATCGTCAAATGGGCCGACGAAGCCGACGAGGAACCCGGCGGCCGCCACCATTATCGAACAATCAGCGATGACTTCGCATGGAAAAAAATCCGCCAGCTCGACGAACTCGTCAGCCGTCAGCACGCCCAAGGGCGGCTCGGAGATATCGTTTGAACGCTTACCTTCATGTTCCCATTCCCCAGACCTCGCCAAACCATTCTCCTCTGAACGAAAACAGCTCACCCTTGAATCAGGTGAGCTGCTTTGCGCGCCAACAGCACATCCCCCATCGAACGCCCGCTTCTATCCTTATCGTCCCCTCACGCTTGCAAACTGCTTGGCCATCTGTTGTTCAACCGCAACGACAGCTTCACGTAGTTTCTCGCTCATGTTTGCAGACGGCTTGGCCATCTGTCTTGCCAAAACGTCCGCTCCTATTGGTTCAAAAAACGGCAAATCAAGCCAAAGGCGCCTTGCCTGACAAAAAAGCCACGCTGACCGCTGTCAAACGTGGCTTCTCCTTCATTACAACTCATCAAATCCGTTGTCCACTTGCACTTTCGTATATTGGCGTGGTTTTTGTTCGAAAAAGTCGGATTTGCCAAGGTCGACTTCTTCATACGCTTTAATCCAGCGAAGCGGGTTCGTCCGATAGCCGTCGAACGGGCGGTCAAACCCAAGCTGGTGGGCACGGACGTTGGCGTAAAACTTAATGTACGCCTCCAAATCAGCCAAGTCGATGCCATCGATCTCATGGCCGATGATTTCCCGCGCCCATTCGATCTCCAGCTCAGCCGCTTTCGTAAACGTTTCCCGGACAAAATCCGCCAACTCCGGCGTCCGATATTCCGGATATTCGTTCAACACTTCTTTGAAAATTTTCGCAAACAAATCGACATGAATGTGCTCGTCACGGTTGATGTAATTGATCATCGTGCTCGTCGCCACCATTTTTTGCTGGCGCGCGAGGTTGTAGAAGAACGCAAACCCTGAGTAGAAAAACAGTCCTTCTAAAATGACGTCAAAAACGATCGAGCGCAACAAGTTTTCCACATTCGGCTCTTCCGCAAACGCCTTGTAGCCGTTCGTCACAAAATCGTTCCGCTTGCGCAGCGTCGGTTCGTTCCGCCAAAAGTCGAATACTTCATCTTGCTTCGCTTTCGGCACAAGGCTCGAAAGCACGTATGAATACGAATGGTTGTGAATGACTTCCTGCTGGGCGAGCATAATCATGAGCGCGTTGATGCTCGGGTCCGTAATGTAATCAGCGACACGTCCGGCGTAATCGGTTTGGATGCTGTCAAGCAGCGCCAGAAGACCGATGATTTTCAAAAAGGCCTCCTGCTCGCGGGCCGTTAATTGCGGAAACTGCTTCACATCTTGCGCCATATTGATTTCAAACGGCGTCCAAAAATTGGCGAGCATTCGCTTATATTTGGCATACGCCCACGGATAGGCAAGATCATCCCAATTCAACACATTCGAGCAGCGGCCGTTGATGATGCCCGTCGAACGGTTCGGCGCCTCCGGATCCATAATAGGCCGTTTGACTAAGCCGATCGTCATCGTCCATTCCTTCCTTTCGTTTTCTAAAGAATTTCTGATCTCCATGTCCCGTCTTGATCACCTGACAAGCTGGCACGGTGACAAGAAGAGCAACAATGCCATGGAAAACCAAATTGCAGTTTATATAAGTATCGTGCGCGCGGCCAACCGCTTACGCCTCTCCGGCACAAGGAAGTGAGCCTCTTTTGGCCCCGGTCAGCTCGCGCACGAATCGCACTCTTCGATCGTCCCCGATGTCGAACGCACGTAATACGTCGTTTTCAACCCCGACTTCCACGCCGTCAAATGCAAATCGAGCAGCTCCTTTGCCTTGATCGTATTCATGACGTAGAAGTTAAATGAGATGGCTTGGTCCACATGGCGCTGGCGCGCGGCGTTTTGCTTGATGCTCCAACGTTGGTCGATATGGTACGCCGATTTGTAATACCATGTCGTCTGTTCGTTTAGATCCGGCACGGTCACGGGAATTTTATAATCTTTCTTTTCCTCGGCATACACTTTTAAGAAAATCGGATCGATGCTCGCCGTGCTGCCGGCGATGATCGACGTCGAGGCGTTTGGCGCAATGGCCATGATATAGCCGTTGCGCACCCCGTAGCGGGCTACATTGCTCTTGAGTCGGTCCCAATCGAGCTCGCCGTGGCTTTGGTAGCCGCGCCGTTCGAAATAAGCGCCCGTCTGCCAATCCGATCCGGCAAACGCCGGGTAGCTCCCTTTTTCTTTGGCGAGCTCCATACTCGCTTGAATCGCCAAATACGCGATCGTTTCATACAGTTCATCGGCGTAGCGAACCGCTTCCTCCGACTCCCAGCGAATGCCTTTTAACGCCAGCAAATGATGCCAGCCAAAAGTGCCAAGCCCGACAGCGCGGTATTTTTCGTTCGTCAAACCGGCCTGCAGCACCGGAATGTTATTTAAATCAATGACATTATCAAGCATCCGCATTTGAATCGGGATGAGCCGCTCCAACACCCCATCGGTCACCGCACGCGCCAAGTTGATCGACGATAAATTGCAGACGACAAAATCGCCCGGGATTTTTTCGATCACAATCATCCTGTCTTTCACATATTGCCGCTTCATCACCGTCGGGCTTTGGTTTTGCGCGATTTCTGTGCAAAGGTTGCTGCAGTAAATCATCCCGAGATGGCGATTCGGATTTTGCCGGTTCACTTCATCGCGGTAAAACATAAACGGCGTCCCCGACTCGAGCTGGCTGCGCATAATGCTTTTCATCACTTCGATCGCCGGCACTTTTTCTTTCGACAGCCTTGGTTCGTTGACGCATTGCCAATATTTCTCCCGAAAGCTGCCCTTCCCTTTTTCCTCATCATAAAAGTCTTCCAAGCTAAATCCCATCACCGTCCGCACTTCATGCGGATCAAACAAATACCAGTCGCCGCGCTGTTCGACCTGTTCCATGAACAAATCAGGGATGCACACGCCGGTGAACAAGTCATGCGTCCGCAGCCGTTCGTCGCCGTTGTTGAGCCGCGCATCGAGAAACGCAAAAATATCTTTATGCCACACATCCAAATAGACGGAAATGGCTCCCTTTCGCTGTCCCAGCTGATCGACGCTCACCGCTGTGTTGTTCAGCTGCTTCATCCACGGGATGACACCGGAAGAGACCCCTTTGAATCCTTTAATGTCGCTGCCGCGCGACCGAATTTTCCCTAAATAAACCCCAATGCCGCCGCCTGATTTCGATAAATTGGCGATATCGGTGTTGCTGTCGTAAATCCCTTGCAAACTGTCATCGACCGTGTCGACAAAGCAGCTCGACAGCTGGCCGTATGACTTCCCGGCGTTGGCAAGCGTCGGCGTCGCCACGGTCATGTATAGGTTGCTTAACGCCCAATACGCTTCCTTCACCAACTCAAGCCGCCGCTGCTGTGGTTCGTTCGCCATAAGCGTCATGGCGATAACCAAAAATCGCTCCTGCGGCAACTCATACAGCCGCCGCTCATAATCGCGGGCCAAATACCGATCCGCAAGCGTGCGCAACCCTATGTACGTAAACAACTTGTCCTTCTCCGGATCAAGAAGCGCACCGATGGACGTAATTTCTTCTTTCGTATAACGTTCAAGCAGCAGCGGATGATATACTCCTTGTTCCGTCAGCGCAACAAGGAGCGAGTAGAAATCGCCATACCGCTTGCGCTCCTCGTACCCGCGATGCCGCGCTGCCTCGCGGTACAGTTGCTGCAAATACAGGCGGGCGCACACAAACGTCCATTCCGGCTCCTCCTCACTAATATACGACAGCCCTTCCAAAATGGCGGTTTGATACAGCTGCCGGAAGGTGACCATCTCTTTTCGGCTGAGAAGCTGCCATACACGTTCTTCATATTCCTCGAGCGACAAACGGACAAAGTCGGCCGCCGCCTGCTCCACCAACCTAGCAAACTCCTCGCGCGAAAATGCTTTCTCTTTTCCTTGATCATCGACAACAATTGATTTCGTCGACACTGTCATTCGTTTCCCCTCTCCTCCATAAAAAAATCCGCTCGGGCAGGCGAGCGGATGAAACGACAGACGGAAAAAGGCAGACGAACTCCCTTTTTCTTTTCCCCTATCGTTTCATCTTCTCACACCCCGAAGAACATGAAACGTTCCAAGCAAGGCAGGTCTCCTGACTCGTGCATCGTCCTACTTTGGGTCCTTCCCAGCGGCGCTAAATGGCTCTTGCCGCCAGTGGCCATCCCATTTCGTCCGCACATACAGTTGCGGGGGCAGTTCCGGATTCGCACCGGATTCCCTATTAAGTCCTGATGGACACCATTGCTTGGCGCAACGATATATAGTTGTTTAAAAAAGAGAACAAAACAATATATAGTGGATGATCATCCTGATGGAACAAGCATATACCAAAACCGGGAGAATTGCAAGAGTGGGTGAATCAAATTTTCTCTTCCTCAAAAAATCATGCCGTTGTTCACATTCCGTTCATAAAAGCATGCTACGATTCACCATGTACGAGAATCATACGAAGGAGGGGGACACAAAATGGGATACAAACCCCAAATCTCACCCGCCCATCAAGAGTGGGCAGTGGAAACACACGAATTGGTGAAAACCTTTGGCGACCACCGGGCCGTGGACGGTCTCAATTTGCGTGTGCGCGCGGGCACCATCTATGGTGTGCTGGGCCCCAATGGTGCCGGCAAGACAACGACAATCCGAATGTTAGCGACGTTATTGCGCCCGGACGCCGGTTCCGCCCAAATTTTTGGGTACGACGTCGTCAAACAACCGCAAATCGTCCGGCAATTGATTGGTGTCACCGGTCAATACGCCTCTGTTGACGAAACGCTCAGCGCAACAGAGAATCTAATGATCTTTTCTAGGCTTCTGGGACTGAGCCGAACAGAAGCAAGGCGAAAAACAAGCGAATTATTGGAGGAATTTGGCTTGACAGAAGCAGCCAAGCGCCCATTGAAACATTTCTCTGGCGGTATGCGCCGGCGTCTAGATCTCGCCGCCAGCCTCATTGCCCAGCCGCCGCTCATTTTTCTTGACGAACCGACCACCGGACTCGACCCGCGCACGCGCAATCAAATGTGGGAAACGATCCGGCGCTTGGTGAATATGGGGACAACGGTGCTGCTGACAACCCAATATTTACAAGAAGCGGACGAATTGGCAGACCGCATCGCCGTAATTGATCACGGCCGAGTCGTCGCTGAAGGGACACCCGATGAACTCAAGGCGTCCATCGGTCAATCGTCATTGCAAGTCAAGCTGCAACATCCTGGAGAGATCGAAACGGCCAAGCGCATCATTGAGCGCGTTCTCCATGTTCGGCCGACAGTATCCTTAGAAACCGGGAACATCACGGCGCCGATGGCCGATCCAGACCATGTGACGGACCTGCTTATCGCCTTGCGTCAAGAGGGCATCCACTTAACCGAGTTAAGTGTGCAAAAACCAACCCTCGATGAGGTCTTTCTGACCATTACCGGCCATGGAGTGGAAAAACGTGCAGATGAATCCAATGATGTAAGGGAGGAAGCGATGAGATGAAACCAGTGTCTCCTCAATTGGAGGTCAAACGCCAACATAAAAACCGTACAAGCGTTTCCCAAGCTGTACGAAATTCGCTGACGATGGCCTATCGTGGTTTGTTGAAGGTGCGGCGCACACCCGAACAATTATTTGACGTCACTTTTCAGCCGATTATCTTCACCTTGATGTTTACCTACATCTTTGGTGGAGCCATCGCGGGGAATGTTCATAACTACTTGCCCATGATCATTCCCGGCATTCTCATCCAAACGTTGATCGGGGCTTCCGTCACTTCAGGAGTTCAACTTCGCGATGATATGGATAAAGGCGTGTTCGACCGCTTTAAATCGCTGCCGATCGCCCGCATCGCTCCGTTGGCTGGGGCGTTATTAGCCGATGTAGTCCGCTATGTCATCGCCACCACCCTGACGTTTGCCATGGGATTTCTTATCGGCTACCGTCCGGAAGGAGGGATCGCCAGTGTGGCGCTTGCAGGCGTTTTCGCCATTGGATGCGCGTGGGCCGTCAGCTGGATCTTTGCCTTCTTCGGCGTCATTGCCCGTCATGCGGCCGCTGTACAGGGAATCTCCATGCTGGCGTTGTTCCCACTGATGTTTGTATCGAATGCGTTCGTGCCGATCAAGACGATGCCCGATTGGCTACAATGGATTGCCAAAGTCAATCCCATTTCCCATATGATCGCGGCCGTCCGCGAGTTGACGAATCACGGAACGATAGGCACCGATTTCGTCCTCTCCTTGCTCGGCGCGGCAGCCATTGTTGCGATCTTTGCTCCGATCACCGTTCGTGTCTATATGCGCCGGGCATAACCACTGGGGATGTCCGCGATGAGCATCCCCGCTTCTCCAATGAATATTAAGAATCAAACCCATCGTTTCATTATCTGCTGTCACGACGAAATTATAAACGAACCAGCTTCAACATTGACGAAGGCCAAGCAAAAGCGACACAATGGAAAATAGCATGAAAGGACAATGAAAGGGGATGACGATGGCACGAATTTTAATCGTCGATGATGACGCGCATATCCGCGAACTCGTCAGCCACTTTTTAAACTTAGAAGGATTTACAATCCATGAGGCGGCTAACGGAAAAGAAGCACTTGACGTATTGGAAACGGTGAAAGTGGATTTGGTCATTATGGATATTATGATGCCGGAAATGGATGGTTGGGAGCTATGTCGCGAACTGCGCGACTACGACGATGTCCCCATTTTAATGTTGACGGCCAAAGGGGAAACAAGACAGAAGGTGAAAGGATTCGAGCTCGGGGCGGACGATTATCTTGTCAAACCGTTCGACCCACTTGAGCTCGTCGCCCGGGTCAAAGCATTGCTCAAACGGTATCGAATCGCTACATCGCAAATCGTACAAATAGGCCGTTTATCGTTAAACCGCAAGACGTACGAATGCCGTTTGGGAGACCAAGAGATCTTCTTGCCGCCGAAAGAATTTGAACTGCTTTTTAAATTGGCCAGCTATCCGGGCAAAACGTTTACACGCGACGAGTTGATTGAACAGATCTGGGGCTACGATTATGATGGGGATGAACGAACAGTGGACGTGCATATCAAACGGTTGCGCGAACGGTTTGCCCAACCAGATTCTCCATTTTCCATCCGCACGATTCGCGGGCTCGGCTATCGGTTGGAGGCACAGTCATGAAACGATTGCGATTTGTGCTTAAATCCATCTTGACGGTTATCGCTGTAATGTCCATCGTCTCTCTCTTTTGGACTGCGGCATATTTCATCACAGAAGCGCTCTACACCCGATTCGCTTGGCGGCCGCACCCGCTCGTTCGTCAAATCATTTCATCGATCCTCGGCTTTTTGCTGTTCGGGATGACTATGAGCGCGATCAGTCCTTTTTTGCGAAAGCGCGAAAAAGTATTTTGGCAGCACTTAATAGATGCCATTAATCGAATCGCCAAAGGCGATTTTCGAGTAAACCTACAGGCTGACTGGGGCGGACGGAATCATCCGTTTGCCGAACTCGTGACACGCATTAACGACATGGCCGCGAATTTGCAGGCCATGGAAGAAATGCGGCAAGAATTTATTTCTAATGTGTCTCATGAGATCGGCTCTCCGCTCACATCGATCCGCGGGTTCGCCCGAGCGCTCAAAAACGAGGACCTAAGCCGTGAACAGCGGTTGCATTATCTCGACATTATTGAAACGGAGTGCGTCCGTTTGTCGAAGTTAAGTGAGAATTTGCTGCGGTTGGCGATGTTAGACTCTGATCGCTACCCGTTTCATCCCACATCCTATCGCTTGGACACACAGCTGCAAACACTCATTCTTCACTGCGAGCCACAGTGGGCGGAAAAAGAATTGGACATGTGTGTCCTGCTTGAAAAAGTCATCATTACAGCCGATGAAGATTTGCTTAGCCAAGTATGGCTGAACTTGATCCATAATGCGATTAAATTTACACCGAAAGGGGGAACCATCACCATCCAGCTACAACGCCGCGGTGAACAAGCCATCGTCACCGTTTCCGATACAGGGCCAGGAATCAACGAACATGACCAGCTCCGCATTTTTGAACGATTTTATAAGGCCGATAAATCCCGCCATCGCGCCGCAGGGGGCAGCGGGCTCGGGTTGTCGATCGCCAAGAAGATTGTCGATATCCATCATGGAATCATCTCCGTGCAGAGCCAGCCGGGAGAAGGAGCGACTTTTACGGTGGAACTCCCCGTTCATGGTCCGGTTTCTTAGCCCTCTCCATTCCCTATGACAAAAACAAACGAGCAGCATGTTCTTCCTTTTGGTGAAACGCCCATTTCGCGACATTGCTCTCGTCATCTAGAAGGTTGTGATGGAATAGAAAACTTTGGTTGAGCGGGAGGATTTCTAAAATGGAGAAACCTTACGAAATTGTTTTTTGTCTGAACAAAAAAACAGACCATGTTCAAGGAAATCATGGTTTTTCACCACCCTCTAAAACAATGGGTTTCTGTTTCGAATATCAAAACGGGCTGAATTCCTTCACTTGAAAGTCAGCCTCTTTCAATCAAGAGATGAACAAACGTCCCGGCTGAGCCCCGGGACGCTTCCTTTCTCTGCTACGCCTCCAAAACAGACGCTGGCCGCTTCTCGTTTTGTACGGATTGAGCAAAATCGTACTTCTTTTCCACATAGACTTGATGCCAAATCATAAACGTCAACACCGTCCACAGCTTGCGGCTATGATCCGCTTTCTGCTGCGCATGCTCATCGAGCAAGCGATACAGCACGTCTTTATGGAACAAGTGGTCCGTTTCGCTGTCGTGAATGAGCTGTTTCGCCCAATCATACATTTCGTTTCTCAACCAGTGGCGAATCGGCACAGGAAACCCTAATTTTTTCCGGTTTAATACATGATCCGGCACGATGCCTTCGGCCGCTTTGCGCAAAATATATTTCGTCGTGCCGTTGGCGGTTTTCATCTCCGGAGCGATCGTAGCAGCTGCTGCAAACACCGCTTTGTCCAGAAACGGCACCCGCAACTCAAGCGAATGCGCCATCGTCATTTTATCGGCCTTAACTAAAATATCGCCTCTCAGCCATGTATGGAGATCAATGTACTGCATCCGGTTGACCGGCGGATAATGAACGGTTTCTTGATAGAGCGGTGCGGTCACCGTTGTATACTCACGGCCTTTTTCATACGTTTTGAGCAAGGCCGCCTTTTCCGCTTCACTGTATATTTTGGCGTTCCCGATATACCGTTTTTCAAGCGGGGTCGTGCCGCGCTCTAAAAAACTCTTCCCTTTCACCCCGTCAGGAAGCCACTTGGCGATGAAGCGCAGCACGCTCTTCACCGCTCCCGGCATCCGCTCCAACCACCGCAACGACTCTGGTTCACGATAAATGTTATAGCCGCCAAACAGCTCGTCCGCCCCCTCGCCGGAAAGCACCACGGTAACATGCTTTCTCGCTTCACGGGCGACAAAATACAGCGGCACCGCGGCCGGATCCGCCAACGGATCATCCATATGCCACATAATTTTCGGCAGCTCGTCCATATACTCCTGCGGCGAAATGACATAGCTGATATTGTCTACGCCCAGCTTCTCAGCCGTCTCCTTGGCCACATCGATTTCGCTGAACCCTTGCCGCTCAAACCCGACCGAAAACGTCTTTAAATCCGGATGAAACTGTTTGGCGATCGCCACGATAAACGAGGAATCAATGCCGCCCGACAAAAACGCCCCGACCGGCACATCGCTGCGCATATGGACACGGACCGAATCAACCAACGCCGTGCGGATGTTCTCAACCAATTCCTCCTCCGACTGGCGAACAGGGCGGAAAAACGGCTTCCAATAGCGATGAATCGTGAGCGGTTCACCGACTCGTTTCTTGATATAATGCCCCGGCTCCAACTTCGAAATACCGGCCGACATCGTCGATGGCTCGGGGACGTATTGGAAGGTTAAATAATGCTGGAGCGATTCATGATCTACCGTTTCCTCCCCAAGCGCAAGCAAAAGGCTTTTCTTCTCCGAAGCGAAAAACGTGCGGCCGCCTTGTTCCGCATAGAAAAACGGTTTAATGCCGAACGGATCGCGGGCTGCAAACACCGTTTTTTCCTGCTTGTCCCAAATGACAAACGCAAACATCCCGCGCAGCTTTTCGACCGCTTTTTCTTGTTCCATGCTATAAAGCGCAACGATGACCTCCGTATCGGAGTTTGTCGCAAACGACAATCCTTTCGCCGTCAGCTCTTCCCGCAATTCGACGTAATTGTAAATCTCCCCGTTAAAAATGATCCAGTACCGATCGTTTTCATACGAGAGCGGCTGATGCCCCGCTTCCAAATCGATGATGCTGAGCCGCCGAAATCCAAACCCGACGTGCTCATCCATATAATACCCCTCATCATCCGGCCCGCGATGGGTAATCAGGCGGTTCATCCGCCTTAATTCCTCGCTCCATCCCGGATCTTGACATTCCGGACGATCGACAATCCATCCAATAAATCCACACATAACGATGACTGTCCCTCCAATGAATTGACATCAAGGCAACCCGTTTTTATTCTTTGCCTTACGCCTTCGGTTGCAATAAAATAATAGGCAAAGAAGAAAACAAAACCAGTTCCATTCTATCTTACAAAAAGCAAAGTTTCAAAACCAATCTTTCGCCATTTTTGACAAAACCCAACGTTCCATCACAACCATCGGAGGCACAATGGGCAGCTGACTATACATTTAACGCTTTCTTGTTCCAATACCCTTCTTTGGAAACGGGAAAACAATCAAAACAGCCCGGAAGCCGCCATTGAAGCACTGCTGATCGATGAAGGGGGAGAATCGCTTTGCTCACCATGATCTCGCTGTTGACCGCTCTCATCGTGCTCCTCTGCCTCGCTCTTTTGCGAAGCCCTCTCAGCCGCAAAAGGGACCAGCTGTTGCTGGCTGTATACGCGGGCTGTCTCGCCTTGCTTCTAGCCGTTTTGTCCAATCATAAAAGCTGGGCGCAAACAAAGGATCGATTTCAACATTTTGTACAGGAAACCATCGTCCCGCTTGTCAATTATGACCAAGCGGCGAACGCCGGCAAATCGACGTTGAAATCAACGGTGTTGATTGACGCGCCGTTAATCTCGCAGCTCCCCGAGCTGCCAAGGGGATGTGAAGTCACCAGCTTAGCCATGCTGCTGAACCATGCGGGAATTGATGTTGACAAAATGACATTAGCGAGACAAGTACGGAAAAATCCGACGCCATATCAAGTAAAAAACGGCCGCGTCTTTTACGGCCATCCAAATGAAGGATTTGTCGGCGACATGTATACATTGTCGAAGCCTGGATACGGCGTATATCACAAACCCATTAAGGAGCTGGCCGAACGATACTTGCCAACGCAAATCGTCGACTTGACCGGACAATCCTTTGAACACATTTATGACTACGTAGCGAAAGGCTCCCCGGTGTGGGTCATTACAAACACCACCTTCCGTCCGCTTCCCCCCTCCGCCTTTCGCGAATGGCAAACACCGCAAGGACCGGTCAAAATCACGTATCGGGAACACGCGGTACTCATTACGGGATACGATGAGCAGTACATTTATTTCAACGACCCATTGACCGCCATCAAAAATCAAAAAGCACCGAAGCAAGAGTTTATCGCGGCTTGGGTTCAAATGGGACGGCAAGCGATTACGTATCGCCGCTAAGCTCGGCGAATCCGAATCGCTTGCTTTTTTTTCATTTTCGTTGAACGATTTTCTCCATACATTTTGCACATCTATTTTTTATCCTAGTGAGAAGCATTGTGAAATCAGCTTTCTTTTCCTGTGAAATACCGCTGATTGGCGAGCGGAACCCTTTTTTCACTGGTCTTCTAGATGGCTGGTGAAAAACAGTTGTTTCTTTTGAGCAATGGGGGAGCGTTTGAAAGACGATCCTGATGCGACAAG
>JAAROH010007848.1_pt1 | contig 28066 bp, 26 predicted proteins | sample 7248631 | NCBI WGS metagenome assembly JAAROH01 (sample SAMN09772309, study PRJNA484901) | compost metagenome | isolation source: Vermicomposting unit | place: India | reverse complement strand
ATGTCCGACGTTTCGGAGTTCTTCATTCCCTTGGATATTTTACGCATGGAAGGGATCGCTTGGTTTTCGCATTTTTCATTTCTCCATGCAACCTCATATATCCAGTTGTCGAAGAATATCATATTTTTAGTTTACCAAATTGTTGGATAACTGAACAGGCTAACGCTTGTCCTTATCCGAAGCCCATTCATCTCACCGCTTATCGAAGCGGGAGACTTTTGGGCTATTCGGTTAAAAAAATTCCTTAAAGTAAAGCCTCCATATTTTTTTGGAGGTTTTTTATTTTGCCATAAATGATCGAAACGTCGAATTGACGCTGTAGAGTCACTTTTGGAGTGGAGAAGTCGCCAGCATTTTCTGCGTTTTATGATGATGAATTTGATAAAGAATTTGAAGGGGAGAAGAGATGTGAGAAACGACGTCGGGATGGAGTGGGGAAACGCTCAGGGAAATATAAGGTTCAGATGAGTGTGATAGGTGGTAAAGAATAAAAACATGAAAATTGAGTGGTGCATGTGGATGGAAAGAAGCACACGTTTTTCGATGATTTTGGAAATTGTTACATTAATGGTATTAGTGGCTAAGGGGATAGCCATGCTCGTTACCCTCTAAAAGATATTTCTCCCATCACATCAATGATGGGAGAAATATTTGGATAAACGATCCGAATGATTGATTTAGTTAACCATGCCCTCCATCGGACTGCTAGCTTGGGCATATCGTTTCTTCGGAATTCGACCCGCTTCAAAGCCCAGTCGTCCGGCTTGAATAGCCAGTTTCATGGCTTCCGCCATTTTTACAGGGTCTTGTGCGCCGGAGACTGACGTGTTCAACAACACACCATCCGCGCCGAGTTCCATCGCAATCGTTGCGTCGGATGGCGTGCCGATTCCGGCGTCAATAATGATTGGCACGGTAGCTTCTTCGATGATGATGCTGATGTTAAGCGGATTAAGGATTCCCTGTCCGCTGCCGATCGGGGATGCGCCTGGCATCATCGCATGTGCCCCGGCTTCTTGCAGGCGGCGGGCCAGCACCGGATCGTCATTTGTGTATGGCAATACGACAAATCCTTCTTCTACAAGGATTTTAGTCGCCTCTAGCGTGGCGAGTGGATCCGGCAGCAAAGTTTTCGTATCTGCGATCACTTCTACTTTAATCATGTCACACAATCCGGATGCGCGCGCCAGACGAGCGATGCGAACCGCTTCTTCCGCTGTGCTGGCTCCGGCTGTATTGGGCAGAAGTTTGTATTTGGTTAAATCGAGCTGTTCCAAAAAGTTCGGTTGTGCTGGGTCGTAAATATTCATCCGGCGAACGGCAAATGTCAAAATTTCCGTTTCCGAAGCTTCCACCGCGCGGCGTTGCACTTCAAAATCTGGAAATTTTCCTGTGCCGAGCAGCAGGCGGGATGAAAATTCGTAGGGACCAATTTTAAGCATATGTATCAACCTCCACCAACAAAGTGTACTAATTCAATCGTGTCGCCGTTTGAAAGCCTAGTTACGGCGTGCTGTTCCTTTTGCAAAATTTCGCGGTTCACTTCCACAATAACGATGCGGTTTTGGATGTGTAAGTACTCAAGCAATTGCCGTACGTTTTCAATTGTGTCGGGAACGGTTTGCGTTTCGCCGTTGATTGTCAAAGTCATGCGGCTTCACCTTCCTCTCTTATGAAGTTACAGGGACATGACGTTTGTCGGAAAAGGGGGCAAGTTCAACGTCCAGAGCCTCCCCGGCAATCATTTGCGCGATGATCTCCCCGGTCAGGGGACTCAAAAGAATACCATTACGGTAATGTCCTGTGGCGATTAGCAAATTTTTGCAGGAAGAGACAGAACCGAAATAAGGGAGGCCGTCATTGGTTTGTGGGCGCAAACTAACCCACGTTTTTTCGAGCGTGCAATCTTTGAGCGCCGGCAGAAGACGCACCGCTTTCGTCATCAATTCCTGCAAACCGCCTAAAGTCAAGCGCTCGTCAAATCCACAGTCCGCGGAAGATGCACCGACGAGTAAGCGATTGCCGCTTTTCGGAACGATGTAGCATCCGTGTGAGTAAATGGTTTTCTGGATTGGCTGCGGCATGCATAGTACGGAGAACGCTTCGCCTTTGATCGGAAAAACGGAAACAGATAGGCCAAGTTTACGCGCGATTCGTCCGCTCCAGGCTCCGGCGGCGAGCACGTAATGTTCGGCTGTAAATGGCCCCTGCGTAGTGCTAAGCCTGGTGATCTGTCCATCGGCGACTTCGATATCCAGCACTTCACAACGCTCGAGAATCGTAGCTCCGTGTTTGACGGCGGCGACAGCGAATGCGCGTGTAAGATCCGGCGCGGACACTTGCGTATCATCCGGCAAATAGAGCGCTCCGTTCATTTCGTCGCTGACAGCGGGTTCAATATGTTTTACTTCGGTTCGATCCAGCCATTCGACACGCAGGCCCAGGTCATGCTGCCAACTTGCCCGATGTTTTAGCATGTCGCCTTCTTCTTCTGTCCAAGCAACACGCAACATTCCCGCATGATTAAGTCCGATATCAATGCCTGAAACAGCGTATAGTTCTTGTTGCAAATCGGGAAATAGGCTGCGGCTGCGTAGAGAAAGCTCTACTAATGGTCCCGGCTCAGAAAATTCGACCTGCGCTCCTAGCATGCCGCCTGCTGCGCTCGAAGCATGCGCGCCGATGGTATCTTTTTCAAGAACGGTGACTGTTTTTCCGCGCTTGGCCAACTGATAGGCAATGGAGACGCCAATAATTCCGCCGCCGATAATGACGGCGTCCTGTTGTTTTTTCAATGTGATCCCTCCGTTTTTGCCGTCGGCCAGACGTGACGTGGAGATGTTCGTACCTGGCTGATGGCCTGTTGAAATTGTTGCACAGAAAGCACAGGTTCCTTCGCTTGCATGACAGCTGACAGTACCGCGATGCCGGTGCAGCCGGTTGCAAGTATCTCTACTGTATTTTCTGGTGTGATCCCTCCAAGGGCAATGACGGGAATGGAAACGATTTCCACTACTTCCCGAAGCGCCGCTAGCCCACGGCCTGCCTGTCCTGGTTTGGAAGCGGAGGCAAACACGTGGCCGAATAATACATAATTCGCCCCTGCTGCTTCTGCCGCCTTTGCTTCCTCTACGCTGTGTACGGAGACACCGAGAAGGAGAGAAGGGGCGAGGTGGCGCATAACCGGGGCTGGAAGACTGTGATAAGCCGTTTGAATCCCGACAGCTCCAGCTGCAAGGGCAACATCGGCCCGGTCGTTTATGATTAGTTTTTCGCGCGTAAGTCCGACCTTGCCGAGCGTTTGCGTCCACTCCCATAGTTCGCGTGCGGTTCGCTGCTTTTCCCGCAAGTGGAAGGCATCAATATAGGGATGAATATTTGCAATGATTTGTTTTGCTTCAACGAGCGATTGTTTGCCGCTACTGATTACGTGAAAAACATGTTTTTGCATTTGCATACCTCTTTATATCTCGCTCCCGTTCCACACGCTTCCTTAGGAAGAAATGGACGGTGGGCGTAAGCGCAGGAAGAAGAGGCGGAGTTTTTATTCCTAAATCTTAGTCATTGTACATTAAAAAAAGCCGGGATCTTATGCTGGGACCCGGCCTGTACGTTACAGTAACGAATGGATTAAATGCCTACTACTTTCCTACGCTGGTACGAACCAGATCAGGTCCCAAGAGTTTAGAAACTTCATCGCGTTTCATTCTCAGCCCGGCTCATCGGGCTCCCCTAGTAGTGCTTTCTATATAATATTTTTTTATCATTATAATAGATTTAGAAAAGCATGTGAAGATGCTTTTATTATAAAATGAGTTTATATCAATAAAATTCAGAATTAATTTTCGATTTTTAGAAAGAATGAAGAATAGGAGCAAACGTCGGGAAGTTTTGTTCCTGTTTTCCTTTTTTGGGTAGAAATAATTAAGAGAATTCGGGTAGAATAAAAAATAGTTTGTTTTTGCGAAGAAAGGAAGGAAGCTATGAGTTCATTCGCGGATTTTCAGTTAAAACCGGAAATTCTGCAAGCGATTGCGGATCTGTATTATAAAGAACCGACACCGATTCAGAAAGAAGCGATTCCGCTTGCGCTTCAAGGCAAAGATGTTATTGGTCAGGCGCAGACCGGAACGGGTAAAACCGCCGCTTTCGTTATCCCGATGCTTCAGATGTTAGAGATACAAAAGAAAGATGTGCAGGCGCTGATTATGACGCCGACGCGGGAGCTTGCTATTCAGATTGCAGACGACGTTGCCGATTTGGGCAAGTATTTGGGCGTACATGTATTGTCGTTACACGGCGGACAGGATATTGCGCGCCAGATTAGCAAGTTGTCCGGCCAGGTGCATATCGTGGTCGGTACACCGGGGCGTATTCTTGATCACCTGCGCCGAGAAACGCTACATTTCGGCCGCATCAAAATGCTCGTGCTGGATGAAGCGGACAAAATGCTAGAGATGGGTTTTTTGGAAGAAGTGGAAGAGGTATTCATTCAGACGGCGCAGAAAAAGCAAGTATTATTGTTCTCGGCGACGATGCCGGATGCGGTACGTAAGCTTGCTCATCGTTTTATGAATCAGCCGCAAATTGTGCGGATTGAAAAGCGGCAGATTACGGCAGAAAATACGAAAGAATCATATTATGTAGTAAATCAGAGCGATAAATCGGATGTGTTAATGGAACTTGTCAAGGAGGCCCGTCCGTATTTGGCTGTGATTTTTGCTAATACAAAACAACGGGTAAATGAACTGGTACGTCGCCTGCAAGAAAACGGAATCGAAGCGGAGGCATTGCATGGCGATTTGACCCAGAAGAAAAGGGAGCAGATTATGGAGCGGTTCCGCCAGGCCAAATTCCAGTATCTTGTCGCTACAGACATTGCGGCGCGTGGCCTTGATGTGGAAGGGATTACCCATGTATTCAATTACGATATGCCCTCCGATTTAGAAAGTTATATTCATCGTGTTGGACGTACCGGCCGGGCCGGGCAGCAAGGTGAAGCCATTTCTTTAGTTTCGCCGCGCCAGAAGCAGTGGTTCAACCGCTTCGCTCGGGCGATTAGCGGCGGCGTGGAGCAGAAGTTTCTTGGCGGCAAGCCACGTGAGGAACGAAAACTGCGCAAGCGGGACGAAGCGGTCACGATAGAGGCACAGGAAGCGAAAACAACGGAGCAGGTCGCAGCGAAGGAGACGGAGAAGAAGCGCCAGGGCGGACGCGCCAAAGCGAAGCCGCCGAAAGTAAAGCCAGGTTATAAAAAGAAAATGCGGCTTGAACGGGAAAAGCAGTTGCGCAAAGAACGCCGCCGCAAGATAGAAGAAATATACAAGAGAAGAAATAAGAAATAAGAGGGGCAGGGAGACGTGTTCTTGTGAACGCCTCCCTTTTTGTATCCTTCTATTTCCTCGTTTATAGCCAAAATGTCGGATTGACAGTAAGCCTAATACATTGTACTTTATAGTTAAAAGTAAATAAGCCCATAGGGGAGTAGCTTTGAAAACGATAGGGTCGTCATTACGGGAACTCGGCGGGAACCCCGGCTCTATCGGCAGCATATTCATGTTGTAAGCAAGACCTTTGCCGTATTCGGCAAGGTCTTTTTGTGTTTTTTAGAAAGAAATCCATTTTTTTAGGTTGCTTTTCACACAGTAGAAAATATTGAGAGGAGGATGATTGTAATGGATTTTTTATCCACAGAATTTTTTTCCATGCTTTTTTCCATTATTATTATTGATTTGGTACTGGCCGGCGACAACGCGATTGTAATCGGGCTCGCGTCTCGCAATTTGCCGAAAGAGCAGCAGAAAAAAGCGATTATCTGGGGGACAGCCGGTGCAATTGCGATACGCGCGCTGGCTACAATCTTTGTCGTTTGGCTGTTGAAAATTCCGGGCTTGCATTTTGTCGGCGGCGTGATTCTTGTATGGATCGCGTATAAGCTTCTTATTGGCGAGGAAGAAGAAGAAAATATTAAGAGCAGTTCATCGTTGTTGGGAGCCATTCGTACCATTATTGTCGCTGACGTGATGATGGGTCTTGACAACGTACTGGCGGTAGCGGGAGCCGCTCAGGGACATATGGGCATGGTCGTGCTCGGTCTGTTAATAAGCATTCCGCTCGTTGTTTGGGGCAGTCAAATTATCATCAAATTAATGGAGCGCTTCCCGATTTTGATTTATGTTGGAGCAGGGGTACTTGCTTTTACTGCTGCTAAAATGCTCGTTACCGAAAAATTGGTTGTTCCTTTCTTTGCAGAAAATCCGGTTATTAAATGGGCCGTTATTGTTGTTGTCGTTGCAGGTGTGCTCATTAGTGGTAAGATAAAAAAAGACAAACAATCAACAACAACAGCCTCTGCGTAATGTAGAGGCTTCTTTTTTTACTCGTATATGAGTTTGCTTACATTTCTTCTTTATCTTGTTGATGGATTTCATTACTATATTATTATGAATTATTATGAGAAGCTCATGGATTGTGAGAAACTCGTGCTTTTTTACTTTTCCGGGTCTAATATATTATTAAATGTAAAGAAGTAAAGGAATTGACGAAAGAGAGAAGGTGATGCACGTTGGAGCCACTTTCCCGTGTGGAGAAGTATCGCCAACGCAAGGAAAGAAAAAAAGGGAATCGTTCCCTTTTTTGGATGGTATTAATTATTTTGTACATATTTGTTCTATATATCCTTATTTATTTTATTAAGCTACCTACTGATTATGCGTGGCGCATCGGACTAGAAGCTGGATTGTTTTTTTTAAGTGTGATTTTTCTTGACGCATATTTACAGGCGTTTACTACCATTTCTACACGGCCGGTGCAGAAGATGGAAACGCGCTTGATTCGTCCTAATTCGTTTATTATCGGGGCGTGGGTAATTTCTCTTTGTTATCATTTGGGCGTTGGTTTGTTTAGTTCAATGTATTTGCCGGATTGGATGTATTACGCGGGTTTTGTGTTTACACTGGCTTTATTTTTGGCGACGATCATTCATTTTCTCACCTATTTCGCCTACAACAAAAAAGAGCGCCAGTGGTTGCTTGAAGAGATGTACGCAAGCGACCAGCGCAGAGCGTATGAAATGATTCGTGATAACCAGTCGCAGTATTACTGGATTCGTAATGTCATGGAAACGAATGAAGAAGTACGACAGATGATGAAATGGAACGGTTTTGACCGTAATTTGGAAGAAAGGATGTATGAGCTACAACCGTATTTTCAGCGCACGATTTTTACGAAGAAAGATTTGGATAAGATTGCAGGTATAAGTGCGTGGTTGGAGAACATGCGCCGTATTATTGAGGAGCATCCGAGCTATAGTTCATTAAAGATCCATTCCGATCATCTGCCGCTGCGAAGCAAAAGGGGACAGGATTGATGAATATGCTCGCTATCTTCTTCCCGCGCCATTGAGCTCGGGAAGAAGAGGCAGGATCATCAACCATCTGATTGTATCTTTTATCTATCGATTTCAAAATACTCGATTTTACCATTTTTGCCGACGCGGACGGTAATGATGACGGGATAGAGTTTATCGGGTTTGGAAGTGAATACTTTTCCTGCAAGGCGATATAATGTTTTTCCTTCGTCTAGCTGATTTTTTTCTACAAGCTGCAACGAAGAAAGCGAAGGTAGATTGAGCGATTCGATCGGGCTTTGCTTTTCCTGTTTCATTACACTTGCGAGTAATGCCGGTTTGTCGTTTCCGTTTTTTTCAATTAGCGATACGATATTTTTAGACAGAACATTGATCGCTAACTGCGCGATGGCTCGGTCAGCCGCTGATGCGTTTTTCTGCGCGGCGGCTGTCTCCCAGTCATTGATGGCTTTTTGCTTCGCTTGCATCTGCTGTTTTACCCAGGTCGTCGATTCGGCGGTTTGTACGCGCGTGTCGTCGGAAGAACAGCCTGTCCCTGCCAGTGCAATTCCTGTCCCTAATAAAAGCACAGCTGCGATATGTTGCCACCTCATTTTCGTCCATTCCCCTTTTTCTTAAGCTTTCACATGCGTTTCATAAAGTTAAACGGTTCACAGGCAAATTAGTTGCGCTTACGTAAAAGAAATTCTTCCGTATAATCCAATGAGGCGACATAAGTTTATTTTGCGGGATTGCAAGGACGTACATAGAACATCCACAAAAAGCTTAGCGCTTGGCGTAATTCTAACGAAAGCGTGTTTGTCATTTCTTCTGTAACGCCCCGCTTGTATACGCCTTCCTGATGAAGGATGGTATAGCCGATTTCTGTGAGCAGTCTCCCGCATTCCCACGGCATCATCGTGTTAATTACAACATCTTCGCCGTACAAGCGCCGGTAGCCGTGTTCACGTGGAGCGGCGGTTGGACCGAGGATGCCGAGCGCCAGCAAGCCACCCGGTTTCAGATATTCCTTTAACGAGATGAGCATCCTGCGCGGGTCATCTGTCCACTCGATAACATTAATGGCCATAATTGCCTGGAAGCTTTGTTTTTCAAACGGCAGTTCGCGCAGGTCAGCTTTGACGAATGAAAGCCGAAGGCCGGGTTTTATTCGCTTTTCCGCCTTTTTGATCATTTCTTCTGAAATGTCGAGCCCGATGACACTAAATCCGAGTTCTGCCAGTTTAGCGCTGCCGTAGCCGTCGCCGCATCCTGCGTCAAGCACGGGTCCAAGTTCCGGCTTGATATATGACGAAAGCGTTGGCAATATTGTTTTACGACTGCCGTTCTCCCACATTTCTCGGCTGTTTGCTTGCCAGTGCCCGGACATTTTGTTCCAATGTGTTTCGCATGCTGCGTGCCAATTAAACGCCATTTTCCTTCTCTCCTTTTTCTTTATTTTATTGTTTACTGAAAAGTAACACAATTATTGTCAAAAAGCGAGAGGGATGGCACATAGTGGTCAAGCAAAAAAATTTCTTTATACGCCCCAAAGAAATAGGGTAAAGTTATAAAGAGAATGACGAAACGAGAGTGTGAGGCGAGAAGATTGCAGAATACGGAAAAAAAAGATTGGGGAATGTTAGCCAGACGTTGTGCGTTAAGCGCGGGAAAGCTAATTGAGGAAATGCTGGTTCATCCGTTGGAAGTTATGTACAAGACGTCTTCTTCCGATTTAGTTACGTCGGTGGATCGGGCGGTTGAACAAATGGTGATCGATGAAATCTTTAAAGTATATCCGGATCACGGAATTCTTGGAGAAGAGGGATTGGTCGCCTGCGAGCCGTCCAAATTCGAGACAGTATGGATGATTGATCCGATCGACGGGACGACCAATTTTGTTCACCAGCGGCAGAACTATTGTGTCTCGATTGCCGCATATCATCGAGGCGTATGCGAAGTGGGCGTTGTGTATGACCCAACACGTCAGGAATTGTTTTACGCGGAGCGGGGTGGGGGCATTTTTTTGAACGATGCCCCTCTTCGAGTGAAGCGGAATAAAGAAATGAAAGAGGCGCTAATTTCGACAAGCCTTTTTTGGAATCGGCGGGCAATGAAGAATGGCCTTTCGGAAAAAGCGCAACGGCTCGCGCACAGGGCGCGTGGTGTCCGGATTTATGGTGTGGCAGCGCTAGAACTTGCGTACGTCGCGGCTGGACGGCTTGATGCCTATATCAGCCCCGGTCTGAATGCGTGGGATCTGGGTGCTGGAAGACTGCTGGTGGAAGAATCCGGCTGTAAAATTAGCACAATAGAAGGGAAAGAGCTTCCGTTTGCAGAGCGGACGAGTGTGCTTGCTGCCAACCCGAATATATATGACTTTTTGCTTGAATTCTTAACAGAACATACTGTATAATATAATATTAAGTAAAGCATGATCTTTGATAATTGAATCATACTCTACGCGTTAGCGTAGGTGAGAAAGGTTCATTATATCGTTGTTTGTGGCGAAACCAACGTTAAAAATACCACCGGAGTATTGTCTGTTTCATCCCCTGGTGAAGGGGATTTTTTTGTTTTTTGTATAAAACGGACAACGCAAGGGGCCGCCGCAGGTCCCTTTTTCTTTTCCGGATGGTGAGCTTTGAATGTTAGATGGGAGGGGAAAACATGTCCGAATTCCAGATTCCACGCAAGGTGCAGCGATTGCATGAAGACATTCGGCCGGAACAGCTGCGCTACCACAGTCGGAGGGTTGCCGTAACGAAAGAGTTTACGTTTGATTCCGCGCACCATCTTCACTTATATGAAGGAAAATGCAAAAGCTTACATGGGCATACGTACAAACTGGTAATTACCATGAGCGGTTTTGTCAACGAAATAGGGATTTGTGTCGATTTCGGAGATATCAAGGAAGTGTATGAAGAAATAATTAAATCGCAGCTTGACCATAAATATTTAAATGAGGTGCTGCCGCCAATGAATACAACGGCAGAGAACATGGTTGTCTGGATATGGGAAGAACTGGATTGCGCTATTGAACAGCGCGGCTGGAAACAGCGCGGAACGCGCCTAGAAGAGCTTGTGCTGTATGAGACACCGACAAGCTACGCGACGCTTAAGCGGGAATGGATGGAAAGCAATGCATAATTTGGCTTGGGAAGAGCTGCACACTGACCTGAAAGTGCCGATGGTTGAGCTGTTTGAAACGGTGGAAGGAGAAGGCAGGATGGCCGGTTATCCGACCGTTTTCATCAGAATTTTTCACTGTAATCTACGCTGTACATGGTGTGATACTACGTATAGCTACGCGCCGGAGAAACCGGCTTTTACCGCTAGCATTTGTGAGATTGTTGACCGGGTCTCCGCCTATGGACATGGCGTAGTTTGTCTGACTGGTGGCGAACCGTTGATGCACGGTGTAAAATCGCTTGCGCTTGTCTATCATCTAGCACGGATTCCACACGTTTGGGATATCCATATTGAGACGAATGGGGCGATTGATTTGCAGCCGTTTCAAGCGCTGCGCGAGCGCGAGAAAGAAGTGCGGGAGAAAGTACGTTTTGTCATGGACTACAAACTTCCAGCGAGCGGAGAGACGGAGCGCATGCATGTGCCCAATCTCGCGCTTCTGGAAGAACGTGATGAAGTGAAGTTTGTTGTAGGGAATGAAGCAGATTTTATGTACGCTTTGGATGTGCTAAAACGACATCCGACGCGCGCTACCGCGCTTTTCAGTCCCGTATGGGAAACGATGCCGCCCGCGGATTTGGTTTCATTCTTGCTTAAATATAGGCCGCAGGAAGGGCGGGCGCGCTTGAATATGCAGATTCATAAAGTGATCTGGGATCCGGAGGCGCGCGGAGTATGAGGATCGTTCTGTGCGTATTTTCGCCTAGCTTATTTTTTGATCACTTCATGAGATAAAGGGGGAAAAAGACGGTGAAGAAAGCAGTAGTTGTGCTGAGCGGTGGTCTGGACAGTACGACTTGCATGGGAATTGCCCGCGATGCGGGATATGAATTATATCCGTTGACGTTTCACTATGGCCAGCGCCACGATCGGGAAGTAGAGCAAGCGAAGAAAATTGCTGCCTTCTATCGTGTACCGCATCACCGAATTGTTACGCTTGATTTTTTGAAGCAGATCGGTGGCAGCGCGTTGACGGATGAAACGATCGCTGTGCCGGTAGGAGGTGTGAACGAAGCCGGGGAGAATGATATTCCGTCTACGTATGTGCCGGCGCGCAATCTGATTTTTCTCTCATTGGCTACCGCGTATGCGGAAGTGGTCGGAGCGGAAGTCGTTTATATCGGCGTTAGCGCTGTTGATTATAGCGGCTATCCCGACTGCCGGCCGGAATTTATTCGCGCGATGAATGAGACGATCGGTCTAGCGACTAAAGCGGGCATAGCCGGTGCAGGCATCCGGATTGAAGCACCGCTTGTGCATTTATCCAAGAAAGAAACGATTGAATGGGGGCTGCGTCTTGGCGTTCCATACGAATTGAGCACCTCGTGCTATCAGGGAGGCGAGGAAGCATGCGGCGAATGCGATAGCTGCCGTCTGCGCCTTAAAGGATTCGCTGATGCCGGAGCTAAAGATCCGATTCCGTATAAGAAACGATAAGAAAGGATGAGTCAACAATGGCACAAGTAGAGCACAATCACGCGAAATATAACAACATTCGATTTGACATTCAGGACGAGTCGGCGATCATGGTCGATATTCTTGAAACCATTCCTTACGAATACGTCGGAAAAAAAACGGAAGTCACCATTCCGACAAGTGAGTTTACATCCGTATGTCCATGGTCCGGTTTGCCGGATTTCGCGGATATTAAGATTACATTTATTCCTAACGAAAAATTAATCGAGATGAAATCGTTGAAATACTATTTGACTTCTTACCGGAATGTGGGCATTTATCAGGAGCACGCTACGAATAAAATTTTGGAAGACCTCGTCAAATTGGCAGATCCGCTGTATATGCGCGTGGAAGCGATCTGGAACGCCCGCGGTGGACTTGGAACGGAAGTTATTGTAGAATACCGTAAGGAAGGATATGAAGGGTAGCGTGCAGTAAATGGATGAAATCAAAACCATCCTTGATGTAAAAGCTTTGCTTCGCCGGTTTGGCATCGTTATTTACACGGGCGACAGGTTGACTGACTATGAATTGTTGGAAGAAGAAGTGCGCGAACTTTATCAGGAGAAGCTTATCAATATTACGGAATTTCGCGCAGCGATGACCGTTCTGCAACGGGCGAAACGGGATAATGAAGAAATATAGAGAAAAAGAGCCTGCGCTACGGCTCTTTTTCTTTTTGCGGATTGCGCGGGAGAATTTTGCAATATTTTGCAACTTTTGTCGGTTTTATGCTGTGTTATTATGTGTATTATTATGTAGTATTGTTATCCTTCCGCATATTTTAGGGGGTTAAACGAAACATGAGGACAAGACGAACAACAAAACAGGGCCGGAAAAAGCGCAAACCATTTTGGAGACGAGGGCCTTGGGGCATCGTGCTTCTGATGACCGCGCTATTCGTCCTGTTAAGCGTTGGAGGCTGTTCGGCGCTGTACATCGCCGGCAACCAGATGATTGACATGAAAAAGCTAGATTTGATGGAGACATCGACGGTATATGATGCTACAGGCAATGAAATTACAAAGCTTTGGGTTGAAAATCGGGAAAAAGTGCCATTTTCTCGAATACCGAAGCACGTTGTTGACGCCTTCGTTGCGACGGAGGACAGCCGTTTTTACGAGCATAACGGGATTGATCCAATCGGGATCGGGCGCGCTATTGTCAAGGACATTATTACACGAAGCAAAGCGGAAGGCGCAAGTACAATTACTCAACAGTTAGCGCGCAATGTGTTTTTGACGAATGATAAAACGTTTATGCGAAAAACGAAAGAAATGATGATCGCGCTGAATCTAGAACGCCAACTTTCAAAACAACAAATTTTAGAAATGTATTTAAACCGCTTCTATGCGGGCGACGGTATTTTTGGCGTGCAGACGGCTGCTAAATATTTTTTCGGTAAACCAGTAGAGCAATTATCGCTGGCTGAAGGTGCGATGCTTGCTGCCTTACCGAAAGCGCCCAACACGTATGATCCGCGCGATCATCCGGATAAAGCGCTCCAGCGACGCAATCTTGTGCTGAAATTGATGCAAGAGAATGGCTATATTACGAAAGAGCAGATGGAACAGGCACAGAAAGAAGAGCTGAAGACGGTGCCTAAACCGACGAAAAAAGCAAATGAAGCGTATCAGGCATACATTGATTACCTTGAGAAAGAAGCCGAGGATTTGCTTGGAATTACTGGCGATCAGTTATACCAAGGTGGCTATCAGATTTATACGTATCTGGATCGCGATGCGCAAAAGGCAATGTTTGAAGAATATGAGCGAGAGAGCAACTTCCCACAAGGAAAATCAGATCAGAAGGTGCAATCCGCCATGGTCATCATGGAGACGAAAACCGGCGGCATCACCGCCATGGTGGGGGGGCGCGATTATGAGCGGAAAGGATTGAACCGTGCTACAGTGAGACTGCAGCCAGGTTCTACCATTAAACCGTTGATTGCTTACGCACCAGCGCTTGAAAAGGGATGGACACCGTATACGATCGTTAAAGATGAAAAGAAGACGTACCGTAAATATAATAACTGGACACCAAGGAACTATCGCGGTGAAGGATACGCGGGAAGCATTACGATGAACAAGGCGCTCGTTGAATCCCGCAACGCCGCAACCGTTTGGACGCTTGATAAGATAGGTCTTTCAACAGGCGTCAGCTACTTGAAAAAGTTTGGCCTTACCGTGGAACCTGATGAAGAAAATAATTTAGCCTTAGCTTTGGGGGGCATGAAACACGGGGCATCTCCAATTCAAATGGCGCAGGCGTATTCCACCTTTGCCAATGAAGGAAAGATGCACAAAGCGCATGTCATTAAGAAGATTACAACGAAGGACGGTACAGTCGTTGCCGAAGAAAAGAACGATGAAATGCAGGTCGTTAGTCCACAGACCGCGTATTACATGACGGAAATGCTTCAGAATGCCGTTCGAGAAGGAACGGGCAGAAAAGCGCAATTCGGCCATCCGCTGGCCGGGAAAACTGGAACGCAGCAGTATGACAGCAAGAGAGTCTCGGGCGGTACGCGCTACGCGTGGTTTGTGGGATATACTCCAGATTACGTTGGCGCCGTTTATATGGGGTATGATAAGACGGACGACGAACATTATTTACGCACGTCAGGAGGCGGCGCGCCTGCTCAGTTGTTCAGCCGCGTGATGCGGAAAGCAATGGAAGGTAAGGAGCGCAAAGACTTTAAGCGCCCAGAAGGCGTGGAGCCGGTGAAACCGCCTGTATCGCTTCCATCGATCAGTGATTTGTCCGCGACTGTCGTGGATGAAGGCGGACTAAAAGTCAAAGTGAATTGGAGCGGCAGCAATGATGATCGGATTAAATATCGTCTGTATCGTTTCCTTGGCTCACCGGCCGACAAGCAATTGATTGCTGATACCGGGTCTTCTAGCTATATGGATGCGTTTGACCCGAATCAGTTATATACGTATGTAGTTGTTCCGTATAACGCGGAAACTGGAGAGGAAGGAACGATGTCCAATATGGCGACGGTAACGGTTCCGGATGTGCTTCCGGGTACGGAGGAGCCGAACAAGTCTCAGGACCCGAATAACCCGAACCAATCACAGGATCCGAACAATCCGAACCTGGCTGATCCAAACCAACCGCAGGATCCGAACAGCTCGAACCCGGCTGATCCGAACCAGCCGCAGGATCCGAACAGCTCGAACCCGGCCAATCCGAATCAGCCGCAGGATCCGGGCAGCGTAAATCCGGCGAATCCGGGCGAACAGAACAAGAACACGGAAGCGCCGATGAAAGAGTGGTCGAATGAAAGGTCGGGCAAGAGTCACGGACGCAAGCACAGCGGTGAAACTTCTCCGGAATACATTCAGTAACTGTCAAGAAAAGTCCGCAAACAGAGCGGGATTTGGTATAATGAAGAGCAAGGAGAAGATAAGGAGGTGTGGTTATGACCACAAGCCGAAATATAGCCCGTTTTTTTGAAGAACAGCTATCCAATGCTAAGACGCATTTTGAACGTGCACTGGATTGTAAACATACAGAGTTTGACGATTTGTATCCGTATATGAATGAACATCCGCAGTTCTTCTGGTATAAACGTTATGTGGCGTGGCAGGAACTCCTCACCGTTGTCCGTCTGGCGAAAGAGCTGGAAATTGAATGGAAGCATCTGTTTACCGACAAGCAGGTGCAGTACATTGAATGTAAAGTATTGGAAGCCCGCGTTTTGGATTACTGGTATGAAAACGACCAGCAGGAGCTTAAAGAAGAAGTAGGCGCTGACGATTAAATGCAATAAAGATAAATAGCAATGCTAAACATAGGGAGGGAGCGCAGCTCCCTTCTTTTTTGCAATATAAGAAAGGCAGAGTGGATATGAAAATTCCTGAGGCTTTTAGTAATAGAATGAAAAAATGGCTAGAGCCGGACGAATATCAAGCGTTCATTGCATCATATGATAACATGCGCGCGCAGGGACTGAGAGTAAATCGACTCAAGATCTGCCCTGACTCTTTTGTTCAGCGGGTAGACTGGCAGCTTGCCCCTGTGCCATGGACGGAAGACGGATTTTATTATCCGGATACGTTCCGCCCGGCTAAGCATCCGTATTATCACGCAGGTTTGTATTATATACAGGAGCCGAGTGCGATGGCGCCAGCCGCCATATTAAATCCACAGCCGGGAGAGAAGGTACTGGACTTATGCGCCGCTCCCGGTGGAAAAACAACGCAGTTAGCAGCCGCCATGAAAGGAAAAGGAATTCTTGTCGTCAATGATAATAATCCAAACCGTGTCAAAGCGCTCGTAAAAAATGTGGAATTGTATGGTGTCACCAATGCGATTGTGACCAATGAAATCCCGGACAGGCTAGCCGAAGTATTTCCTGGGTATTTCGACAGGATTCTCGTAGATGCGCCATGTTCAGGGGAGGGAATGTTTCGCAAAGAGCCGGATATGGTGAAAAGCTGGAGTGAGCAGGCGATTGAGATGTGCTGTGGGATGCAGCACGACATCCTGAAAGGCGCAGCTCGTATGCTGCGTCCGGGCGGCTGGTTGCTGTATTCAACCTGTACGTTTGCACCGGAAGAAAATGAACAGATGATTGCCAAATTTTTAGATGAGCATCCCGATTTTTTGGTTGTGCCGATCCCTCTTTATGAAGGATGGGAACACGGGAGGCCTGAATGGACGCTGAATGCTGGTGCGGACAGTCGGATAAGCGGAACTGCCCGTCTCTGGCCGCACCGGGTGCGGGGGGAAGGCCATTATCTTGCGCTATTGCAAAAGCGGAAAGATGCGGTGGCTACGTCTTTTTCCGAATATACACCTGAGAAAAAATGGAAAAGAAAAGAGCTTGAGAGCTTTTACGTGTTTGTAAAAGAGACGTTACCACAATGGAAAGGGCTTGTAAGTGGGGAATTTGCTGTGACGATGCACGAAGATCGCGTGTTTTTGTCACCGGTTGGGCTTCCGTCGCTTAAGCCGCTTCGCTTGGCAAGACAAGGATGGCTGCTCGGAACGGTGAAAAAGAATCGTTTTGAGCCTTCCCAGGCGTTCGCGATGGGGCTTGTAAAAGAAGATGCGGCTCGTGTCATTGATTTTGCGGCAGATGATCCAGATGTCATCCGGTATGTAAAAGGCGAGACGGTGATGCGCCAAGTCGGAAAAGGCTGGGTTCTCGTCTGCGTGGATGGATTTCCGCTTGGCTGGGCGAAAGGAGCGGGCAATATGCTGAAGAACATGTACTCAGCCGGCTGGCGGTGGCAGGACGGCGCATAGTCGCGCCGCTAACAGATGGGTGCTCTTTTGAAAAAGAATTGGAAAAAGGATGTGGAAACGGTGAGGTTGGATAAACTGTTGGCCAATATGGGATATGGGACACGCAAAGAAGTTAAAAAGCTATGCAAAAGCGGCGCAGTTAAAGTGGACGGTGAGCCGGTAAAAGATAGCAGCATACACGTGAACCCCGATACGCAGGAAGTAGAGATTTACGGAGAAATTATACAGTACCGCGAGTTTGTTTATTTAATGATGAATAAGCCGCAGGGCGTGATTTCGGCCACGGAAGATCTTGTAGAAGAGACGGTGGTAGATTTGCTGGACCCGGAATTTTACACATTTGACGTTTTTCCGGTTGGGCGGCTTGATAAAGATACGGAAGGGTTATTGTTGCTTACAAACGATGGAAAACTGGCTCATGAGCTACTTTCGCCGAAAAAGCACGTACCTAAGCGGTATTTCGCCCGAATAGAAGGACGGGTAACAGAAGCGGATGGCGCGGCGTTCCGCGCGGGTGTGACGCTTGATGATGGATATAAGACGCTACCAGCCGAACTTACGATTCTGTCACAAGGAAGCGTTTCCGAAATAGAGCTAGTTATCTATGAAGGCAAGTATCATCAGGTTAAGCGTATGTTTGAAGCAGTAGGAAAGAAAGTGGTGTATTTGAAGCGAATTGCGATGGGCGCGCTTCAGCTGGACGAAGCGCTTGAGCCTGGTGAGTATCGTGAGCTAACAGAAGCAGAGGTGGAGCTTTTGCGGGAAAAAGTTTAACAGTATCAAGGATCAAAGAGCGCTCGAGAGGCTTAGCAGCCGTCCGGGCGCTTATTTGTATAAATAGAAATGTCAGGAATTGAACATAATGAAAACGAGGCGGTGAACGTATATGAGCAAAAAAATAATTCTACTTCTCATTGACTCGTTTATGCCCCATGTTCTGCAGGAAGCACGGGAAAAGGGGCTTGTTCCGGCTCTTTCTTTTTTGATGGAAAAAGGGGCTTACTGGGATAATTGTGTGACGGTATTTCCTACAATGTCTGCTACAGTGGATGCATCACTCGTCACCGGTGAATACCCGGAAAAACACGGTGTGCAGGGATTAATCTGGTACCACCGACCGGAAGAAAGAGTCGTTAATTATATTAATGGCAGTAAGTCAGTCTGGCGCATCGGGGTAAGCAAATGTACGAAAGATGCACTGATTGAGGTAAATGAAACACACCTTAGCCAGGATGTGACTACAGTATTCGAGGAATTGACAAGGCGGGGAAAAACGAGTGCTTCGTTCAATTTTTCCGTGCATCGCGGTCCTTGTCGTTACCGACTTCGCAAGCCTGGAATTCTTAAACTAATACTAGCCGGCTTATCTTTTGAGCGCATGGTAAGCGGTCCGGAAATATGTACAATCGGCCGGTTTATTGATTCGGAATTTTTGCGCTCGTTTCCATGGAAATGGAGCCATAGTATATTTCAGAAATATGGCTTAAATGATTGGTTTGCCATTGATGCTACCTGTCGTCTCGTAAAAGAAAATAAACTGCCAGATCTAACGGTTGTGTATTTGCCAAACATGGATTATGCCTATCATCGTAAGCCGGATCAAGGGCCGCAAATTTTGGCGAAAGTGGACAGGGGAATTCAACGGTTGCTTGATAGTTTTGGCGGCGGAGAAGAAGCAATTCGGCAATGCAGGTTTATTGTCGTGGGCGATCATGGCCAGACGAAAATCGGAGCTGAGGTGGAAGCAAACATCGACATACCGCAGCATTTTGTCGGCATGAAAATGGCCGAGATGAAGGAAATTAAGCCGGATAGCGACGATGTCGTTATTTGCAATAATGAAAGAATGTGTTACTTTTATCCGCTGAAAGAAGGTGTGCAGGAGGAAACGATAAAACGTCTTTTGCGAGATTCCCGTATTGATGTGCTTGCGTGGAAAGAAAGAGGAGGCGTGCGTGTCCGGCGGGGGGAACAGGAGCTGTTTTTTGCTCCGGGAAATAAGATCGCCGATGAATACGGACGGATGTGGAATACGGAAGGCGATCTTTCCCTTATTGATGCGCGGCAAAAGGAAGAGGGCGGCTCCGTTTTTATTGCGTTCGGAGATTATCCCGATCTTTTTTCACGGTTGTACGGTGCATTGTATGCCCGGGAAGGCGATGTAATTGTAGCCACAGCGGCTCACGGATGCGAATTTTTTACCCCCGATGATCCTGTACATCGCGGCGGCGCAAGCCACGGTTCACTGCATGCGCTCGATTCCTTCGTTGGGCTTATTATTACCGGGGAAACCAAGGAGCGGTTTGCTCGTCCGCGCATTGTAGACTTGAAGTCGTATATTTTACAGCAATTAACATAAGTTTCAGCACAAGCGGTCTGGTTCGCTCGAATGAGGGGATAACATCAGACCGTTTTTTCATCGTTATCCCGTATATTCTTCGTTTGCGTTATAATTAAGAAAAGCCATAGCAAAAACGCATGAGGGACAGGAATCACACTGATTGACATACCGCTCTTCGGCTCCGTCCTGAGACGGAGAAAAAACCAATCCGCAGTCAGTTTTACGTACGGGGTGCAGCCGGCTAAGATAATATAAAGGGATAAAATACTTACGCTTTCTATCCTGAGTGCGTACGGGAGAAGCTCCCGGGATGTATACCCGCCTTTGCTTTTTCATGATCGTATAAGGGTGCTCTGGAAAAAGCGCAGCAGGCATAAGCATGTGAGTTTGTTGCAACATGGGAGGTGGAGAAGTGACGAGAGAATCGCTTTTGTTTTCATATTTGCTGGGAGCTGCTATTATTTTTACCGGGCTGGGTATTTTGTTTGATATGTTAGGCCTGAAAGATTTTAACTTGGTAGGCCTCTTTCCGTTTCTTTTTTTATATTTTGGTTTGAAGTGGTGGAGCCGCGGGAAGAAAATCCGCGGCAGCGTACTTTTGTTTATCGGAATTACGAGTTTTTTTGCTTATTGGTTAAATATTGATCCGGGCCGGATTATGGGACTTATGCTATCCATTTTGTTTATTTATTTTGGCTATCGCATGATTCGCGGGAAAAGCAAGAAAATCGAGATTCCACAATCCTCCAGGCCGGGGGACGGATTGGCTCGTCCGATTTCGCATGAGCCCCTGGAACAAGCGACGGTGTGTGGAGATGAGTTCGGATTTACTTATTCGTTTCATTCTCCGGAGCATAAACATTCGCTTATCGGCAATCTATTTCTTACAGGAAGTCGTTGGCAATTACAGGATATGAATATCTGGCACGGAATTGGAGACGTAAAAATTGATCTATCCCGTGCTTACATTCCGGACGGTGAAACCGTCATTATTATAAATGGGTGGATTGGAGATATTGACATTTATGTACCTTACGACCTTGCAGTATCTTTGACGGCGAGCGTGAATTTCGGCGATATTGATGTGTTCGGGAACAAGCAGGGAGGCATTAACCGCAGCATGACACTTTCAACTTCCGGTTACCTGAACTCGGATAAGCGCGTACGCCTTGTTGTGAGTTTATTAATCGGCGACATTGACGTTATTCAGCTATAGGGGAGGAGTATGGTGTCAGAGCGTAGGCTTGCCAACATTCAGTGGCAATTAATGAGGCGGTTCCTCTGGGGAAGCGTCGGCGCGGCTTCGGTGGGAAGTGTCGTGTTTTTCTTTATCTGGCATGGGGTGGCCAGTGTGCCGATACTGAGGAATTGGTTGTTTGACAAGCTGGGATTTCGGCTTCCGGTTTTTCCCGATCTTTCGTTCGTGCTTGTGCTGCTGCTTTTTCTTTGCATGATCGCTGCGCTTGTTGGTGCGAGTATCGGATATATATATGGAAATTTAATGAAAAAGCGGATTGAAATTTTGCTGCAATCGGCGATGATGATTGAACGTGGACATTTGTCAACAAGGGTGCCTTATCTAGGGGACGATGAAATTGGAAGGCTGGGAGAACGGCTCAATGAGATGACGATCCGCTTTCAGCAGCAAGTGATTTCGTTGCAGCGCTTGTCTGCCCATAATGCGGAGTTGACGGAGCAGGTGAAGCAGGCGGCGGTGACGGAAGAAAGGCAGCGGCTGGCCCGCGAATTGCATGATGCGGTGAGTCAGCAACTGTTTGCCATTTCCATGACGATGGCAGCGGTGAAGCGTACACTGGCTCAAAACCCGAAAAGAGCTGTCCAGCAGGTAGAATTAGTGGAGGAAATGGCGGCAGCTGCCCAAGCCGAGATGCGCGCATTGCTTTTACATTTGCGTCCCACCCAATTGGAAGGCAAATCACTTAAAGAAGGAATTGAGGGATTGCTTATCGAATTGCAGGCAAAGCACGCCCTTTCCTTTTCTTGGCAGATTGAAGATCTTCCATCACTTCCCAAGGGGATGGAAGATCATCTGTTTCGCATTTTGCAAGAAGCATTGTCGAACACGTTGCGCCATGCCAAGGCTAAAAAGGTTGAAGTGAAGCTAACGAGGATACAGAATCGTTTAAGATTGAGAGTAACGGATGATGGAATTGGATTTTCTCAAGGGGAAGAGAAGAAATCATCTTCGTATGGAATGAAGTTAATGGAGGAGCGGGTCGCCGAAATCGGCGGCGTACTGGTCATTTCATCGGCGCCAGGCCATGGAACGATGATTGAAGTAACCATTCCATTTGTCGGATAGAGAAGAAGCGGAGGAGACAATATGAGTGAGTCGATAAAAGTACTGTTGATAGACGACCATGAGATGGTACGGATGGGCTTGGTTGCTTTTCTGTCAACAGAAGAAGGAATTGAAATTGTTGGAGAAGCTAGTAGCGGGGCGGAAGGGCTTAGAATTGCCGAGCAAACAAAGCCGGACGTTATTCTGATGGATTTGGTGATGGAAGGAATGGACGGCATTGAAACAACGCGGCGGATGAGATGTGTCCATCCGGAAGGCAAAGTTATAGTTCTGACGAGCTTTATCGATGACGAGAAAGTATATCCGGTAATCGAAGCCGGGGCTTTCAGTTACTTGCTAAAGACGGCGCGTGCTTCGGAGATTGCCGAGGCGATTCGTCAGGCTTACCGCGGGCAGCCAGTTTTGGAAGCACAGGTGGCGGGAAAGATTATGTCGCGCTTTCGCCAGCGGACAGTGGAGAAAGCGCTGCCGCATGAGCAGTGTACGAATAGGGAACTGGAAGTACTTCGCCTGATCGGGGAAGGCAAATCCAATCAGGAGATTGCGGAAGAATTATATATAGGCATTAAGACGGTAAAAACACACGTTAGCAATATTTTAAGCAAGTTGGGGGTAGAAGACCGGACACAGGCTGCCATTTACGCTCATCGCCATAGAATTTGTAAATAATAGCGATAATAAGAGAAGTACGCACTCCTATTTTGCGCTTGGGTTGGTTTTTTGCTTATAAAATTAATGTTTCCAGTGGTAGACGTTGCCCGGATTTTCTTCATCTTTGCGCGCTTTTAGATAGAAGCCCGGGGCGTTGGGCTGGTGAAAACCGGGCGCAGCTTTTTCAGTGATGGTGACTTTTGTGCCGATAGAAATCATGCTGAATATCTCTTCAACTTGAAAGTTATGCAGCCTGATGCATCCTTTTGAAACTGCTTTTCCGATTGATGCTGGATCGTTCGTTCCGTGTATGGCGTAGTCGGTGTCACTTAAGACAAGCCCGCGCGTGCCGTATACTTTGCTTTGTGAGAGTGGCTGGTTTACTTTTTTGGTAATAAAATAAACACCGGCAGGAGTACGATCTGCCGCTCCTAGGCCAATGTAGTAAGAACGCACTGTGTAGGGTCCTGCATATACGATCATGCGAAAAGATGGCTGATAGACAACGATCTCAAGCGGCTGAAGTTCAATGCTTGGCTCCGGCATTCCGCCGATGCGGAGCACTTCTGCAATCGTCTGCCACGCCTGCTGAGGATCGAACCGTTCCGGTTGATAGATAATACCTGTATTTTCGAGAGCTGGGGCGCGACCATCATGTATCGGCTGAACGAATGGAATTTGTGATAGATAGTTGTGTGGAAAAGGAGCAGTCAGCGCGTCCAGCTGTTTGGGTAATGTATCATGATACAAATAGTAGTTGTATAGTGCGCTGCGCATCACAAGAAGCTTTTCTAGACTGTTGCGCTGCAGAGCGATCGCTTTTTTAATTCGTTTAACTTCAGGTTGATCGTCGCAGGTACAGAACGGATTGAAAAATGTGATATCTTTTCCCTTGTTATAAGCGATATAAGAAAGCGTATTCGGTTGATAAAAGGGGAGCGGGGTATATACAGGAATAAACCGCACTTGCGGCACACCTACAATGACTGGTTCTTTACCTGGCGGATAATGGCGACGCTCGATATAGCGGTGCAGCTGCTGCTTTAACTGTTCTTGTGTCTGGCCTGTCGGAACACCGATAACTTCGTAGAACGGAGCCGCAGGACGTGCGGGCGCTTCTAGACGCGATTGAGGGAAGAATTGAAAGTAGAAAAATAGCAATACTACAAGAATGATTCGAATAAAATTTACCATCATGAATATCTCCTCGATTTCATCCCAAACTCTTGTGGCTTCGTTTCTTATCTCTATATCATCTATATATCTTCATAGAAAAAAAGATACATAGCATTGCTAGCTATGTATCTCAAGTATCGGCAAAAAATTAGACTTTCATAATACCGCCTGTGCTGGCTGATGTTACAAGTTTGGAATAACGGGCCAGATAACCAGTTTTTACTTTTGGTTCGAAACCTTTCCATTCCGCTTTGCGGCGTTCCCATTCTTCTTCGGGTACATGTACGTCCATACGGCGCGCTTCGATGTCGATGACGATATGGTCGCCATCTTGTACAAACGCGAGTGGTCCACCCTCAGCGGCTTCCGGGGAAGCATGTCCAATGGAAAGACCACGGGAAGCTCCAGAGAAGCGTCCGTCTGTTACGAGCGCTACTTTTGGCCCTAAGCCCATGCCAACGATTTGTGAAGTCGGCGCTAACATTTCCGGCATGCCTGGTCCACCTTTTGGCCCTTCGTAGCGAATGATCACGACATGACCTTCTTTTACTTTACCGCCAGCGATTCCTTCCAGTGCTTCATCCTGTGAATCGAAAACGATGGCAGGGCCTTCGTGGCGCGTGATGCCGCCTTGGATACCGCCCGTTTTGATGATCGCACCATCCGGAGCCAGATTGCCGAACAGAACGGCCAGACCGCCGGTTTCCGAATATGGTTTATCAATTGGATAAATAACGTTGTAGTCTTTAACATCATGGCCAGCGATGTTTTCACCAAGAGTTTTGCCAGTAACGGTCATTGTGTCCAGATGCAGCACTCCTTCTTTTTTAGACAGTTCGTTGAGTACTGCGGATACGCCGCCTGCCGCGTGCAAGTCTTCAATATGCCAGTCGGATGCTGGCGCCAATTTGGCGAGATGTGGTACGCGTGCCGCTACCTCGTTGATGCGTTCCAACGGATAGTTTACGCCTGCTTCGTTTGCTAGCGCGAGCGTATGCAGAACCGTGTTAGTTGAGCCGCCGAGCGCCATATCGAGTGCGAATGCGTTGTCGATCGCTTTTTCTGTTACGATATCACGTGGTTTCAAATCCATTTTGATAAGTTCCATTAATTGCTTTGCAGCACGTTTTACTAGCTCTTTTCGTTCCGGAGCGGTAGCGAGGATGGTGCCGTTGCCAGGAAGAGCAAGCCCCAGCGCTTCCGCCAGACAGTTCATGGAATTAGCGGTAAACATTCCAGAACAGGAGCCGCAAGTTGGACAGCCGTACTGCTCAAGCTCTTGCAGTTGTTTGTCGTCGATTTTTCCGGCTTGGTATGCGCCTACACCTTCAAATACAGAGGAGAGCGAAATTTTGCGTCCATCGCTTGTCTGTCCAGCTGCCATTGGTCCTCCGCTTACGAAGATCGTTGGGATGTTGAGGCGCATTGCTGCCATCATCATACCGGGCGTAATTTTGTCACAGTTTGGAATGCACACCATACCGTCGAACCAGTGCGCTGCCACAACCGTTTCCACGGAATCGGCGATGATTTCCCGGCTTGGCAGGGAGTAGCGCATGCCGATATGCCCCATAGCGATACCATCATCTACACCGATGGTATTGAACTCAAACGGTACGCCGCCCGCCTCGCGGATTGCTTCTTTTACAAGTTTTCCGAACTCTTGCAGATGGACGTGGCCCGGAATAATGTCGATGTAGGAGTTTACTACCGCGATAAAAGGTTTATCGAAGTCTTCGTCTTTGACGCCTGCGGCCCGAAGCAGACTTCGGTGCGGTGCGCGGTCAAACCCTTTCTTGATCATGTTGCTTCGTAACTCTGCCAAGATAAACCCCTCCACTTTTTCTTTTACCAAAATGTCAGAAAAACAAGACATGTAAAAACAGACGGTCTTTTGCCTTGCTTTTCTTAACTTAAAATTTTTATCATTGTACCACTATTTTATTAGATTGTATATTTAGTAAAATTTCTTCTTTTATAAAATTGTAATTTTTTTAATTTTATAAAATTAACATTTTTCGGAATATAAATTTACCTATAACATTTTTTTTAAAATTGGTTTAAAGTATTAGAGGGGTAAAACAAATTAGAGCAGAGCAGAGGTGAGCTAAAAGAATGAAAATTCATTATTTTCTAAAGGAAAGCAAAGTTAGGAGAAGGTGGTGATGTAAATGTCACAGAAATCTAATTCTGGGCAAGAACAAAATCCAGGCGGTTTTGTGCCGTACATTCCTCCGCATGAACATCGACCAGAAATGACGTGGACGGCGCTTATTCTTGGTGGTATTCTTGCTGTTTTGTTTGGTGCTGCTAATGCTTACCTGGGATTGATTGTTGGGATGACCGTGACCGCTTCGATTCCAGCAGCGGTTATTTCGATGGCGATTTTGCGAGGAATCTTGCGCCGCAATTCGATTCTGGAAAATAATACGGTGCAAACGATTACATCAGTCGGGGAATCACTTGCTGCAGGTGTGATTTTTACGATTCCGGCACTATTTATATGGAAGTTGCATCCAAGTCTGACGACGATTGCGATTATTGCGCTTGCGGGCGGAATTCTCGGCATTATTATGATGATCCCGCTGCGTAAAGCGTTAATCGTAAAAGAACATGGAGTGCTTCCGTATCCGGAAGGGACAGCTTGTGCTGAAGTGTTGATTGCCGGAGAAAAAGGCGGCGGGCTTGCCAAGCTTGTTTTCAGCGGGCTGGGAATTGGTGCGCTGTTTAAATTCATTGCTGATGGAATTAAAGCGTTTCCATCCGAGATCGAAACGGGAATCCGCGGTTTTAAAAACGCAGCGGTCGGAATGGATACGCTTCCAGCGCTTCTCGGTGTCGGATTTATTATCGGGCCGCGCATCGCGGGATATATGCTTGCGGGTGCTGTTCTTGGCTGGCTCGGTTTCATTCCGTTAATTAGTTATTTCGGCTCGTTTGCTGCAAATCCGATTTTTCCGGCGGAAGGGCCAATTAGCCAGCTTGGATTTTGGGATATTTGGAGCAACTATTTGCGTTATATCGGAGCCGGTGCTGTCGCGTTTGGTGGAATTGTGAGTCTGTTTAAAGCGATGCCAACCATCGCATCTTCATTCGCGATTGCGCTGCGGGGGTTTAGCAGTACGCGCGGTTCGAATGGAGGGGCAGTGCTTCGCACGGAACAAGATATGCCGATGCCCTATATTATTGTGCTTGTGCTTGTTCTCATTTCTGTCTTGGCTTTCTTCCCGAAGATTCATATTGGCATTCCGGGTGCTTTGCTCGTAATGTTATTTGGCTTTTTATTTGTTACTGTTTCATCTCGTATCGTCGGTATTGTCGGTAGTTCATCCAACCCGGTGTCCGGAATGACGATCGCAGCTCTAATTTTGATTACCCTGGTTTTGAAAATGATTGGCTTCGGCGGAGAAACCGGCATGATTGCCGCTATTACGATTGGGGCGGTTATCTGCATTGCTGCGGCTATGGCCGGAGATACGTCACAAGACTTGAAGACGGCGTTCCTTGTCGGCGCAACGCCTAAGTATCAGCAGTACGCATTAATGTATGGCGTATTTATTACGAGTCTGACCATTGGTTTTGTACTTATGTTGCTTGATCAGGCCTATGGATTCGGTTCGAAAAACTTACCGGCACCGCAGGCAACGTTGATGATGATGGTTGTTGAAGGGATTATGAGTGGCAATTTGCCGTGGACGCTTATCTTTATTGGTGCGGCTGCTGCAGCTATCGTTGAGCTTATGGGAATCGGATCGCTGCCGTTCGCGGTCGGTCTCTATTTGCCGATTCATCTGAGTATGCCGATTATGCTGGGTGGCATTATTCGGGTTTTGGTGGAACGACGCGAGAAAAATGAAGAGATGCGCAAGCAGAAGATTGAGCGGGGGATTTTACTGTCTTCCGGTTTTATTGCCGGGGAAGCGCTCATGGGCATTTTGATTGCCGTCGCAGTGTCCGCAGGTGTTGTCTTGCCGGAAAACCCATTCTTTGGGCCGCTTGTGTCGCTCATTGCGTTTTTGCTTGTTGCCATGATCTTATTTGCTGTGAGTTCAAAAGGCAAGCAAGTATCATAAGCTAAAAAAGTTCAAAACCTCCATATCCTCCTACCGAAGGATATGGAGGTTTTGTCATGCTTGTTGTCAAGCAATTGCCGCATATTTATTTTTTACGATGGTGGAAACGGGGAGTTTTTACGAAAAAATGCTTGCGGTGTTTATCTGAATATGATATTTTCTTGATAATGTTACTTCTAATAGCGTATATATGTGGAGAAGTACCCAAGAGGCTGTAAGGGGCTCCCCTGCTAAGGGAGTAGACGGGT
>JAAROH010007847.1_pt1 | contig 28130 bp, 24 predicted proteins | sample 7248631 | NCBI WGS metagenome assembly JAAROH01 (sample SAMN09772309, study PRJNA484901) | compost metagenome | isolation source: Vermicomposting unit | place: India | reverse complement strand
CACGTGTCTTATTTTTTGAATTGTTTCTAAACCCCAACAAATAGTATAGAGCCAATAAAAAAGGATGATCCCCCGATCAAGGAATCATCCGAATAAAAACAGCCCTTTCGGCGATATCAAGTTTTTCGGAGAAACGGCCGCCGGAGCGGCTAAAAAGGGTGCCGCTATCGCAGGCGGAATCAACGTTTCCGGGAAAAGGGCAGAAACCGTTCCTCTTTCCATTCCATCCATCCGCGGTTTTCGGAAAAAAGCGAATCAAATCTTGTCCCAAGCCGCCAAGAAGCGGGATCAAAGGAACCATCGATCCGGATCAAGAACCGTCGCAAATGAGATCCCGCCCTTTCATCAACCCTTCTTATCTTCCCCTTGCCATTTCTTCACCTGTTCTTCCAAATGTTTCGCCTTCTCCTCTTCTTTTTTGGAATAACGGACGATCCACAGGAAAGTGAAAACGCAAGCGATAAAAAAGATGGAGAAGGAGATGGCGGCGGGGATATATTCCCTTTTATCCTCGGGGAAATAGAGAAATAAGGCAAGAATCCAATCCATCGCCAACATCCTTTCCGGCAATCTTCTTTGCCAATCGGAGACGGCAGGCCGAAATCGGGCCGTTTCCCCTTCCGTACCGGCAATCTTCCCGGTCCGTTCCAATCTCCGCCCGGCACTTGCGGAAAAACGGAAAGAACATCTGCGGGATTTCCGCGGCGGCAGATACCGTTCCACCCTGCCGCGGCAAACCGGTTTTGCAAAACCAACCCAATGCTATTTTACTATAAAGAAACAAGAAATACATGGATGGGCAACCGGACCGGTTTCTGCCGAAGACCGGGGGGAAATATTGCCCCGTTTGGCGGAAAATTTTCAGGCCGGGTTTGCGGTGTTGAAGAGAAACATCGTTTTTCAACAATTTCCGTCCCGTTCAATTTCAAAATCCACATTGATTTGACCAACATTCGGCGGTCCTGGCCGACATCCGGTTCTTTCATCGCGGCCGGATCGTTCAACGTCTGGGGAAAAACGTTCAACATTTTTGGAAAAAATTCATTCAGCCATTCGATATGTCCAACATCATGGCAAAAATGTTCAACATTTATCTTTGATAAGAAGACGGATTGACCAACATCCGAACCGGAATGTTGATTATCTAAAAAAAATTGTCCAACACCGAAGTTCACTGTCCGACATTCGCGACAATTTGTCCGACATATGAAAAAGTACGTTCATCATGAAAAAAACTTTGTTCATCATAAAAGAAAAAATAACCATCATCCCGGAAAAAACGTCCAACATCAAATGAAAATTGTCCATCATCCTTTTCAGTGTCCATCATCCGATACGGTTTGTCCAAAATCCGCACCCTTTTTGCCGGACACCCGATACCGGGACAGGATTGGCCATCCCCCGCGGAATTGAAACGGACTTCCCGGTCCGAAAAGCATGGCCGGAACCGGGAGGCGAGAACCGCGCGAATGCCGGTGTGAAAGGGTTCAAATTATCGGACCCTTGCAGCAGGTTCGGGGCAAAGTCCCTTGAACGCCGATGGGAACTCCTCCCAATCTTAAAAGTATGACTGTCCGCTTTTTCCCCCTATGACCGAACGGCCTTTTCCGCAGAATCCGTTGTCTTCCGCATGTTTTTCCCCTCCGGACAATACGAACGGAAACCCTGTTCCGAAAAGGGACGAGCCCTTCTTTCGGGATCTCTCCAGAGACGATCAATCCCCATTTTTTCGGGATCGGGCAGTTTGACCCGGGGCAGAATTCCCCCGTGAAACGATCAATCTCCATTTTTTCGGAATCCCTTTTCCGAAAAACCGGCAAGCCCCACTCTTTTGCTCCGCCGTACGCCGGCCGATTCCCATCCGGCTTGGGCGGAAGGCCCGCCGTGCCGCGGACGGAAATATGCCCTCCCCCTCGACGACTCGCCCTCCCCTTTTCCGTTTCCATTTCATATATTATAATATTTAGAGAAACGAAATATTTAAAGAAGGTGATGGAAATTTCTCCTTCGAAACGAAACTTGTCCATTTTGTGGGTCGCGAATTTTTTAGTGGCCTCCAGCACCACCATGATCATGCCTTTTCTTTCCCTGTACATTGAGACGATGGGGAATTTCAGCGAAGAGTATGTGCAAAAATGGGCAGGTTTTGTCTTCAGCGTAACCTTTATCACCGCCTTCCTCTTCTCCCCGTTCTGGGGACGCATCGGCGACAAATACGGCTATAAACCGATTTTGCTGATAACGGGGACGGGCATAGCGGTCAGCATCTTTTTCATGGGATTTATGCATTCGGTCCACCAATTGTTTCTCCTGCGGCTGTTTATGGGCGCCGTGACGGGGTTCATTCCCACCTCCCTCGCCCTCATCGCCGCCCAGACGCCGAAAAAAATCGTCGGTGAAGTCCTCGGGACTTTGCAGACGGGGAACGTGACGGGAAGTTTGTTCGGGCCGTTAATCGGCGGAATGATGGCCGATCATTTCGGATTTCAATATACCTTTGTTTACACATCCGTCGTCATCTTCATCGCCACATTGGTCGTCCTTTTCGGCGTGAAAGAGAAGAAGCGGCCGGAAAAAGCGAAAAGGGAAAAAACCTATACCGGGAAAGAAGTTCTCTCGTTCATCTTTCATAAAAAAGTCCTGCTGTCGATGATGCTGATCACCTTTTTCGTCCAAATGGCCAATTTCACCATCCAGCCGTTGTTGGCGCTTTATGTGAATAAGCTCACCCATGCGGAAAACGTGGCGTTTTTGGCGGGGATGGCCTTTTCCGCCTCCGGTTTCGGCAATCTGCTGGCGACCCGCCAATGGGGAAGATTGGGCGACCATATCGGCCATGAAAAGGTCATTCAGTTTTTGTTGATGGCCGGTGCCATCCTGTTTCTGCCCATGGCCTTCGTCCATTCCTTATGGCAGCTCGTCATTTTGCGCTTTTTCTACGGCATGTGCATGGGCGGCATCATCCCGTGCACGACGGCCTATGTCCGCCTGGCGGCTCCCTTGGAAGTGCAGGGGGAAATCCAGGGCTACCAGGTCAGTTTCCGCTTCCTCGGAAACGTCATCGGCCCTGTGACGGGCGGGGTGATTTCCGGGTATATCGGCATTTCCTCCGTCTTTTTTATCACGAGCGGCATTTTGGCCGCCGCCTTTTTGCTGCTCCTTTGGGGCTCGAAGAGAGAAAAGCGGGAAAGGGAAAGGAAAAAATTGTTGTTCGGCAGTTTTTGAACAAAATTTTCCGGAGTTAAAGGATTTTCCCCTTTTTTCTTGAATTAAGGCTATAGAAAAAGGGGGGAGAGGCTTGACATTAATGGATGCGTTAGGGATTGAGCTGGAAGTGTTGGATGAGGGTTACGTGCGTGCCAGCATGCCGGTGGACGAACGGACCCGCCAACCCTTCGGCTATTTGCACGGCGGGGCCTCCGTCGCCCTGGCGGAAACGGTGGCGAGCGTGGGCGCCCACCAGCTCATCGATCCGGAAAACGAAATTTGTTTCGGCATGGAAATTAACGCCAACCACATCCGCCCAAAAAGGGACGGGAAGGTCACCGCGGAAGGAAAAATCCTTCATCACGGCCGGCGCAGCCAAGTTTGGGAAATCCGCATCACCGACGAAACGGGCCGATTGATCTGTATTTCCCGATGCACGATCGCCGTCGTCGCCAAAGAAGAAAACGGCGGTGCCGATCAAAATGGAAAGGGAACATGAACGGAAGGCGGGAAGCTGCTCCGATGATCCCCGGAAGCGGGAAAAGGAGCAGCTTTTTCCATGAAAGGATTGTTGTGAGCGTATTTTCGCATTATCAAGAGTGAGACCGTGAAAGGCGCGCCGGCACGCCCCCGCATTCCTGTGCGATTCCGTTAACGTCCGGCAGTTTCCGGCGCAAGGCAAAAATTGGGCGAGTGAACAGGCGTACGGGGAACCCTGCATACCGTATTTTGAAACTGTGGAATTATCTGGATGAAGCGAACAATCGTACGGGAACCGTGCATACGAAAAACGGCCATTTTACTTTAGCAAAAATGAGAGAATGACAGGCGAACCCGTTAACGGTTTAACAAGCTCCCGACATATTTCAACAATTCATTCGCGGAAATCGAGTTGTAGCCGTATTCGTCGATGAGGCGGGCGATGACTTCATTGATCTTCTTCAGCTGCTGCTCGTCGGGGGTTTTCGTCGAGGTGGTGATCTTCACGATATCCTTCAGATCGGCGAACAGTTTTTTCTGGATCGCCTCCCGCAGCCGGTCATGGCTGTTGTAGTCGAATTTTTTCCCCTTTCGCGCATAGGCGGAAATGCGGATCAGGATTTCTTCCCGGAACGCCTTTTTCGCGTTCTCGGAAATGCCGATCTGCTCTTCGATCGACCGCATCAGTTTTTCGTCGGGGTTGATCTCCTCGCCCGTCAGCGGATCCCGCAATTTCGTCCGGTTGCAGTATGCCTCCACATTGTCCAAATAATTTTCCATCAAGGTTTTCGCCGATTCCTCGTAGGAGTAGACAAAGGCCTTTTGGACTTCTTTTTTGGCGATTTCATCGTATTCCCTCCGGACGAGGGAGATGAAATTCAAATATTTTTCCTTCAGTTCGGGGGTGATGGAAGGATGCTGATCCAGGCCGTCCTTCAGGGACCGGAGCACATCCAAGGCGTTGATGGAGGGGACCCCTTTCCGAATAATGGCGGACGAAATCCGGTTGATGACATAGCGGGGATCGATGCCGCTCATGCCTTCATCGGCGAATTCTTTTTTGAGTTCGTCCGCGTCCGCCTGGCTGAATCCCTCCACCATTTCCCCGTCATACAGCCGCATTTTCTTGATCAGGTCCATATCCCCCCGTTTCGGTTCCCTCAGTCGGGTCAGAACGGTGAACATGGCGGCGATCCTCAACGTGTGGGGAGCGATATGGACATCGGCGGCGTCGCTCTCCTTGATCATTTTTTCATAGATCTTTTCTTCTTCGCTTACCTTCAAATTATAGGGGATCGGCATGACGATAATCCGGGAGTGAAGGGCCTCGTTTTTCTTATTGGCAATGAAGGAACGGTACTCCGTTTCGTTCGTATGGGCGATGATCATCTCATCGGCGGAAATCAGGGCAAACCGCCCCGCTTTAAAATTCCCTTCCTGGGTGAGGGAAAGCAGATGCCATAAAAATTTTTCATCGCTTTTCAGCATCTCCTGAAATTCCATCAGGCCCCGGTTCGCCTTGTTCAGTTCCCCGTCGAAACGGTAGGCGCGCGGATCGGATTCGGAGCCGTATCGGGCGATCGTGGAAAAGTCGATGCTTCCCGTTAAATCGGCGATGTCCTGGGATTTCGGATCGGACGGGCTGAAGGTGCCGATGCCGACGCGGCGGTCTTCGGAAAAAAAGATCCGCTCCACCGGTACTTCTTCGATTCTCCCGCCGAATTCCTGTTCCAGCCGCATCATGTTCAAAGGGGACAGGTTGCCTTCAATCCGGATCCCGAACTCCTGATAAAAATCCTCCCGCAGATGGTTCGGGATCAAGTGGAGGGGATCTTCATGCATCGGACAATCCTTGATGGCGTAGACCGCCCCTTTCTCCGTCCGGGTATAAGCTTCCAAGCCCCGCTTCAGCAAATTTACCAATGTGGATTTGCCGCCGCTGACCGGCCCCATCAGCAGGAGGATCCGCTTGCGCACATCCAAACGTTTGGCCGCCGGATGAAAATATTCTTCGACCAGCCGTTCCAGCGCCTCTTCCAGCCCGAAGAGATGGCCGCTGAAAAATTTGTACCTTTTCCTCCCGTTCTCATCCTCTTCCACGCCCGCATCTTTGATCATGTTGTATATTCTGGCATGGGCCGATTGGGCAATCCACGGCTTTTCCTTTAACAGCTCCAAATATTCGGCAAAGGTTCCTTCCCACTTTAATTTTTCTTCTTCCATACGCGCCTGGGCAATCTTGTCAAGAATCCTCACAGGTACCACCCCATGCTTTTTCATTTTCGCCGCTATCACGCATTGATACCTATAAGTTTATGTCCCTTGCGGGGGAAAAATGCCTGTCCGCTTCCGCCATGTTCCGCCGGAAAACGGTTCCGCCCGGCGGTCACCGAACCTTTGATCGCTGCCGGGCGGAGCACCCTTGGGCACGGGCCTTTTCCTTTCTTGCCGGGAACCGTCGGCTTGCAGCAGGACCCTCGCGGTTTTTGGCCCTGCGAGCCTCCCCCCTTTCTTTTATCCGTCTCCCATTCCACCCAATATGAGCCTCCCCTCTTCCTTTCATCCGGCGCCGATTCCACCCAATACCCGTGGCGGCCGGGCAGAAAAAGATAAACATCCTGCGGAATCCGATGGCGATTCAGTAGATTTCCGTTGGTTTTCGTCGTTTTCGGTAGGCGGTATTTACAATAAATTTAGAAAAGATACACATTTTCGAATGGGGGGAGGTTTGTTGATCTATTTTCATCAAGTGAACAAATACTATGGCGATTTCCACGTGCTGAAAGATATCAACTTAACCATCCATCAAGGGGAAGTCGTCGTCATCATCGGCCCGTCCGGTTCGGGAAAAAGCACGCTCGTCCGCTGCATCAACCGATTGGAAACGATTACAAGCGGGGAACTCATCGTCGACAATGTGAAAGTCAATGACAAAAAGGTCGACATCAACCGGCTGCGGCGCAATATCGGCATGGTTTTCCAACATTTCAATTTGTACCCGCATATGACGGTCCTGCAAAATATTACGCTGGCGCCGCGGAAAGTGCTCCGCATCCCGGAAAAAGAGGCGAAAGAAACGGCCATGTACTATCTGGAGAAAGTCGGAATCCCGGAGAAAGCCAACGCCTATCCGTCCGAATTGTCCGGCGGGCAGCAGCAGCGGGTCGCGATCGCCCGAGGATTGGCGATGAAACCGAAAATCATGTTATTTGACGAGCCGACGTCGGCCCTTGATCCGGAAACGATCGGCGAAGTGCTCGATGTCATGAAACAATTGGCCAAAGAGGGGATGACGATGGTCGTCGTCACCCACGAAATGGGATTCGCCCGTGAGGTCGCGGACCGCATCGTCTTTATCGATCAGGGGCGCATTTTGGAAGAAGCCCCTCCGGAGGAATTTTTCTCCAATCCGAAAGAAGAGCGCGCCAAAGTATTTTTGGGCCGTATTCTCAACCATTAATCAAAGCAGGTCATCGATTCGTCCCTTCTCCTGTTTTGCCGGGAAGCCGTATTTTCAACCATTAATCAAAGCAGGCGGCACGCCTTCGGCCTTCAATTTTATTTTTGGGCCGCATTCTTAACCATTAACGAGGAGGTTTTATTATGAAAATCAAATCCTTTTGGAAATTTTGGGCCGCCCTTGCCCTTGCCGCGCTATTGGGCATCGCCTTGGCCGGCTGCGGCGGCGAATCGTCAAAGACCAACGGGAACGGGGGAAAATCGGCGGAAACCGACGCGCTGGAAGCCATCAAACAGCGCGGCAAACTGATTGTCGGCGTCAAATATGATTTGAACCTGTTCGGTTTAAAAAATCCCGAAACCGGTGAAGTGGAAGGATTTGATATCGATATCGCCAAAGGGTTGGCGAAAAAAATTCTCGGGGACGAAAACAAAATCGAACTAAAAGAAGTCACATCCAAAACGCGGATTCCGATGCTGAACAACGGCGATATCGACGCGATCATCGCGACGATGACGATCACCGAAGAGCGGAAAAAGGAAGTCGATTTCTCCGATGTGTATTTCATGGCCGGCCAATCGCTGCTCGTCAAAAAAGACAGCAAGATCAACAGCGTGAAAGATTTGAAAAAAGGAATGACCGTACTGACGGCAAAAGGTTCGACCTCCGCGCAAAACATCCGCAAAGCGGCGCCGGACGTGAATGTATTGGAGTTTGAAAACTACGCCGAGGCGTTCACGGCGCTAAGATCGGGACAAGGCGACGCCCTCACGACGGATAACGCGCTGCTTATGGGGATGGCCAAACAAGACCCGAACTATCGCGTCCTTGACGAAACCTTTACCGAAGAACCCTACGGCATCGCCGTCCGCAAAGGGAATACGGAATTATTGCAGGTCATCAACGAATACTTAAAGGAAATCAGAGAAAACGGCGAGTACGACAGGATCTATGAAAAATGGATCGGGAAAAAACCGCAGGAATAAACGGAAAGAACAGATGGGCGGCGCGTGTTTTCGCTCATCTGTTTCATCCTCAGACAGGAAAGAGGTGGAAGCAGCGTGCTCCGATTTTCGATTTTGCTCGAGCATTGGGACATGTACATGCAAGGGTTTGCCAATACGTTAAAGGCCAGCGTCCTTGCCCTCATCGGAAGCCTGATCATCGGCATCATTATCGCCATTTTCCGGATTGCGCCGATCCGGCCGCTGAACTGGCTGGGAGCGGCCTATGTGGAATTCATCCGCAACATTCCCCTCGTTTTAATCGTTTTCTTCTTTTTTGTCGGTCTGCCCGCCATCGGCATCCGCTTTGATCCGTTTACTGCGGGCACGTTAGGCTTGATGGTCTACACCGCCTCTTTTATCGCCGAAGTCATCCGGTCGGGAATCCTTGCCGTTCCGAAAGGGCAGACGGAGGCGGCGCGCTCGTCCGGATTGACCTATTTGCAGACGATGCGCCATATTGTCTTGCCGCAGGCGATCAAAATCGTCATTCCGCCGCTCGGCAACCAATTTCTTAATCTCGTGAAAAACTCGTCCGTTTTAGGCGTCATTGCCGGGCTGGACCTCATGTATTTCGGCGATTTAATCTCGTCGGATACGTTTGTTACCTTTGACGTTTACATTTTCGTCGCATTGTTTTACCTTGTCCTGACGATCCCGCTCAGCCTCGGCGTCGGATATTTGGAACGGCGCCTGGCCAAAAGCCGATAATACGAGGAGGGAAGGACAGATGGACTTTATCGGCGCATACTCCCCGGCGCATCTCGCATTTTTGCTGGAAGGATTTTTGGTGACATTGGAAGTTGCGTTTATTTCCATATTTTTTAGTTTCATCTTCGGGATCATCATCGGAGTGATCCGCTACACAAAAATCCCCGGCGTTTCCCAGCTTTTCGCCGTCATCGTCGAAACGATCCGCAATCTTCCGCTTCTTTTGATTATTTTCTTTACCTATTTCGCGCTGCCGGAAGTGGGATTAAAGCTTGACAAATTTTACGCGGCCATTGCCGCCCTCGTCGTGTTCGAATCGGCGATGCTGTCGGAAATCGTCCGCGGAGGATTGAACTCGATCGACAAAGGACAGATCGAAGCGGCGCGCTCATCCGGCCTCTCCTATATCCAAACGCTATGGCATATCGTCTTGCCGCAAGCATTGCGCCGCATGGTGCCGCCGATCGTCAGCCAATTCATTTCCTTGCTGAAAGACACGTCGCTGGCGATCGTCATCTCGCTTCCGGAGCTGATGAACCACGCGCAAATCATTAACGGGAGGAGTGTCAATTACGTGATCCCGATTTTTCTCCTCGTCGCGTTCATGTATTTTGCCGTCAATTATTCCCTGTCCCTCGTTTCCAGAAGGCTTGAATATAAACAGCGCTAAAGCGGCAATTTCTTCCAGAAAAATTAATTTAATTATAAAAATTCACCGCCCATCTGTTATATAATAGAAAGGGGATGGTGAAAGATGTGTGACAAAGGGGAAAACGACGCGTGAGCCGTTTTTGGGCGCGGTGTTTCTGATCTTGGCTGCCGCATTTTTCGGGGAAATGAAAGTAACGCCGTTCAATAATTCGTTCCGCTTTTCATTGGGAAGCGCCGTATTTTTTTTCGGACTCATTTCCTTCACGACGATTTCGCCGATTTTTATCGGCGTTTGTACAGGATTTTTCGTGACCGGATTCCGCATCGCCCTGGACATGCTGACGGGGGAAACCTTCGCCGGCAGCCTCCCTGTCCATCTGCCGGCCGCTTTTTATTACATGAGCTTCGCGTTGCTTGCCAAAATCATCAACTTCCGCCGTTACATGGACTGGCCGATTCGCGCCGGGTTTCTTGGCGCCGCTTTGGATTTCACTTCCAACGCGGTCGAACTCGCTTTCCGCCATTTCTTCGGCGAACCGTTCGCGCTGACTTACCAGAACGTGGCGATGATGATGCTGTTCGGGATTTTGCGGAGCTTCAGCGTCATCGGCCTGTACAATATTTTCATGATCAGGCATCTTCGCGCTATAGGGGAAGCGCGGCAACAGGAACTGGAACGCCTTGTGATGATCAATACGGGGCTGTATGAGGAAACCTTTTACTTGCAAAAATCGATCGCCTACATGGAAGAAATCACCCGGAAAAGTTATGACCTGTACTCGCTCCTCTTGGAAGGAAAAAAAGCCGATCCCCATTCCGCCCTCGTCATCGCCGAGCATATCCATGAAGTAAAAAAGGATGCGCAGCGCATTTTCTCGGGCCTGTCGAAATTGATCGGACAAGAACCGCTGCGGCGCCGGCTTCCGATCAGCGAACTTTGCGGCATGGTCATGCGCGCGAACGAAAAATTCGCCGAACTGTTGGGGAAAAAGATCCGGTTCACCCATGCGTGCCGGGTAGACTTGTCGACCGATCACGTCTACGCCCTGCTCTCCGTTTTGAACAATTTAGTCGCCAACGCCGTGGAAGCCATTCCGTCCGCCGGCACGATTCATCTGCAGGCGGAATTGAAACAAAGCGATCTCGTCTTTGAGGTGACGGACTCCGGAACCGGTATCGCGAAGGAAGATGCCGACTGGATTTTCCATCCCGGTTTCACGACCAAATACGATCCTCACGGGAACCCGTCAACGGGAATCGGCCTCACCCATGCGCGGGACATCGTGCAAAGCCTCCAAGGACAGATCCGGCTTGTCAGCAGCAGACCCGGACAAACGATATTCCGCCTTTCCATTCCCACCGGCCAGCTGTTGCGAAAGGAGGGACGCAAGTAATGCCGCTCCGCTTTTTTCTCATTGAGGATGATGCCGTCGTGCGTAAAATGCTGGAAAAAATCATTACGGAAAACCGGCTCGGGGAAGTCGTCGGACAAGCGGAAGACGGCTTGGGCGTATCTGCGGACCAATTGTATTCCGTCGACGTCGTGCTGATCGATTTGCTGATGCCTGGACGCGACGGCATCCAAACGATGAAAAAATTAAAAGAGGAAGGGTTTACCGGACAGTTTGTCATGATTTCCCAAGTGGAAAATAAAGAAATGGTCGGGCAGGCATACCTTCACGGCGTCGATACGTACATCCAAAAGCCGATCAACCGCCACGAAGTGGCGGCGGTATTGAAGCGGGTGGCGGAACATCTCTCGATCGCCCACTCCCTCGACTCGATCCGGCAGCTGTTGCAGACGTTGGATCAGGAAGCGGAAACCTCCCCTTCGCATCAAACCGGACAAACGCCGCTGGAACAAAAGGCGCAGCATCTCCTTCTTTTGCTGGGCATTGCCGGGGAAGCGGGGGCGTCCGATTTATTGCTGATCATGCGCTGGATGGCGGAGCGGGAAAAGCAGGGACGGACCGTTCACGAACTGCCTCCTTTAAAAGAATTATACACGGAACTTGTGAAAAAAACCCACGGCCCCCGTCATGACAAACCGGCCGTACAAAAAGAAGTCCGCGCGATGGAACAGCGAATCCGCCGCATCGTGCTGCAAGCCTTTACCCATTTGTCCTCCCTCGGGCTCACCGACTACACGAACCCCACGTTCGAGCACTTCGCCCCCCGGCTGTTTGATTTTGCCGAAATCCGGAAGCGCATGAACGAACTCGAAGCGGGGGAAAAGACAACGAAGTGCCGAATAAACGTGCGGAAATTTTTAACGGCTTTTTATATGGAAATCAAAAAAACCTGAGCCGTTGAAGGGCGATGGTTGTCGCCGTCACCCTCTTTTAAAAATTGCCGGCAGCGAATCTTACCCATTGTATTGAAAATATCCACAATAACAGAATAGAATATGTACTGATCACGCCCACTGTTACCGTGGCCCATCGGATTCCAACAACAGTTTATCAATTTTGAAGGATAAAAGATTCCCATTCCCACAAATAAATGAAAAAAGAGGGGGGAAACAATCCCCTTTAATCGAGCAATTTAAATCCCAATTTCAATTCATCGACGACGGCTTCTTTCAGGCAACAAAGCTGTTCGAGCACCTCTGCGACGGACTTATTAAGTTCCGTGATGCCTTTCAGATTATCGTCTTTATCATCTTTTTCGCATTTATCGCCATCGTGTTTGCGGGAATGCTTTTTCTTGAATGTCTCTTCAATGGCTTCTTCCAGCTTCTCTGCTTCTTCAAATAGGATGCGAATGATCCCGACTTGGGTAATCAGGGCTAAAATGACGAGAATATTGGCCAAGGTTTGTTTGGATAAGCGGCTCGTTCCCCCTGCCTCAACCATGTCATAAAAATCATTCATCCATTTGTTGTTTGACATATCGATCCTTCTTGAGCTTTTTTTATTGTCCGGACACTATACATTATTTGATTGCAAAATCGGTGACTGTTGTTTCAACTATCTTAAGCAAAAAATGCTTTTGTAACAAGAAAATACAGGATTGGGGCTTGCGGACTGGATACTGTTGCCGGAGGCGGGAATGCCGATGAGGCGAAAAAATTGGTTTTCCTTTTTGCGGCCGCCGGATTATCCGTCTGCGGTTGGGAAAAAGGTCCGTGCCGGATATGTAATAATAATGGAAAATTTTATAAAATTGCTATTTTCAGGAGCGTGGAACGATGAATTTGGAGATGATGGCCGTGCGGTTTCGCCGCTTCGCCGCCGAGGAATGCCGAGGTTCAAGCGGGCTCTATGAACAATTATCGCTCGCGATTGCCGAAGACGGGGAACTGCTGGCCCTTTGTTCGTTCGCCAAGAAAGGCCAGCCCGTCCCCAATTTGCTTTTCGGAGCGGTTCATTACCTTTTGCTGAAAGGAAGCGGTCATGAATTGCGGGAATACTATCCGAGCCTGACGGCCAATCCCCGAAACAAAGAGGAGGCTTTTCTTCCCTTTAAAGACTTTTGCCGCACGTACCGGGAGGAAATCATTTCCCTTCTCCAGTCGAAATTGGTGCAAACCAATGAAGTGGGGCGCTGCGCGTATCTGTATCCGGCCTTTTGCCATATTTACCGGACCGCGGCGAAACCGTTGGCCTGCATCGAAATTGGCACGAGCGCCGGCCTGCTGCTGTTATGGGATCAATACAGCTATTCCTACGGAACGGGCGAAGTTTTCGGAAACGCAAGCTCCGAAGTCCGGATCCGCGGGGAAATCCGAGGAGGAAGCTTTCCTGCCATGGAAAAAGACCCGCCCCCGGTCAGCCATCGCATCGGCTTGGATCTGCATATCCTTGATCTGTCCGATCCCGAGGACGAATTGTGGCTTTTGGCCTTGATCTGGCCTGAACACGAGGAAAGAAGGGAATTATTTTTCAAGGCTTCCCGGCTGGCAAAAGAAGCGGCCTTACAATTGATCGAAGGTGACGGCGTGGCGCTTCTTCCCCGGATCGCCGGCCAAATCCCCGCCGATTCCGCCCTTTGCGTCTTCCATACCCATGTGGCCAATCAAATTCCCCGGGAAGGGAAGATCCGATTGTTGAAGGAAATCGAAACGATCGGGAAAAGACGGGATGTCTTCCATTTATACAACAACATCGCCGACGGCGAACTTCATCTCGATTATTTCATCAACGGCCAAAAAATCGAAAAAACGATCGGAAAAACGGCCGGGCACGGGAGGTGGTTCGAGTGGGGGATTTGAAAAAATTGGTTTTCTATTATTAAGCGGACGGAAAACAGGAATGGAATCTTAATAGACAAATAGTCAATCAAGCCATTCTTTGCCACTGGGTTTAAGGGGCAGATTTGATCTGCCGTTTTTCAGTGCTCTTAGCGATTTTTCAAAAGAATGACAGATCACCTTCAATTGGCTTAGTTAAGAACAAAAGCAAAGAATTCCAAAAAAATCCTCCCCTTCTGGACAGTTTGTTCGTACTGTCTTCCGGGGAGGTTTAGTATTCTTAAAAACTTTTATTCATTGGTCAAATCTTCGCCGTTGGAGGCAATGACTTTTTTGTACCAATAAAAGCTTTTCTTTGGAATCCTCCGCAAATCTTTTAAATCAAATTCATCGCGGTTCACATAAATGAATCCGTAACGTTTGCTTATTCCTTGATGAGTGCTGACTAAATCAATGGCGGACCAAGGGCAGTAACCGATCAATTCCACTCCGTCATCCAAGGCAAGGCGGCATTGTTCAATATGTTTTTGCAAATAATCGATCCGATAATCATCGTTTACAACATCGCCTTCTTCCAATCGGTCCTGAGCGCCGAGACCGTTTTCCGTAATCAGGAGAGGAAGATGATAGCGTTCATATATTTCCCTTAATGTCGTCCTCAAACCCACCGGATCGATTTCCCATCCATACTCTGTTTTAGGTAAATTCGGATTCGGGTGGCCTTTGAAAAACCCTGGTTCTTCGAAAGCCATTTGCTGGTCTTCCCTTACATTATTGGACACTTTTTGGGGCAAGTTTGCCCCCACCGTCATCGTACTATAATAATTGAAAGCAATGAAATCCGGTTTGGCCTCTTTTAAAATAGCCATGTCCCCGTCTTGAATCTCTGGTATGGCCTGTTTCTTTTCCAGATAACTCCACACCGTGCTGTTGTAGCGGCCAAAAACCGCCGCGTCCAAATATAGCCAATTCCGGAGCGAGCTGAATGTATGGGCGGCCAACACATCTTCCGGTTGCGGACTGATCGGGTATACGGCAGAAATGTTCGGTGCGGGACCGATTTTGGCATCCGGCAGCATCCTGTGGCACAAAATCATCGCCTTCGCTTGGGCTACGAACATATGATGGTTTTGCTGATACAGCTCTTTCTTCGGATTTTCCGCATTGCGATCAACGGTCCCAAGAAGTTCACCGAACAGAATCATTACGTTTTGTTCGTTGATGGTCAACCAATATTTCACCCGATCTCCAAAGTTTTCAAATAATGTTTTCGCATAGTTTTCATAGGCTTCAATGGTTTCCCGATTCAGCCATCCGCCTTTCTTTTGCAAGGCATAGGGCAAATCGAAATGATACATCGTCACAACCGGTTCAATATGGTGTTTTTTCAATTCGTTGATGAGGTTATTGTAAAAATCGATGCCCTTTTGATTTACTTCACCGGTGCCTTCCGGGAAAATGCGAGACCATGATATGGAAAAACGGTACGCTTTTAAGCCCAATTCGGCGAACAAGGCGATATCTTCTTTATAGCGGTGGTAATGATCACTCGCCACTTTAAAATCCGTCACTTCTTTTGGATGCTCGGCCACATCCATGACCGAAGGCCCTTTTCCGTCCTCGTTCCATGCCCCTTCCACTTGATAGGCAGAAGTAGATGCGCCCCATAAAAAGTCTTTCGGAAACGGTTTCAATGGATGGTTTCGCAAGTTAAACACACCTCCTGATCAATTAGCGTCTTCAGTTTGTTTTTTCCCCTTGCGTTTCTTCTTCAACAGCTTTCTTTTCGGCTATTTTATAGAAGGGATAATAAATCGCCGTGGCCACAAACACGAGAACGATTTGTAAAATGACTATTCTCCAGCTGCCTTGTAAAAATCCAGAAGCAATAATCGGTACACCCAAAGGCAATTGGGCTCCCATTAAATGCGGGACAAGACCGATAACCGTTGCAATATAAGCAAGAATCGATAAGGTAAGAGGTGCCAGTATAAAGGGGATGGCCAATAACGGATTTAAGATGATCGGCGTTCCAAAAATAATCGGTTCATTGATTCCGCAGATCCCTGCGGGAATGGCTAATCTGCCTAAAGTTTTATAACGTTTGCTTTTTGAACGAAACAGCATCAATAAGTTCAATCCTAATGTGGCTCCGGAACCTCCGAGCAAGGTGTATACCATACAAAAGGCACCCCCGACAATATTCGGAAGAGGTTCCCCGGCGTTATAAGCATTAAGATTTTCCAAGTCTAAAGCCATCCATATCGGCATCATCACTGACATAACTACCATCATGCCATGGATGCCGAACAGCCAAAGAAAATGTGCTAAAAACATGACCAACAGATATGACCATATGCTTCCGCCCAATCCTTGCAAAGGAGTTTGAATAAACGCGTAAATAAACTGATGCAAACTTCCATAAGGCGTACAATCAAAAATGAATTTCACGATCAAAACGAGTCCGATAATGATAAATCCCGGAATCAGCCCGGCAAAAGATTTTGTAATTGTTGGCGGAACGCCTTCAGGCATTTTAATAATCAATCCTTTTTTAATAATTGCGACGTAAAGCCTCCCAACGGAAAGACCGAGTATGATGGCCACAAATAATCCCGTTGCGCCTAACCATGTGAACGGTATGAGATTTGAAACCGTGCCATCACTTTCTACCTTCTGTAACGGTGTAAGGATGAGGAATGATATAATACCAAAGGATCCGGCAATAGCACCATCCATATCAAATTTTCTCACCAAATTCATTGCGATAAAGTATACAGCCAGCAAGGCGATTATATCTGTTGTAAAGTTAACGGCAATGGATAGATAAGGTTTGATTCCGATGGAGTCAAGAATTTTTTGATAGGGATCCCATGGTAAATTGTTGAGCAAAGTACAAATGGCACCCACAAGAATTGCCGGCAAAACGGATGACAAACCATCGGTTATGGAACTTAAATATTTATTGTTGGAAATTTTCGTTGCAACCGGCAAAATCTTATTTTGCAATCCCTCCATATTTAGGTTCATATGTTTCCCTCCATTTTTTATTCTTCATTATCCTTAATCGCCATCGAAGCAATTACTTTCCCTCAATCAGTTTTAACGCTTGATCCAATACTTTTTCTCCATTCATCATGCCGTAATCGACCGGGTCAATCACTTCAATTGGAATTTTGTCTCCGTATTTTTTCTGATACTCATCTTTTTTAAAGCTTATTTGCGGACCGAGCAGGAGAATGTCGATATCTTCCACCTCCTTTGAAAGATCTCCGCCTGCACTTGCAGAAATTTCTACATCCAATCCTTTTGCCTTTGCTACGGCTTCCATTTTAGTTACCAACAAACTGGTCGACATCCCGGCAGCACAAACGAGTAAAATTTTTTTCACCACTATTCCCCCTTATAAATGGATCAGCGCATTATTTTAGTAGTTGTTCTTGAATGATTTCATGCAAACGGATAATTTCAGAAGCTAGATCCTTAATTGTTATCGCATTCATAAGGTGATCTTGGGCATGAACCATAAACAGACTTACTTCCGTCTTATTCCCCCTCGTTTCTTCCTGTATGAGATGCGTTTGTACCTGATGGGCATTCACCAGGTCCTTTCCCGCTTCCTCGATTAACTTTTTGGCCGAGTCGATCTGTTGTTCAGCCGCCAACTTGATTGCATTCATGGCTTTGCTGCGGGCATTGCCGGCATGTACAATGATATCCATAATTACGTCGATATTCTTCAAATTCTACAACCCCTTCTTTTCTATCCGTAACCTCTTGCTGCTATCTTTATTGTGAAATGAAAACGCTGACAATTACAGAGGATGATTTTCCATTATTAATGGCAATTTCTTGCCGGTTTTCGAAGGGGTATTCTCCTTTATTGAAGCATTCACAGGTCTTCTATCATTGAAAGTAAATAGATTGATGATTATAAAAAAGCTATCATTTTCCAAACCCAGAAAATGATAGCTTTCCGTTGCACAAAATAATTTTTGTAAATCGGCTAATATTTTTGCTTGTGGGTACAGCCTTAAAGCAAGGGTATAAAACCGGCTTTGACTCACTCCTGTCTAATCATAGCCATGATTTTCTACATCATATTCATCATACGGATTACGATTCGAATAAAGCAGTCCTATGGTTTTAAACAAACTTGGCAGACATATTCATTTTGTCGGTTTTGCAAGGGTGCGATCATTAGTTTTCCAGATTTTGTAACAGACATTGCAACACTTATATGTATGAGCCAAACAAGCTGCCCGCTCATTTAACCGCGTGCCAGAATTTTTACTTATTAGCCGGGCAACCGCACGGCTCCTCCGCAGTTTCAGCAGCCTTTTTCTTTTTTAGTTGTTCAATCGTTTCGTACAGAGTAATAATCTCTTTTGCCAAATCCCTCACCGTCAAAGCGTTCATCAGGTGGTCCTGGGCATGGACCATTAGAAGGCTCACTTCCGTCTTCTTGCCGCGGACCTCTTCTTGGATAAGGCCGGTTTGCGCGCGATGGGCATGCAGGAAATCCTCATCCGCTTGGCCGATCAGCTGTTTGGCCTCGTCAAATTTTCCTTCCTGGGCCAGCTGAATGGCCTTCATCGCTTTACTTCGGGCATTGCCGCCATTGGCGATGATTTCCATAATTATTTCTGTATTTTCCAATGTGTCCATCTCCTTTTCTGTCCGGCGTCTACTTCTCGGATTTCTGTTCCCGTTCATTTATCATATTTCATTTGTCTATCTTGTACATAAACAAAAAGCTCCGCAAATTCCGATCGGCATCCGGCTTCCGATATCGCCCTCCGACTCATTGGCCTTTCAACGCATTCTTAAAAGCTTCAAACGTTTGGCACTGCAACAGCCGATGGATGAGCGGGACATTGTCCAGCAGCTTTACCAATACCTGATACATCGGTTTTAAACTGTCTTTTTTATTTTTATCCACATTCAGCAAGAACACCAATTGAACGGGACGATTTCCCCATGAAATCGGTTTCGTCAACGTTACGATGCACCAAAACGTTTCATCGGTTTGCGGTTCAATCGGATGCGGGATGGCCACTAAATTGCCGAAGCTGGTCGGTGAAAATTTTTCCCGCTCCAGTACGGAATCGATATATTGATCGTTAACCTTTTTGTCTTCCATCAGTTTATTACCCAAAAAACGGATAACTTCCACAGGCGTCGTGAAATCCATCTGTAAAAAAGTGTACCGTTCCCGCAAGTACTGATCGATCACCGAAACTTCATGATTCATCACCTTTTCAATCTTTTTTACATCGCTTTCCCCTAAAATGGTGCTTACTTGAATCACAGGGACGGGCAATTTTTCTTTGATCGGAACGGTGCTGACAATAAAATCGATATGGTTGAAGGATTGTTGATTCAAATTATAATATTCCGTCGTCCCGATAATATCCAGCTCTTCGTTAAATTTATTTTTTAATTTGTAAAAAAGGAGCTGCGCGGTTCCCAATCCCGATGCGCAGACAATTAAACAGCGGGGGGTTTTGTTCTTCCTCTTTTTTTGCCTTTCTAACGCGACTTCAATATGGAGGGCAATATACCCGATTTCATTCTCGTCAATTTTTACATGAAACCGTTCCTCCAAAACTTCGGAACCGATGACGGCCGCTTCAAAAGAAAGGGGATATTTCGTCTTTATTTCCTCTAAGAGCGGATTTCTCAAATTCATTTTATATTTTAGCCGATTGATCGCCGGCTTTAAATGCAGGCATAATGCCATGAGCAATTCCTCGTCCCCGTTCAAATGCAAGCTGTACTTGTCATCGATTTTTTTGACCATTTCCTGGGCGATACTTTGTATTTCCTCATCAATGAATGCATTTATTTCTTCGCTTTTTAGTTGCGGTGGAACCATTTTTGTACCTTGCAAGTGAATGGATATATAGGCCACTTCATTTTTCGGGAACGATACATGAAGCCGTGCTTCAATGTCTTTCACAATTTCTTTCGCTACGAAAAATTCCTTTTGATTTTCCAGCTGCTTTATTTCTTCGTTGACAATCCTGACCACTTTTTCCTCGCGAATCCGCTTACATGCGATGGCAATATGAGTGATCAGGTTATGCAGGCTGATATCGGAAATAATAATATTATATTTCCGCAACTTTGATAGAATAACATTTTTAATCGTAACCAGCTCTTCTTTCGGAATAATGGAAATCCAGTTCTCGGTCTGATCGACGATACTGTGATGATCATTAAATATATACTGGGAGATGCAAAAACGGATTTGCATTTCATCGCCCAATACTTTTAAACCATAGTAGGGCCTTTGCTCAAGCTTTAAATGATATTTACTGAGGATGTGGCGGACAGTCTTTAGGTCGCTCTGTAAGGTGGAACGGCTGATAAACAGTTCATCTGCGAGTTCTTCCATTTTTACGTAATCGGGCTGGAGAAGCAATTTTTCCATGATATAGCGGACGCGGTCTTCCGACTCCGTTGGTACAAACGGTTTTTCCGTTTCACAGGTTTGCCAAAATTTTTTGAACATTCCTTCATCGTCGATTCGAAGTTTGTAGCCGGTGCCGCGATAAGATTCAATTTCCGCTTTATAATTTTTCAATAAATTATTTATATCTTTAATATCATTTCGGACGGTTTTCGAACTGACTTGCAATATGGATGCCAGCTGGGAACTCGTAAAGGGACCTTCATTGGAATTTAGTACTCGTATCAATTTCAGCCAGCGGGAATTCATTTTCGGAAAACCTCGCAAATGTTTTATTCGCTATTAATATAGCATTTTTCGACAAATGGCGACAAGGCGAAGGCACGGAGGCCCCTTCATTGGTGAATGCGCTAACCAACACTTACCAACGTAGGGGTTTTGCCTACAAACACGGAATCGCCCAGCGACGGAAGCCCATTCCCCTTTTCGCAAGATGAACCCGAAATGTTCCGGCCTGCTTTATGCCGCCCGGGATGGTTTTTCATTTCGCAGGATCCAAAGGTACATCCCCATCGATACGAGTACGGAAAATGCCGCGGTGAGATAGATGTCCCGGTAGCCCAGCCAATGGCCGATTTGGCCGAAGGTCATGGCTCCGATCCCGATCCCCAGATCAAAAAAGGAGAAAAAGGTGGCGTTCGCCATTCCCCGGCGGTTTTTCGGCGAACTTCCGACCGCCCAGGCCTGCAGGGCGGGCTGAACCGCACCGAATCCCATTCCGTAAAGGAAAGCCGCGGTGAACAACGCCAGGCTGTTCGGGAGCCATGAGAGCAGGAGCATGGCCGCACAAATCAGCGCGGTGCCGGGCAGAAAAACCGCAATATGGCCCCTGCGGTCATAAATCTTTCCGGAAAAGATCCTGGACAGCATGAGGGCTGCGGCATAAATGATAAAATACCATTGAATGCCCGCGACCCCCTTCTCGTGGGTGTATAAAGGAAGGAAGGTCGCGATTCCCCCGAATGTGACCGTAATGAAAAAGATGAGAAGGGAAGGTTTTAAAGCGTTCTTTTCATAAAAATCCCACTTCACGGCGGCGGCCTTCCCCGGCTGCCATTCCACCTTCTTATACCGAATCAGGGAAGACAATAAAAAGGCCGTCAACCCCAAAGCCGCGCATATGGAAAACAATAAAGGAAAGGATATGTGTTCCGTCAGCACCAGGCCGAGAGAGGGACCGAAGGCCAAGGCGAGATTGCCGGAGAGCCCGTAATACCCCAGTCCTTCTCCCCTTCTGGAAGCGGGAATCAGATCCGTCGCGATCGTGCCGGCGGCCGTCGTCGACAATCCCCAGCCGGCCCCTTGAACGATCCGCATGGCAAACAGGAGGATAAGGCTCGTGATCAAACTGTAGGATCCTACGGAAATGACAAAAATGGCCAGCCCGGTCAAATAAACCATCCTCCTTCCCCTCGATTCGAGGGCATGACCGGCATACGGGCGGACGGCAAGGGCGGACAAGGTGAAAATGCCGACGACCAGACCGATGAGCTGGTCATTCCCGCCGAGATGTTCCACGTATAACGGCAAAGTGGGCAATGTCATTTGGAAGCCCAAAAACACAAAAAAATTGGCAAGGCAGATCAGGACGAAGTCCTTGGTCCAAATCCGCTCCCTTTCCAAACTTTCCTTCTTTAACGCGCCCATTTGTCCTTGGTCCACGAAGAAACGCCCCCGTTGAAAAATGATATCTGTATCATTATAGCATATCCTTTTTCCCGGAACGCCCAAGAAACGCCCAACCGCCACGAACACCCCGCGGTTCGCCCCGTTTTTTGGCCGCACGATGCCGCGTGAATCCGAAAGACGACGGAAAAAATTCTTTCCTTGCAACACGGATTGCCGATCCTATATTTTCTTAATATTTAAACTTTTTCGCGCGTTGAAAAAGAGTAAAAAATCATTGCTGATTTCTTACTCTTTTCCGTTTAAGGAGGAACCATGCCATCCATTCCCCATTCGTTTATCGGTTTTCATATTCTTTTTTATATTGTTCGAACTCCCTTTCCGAACAATAAACAAAATGGCCGGGAGCCACTTCCCGCATTTCCGGCCGATCCTGATCCGTGTACTGATGGACGCTCGGATCGTACGGGATCCGTTTGCGGCTCCTTTCATAGTCCGGATCCGGGAGCGGAATGGCGGATAACAGGGACTTCGTGTATGGATGCAGCGGATGCTTGTACAAATCGTCGCTGTGGGCCAGTTCCACCAATTTGCCGAAATACATGACCCCGATGCGGTCGCTGATATATTTCACCATGGAAAGGTCATGGGCGATAAACAAATAGGTCAATCCCTTTTCCTTTTGCAGCCGTTTCATCAAATTGACGACCTGCGCCTGAATGGAAACGTCCAAGGCCGATATCGGTTCGTCCGCGATCACGAATTCGGGGTTGACCGCCAATGCCCGGGCGATCCCGATCCGCTGCCTTTGCCCGCCGGAAAATTCATGGGGGTAACGGTTGGCATGTTCTTCGTTCAAACCGACCGTCTCCAGCAGTTCGACGACCTTTTCCATCCTTTCCGTTTTGTTCTTGACAAGGCCGTGGATATCCATGCCTTCGGCGATAATGTCGACGACCTTCATCCGCGGGTTTAAGGAAGCGTACGGATCCTGGAAAATCATCTGCATTTTCCGGTTCAATTCTTTCAGTTCCTTTTTCGATTTGATCCGGTGAACATCCTTGCCCTGGTATAAAACCTGGCCTCCGGTCGCATTGTAAAGGCGGATGATCGTCCTTCCCGTCGTCGATTTTCCGCAGCCCGACTCGCCCACAAGCCCAAGGGTTTCCCCCTTGTAAATATCGAAGCTAACGTCGTCGATCGCCTTGACCATGTTGGGCTTGCCCGCGTTAAAATATTTCTTTAAATGTTTCACTTCCACAAGTTTTTCAGCCATTTAGAGACCTCCCTCGACCAAAACAGGATGTTCGAATGTTCCTGGCAAAACGCGTCTGCGCTGCTGAACAATTTTCGGAGGCTCTACTTTCGGCGAATTCGGATGCAAAAGCCAGGATTTGACGAAATGGGTCTCGGACACTTGGAACATCGGCGGTTCCTTTTCAAAATCGATCTGTAAGGCGTAAGGGCTTCTTCTCGCGAAGGCGTCTCCCACCGGCGGTTTGGTCAAATCGGGCGGACTGCCGGGTATGGCGTGCAGTTCTTCGCCATCGTTGGCGTCCAAGCTCGGAATGGAGGACAACAATCCCCATGTATACGGATGCCGCGGATCGTAAAAGATTTCGTCGGACGTCCCGATCTCCACAATTTGTCCGGCATACATGACCGCGACCCGGTCCGCCATATTGGCAACGACGCCCAAGTCATGGGTGATGAAGATGATGGAAGTTTCCAGCTTCTCCTTCAATCTTTTCATCAATTCCAAAATCTGCGCCTGAATGGTCACATCCAAGGCGGTCGTCGGTTCGTCGGCGATCAGCAATTTCGGCCTTGCCGCCACGGCGATGGCGATCATGACCCGCTGCCGCATCCCGCCGGAAAACTGGTGGGGATATTGGTTATAACGGCTGGCCGCATTCGGGATCCCCACCATATCCAACAGTTCGATCGCCCTTCGCTTCGCTTCCTGTCTCGAAACCTTTTCATTTTTCATGATCAATTCGTCAATTTGGCGTCCGACCCTCATCGTCGGATTCAAGGACGTCATCGGATCTTGGAAAATCATGCTGACGACGTTCCCGCGGATCTTTTCCATTTGTTTTTCCGTTTTCGGAACGATATCCTCACCGTCCAAAATAATTTGCCCTTTTGTGATTTCCGCGGGGGGCGTCGGCAGCAATTTCATAATCGCTTGTGCGGTAACGCTTTTTCCGGACCCGGATTCGCCGACGAGGGCCAGGGTTTCCCCCTTGTTCAGATGAAAATTCACCCCGCGAAGGGCATGGACGGTTCCGGACTGGGTATGAAATTTCACTTCCAGATCTTTGATCTCCAAGATTTTTTCCATCTCATGTCACCTCCTATTTCCGTAAGCGCGGGTCGATGGCATCACGCAGACCGTCCCCGATGACATTTAAAGCAAACATCGTCAAGCAGATGAAGGTGGCCGGGAAAAACAATCTCCACGGATAGTATTCCAACGCCGGCAACCCTTCATTGGCCATCGTTCCCCAGCTGGCAAGGGGCGGATTCAATCCCAATCCCAAGAAGCTCAAAAAGGCCTCGGTGAAAATCGCCGAAGGGATCGTCAAGGTCAAGGTGACCAGGATGGGACCCATCGCGTTAGGGATCACGTGTTTGAATAAGATCCGGTTGAAACTTGCGCCCAAGGTCCGGGCGGCCAAAACGAATTCCTGGTTTTTCATCTGCAGGACTTGCCCCCGCACAATACGCGCCATATTGATCCAGCCGGTGACGGTCATGGCGAGGATCATCGTCCAAAGTTCCTGTCCGAAAACGACCATAAACAAGATGATAACCAACAAGTAAGGAATGCCGTTTAATATGTCCGCGATCCGCATCATCACTTCATCGACTCTTCCGCCCTTATATCCGGCGATGCCGCCCCAGACGACACCGATCAATAAATCGATGAGCGCGGCCACCACACCGATCGTCAAGGATATTCTCGCGCCGACCCAAGTGCGCACAAATACGTCCCTTCCCAGATCATCGGTGCCGAACCAATGTTTCGCGGAAGGCGGCTGGTTGGTGTTCATCAAATCGTTCGTATCGTAGTCATACTTGCTGAACCACGGCACAAAAATGGCCATTGCCACGAGAACAAGCAGCAGGAAAACGCAAAACATGGCCAATTTGTTTTGCCTGAACCGGTAAAAGGCATCTCCCCAAAAACTGATGCTCTTCTTCTCGATTTTTTCCGCTTCTTCCAAATTCTGCCGGACGAGAACAAACTTTTCTTTTTCCCCGACGGATGACGTCATCTTGATCATACCCCCTCTTTCGCGGATACTTTGATGCGCGGATCGATCAGCCCATAAACGATATCAACCAACAATACGGCAAGCAAGAGGATGATGCTGTAGAAAGTGGTCACGCCCATGATGACCGTATAATCCCGGTTGGTAATGCTCTGCACAAAGTGGGCGCCAAGACCGGGGATGCCGAAAATTTTTTCGATGACAAAGCTTCCCGTAATGATGTTGGCGGTCAGCGGGCCCAAATAGGAGATGACCGGAAGAAGGGAATTTCTTAAGGCATGGCGGTAGACGATGACCCGCTCGCTGAATCCCTTCGACTTCGCCGTCTTGATGTAGTCATTGTTCAAGACTTCCAACATGGTCGACCTGGTCAAACGGGCAATATAGGCGAGCGGCATCATGGCCAGCGCCAGAGCGGGAAGAATGGTATGCTTAAACGAACCCCATGTGGCGATCGGAAACCATTGCAATTTGATGGCAAAAATATATTGCAAAACGGCAGCCATGATGAATGACGGAACGGAAATGCCGATGACCGCGAGGCTCATGGACGAGTAATCGATCCAGCTGTTCTGCCTGACCGCGGCGAAAACCCCCAGCAAAATGCCAAAGAATACGGCGATCAATAACGCTTCGAGGCCAAGATACAAGGAAACCGGGAAACCGTCGGCGATGAGATCGTTCACCGTCTGTCCCTTATATTTAAACGAGGGGCCGAAATCCCAGGTGGCCACTTTGACCAAATATTGGGCATATTGCTTGTACCACGGTTGGTCAAGGCCGTAATGGGCGTTCAGGTTCGCTTCAATTTCCGGGGGAAGCCTTTTTTCGGAAGTGAACGGGTTGCCCGGGGCAATCCGCATGAGGAAAAAGGTGATCGTGACGATGACGAACAAGGTAAGCAAAATGGATGCGAGACGCCGGAGAATATATTTAAGCACGCCTAACCACCTCCGTTTTAACTAAGTAAAGGGTATATGAGCGTGGCCCATATACCCCATTGAACAAACTCATTTTTATTCGAAGTAAGCCCATTTGAGCTGTACGTCTCCCAGGCCAGAGATAGCCACATCTTTGAGGTTGTCATTTTGTACCCAGGCATTGGTATAGAAGTAAATCGGCGCGACCGGCATTTCATCCATGAAGATTTTTTCCGCTTGTTTCAACAGTTCAAGGCGTTTTTCAGGATCCCGTTCTTTTTGAGATTGAATCAAATATTGTTTGAATTGCGGGTTTTCCCAACGGGTGTCGTTGTTTCCGCCGTTCTTGTCGCGGAAGAGTTCAAGGAAGTTGATCGGGTCGTTGAAGTCGCCCAGCCAGCCCATCCGTCCGACCATGTAGTCGCCGCGGTGAAGTTTTTCGATATAAACGGCCCATTCTTCGTTTTCAAGTTCGGTTTTGATCCCGAGGTTCTTTTTCCACATGTCTTGGATGGCCTGAGCGATCTTTTGGTGAGCTTCATCCGTGTTGTAAGCGATCTTGATGACCGGCAATTCGGACACATCTTTGTAGCCCAGTTCCTTCAAGCCTTCTTCCAGAAGTTTTTTCGCGGTTTCCACATCGTTGTCCTTGAAGTAGCCTTTTTCGTTTTCAGGGAACATGGACGGCGGAACTGCGGCCATCGCCGGGATTTGTCCCGCTTTCGTAATATTCTTTACGATCGCTTCACGGTCGATGGCATAGGCCAATGCTTTACGAATTTTCACATTATTTAAGGGTTTGACTTCCGTATTGAATTTGTACCAGTACACGCCGGCAATCGGCTTGATGTTCAAGATGCCTTCTTTTTCCAGCTGTTCAACGGAATCGGTCGGCAATGCCGAGAACGGCGCGCCTGCCCAGTCGAGTTCGCCTTTCTTGAACATGGACAGTTCCGTATTGACGTCTTCGATCATGTGCATCGTAATTTTTTCTAATTTTACGTTATCTTTATCCCAGTATTGGTCGTTTTTCACGAGCTCGATCTTGTTGCGGTGTTCCCAGGTCACCATTTTGAACGGACCGTTGGAGACGTAATCTTCTCCGGCGTTTTTATACCAGTCCGGGTTTTTCTGGGCGATTTTGCTGTTGATCGGCAAATACGTATAGAATGCGGTTAATTCCAGGAAATACGGAGTCGGTTGTTCCAAGGTGACGACCAAGGTTTTGTCGTCCTGGGCCTTAACCCCTACGGAATCCAGCGAAGCCTTTCCGGTGTTGGCGGCTTCACCGTTTTTCAAATAATAGAGCTGATAGGCGTATTGGGATTCGTTTTTCGGATCGAGCGCCCATTTCCATGCGTATTCAAAGTCGTGGGCGGTTACCGGGTCGCCGTTGGACCATTTGGCGTCGCGGAGCTTGAAGGTATAAACCGTCCCGTCTTCGGATACTTCATAATCCTCAGCCATGGCCAATTCCGGTTTGCCGTCCAGCCCGATGCGGGTCAAACCTTCAAAGGTGTTGCGAAGCACGGTACCGGAAGTGGTGTCATTGGCCAAGCCCGGATGCAGGGAAAATGGCTCGGTCTTGATGTTCACCCGGAATTCCTGCTTGGGCTTTTCCTTGCCGCTTCCCTTATCGCCGGCGCTGTTTTTCCCGCCGCAAGCGGAAAGAACCGTGCCTAAGGCCAAGAGCAGGGCGAGAAGTAACGCAAGCTTCTTCTTCATCGATTTCCCCCCTAGTTTGTTTTAAATCTCCATTTTCTGAAGATTTATATATATTATCATTATAATCGTTTTTTTCTTTTTTTCAATATAATTTTTTTATCCGCTCTTGTTATTAAATGCAGTAATCGTTTCACGGATTAATATTTTTTTAATAAAATTTTCGATAAGTATATATCGAATTTTTTTTGCGATATTTCCATAATGGCAGAATTTTAATTCGGAAAAAATAATATTTAAAAATAATAGTGGAAGGGGTTTCATGGCTTTTCCTAGAATGGGGCAGCAAAAATTGGAAGCGAAATTTCCGTCCCGTTTCCGCTTTTTTTCTTGGACAGAATTACTAGCACCAAGCAGTGAAAGGGTTTATGATGGTTGCATTATTGATGATGGTTGGTATTTAT
>JAAROH010007846.1_pt1 | contig 28175 bp, 22 predicted proteins | sample 7248631 | NCBI WGS metagenome assembly JAAROH01 (sample SAMN09772309, study PRJNA484901) | compost metagenome | isolation source: Vermicomposting unit | place: India | reverse complement strand
GTAAGTGGGGAATTTTATTCCGGCTATATTGGGGATTTTATCATCGGCTTTAACAAAAGCATGCCATCACTCCAGAAACCCATTAAAATCATCGGTTCCAGCTTCTTAAGGCAAGATATTACGATAAAAGCAAGCGGCATATTTGCTGCTTGCTTTTTGATTTACACAGGACAGCACACATTTTTCTTTCTTTTGCGTTTTCCCGCTTCTGTTGTCCTCTTCTTGACCAGACTAAGTGGACGCATCTGTTCTCAATTATTTTGATTTTGGCTCATTCTCCCAGTTTGCTTTTATTCGCGGCAGCCATTGAAACGGTTATTGAGTTTTAATGATTTGCACAGATTTACTGGCCAATTTTTCCAGGATATTATTGTCAGCTTTGCTATCTGTAATAATATAATCGATCACATCCAGATCGCTGATTTTGGAAAAGGCTTTAACTCCGAATTTGCTGTAATCGATCAGGATGTAAACTTGGTCTACATTTTCAATCATTTTTTTCTTAATCCTTGCCTGTTGTTCGCTTGATTCGCTCAAGCCCCGCTCCAAATGCAATCCCTTGCACGAAATAAATGCTTTGTCCAAATGGTACAAGTCCATGGACGATTCCGCCAAAGGCCCTGCGTAGGAAAGGGATCTCGGCAAAAGGATGCCCCCGACGGAAATGACTTCGATGTTTGATTTAGTGCTTAGCTCAATGGCCACTTTGATAGAATTGGTCAAAACCGTAATGGGGATATCCGGTAACGCTTTGGCCATATACCATGCGGTGGTACTTGCATCAAGGATAATTTTGTCTCCTTGTTTCACATGTTTTACTGCTTCATTGGCAATTTCATATTTTTCTTTTACATTTGTGCTTTCCCTCTCTGGGTAAGGAATCTCCAAAGAATCGTTTGATTGAATGCTTACGGCCCCACCATGGCTTCTCAGCAATTTTTTTTCATTCTGTAATTTTTCCAAATCTCGTCGTATGGTTTCTTCGGTAACGGAAAAAATCTTGCTTAATTCGGCTACCGTAACACTTTTCCTTTTATTTACGATTTCTACAATCTTCTGTTGTCTTTCGGCAACAAGCATGGACCAGATCCCCCCCTTTCTCAATATTTTCCTGCTTTTTACCTAAATTTATCCATAAGGAAAATTTTACAATTCCAATCCCTGAAAAACAAGGAATATCCTCCCAAAAATTCCAATTGCCGATTTTTACCATCGCAAACAAACATTCCATCCCTTTTCGCATCACTTATATAGACATATATAGACAAAAGTTAGAGGAAAATTTTATGGCAATTTTAACATAGATTAGATCTTTTTTCATCCAAATGTTAGTAAATGTATCCGCTACGGCAAAAAACTATTCTGAAAAATATTTTTTAGGAGGATACACTTGAAAGGCTTTTGCCAAATCCAACAATTCTTCGTCTTTGATCGCTTGTTTTATTCCGCCCTGATGTGCGCTTGCCAACATGTATATTTTTGCGGCCTTTTCAACGGTTTCAACGAGTCCAAACGCTTCATCGATGGAATTTCCGGCTGCGAAAATGCCGTGGTGCGGCCAAACAACCAGCCGGTAACTATTCATCTTTTTAGCCGTTTCGATTCCTATTTCCTCCGTTCCAGGAACCATCCAAGGCAAAATGCCCAAACCCTCCGGAAAGACAACGAGACATTCGGTACACATTCTCCACAAGGTTTTGGTGAACTTCACTTCGTCAAGTTCATGGGTAAAAGTCATGGCGACCAAATGGGTTGGATGGGTATGCATAATGACCCGATGATCAGGGTTTTTCATGCGGACAATATGACTCATGAAATGGGAAGCCAATTCGCTGGTTGGTTTCCCGCCGTCACTCAACCCCCACAACAGTTCCGCTTTTTTTCCGTCCGGAGTGACACGCACAATGCCTAAACACTGTTCCGGGTTTTCTATGACTTTTCTGAAATATTTTCCGGATCCGGTCACTAAAAAATATCTTCCACCTAATTCTTTGGCTTGAAAATTCAATTCGAAGGAGCGAACGATGCGTGTGATATTTAAATACGGTGCAATCTCATTTTCTTCCAGCATCAGACTGATATTGCCCGCATTGATTTCGTCCCACCCGAGCCTCCACATGTCATAGGTTGTTTTCATCATGTTTTTTACAAATGGTGCATTCAAAATCGATTCCTGTTTCGCATTCGCTGTTTTTACCATGCAAATCCCTCTTATCAACTCAACTTTTAATTTTCTTTTTTCCATTATTTTTAGTATATTATATATCCAAAACAAACAAAACAATAAAGTTGCGTTTGTTTTTATTTTTTTTGATTTACGGATAAATAAGGCAAGCGGAGATGGATGAGGCCCACTTGCCTTTTTCGAAATCTATTTTCACGGATCATTTTAATTTCTTTTGGCCAGTTCTGTTTCTTCGTATTTCTTAATTTCATCCAGCCATGCTTCTTCGGTAGGAACCTCCATTTGTTCACAATAATAATCCCAAACAACTCCAAAAGGATAGGTTTTCATTTCTTCCATGATAGCCAACCGTTCCGTAAAGTTCCCTTCCTCCTGCAATTGTTTTAAATATTCGTTTGGAGCAAGCATGGCATACAGCAAGGCTTTAATCATGCTTCTCGTTCCAATGACCCATGCCGCAATTCGATTAATGCTGGCATCAAAGAAATCAAGTCCGATTCGTACTTTATTTAAGGCATCATTTCGCACTATTTCCTTGGCAATTTCCAGCAACTCATCATTTAAAATCACCACATGATCGCTGTCCCAGCGGACAGGCCTCGAAACATGCAATGCGATCTTATCCGTAAATAAAAGTAATGAAGAAATTTTATCTGCGACGGATTCCGTCGGATGGAAATGCCCCGTATCCAATAGGCAAACTTTTTGATTTTTCAGTGCGTAACCCAAATAAAATTCATGGGATCCCACTACAAAAGATTCGGAACCAATGCCAAACAATTTGCTTTCCAACGAATCCAGATTGTATTTTTCATCCACAGGCACGGCAAATATTTCATCTAATGATTCTTTCAATCTTTGCCTCGGAGTTAACCGGTCACTCGGAATATCTTTGTAACCGTCCGGAATCCAAATATTGGTTAAGGCAGGGGTTCCAAATTCTGTACCGAAATATTCTCCGATTTTCCGGCAGGCGATGCAATGGCGGATCCAAAAATCCCTGATTTCTTTATTTGGATGGGACAAAGTTAAACCATCATTGGCCTTCGGATGGGAAAAAAGCGTAGGATTAAAATCCAACCCGGCCACATTCTTCTTTGCCCATTCCACCCATTTCTCAAAATGTTTGGGCTCCAATTGATCCCGTTCGATCAATTCTCCGTCGGTTTCCGCATAAATGGAATGCAAATTCACCCGGTGGCGGCCCGGAATCAAAGATAGTGCCTTCTCCAAATCCTTTCGCAATTCTTCCGGAGTAGAAGCTCTTCCGGGATAATTTCCCGTTACGCTAATTCCTCCCGTTAATTCTTGTCGGTTCGCTTCGAAACCGTTGATATCATCCCCCTGCCAACAATGAATGGAAATGGAAATCTGTTGTAATTTCTTCAAAACTTCATCTACATTGATGCCCCATTTCCCGTATTTTTCCTTTGCTGCTTCATACACACCAAGATCCATACCCTTCCTCCCCAGCTTCATTCAAATTTTTGTAAACCTTTAGCGGAAAGGACGTTCTGATAATGCGTCTCGCCTCAAGCACATCCTTCCATTCTCCTTTGGCAAGGAATTGGGCGGCGAGATTTCCGATGGCCGTCGCCTCCTGGGGACCAGCCACGACTTCCTTACCGGTTGTAACGGTAATCAAATGATTTAACATATCGTTTTGGGAACCTCCGCCGATTACATTGATTTTTTTATATTCCTTTTGGAAAAGCTTTTCGATTTGATCAACGGCTTTCTGATAACTCACGGCCAAACTTTCAAAAATGCATTTGGCGATTTCACCGGGTGTCGTTGGAACCTGTTGTTTCGTTTCCTGACAGTACTTTTGGATTTCTTCAATCATATCGTCCGGTTTTAAAAACCTCTCATCATCCACATTGACAACGGAATGAAAATGGCTTTCTTTTCGAGCCATTTCCAAAAATTCCCTGTAAGAATATTGATCGTTGTAGAGCCGCTTAACTTCCTGGATCATCCAAAGTCCCATGATGTTCTTCAAAATACGAAAACGAAAATCGAATCCTCCCTCATTTGTAAAATTACAGGTCAAGGCTTCAGTCCGGCAGACGGGGGAGTCATTTTCCACGCCAATGAGCGACCAGGTTCCGGAACTGATATAAATTGATTCATCCCATTCAGGAACGGCCAATACAGCGGAACCGGTATCATGGGTGGCGGGCAAAATCACTTCCATATTAAATCCCAGCTCTTCCTCCAGTTCCGGTTTGAATGTCCCTAATGATGTTTTCGGCGGACATATGCTTTGAAACATGTCTGTTTTGATACCGAGCATATTTAACAGTTCCTTGTCCCAATCTTTCGTAAAAGCATTGACCAATTGGGTGGTCGTCGCATTGGTATACTCATTGACCTTTTTTCCGGTTAATAAGAAATTCAAGTAATCGGGAATCATAAGAAAAGTTTTTGCCTTTTCAAGGATTTCCGGATGATGCTTTTTCAAATAATATAATTGGTAAACCGTATTAAACTTTTGAAACTGAATCCCTGTTTTGGAATAGAGAAGCTCTTTCGGAACGATGGATAAAACTTCCTCCATCATTCCGTCCGTCCGGGGATCCCGGTAGGCAACCGCATCCGTTAATAATTGATCGTTCCCGTCCAAAAGGACAAAGTCCACGCCCCATGTATCAATACCAATGCTTTCAGGATCAAATCCTTTGTCGGGACATTTTTTTATGCCTTCCTTGATTTCCGCAAACAAGCGGTCGACATTCCAACAATAATGACCGTTTTTATATTCCATTCGGTTGGGAAATCGGTGGATTTCTTCAATTTTTAATTTGCCTTCTTCCATATAACCAGCAATAATTCTTCCGTTGGATGCGCCGATATCTACCGCCAATTTGCATTTTTTCATTAAGCATCTTCCCCAAGGTTTCGTGTTTTTATTCATGACAACATTGCTACGGCACATTTCGACTTTTAAATTACTACTGTTTTGATATCTAATAAATATCCTACCTTTTTAAATAAACTGGCGTTGTGGCCAATAGACATGGCACAATGGTGAATCGGGGCCTCTTCAAACCATCTTTCGAAATAAGTATCCGGGTCAGTATTAAAACGTACATGGGTTTGCGTGTTTCCAATTTTCATTATTTCCCCGTTCGTGGATTGTCCTTCGCTGATGATAAACTTAAGTTTTCCGTCTCCGGTTTGAGTTAAACCGAGGGTCGTAATCGGCCCCGTTTTGACCTTTGCTTCGACCGAAACGCCGCTTCCCCGTTTTCCATGATATAAGCCCAGTCCCCGTAATATCGGTTTTCCTTCTGAAATGGATAAATGAAAAGGACCATCATGCCCCAGTAAAATGGTTCCATTTACATAATCCGTTGCCACTATTTCACTAAAGCTGCCACCGACACCCAAAATATCGCATACTTTCATAGCAATATTGGTCTTTAAATCCCCTTCTCCCGCACACGGTACGTTCCGGGCGGTCAGCAAGGAATTCCCGACAATAAATGCACTCTGAATTTTTTCATACCGATTTCCTTCTGCTCCGTGATAATAATAAGTGAAACCGTCCAACTTTCTTTGTACAACCAATTTTTCCATGGCTGCCGCCACATGGCAGGTCCATCTTAAATCCTCCTGCGTCGGTTTTCTAGCCAGTTTTTCAGAGGGAGAATCGTCGGATATGGTAAACATTTCCTTTACTTGATTTTCCTTTTCCCTTATTTCTGCCTCAGTCACTTGATCCATCAGTTCATTCAGATCACACATTTCCAATACGTCTACTTGGATCCCGGTTTGTGCCTGTAACATCGTAAAATCGCTGTATAAATCCAACATCCCGTTGTAGGTATTTCCTAAAAAACCGAATTTTGCATTTCCAAGAACGTTTTTCACCTTGGCAGCTTGAATCCATTCCTTAATTTCCTTCCATGCCCTGACAGCTTCCGTGCGGTTGTTCGTCACTTCGTTGGTGACGGATATTTTTGGCGTTTTATCCATCCCTAAAAGGCCGCTGACAATTTTGTATTTGATATTTGCACGATTTAATGCATTTGCAAATTCAGGAACCGGGCAAGCGCCACAGTGGGCAAGCCATTCTCCGGTATTGGTTTTTTCATAGTTGATTTGGTCTGTCGGTTGGAGATTCAATATCACGACTTTTGCATGACAACGCTGATGGATCGGCAAAATCACGGAGCTGGTCGCATAAGTGGCAGCATGTATAAAAATTAGTTGCACATTGTTCTGATTGAAATAATAGCCTGCTTCACGGCCTTTTTCTTCGTCATCCACCAACCCGAAATTATAGATTTCTCCCCATTCGCTCATTTTCTTTTCAATAAATTTCCCGTAATGAATCAACCTTTCCCGCAAACCCGGAAATTGCTCCCAATACGCTTTCAGACCTGTGGAATAAAGGCCTATTCTTGGTTTGGCATATTGTTTAAGCGGTTGAAGAAGCTCCATGATTCATCTCCCTTTTCGAGAATTGTTGAAACTTTCATGTTTCCTAAAGCTTCCCTATAATTGTTCACCATTTGAAGCTATAACATTTTTATACCAATAAAATGATTTTTTCCTTTTACGTTCGAGAGTGCCTCTCCCATCATCATGTTTATCCACATAAATAAACCCATATCGTTTGGAAAACTCTCCTGTAGATGCACTCACTAAATCGATGCAACCCCAGCTGGTAAATCCCATAACCTCAACGCCATCTTCAATCGCTTCAGCAATGGCCTTAATATGTTCGCGCAAATAATCAATCCGATAATCGTCGTTGATGGAACCGTCTTGATCGATTTCATCACGAGCACCCAGTCCATTTTCTACAACAAAAAGGGGGATTTGGTAGCGATCATATAATTCATTCAAGCTGATTCTTAAGCCGATCGGGTCAATTTGCCATCCCCATTCACTGGCTTTTAAAAACGGATTTTTCACACCGCCTAAAATATTCCCGATCACCTTTTCCTTTTCAGTTTTATCCTTTTTCTCTGTACGTGACATATAATAACTGAAACCTATAAAATCCACGGTGCCTTCTTTCAATAATTGCAAATCCCCTTCTTCCATTTTGATGTCAATGTTATGTTCTTTAAAATATCGCTTAATATAGGAGGGATACTTTCCCCGAACTTGCACATCCGCACAAAAATAATTGAATAATTGCTCTTCTTTTAGAGCATACAGCTCATTTTCGGGATTGCAATCATAAGAATACACCGGAGCGAACAGAATCATGCAGCCTATTTTGGAACCTGGAATTATTTCATGACAAGCTTTTACTGCAAGACTGCTTGCGACAAATTGATGGTGCAAGGCTTGAAAAGTTGTCTGATACTTGTCTACTTCTTTTTGAATGGCAAAACCAAGTCCCATGATTGGCATTACCAAGGCACTGTTTATTTCGTTAAAGGTTAGCCAATATTTAACTTTGTCTTTATAGCGATGAAATATAGTTCTCACATAATTTTCAAAAAAACTGACTACTTTTCTATTTCTCCATCCCCCATATTTTTTTACAAGATGGAGAGGCATTTCATAATGGGAAATAGTAACTACAGGCTCAATTTGATATTTGCGAAGTTCGTCGAAAACTTTATCATAAAAGGCTAACCCTTCCTCATTCGGTTTTGACTCATCGCCTTTTGGAAAAATTCTTGTCCATGCAATGGACATCCGGAACGCTTTGAAACCCATTTCTGCGAATAAAGCAATGTCTTCTTTATAACGATGATAGAAGTCGATCCCTTCATGGTTGGGATAATAATATTTTTCTTGATCCATTTCAAAATCAAAGCCGGGAGAACGCAAAATGCGGAGACGTTCTTTTCCTCCAGGAAGAACATCGGCAATGCTTAATCCTTTATTCCCTTCATTAAAACCCCCTTCGATTTGGTTGGCAGCTGTTGCACCACCCCAGAGAAAACCCGCAGGAAACTTTTTTGTACCCATCTTTGTATTCCTCCTTCGACTAAAAACATCCACCATTTCATCATCGCAATTTTTCATCGAAGCACCATTTTTTATTAGCATCCTGCTCTTTTAATATGAATGATTTGTACAGGTCCGAGCATGCCCGCAGGCCTTAAAGGGATATATTGGGAGAGATAGTCTTGTTCCTGGATGCCCAGATTGTTCACTACGATTATTTCGATTTTATTTTGCCCGGATTTTAAATAATTTGTTATCGAAAATTGATAGGGGTAACATATTTTGGCCCCCGCCAAACGGTCATTAATAAATACTTCCGCGATTTCATTCACCGTGCCTAAATCCAGGATGTATTCCCCGTCTTCGAAAACCATGTCAAAGAAAGAAGTATATTTGATAAAACCGGCGAAAAATTCCATGCCTTTTATTTTGTTTATATTCATTAATTCGTTTATTTCGATCCGGTTCTTAAAGACCGGATAATCTTCGGCCTTGGCAAATTCGACGGTCCACATTAAATCGAGACGGCGTTTCGTTCCTTGTTCGACAGGGATGTTCTTTTCCACCTCGTGGTGATCTTTATCAATCAATATTAATGATTCATTCGGGTAAAGATGAAGAGCGAATTTGACTTGATGGTTTTCATGCTCTTGATCAAAGGAAACGATCTCATTCATAAATGCATCATATTTTAGCAATTCTTTGTCTGTGTCGAGGATTGCCGTTGTCTCTATTTTTTTATAGGGGTCCTCATTGAAAAACATATAAATATTCCCGTCCGGTTGTTGATAATGGTAATATCTCAAATAAGGTTCGTAGGTCTTTGTCGTAAATTCAGTACCATGATTTTTCAGTTGGACGCCCAATTGTTCCAAAGGAATTTTGTATGTCTTTGACAGGAAACTTTGATCTATTCTTTCATTTTTCTCGTTAAAGGATGGATAATCATCAATAAAATAAACGGTTATGCCATTTTCAGCCAATTCTCGTACCTTCTTTAAAAATTCGTCTGGCAATGCTTCGGCGTAAGGAATTACCAATATATCAAATGTCTCGTTATTAATAACGAATCGATTTTTGTCTAAAGCCGCACTCATAATATAATCAATAGGAATGACGTCAAAATCAATTTGGTGCTGCATTAGAACTCTTGCTGGCTTTTGGAAAAGCATATAATTTCCCAGCCACTCCGCTTCCGCGTGGTAAAGCAAACCAACTCTCGCAATGTGCTTGCCCCCGTTTAGGAGGTGGCTCATTCTGTTCATGTAATTAAAAAGGATACCCATATACCTATACTCCGGATCATGTCCATTGGCATAAAAGTGGGGGGGACAATCGGGATCGGGAAACGGATTTGGATTAAAGGCATGGGGCACAAAATGATTCACACCTCTAACCAACATATGGTCGGCGATAAATTTCATCAGGCTCAGCCCTTCAGCCCAGCCATATGCACCAAATACCTCACAAAATGTTCTTCCCTTTTTCTTGCTGTCCAGATGCCCCAAAGAGGTTCCCATTTTAGCCAACCCGTAATGGAAGAATTCCCCATCCCAGCCTAATTTAGTCATGGATTTAAATACATTTTGATCCATTCCGGGCATAATTTGATTCAAAACAACATCTATTCCGGCCATATCCTGGGGGGCAATGGCCCGGTAAAAATGACCCGCTCCGTATCCCAATCTGGCATGAGAGTTGTTATCCTCAAGCAAATGACCAATATATTCTACATTCTTTTCATGACACCAATCGGCCAAAACTTGAGTGAAGCATTTACTATATTCCTTACTTACAATATCCATATATTTATATCTAATTTCCTTTTCCTTTCCCCCTGCTTCAATCGGTTCCAGTAACGGAAGATATAAATAATCTTCCTTAAAAAATTCTTCCAACATCCCGTCCCGCCATGGGTACACCATTTCTTTCCTGCCTATCGAACCTTCTGAGCCGTGTATATTCCCGAAACGGGGTTCATCTGAGAAAAATCCCGCAAAGGTTTTGCCGAATTCTTCCTTATAGCGCTCATAATGAGGTTCATAAATTTCATCAATCAAAATCCGGGTCGCCCTTGAATCCAAAGGATTAAGATATCCTTCTGTATGCGGTTCGCCTCCGCCTGTCGTTTCAAGCATTACAAAAATGCGCCAATGTCCGTCCGGTATATTCCAATGCAAAAGACCGTTTTGATGAAATTCGGTAATATCCAAAAATGTGGTGGCATCCATGGAATTGCTGCCCGTTTTTTTGGCGGCAATAATTTTTAAAATTTTATCCGGATAGGGAGTCATTTTTTCATCTAAAGAAAATTTATTATTGGGGCTTCCCCACTTTACGATACATGTGGCATCATTCAGAGGGCCGACATAATCAAGTTGATGGATTTTTAGAAATTTTTTCAAATATTGGGGATAATCCTTTTTTACCCTTCCATTGGCATAACCGGTGGGAAAGTGAGAATCATCCAATAGCCATACCTTCATATTGTATTTTTTTGCTTCTTCTATAATGATATCCATGTCTTCCCACCACTTTTTGCCCAGAAAATCGGGGTGGGGCCTGGACTCTACTACAAAACCTTTTATTCCAACTTCATACATTTTTTTGATATACATTCTTAATATATTTTCATCCTCGCCGTGAAGCCAAAACAACGGAAAAATATAATTGTCATGTTTGTTTTCTAACACTTCTGAGAGCTTTTTCAATCGAAAACACCCCTCTGATTTTTTTCTAATCTAACAAATAATTCTTTTTATGAATAGGGGGTCAAATTTTAAAGTTTTGACCCCCTTTGGTTTTTATCGGGATATGCTTTACTTTTTTGATCCATTGATAATGGTGTTCTGCTTAGAAGGTTGCTGCTGTTTTTACTTACATTTGCAAAAGTTTTTATTTCTTGATTTCTTCATCGCGAAATCCAAATAAATAGGTTAGAATTGCTGTTCCAATCAGAGCAGCTGAGGAAGAAATAAGATAAGCATAGAAACTGGAATCAATTCCTTCAGGATTAATAAACAACGGTGCTGCAAAAATAGCATTTGCTCCAAAGCCGTACATCTTCGCGTTCATTAATGCCGTAATGGCACCTCCGATTCCTCCGGCAATCCACGCCATGACAAACGGTTTTTTGTAAGGCACACATACCCCGTATAATGCAGGCTCGGTTATGCCTAACAAGGCAGTGACTGTTGCTGAACCTGCAATTTCACGGACTTTCCGGTTTTTCGATTTTAAAAATACTCCTAATGCGGCTCCCGCTTGAGCAAAGACAGTGACTGATAAAATAGCGTTAACAGGGTCATAATGAAGAGTGGTGATGTTATTAATCAACACCGGTATAAAGGCGTAATGCAATCCCAACAAAACAATTAATTGCCAAAATGCTCCCAAAATAATACCTGCTAATATCGGAGCAAAATTATAAATTGCTATCGTAATATCTGCCAATTGCTGACTGAACTCGGAAAGAATCGGTCCAATAATCAAAAATGTTAAAATCGCCGTAACAAATACTGTTATTAAAGGAGTAAAGATCAATCTTAAAGAAGCATGCAAATTTTTGTTTAACCATTTTTCTATTTTAGCCGCAAACCATGCCGCAAATATTATCGGAAACAAAGAGGAGGTATAATTAACGAGTAGAACCGGAATTCCAAAAAAATCAACAGATTTCGACGCATTTACCAAATCCACGATCGAGGGATAAACTAAAGCTCCACCAATAACCGCGGGAATCAGCGGATTCCCTCCAAATTTCTTTCCAGCTGTAAAACCAATGATGATCGGAAGAAAATAAAAGAAACTATCCCCGATTGCATATAATAGGGTATAAGTACTATCCGTATCCTTGAGCCATTTTAAAGCTATACATAAAGCTAATATTCCTTTAATAATACCTGCTGCTGCGATTAAACCAAACGCTGGGGAAATAATGCCTACCAAAACTTCAATAAAACGGTTGAACCAATTTTTCCTGCTACTTCTTTCCTCTTGACCATTATAATTTTCGGATTTTGTTTCTCCTGTTATCTTTTCAACTTCTCTGTACACATCATTCACTTTGTTTCCTATAACTACTTGATACTGCCCCCCGCTGACAACAACGGACATCACCCCATCCAACGACTGAATTTTTTCCGTGTCGGCTATGGAATTATCCTTCAATTGAAATCTTAACCGCGTGGCGCAATGCATGACACTTTTTATATTTTCTTTTCCGCCGACAGAATGTACAATGGCTTCAGCCAGCTTCTTAGGATCCATATTAATAACCTCCTTTTTTAAATTAAGTTAAATTGAAAAATATTCACCGGTAAGCGCTTACCAAATGTACACTAATTTAATGTTCGCACAGTAACGAATGCGTGTCTTTCCTACCTAAATTTGTTAAACATACAAACCCCAAAAACACCCCCAAAAAATCCAACAAAAAACAACTAGACTCCCACATATTTTTGACTAATTTGAATTATGAAAGATATTTTTGCGAATTTTGTTTCATCACTCCCAAGTTTTATTCAAAACCAAACAAGTTTTCATCGAGTTCATTATAAAAAAAAAACAAAAATGTATCAAGATAAAATTTTTGTTTTTTTGTTTGTTTTTTGTTTAATTAATTCTGTTCTTGTGTTTTAGGTTGGTTTCATAACGGTTTTCCTCTAAAACATATGCAAAGTCTTGGATTTTTCTTGTATTTAAGGAAATCCTCTTTTCCCGAGAGAAAAATAAGAGTCGATGAGCTTCCCAGTTTTTCCGGTATTTGTACCTGGCAGGATGATCGTGGAAACGGATCGACAGCAAGTTTTGCACGTTTTTCAGGGTTATAAGAAATTCAAAAAACCGGATTCTATCAAAACAATCAGGGCTGTTGATAAAACAGAAAAATAGCCCGGGAGAATGTCCCCGGACCCTTGACAGTCTCATTCTTCACTTTTTTATTCCCTGGTTTTGATTTTTCATTACGTTTTCCCGAACCAACCCTCGTTCCTGGCAATATTTGTTTAGAAGCCGCTTTTGATTTCTTCTATCTATTAAAACCGTCCTTTCTTTCTGTGGATTGGGACGCTTAACATTTAACAAGAAATGACGGTTTTTTTGAACTCTTCTTACATCAAAATGAGGCTTGCCCACAAACGCAAAGTTCTATGATTTTGGGGACTGCAGTTTTCTTTATTTAATTAGTCCCTCCCTGGCTTTCGAATGCGGCTTAGCGGTTTCTTTCCGACCGCGTAAATAAGATCGTGCCGAGGACGGAAAAGAACAGGAAATACCCGGCGGTCACCCAGACATCGAGCATCGGCGAATGCATGACGATTTTGTCATAGACCGGCTCTCCCCAATAAAACACTGCCTTCGCCAAATCCACGACGTAAGTCATCGGGATGATGTGGGAGAAAAAGTCGAGGATTCCCGTCGAGTTGTTCACTGGGATCATCGCGCCGGACAAGAACATTTGCGGAAACATGACGAGCGGCATTAAGATTTGTGCCGTCCTTTGATCTTGCGCCAAGCCGGCCATCGTGATCCCGAGCGATCCGGCCGAAAGGCAGATGAGCGGCGACAGCAACAGCAGGCGGACAAAATCCCAGCCTCCGAGCGGAATGTCCAAAATGAGCGCGACGACAACCAGACCGACCAGCTGGAACATGCTTGCGAAACTGGATCCGAAAATCTTGCCGAGAATAATGGAATACCGTGAAATCGGCGCGACGAAGATCTCTTGGGTGAAATCGTTCTGGCGGTCCTCGACCAGGTTCGAAATCCCGGCGATCGTGAATTGGGAAAGGGTGTTCACCACCATGCCGACGAGCATGAACTGGAGAAAATTATAACCAAGCCCTTGGCCCATGTTTTGGTTCAGCGTTTCCCCCATCAAACCGACGAAGATTAGCGGAAAAACCAAGCTGATGACAAAGGACTGGACACTTTTCAGAGAACGGGTGATGTCGCGGGCCGCTATGGCCACGACGGCGTTTATCTCATGCATCATGGAAGACTTCATGCTTCTTCCCCTCCTTCTTCGCGGGTAATCAAACGTATGTAAGCCTCCTCGAGGGACGGATCGTAGATGTCCAGCTTCGAAAGCGGCGTCTTCAGTCCGGCGATGATGTCCTGCGGAGTCGAAGAATCGTAAAAAACTCGGAATCCGTCTCCCGCCTCGATAAACCGCCATCCCCCTTCCCGCAATTCCTCACCGAGGCGTTTGCGGTCGGGCGCATCGATCAGCATGTAACGGCTGATGAGCTTTTGTTTCAGCTCATGGGGCGCCCCGATCATCTCGATGCGTCCCTGATTGATGATGCACACCCGGTCCGCCCCTTCGGCTTCATCCAAGTAATGGGTCGTCAGGAAAATGGTCGTGTTTTCCTCATCACGAATCTGCCGCAAGTATTCCCAGAGAGAACGGCGGCTGACGGCATCGAGCCCGGATGTCGGTTCATCGAGAAAAAGGACCTTCGGGCGGTGCATTAAACTGCGGATGATCTCCAATTTCCGTTTCATCCCTCCGGAAAATTTTTTCAACTTTTGGAACAAATGGCCTTGAATGCCGACCATCTCGGCCAAATCAGCGATGCGCTTCCGGTATTCCGCCGGCATCAAACGGTATGCCGGCCGGTAAGGATAAAGGCCATACAGACAAACGTGCAGGCGGATGTTTTCCTCCGCGGTCAGTTCGGGATCGAGGCTCGGATTTTGAAAAATGATGCCGATGCTCCGCCGGACCTGCTTCGGTTGTCTGTCGAGGTCGTAGCCGGCGATGGTGACAGTCCCGCTCGTCTTGGCGAGGGTCGTCGTGAGAATGGATATGGTCGTCGTTTTCCCTGCGCCGTTCGGTCCGAGAAAGGCAAAAAATTCGCCAGACCGGACGGCGAAAGTCACCCCTCGGACAGCGGGTTCTTTTGCCTTGCGGTATTGTTTTACCAAGTTTTCCACTTGAATGATGTTTTCCAAGAATGATCCCCTCCCGCGATTGTGGTTTTTATGGCGCCGTTCCGGACGCCTGAAACAAGGATACGATCCGTCTGTGAACCGAATATGAACAGGAAAAATTTTTGAAACGAGGCCGCCTTGACAAGGAGGGGACCTTCAAAAGGAAAAGCCGGAAGCAGAATGCCCTTTCGGCACCGGCTTCCGGCGGAACCGTTCTAGAGACGACGATTTTCAAATCGAAAAGATGCTCGATCGGCAGGACTTTTCCCCTGCAGACAACCGGAATTCAAACGGCTGTCCCTCATGGAATATTTTGCCCGGCGCCCGGGAAAGGCCGGAACTTAAGCGGCAGGCGGACGGTAAACGCCGTGCCTTCCCCAAGGCGGCTTTTGACGCTGATGTCCCCGTGGTGGACATCGACGATTTTCTTTACGATCGCAAGCCCCAGTCCGTTGCCGGGAGTGGTCCGGGTACGCGCCTTGTCCGCTTTATAGAACCGTTCAAAGATGCGCGGCAAATCCTCTTCCGCGATCCCGATCCCGGTGTCCGCGATGCGGACGACGGCCCATTCGTCCTCCGTTTGGAGAGAAATGGCGATCGTTCCATGCCTCCCGGTAAACTTGATGGCATTATTCAACAAGTTCATCCACACTTGGCCGACAAGATCCTTGTCGGCCACGACCTCGACGGGAGGAAGGGAAACATCAAGTTGCAACTCCTTTTGGATCCACAACGGTTCGCAAGACAAAACGACTTCGCGGATTTGTCGGTCCAAGCGATACGCTTCCGGATGAAACGGATGGCGGCCGGATTCGAGGGAAGTGAGCTTAAGCAAATTGTCGCTCAACCGTGACAGCCGCTTGCTCTCGGTTTCGATGATGTCGAGGTAATGCAGCCTCTGTTCTTTCGTCAAATCGTCGTTCTTCAACGCCTGGACAAAACCCGCGATGGCCGTGAGCGGCGACTGGATTTCGTGCGAGACATTTGAAATAAACTCTTGGCGCAACTCTTCCATTTGCGCCAGCTCCTCCGCCATGTCGTTAATGCTGTATACCAATTGGCGGAACGGGTGGTTTTCCCCGCCGGGGTCGTGGACCATCTCCACGGGGATGCGCACATCGAAATTTCCCTTCGCCATCTGGCGGATCGCATCGATGAGCAGCTGAAAAAACCTGCGCTGTCTGGGGGCGGCAATCCGCCCGACGACGATCCCTCCGAGCGTCATAAGGAGAAAGGCGGCCATCACCCCCGTCATATAAACGGCATACGGTCCGGGATGATAGCCATAATGGCGAAAGATCCGCTCCGTCAACCAAAAGGCGAGCAAAAAGATGAAGAAAGCGGGGACGATGATTGCAGCCACCCGGATCACAATGCCCCAGATACTGAAGACGGTCCGGCGCCCTCTCCCGGAAGAATCGTGGTGGGCCGCCCTCACCGTTCCATACCGCTTGTTCCCATGCTTTTCTTGCCGTGCGGTCATTCCTTCACCTCCAGCCGGTACCCTAACCCGCGGATCGTGCGGATCTTAAAGGAACAGCTCCCCTCGGGAAATTTGTCCCGCAGCCGTTTGATATGCACATCCACGGTGCGCTCGTCGCCCTCGTAATCAAAACCCCAGATATCCTCGATCAACTGCTCCCGCGTCAACGTCCGCCCTGGATAGCTTGCAAGCTTGAACAACAGCTCAAACTCTTTCGGCGGCAAGAACAGTTCTTTGCCGGCGACAAACGCCTGATAAGTCTTCCGGTCCAAGACGAGTTCGCCGACCCGGACCGTTTGTTCCGTCGCAATGCGGTATCGCCGTAGCAGCGCCTTCACCCTGGCGACCAGTTCGAGGGGTTCGAAGGGTTTCACCATATAATCGTCGGCGCCGAGGTGAAGGCCCTTAATCTTTTGGGAAGTCTCCCCTTTTGCCGTCAGCATGAGGACGGGAAGCTGCGAGCTTTCGCGAATTTTTCGGCAGAGCGCCCATCCGTCCAGATGGGGCATCATGACGTCAAGAACGACGAGATCGATTTTATCGGAATCAAGGACCGACAGCGCCTGAACGCCGTCTTCGCACTCCACGATGTCAAACCCGTCGCGCTGCAAATAAATCCTTACCAATTCGCGAATATGCGGATCGTCATCCACGATCAAAATTTTGGGCATCCCATGTCCCTCCAGGCACACATTCTTCTGTAAGTGTAGCACAAAATCTTTTTACCCATAATGCCGGTCGCCTTTCAGAACCAATATAGCTTTCGAATATGAACCGAATTTGAACGAAACCGATTTCAGGAGGGCCGGCAGCGGCTTTTCCTTGCGGATCGGGAGATGGTTAAGCCGATCGGCCGGAAACTGGGGGATGCGGGGGAACTTGGGCTTGAACGAACGATTGCCCGGAGTGGACGGGAGGGTTTTCCGTATTCCCTGTTGATGGCGGAAGCCGAAACCTTGATCCGGCTCAACTTGGGATGCGGCGTTTCTCCAGCGAACGATTCATATATGGCCGCTTTCTTCGTTCGCGGCGACTCTGCCGAAGATTTTCCAGCCACCCCCGGAAGATTCGTTTGCAAATCATAAACATGACGGGGAAATTTTCAGATTTTGCATCCTTTGTTTTTGGGAAAAAAATTCCCCTTCGGGCAAACAGAAGACTTTCTTCTGCCTGCCTAAAGGGGAGGGAAAGATGCGACATCCTGTTTTGCTTTAACGGGCAACAACATTCAGCGGGAAATCGATCCGCCGATCAATACGCCTTCCCGAACCAGCTCTTATTCCTGGCGATGATGGAGCCGTGGGTCGAATCCCAATAATCCACGGTGTAAGCGTAGTGATAATTCATGATGCACTTTGTATAGTCGGAGGACGAATGATGGCCCGCGCCGAAATTGTGGGACAATTCGTGTTGGCCCGCATGCCATATTCCTTTGTAGGATTGGGTCCCGTTCACCAAGCTTACCGCCATTGTGGACGGATTGCTGGAATAAACATAGGCGATTCCGCCTACGGACAGGATGTGGGAATCATTGGAAAATCCGATCAAAAAGTCGTAGTTATACTTCGAAGCCCAATCCTTCCGCAGATCATCCAGCAGCTGCTCGGGGCTCGAACCTTGGGAGGACCAGGAAATATACAGTTTGATATCCAGATCGAAATTGTGATCCCGGTTGAAGGCGTCGTCCATTTCTTCTACGAGGGTGGCAGCCGTGCTGGTCCAATTGGAATTCGCACTGCGGAATTCTTCATCGGCGGCGATGGCGACCGTGGCGACCCGGGCGCCGATGGCGGCCGTGTGAAAGGCGTCATCCCGGATGTTTTTTTCCAAGCTGATTTTGTCAAGCACGTTCCCTTCACCGTCCACAACCAGGGCCTGGGAGGTCCGTTCGATGGCGGGGGAAGCTTCCTCTGTTTTTGCCTGCAGGTCCTTCGGCTCGAGCGGGATCGAGTGAACGGCTTCGCCTTCGCGGTTGTAAACCGTCAATTCTTTTTTGCCTTCGACGTGGATTTCCGGGGTGAGGGCGGAAGATTGTGAAGCGAGCAGAACGGCAGTAAAAAAGAGAAACAGCTTGCTCTTCATAAAATCGCCTCCCGATTTTGAATTAAATATCATATTCGGCAATTTTATGAAGATTCCTTTAAATTTTTTTAATCTTTTTCCTATTTGGTAAATTCGGACCATTCTTCCTCCGGTCCGGTATCATCCACGATCAATAAATTTCCGGTCTTCTTATCGACGAAGATTTCCCTTCCGGGGAGCGTTCCGTCCCCTTCGCCGGTATAGGTTCGGGTGGACCGGATGTTGGCGAAGTCGATTTCTTCTTTGGAATGGACTTTTACAAACGTATATTTTTCCCCCTTATATTGGATCCAGCTGACGGGGAGCGCACAGTCCGCTTTTTCCTCCGCTGCCTGGTCCCCCAAGGATTCGGCCGCCGTCCCTTGATCGCACCCTGCAACAGCCATGAGGCCAAGGATCAAAAGGACGAAGCGAAACCATATCCTTTTCATTCGCACTCACCGCCTTTCCTCGTTTTATGAATTAGTCGAAAATAAATCCGGATGGTTACAGCTAATAGACGAAACTTTCGTTTGAATTGGAAAAATCTTAAATTTTTTACACATTGATTTCCCCTGCCTTTCTGTGACCCATCCACAGTCAAATTTTTTAAAAATTGACCGTTTTCTCCATGAAAATTTAAAAATCTATAAAGGAAAAAATAAAATTTTGTCGAATGGAAAAGATGAAATTAAGTTTTCCGACTGCCAGAGGGGGATCCTATGGAAAAATTCCTGAAACTTCTCCTCAGCCTATGCTTGTTTTTGCCGGCGTTGACCGTTCCGTCGGCCGCCGGCGCCGCATCCGCCAAAGAGATGTCCGTGCACTTTATCAACGTCGGCCAGGGAGACGCCATCTACATCAAAGCCCCTTACGGGGAAGACATCCTGATTGACGGGGGCCGGGACGGGGATCAGGTCGTTTCCTATTTGAAAAAGCAAAAGGTCAAGGATATTGAAATCATGATTTCCACCCATCCCGACGCGGACCATATGGGCGGTCTGGATGAAGTGCTGAAGGCCTACCGGGTCAAATCGGTTTACGCGCCGAAAGTCAGTCACACCACCAAAGTTTATCGGGACTTTCTGTATGCGGTGAAAAAAGAAGGGCTAAAAATCAAAACGGCCAGCAAAGGAGTCAAACTGGCCGTAAAGGGAACAACCGCGGCCTTCGTCGGGCCGGTAAAATCCTACAAAACGGATTTGAACAATTGGAGCGCCGTGCTGAAGCTCACTTACGGGAAAAAATCCTTCCTGTTTGCCGGGGATGCGGAAACGAAAGCCGAATCCGACATGATCCGGGCAAAGGAAAATTTAAAAGCCGACGTGTTAAAAGTCGGCCATCACGGGGCGAAAACCTCCACCAGCGAAGCCTTTTTAAAAGCGGTGAAACCGGCCTACGCAGTGATCAGCGCCGGCAAGGGGAACCAGTACGGGCACCCGTCCGCCGAAGTCTTGAACCGGTTAAAAAAATTTAAAGTAAGCCTGTTCCGCACCGATCAGCAAGGAACCATTGTCGCAAAAACCGACGGGAAAAATATCCGTTTCAATGTAAAACCGGCCGGCACGGCCTCCGGCTCCAACCCGGCCTACAAATTGACGGCAAGCCTCGACAATACCCAACCCAAACAAAACAGCACCATCCGCCTCACGGTGAAAGGGCTGCCGAACGGGACGGATTTCCGGGCGGTCTTCCATTACAAAACAACGACGACCGCTTACAGCGGAAAAATCGGAACACCCTTGGCCGTAAAAATCGGCCCTGCGAAGAAAGGGTATAAAGTGATCGTCGATGTTTCCGCCGTCTATAAAGGAAAAACCTATAAAACCCAAACTTTCTTTACCCCGAGATAGGTGGCGGACGATGAAATACATCATTGATCATTTCGAGGAAAAGTTTGCCGTTTGTGAAGATCCGGAAGGAAAGCTGGTGGACATCGAACGAAGCAAAATCCCGAAGGAAGCAAAGGAAGGCGATGTATTAATCTGCCAAAACGGAAGGTTTGCCGTCGACAAAAAACAGACGGAAAAACTGAGAAGGGAAATTGAACGGTTAATGGAGGAAGTCTGGGAAGATTGACCCTCAAAGAAATGGAAAAGAAGCACCGGCGGGCCCTGCCGCAAACCTTGGCCCGCCGGTGCTTGCGCTTGATCCTTTTCCGTTCCCTCGCCGCTTCCGCAAAGGTGGACCGGAACTCCCGCTTTTGCCGAAGACGGGCAAACGGGGAACGTTTTCCCCTTACCGCAGCACCGTCTTCCCCATCAAATACCGGTCCACTTCCCTGGCCGCCCCCCTTCCTTCCCGGATGGCCCAGACCACGAGGCTTTGGCCGCGCCGCGCATCCCCCGCGGCAAACACCCCTTCCCGGTTTGTCCGAAAATCTTGAAAACTCGCTTTGATTTTGCCGTTTTCGGCTTCCACCCCGAATTGCTCCGGCAGCCTTTCATCCGTCCCGGAAAAGCCGATCGCGACAATGACGCAGTCGGCCGGCCAAACCCTTTCGGTTCCGGGAATCGCTTCGAAAACGTAGCCGCCGTCGCCGGACGGCGTTTTTTTCATTTGAACGGTGTGGACCTCCTTGACGCGCCCCCGTTCGTCGGCGACGATTTTATCGGTCCGGATCAAATATTCCCGCGGATCGTTCCCGAAAAGGGCCATCGCTTCCGCATGGGCATAGTCCACGGTAAAGACGTTCGGGTCGGCCGGCCAAAGATTATCTTCCGTACGGAAGCGGGGGAGGGGCGGATGTTTGCCGAATTGGACGACGCTTTTACAGTGTTGCCGCAGAGCGGTGGCGACGCAGTCCGCCCCCGTTTCTCCCCCGCCGATCACGATCACCCGTTTTCCTTCCGTATCGATGAAACCGTCTTCCGCACGGTCCGGGTCCAAAAGCTTTTTCGTGGCGCCGGTCAAAAAATCCATCGCCATATGGACCCCCTTGGCATCGGCTCCTTCGATATTCAATGGCCGGTGCTTTTGGGCGCCGGTGCAAAGGATGACCGCATCATATGTGCGCAGGATGTCGTCGGCTGAAATATCCTTCCCGACCTCCGTGCCGGTGACAAAAGCGACCCCTTCTTCCTCCAACAGCCGGATCCTTCTTTCCACCACATCCTTTTCCAGCTTGACGTTGGGGATCCCGTACATGAGGAGCCCTCCCGGCCGGTCCGCCTTTTCAAAAACGGTGACGGCATGCCCCCGTTGATTCAACAGGTCGGCGGCCGCAAGGCCGGCAGGCCCCGACCCGATGACGGCCACCCTTTTTCCGGTGCGATGTTCCGGAATCCGTGGCCGGATCCATCCCATCTCAAACCCTTTATCGATAATCGCCCGCTCGATGGCTTTGATGCTGACCGGCTCGCCGGAGATGGCCAGCGTGCAGGAGCCTTCGCAGGGGGCGGGGCAGATCCGCCCGGTAAATTCCGGAAAATTGTTCGTCAGAAGCAGCCGTTCCAGCGCCTCTTTCCATTTTCCCCGGTAGACGAGATCGTTCCACTCGGGGATCAGATTATGGATCGGGCATCCTGCGGCCGCCCCGCCGATTTCCATTCCGATATGGCAAAACGGGGTTCCGCAATCCATGCAGCGGGCCGCCTGCCGTTTCAAGGCGTCTACGGAGAAGGGAAGGCTGATTTCCTTCCAGTCCCTGATCCTGGTTTTCGGATCCCGTTCCGGCTGCTCCTCCCGTTCATATTCCAAAAAACCGGTCAGCTTTCCCATTTTCTCCACTCCTTTCCTTATCCGTTCCGTGCCCCGCCGGCCATGTTCGCCTCCCTTTCCTTCCCGTGCACCGACAAAAAGGCCTGGTAAAGGGCTTCCTCCTCCCCGGCTCCCGCTTTCCGCCGGATCTCCATTTGCCGCAGGATCTTTTTAAATTCGCGGGGAATCACTTTCACCCAGCGGTCCTGCCATTCTTTCCAATTCCGCAAAACCGCGGCCGCTTTCCGGCTTCCCGTATATTTGCAATGATTGTGAAGGAGCCGGCGGACCTCCTCGATTTCCTCCGGATCATCCAAAGGTTCCGCATCGGCCATTTCCGTGTTGCAATTGGCCAAAAATTCATCGGGATTCTCCGGAAAAACCCAGGCGATGCCCCCCGACATGCCGGCGGCAAAGTTTTTTCCGACATCGCCGAGGATGATCACCCTTCCCCCGGTCATATACTCGCAGCCGTGGTTGCCGATCCCTTCCACGACCGCCGTGGCCCCGCTGTTCCGGACGGCAAACCGTTCCCCCGCCCGTCCGTTGATATAGACTTCTCCGCCGATGGCTCCGTACAATGCCACGTTGCCGGCGACGACATCCTCCCCGGCGAAGGAAGGTCCCGCTCCCTTCACGATGAGTTTTCCGCCGGACAGCCCCTTTCCCAAATAATCGTTCACGTCGCCTTCGACGAAGAGGGTGATTCCCTTCGGCAGAAAGGCGCCGAAGCTCTGGCCGGCCGATCCGCGGAAGCGCACGGTGATGGTATCGTCGGGCAAGCCCTTTTCCCCGTATCTTTTGGAAATTTCACTTCCGATCAGCGTGCCGGCCGCCCGGTCCGTATTCCTGATGGGCAAAGTTAGGCGCACCCGCGTTTTCCCTTCCAGGGCGGGCTTGACCTGGGGCAGCAGTTTTTGCCAATCGAGGGTGCGTTCCAGCTGATGGTCTTGCAGCCTGGAAAAACGCCGGTTTTCCCCGGGCCGATGCAATAACCGTTCCGCTTCCAAAAATTTCGCCTTCCAGTGCTCCTTTGCCCGCGGGCTCACCCGAAGGACATCCGTCCTCCCCACCATTTCGTCCACGGTCCGAAAGCCGAGCTCGGCCATGATTTCCCGGACTTCCCGGGCGACGAAACGGAAGAAATTCATCACGTATTCCGGCTTCCCCGCAAATTTTTCCCGCAACGCCGGATTCTGGGTGGCGATCCCGACGGGGCATGTATCGGAATGGCAAGCCCGCATCATGATGCAGCCCAAGGCGACGAGGGGCGCGGTGCCGAAACTGAATTCTTCGGCGCCGAGCAGCGCCGCGATGACCACATCCCTTCCCGTCATCAATTTTCCGTCCGTCTCCAGCACCACCCGGTCCCGAAGGCCGTTAAGGATCAACGTTTGCTGGGCCTCCGCCAACCCGAGCTCCCAAGGCAGCCCGGCATGTTTGATGCTCGTCTTCGGAGAGGCCCCGGTGCCGCCGTCGTGCCCGCTGATCACGATCACATCCGCCTTCGCTTTGGCGACGCCTGCGGCGATCGTCCCGACCCCCGCCTTGGCGACGAGCTTCACGCTGATCCGCGCATTCCGGTTGGCGTTTTTTAAATCGAAAATCAGCTGGGCCAAATCTTCGATGGAGTAGATGTCATGGTTGGGGGGCGGGGAGATCAGCCCGACGCCGGGCGTGGAGCCCCGAACCTTCGCCACCCAAGGGTACACCTTCTTCCCCGGGAGCTGTCCCCCTTCCCCGGGCTTGGCGCCCTGGGCCATTTTAATTTGAAGCTCCTCGGCATTCACCAGGTAATGGCTGCTCACCCCGAAACGGCCGGAAGCGATTTGCTTGATTTTGCTTACTCTCCGGTCCCCGTTTTCATCCGGCAGATACCGTTCCGGATCTTCTCCCCCTTCGCCGCTGTTGCTCTTTCCCCCGAGGCGGTTCATGGCGATGGCCAAGGTCTCGTGGGCCTCCTTGCTCAATGAACCGAAGGACATCGCCCCCGTTTTAAACCGGCGGAGAATCTTTTCCTCGGGTTCCACCTCATCGACGGGTATCGGTTCCCCCTTCGGCGCAAATTCGAACAGATGACGGATGAAACGGAGCCCGTCATTTGCGGCTTTGGAAAATTCTTTATAAAGCCCGTAATCCCCCTTGCGCACCGCCCATTGGAGGGTATAGATCGCCTTCGGATGGAAGGCGTGGTCTTCTCCCGATTCCCGCCATTGAAAATCGCTCCCCGGTTCCAACGGCCCTTCCGGGCTTTGGAAGGCGGATTCGTGGCGCAGCCTCGCTTCCTTTTCGATCACGTCCAAGCCGATTCCCCCGATCTGCGACGGGGTCCCCGGAAAATAGCGGCCGATCACTTCATCGGAAATGCCGACGGCCTCAAAAATCTGCGCCCCACGGTAGCTTTGCACCGTCGAGATTCCCATTTTCGCCATCACTTTTACGATGCCGTCCGTTACCGCCCGGACATATCTTTTTACGGCTTCTTCATAGCTGAACGGAAGGGTTCCTTCCTTGATCAATGAAAAATAGGCGGCAAAGGCCAAATAGGGATTCACCGCATCTGCGCCGTATCCGATCAGCGCGGCGAAATGGTGGACTTCCCGGACCTCGCCGGATTCGGCGATGAGGCTCGTTTCCAGGCGCAGGCCCCGCTTCAGCAAATGATGGTGCACGCTGCTTACCGCAAGCAACGCCGGGACGGGGACTTTCGTTTCATCCGTATCCCGGTCGGACAGGATCAACAGGTCCGCGCCCTCTTTTACCGCCTGTTCCGCTTCTTCGGCCATTTCCGCCAATCTTTTTTCCAAGCTTCCGGTAAAGACGGCGGAAATGCATCGGCTCTTAAATCCCGGGATCTTGTTTTCCTTCAGCCGGGCCAGCTGGCCGTTGGTGAGGACCGGGGTATCCAGCTGGATCCTTGCGCAGTTTTTCCTTCCCGGTTTCAAGAGATGCCCCTCTTTTCCCAAATAGGTGACGGTGGAAGTGACCATCTGTTCCCGGATCGGGTCGATGGGCGGATTGGTCACCTGGGCGAATAATTGCTTAAAATAGTTGAACAGGGACTGGGGGCGGCCGGAAAGCACGGCGAGCGGCGCGTCGTACCCCATGGATCCGACCGGATCCTTTTTCTCGACGGCGAGGGGAAGCAAATATTTATGGATCTCTTCATACGTATAACCGAAGGCCCTTTGGAGCGTGCGCAAGGACGGAAGGGATTCGGGTTCCTCCGTCCCCTGTTCCAGGCGGATGAGACCGGAATCGAGCCACCGCTGATAGGGAAAGCGGCCGGCCAATGTCTCTTTGATCTCCCCGTCCGGGACGATCCTCCCCTCTTCCAAGTCGATGAGGAGCATCCTGCCCGGACTCAGCCGTTCTTTATATAAAATTTTTTCCGGCGGCAGTTCGATCACTCCGGCTTCCGAGGAAAAAATGATGTGATCGTCGGTCGTCACCCAATACCGGCCGGGCCGGAGGCCGTTCCTGTCCAAAATGGCGCCGATTTGCCTCCCGTCCGTAAACAGGATGGCCGCCGGGCCGTCCCATGGCTCCATCAGCAGGCTGTGGTACCGGTAGAAGGCCCGCTTCTTTTCCGTCATCCCGGGATCCCGCTCCCAGGCCTCCGGAACGAGGACCATGGCCGCATGGGCAGGGCTCAAACCCGCCATCACGAGGAATTCAAAGGCGTTATCGAGGATGGAGGAATCGCTCCCGTCGGTGTCCAAAACCGGCAGCACCTTCTCCGCATCCTCCCCGAAGCCGTCCTCGGCCAGTTTCCTTTCCCTCGCCCGCATCCACTGGACGTTTCCCTGCAGGGTGTTGATCTCCCCGTTGTGGAGGAGAAAGCGGTTGGGATGGGCCCTTTCCCAGCTCGGGAAGGTATTCGTGCTGAACCGGGAATGGACGAGGGCGAAAGAAGATTCGAACCTGGGATCCCGGAGATCCAAATAGAAGGCGCCGAGCTGTTCCGGGGTCAAAAGCCCTTTATAGACGATGGTTCTGGATGAAAGGCTGGAAAAATAGAACCGCTTCCTCTTTCCTGCCTTCCCCAGCTTCTCCGCCCGCCTTCGGATCACGTACAGTTTCCGCTCAAAGCCGCCCGGACCGCCGGAAAGTTCGCCCGCCCCGATAAAGACCTGGCGGATCGCCGGACGGGTTTCCCTTGCCCTCCCTTCAAGGACCCCCTCGTCAACCGGTACCGTCCGCCAGCCGATGAGGATCTGCCCTTCTTCTGCGATCACGGATTCGATTTCCTTTTCCAATTTCCGGATGTCCGCATCCCGATCGAAAAAAATCATCCCGACCCCGTAGCGGCCCTTCTCCGGAAGTTCCCAATCCCCGCATGCGTTTCTGAAAAACCGGTCGGGAATCTCTATCATCAAACCGGAACCGTCTCCGGTATTTCCGTTTTTTCCCCCGCGATGGTCCAATTGCCGGAGAATTTTCAGCCCGTTTATCACCACATCGTGGCTTGCCGTCCCCTTCATGTGGGCGTACAGCCCGATGCCGCAGGCATCGTGTTCGAAGCCGGGACGGTACAATCCTTGCGCTTCAGGCCATTGATGGAAGCCCATCGGAACTCCCCCCTCGAATAAGGTTTCCATAGACACGAAAAGCCGCAAAACAGCGGCTTGCCGAAAACCGGGACGATCCGGCTTATCCCTTTCGGATTCGGAATAACCGTGATCTTTCAGAGATTTTAGTTAATTCCAATTATATCTTCACAAATTTATATAAACAATATATTATATTTATAAGTTTAATCTAAACTTTAGATGAATGGAGAGAACCGCATGGAGCTTCGCCAGCTGCGTTATTTTGTCGAAGTGGCCGAGCGGGAACATGTGACCGACGCCTCGCTTCATCTGCATGTGGCCCAATCGGCGGTCAGCTATCAAATCGCCAAACTCGAGGAAGAACTCGGCGTCCGGCTGTTCGAACGGACGGGAAGAAACGTGAAGCTCACCCGGATCGGCGAAGTCTTTTTGTTCCATGTCAAACAGGCGCTGGCGGCCATCGACGAAGCGAAGGCAAAAATCGCCGAATACTTGGATCCGGAACACGGCACGATCCGGGTCGGCTATACGTCCAGTTTTGCCAATTACATCTTGCCGACGGTCCTTTCCTCCTTTGCGGCGGAACATCCGGAGATCTCCTTCCATTTGCGCCACGGTTCCTACTATGGTTTGATCGATGAAGTGAAGAACGGGGAAATCAATCTGGCCTTTTTGGGACCCGTCCCCGACGATGAAAACTTGGAATCCCATGTGCTGTTTGCGGAAAATTTCGCCGCCCTTCTCCCGGTCCGGCACCCGCTGGCCGAACAAACCGGGATCTATTTGAACGAATTGCAAAACGACCCCTTCGTTCTCTTCCCGAAGGGGTATGTCTTCCGACAAATCGTGATCGACGCCTGCAAACAGGCCGGCTTCATGCCCAAAATCGCATCGGAAGGGGAAGACATGGACGCCGTAAAGGGATTGGTGTCCGCCGGGATCGGCGTGACCTTGCTGCCGGAAAACTCCCTCTACGAAAACGTGCCCCGGCTGACGAAAAAAGTGCCGGTCCTTTTCCCGGACGTCCGGCGGTCCGTCGGCATCATCACCCCGAAAAACCGGGAGCTCTCCCCGGCGGAAAACGCCTTCCGCCAATTTACGGTCCGGTTTTTTTCCCGGCTGGAGAAATTTTAAGGGAGAAAGATCTTGCGCCGAAGGGGGATCTCTAACTTATTTTTCCCGACTTTTACAGTTCTAGAAACAAAACCCCCCCGAAAACAGCGTCATTATCGCGTTTTTGGGGAGTTCTTTATTTTTGGGTATGTAGATATGTTTTCGTCCTTGTATCTTTAACCCCATATGCGGGGATATCTTCTAGCCCAAATGCCTTTAAAATATC
>JAAROH010007845.1_pt1 | contig 28376 bp, 27 predicted proteins | sample 7248631 | NCBI WGS metagenome assembly JAAROH01 (sample SAMN09772309, study PRJNA484901) | compost metagenome | isolation source: Vermicomposting unit | place: India | reverse complement strand
AATGGGTTTCCATTGTACGGAGTGCGGGTTATTCACGCGAAACTTGAGCTAGGGATCGCATGCACAGCTCATGTAGAGCTCGTCCCGGAACTCATTCCTTGTCTCGCAAATCCCCGAAATGGAATCGCAGCAGACTCTTGACCTCCGATATCGATCGTAATAATGTCCCTTTTGTGGTTCAAATAGGCAAGCGAATGGGGCACTCTTGCAGTAAGTGTTCGTGTACTGCCAAGGCGACCAATCACCGCAAACCCAGCTCTGCGGAGTAACACCGTGTAGAGCACACGGATGCCATCCTCCAGGAAAGCCGTGCTGGGCACTCGCTCCACACTGAAGACGCGCCCAATTTCACCCTCAGCATCAAAGATCCCACGTTCCGGCGGTACATGCTGGTACAACTGCTTCAATATCGTCTTATCGAGTGTTCGAGTCACAACGTACCAATCGACTTCCCCCGGCATTTCGAATGGATGAAGAGGAGTATTGTGCGGCCATCGCGCGGAACTTCGTGCGGAGCCCTGGCTTGTATGGCGGCTTCGTACTCCTCCAAAGCGGAGTGGTCTGGCTGCGCACAGGCGACCATGGTTACGAGAGAAAGCAGGGCGAGCCCGACCATTCCGGCTATTTTCATTCGATAAGTTCTCATCAGGTGAGCCAGCCTCCGTAAACAGAATTACAAACAAGGCGTTGATGCAAGATGGATTGTGCACATGTAAGTCTACATTATATTCTGATTGCAGTCAACGGTGCTAAGGCCGTAGCCGGAAAAGCATCTCACAGCGAAATGACCGACAGATCGGATGGGAGGTGCGCCGTATGCCCCTCGAGACCTTCCACCCGGCGGTGCGGGCCTGGTTCGAGGAGCGGTTCGGCCGGCCCAGCCCGCCCCAGGCGCAGGGATGGCCCGCCATCGCCCGGGGCGAGAACGTGCTCATCCTCGCCCCCACCGGCTCAGGCAAGACGCTGGCCGCCTTCCTGAAGTGCCTGGACATCCTGTACCAGCAGGGCGTCCGGCGCGAGCCCGGGGTCCAGGTGCTCTACATCTCGCCGCTGAAGGCGCTGAACAACGACATCTACCGCAACCTCGAAATCCCGCTCGCCGGCATCGAGGCCAAAGCGCGGGAGCTGGGCCTGCCGCTCCCCCACCTCACGCACGCCGTCCGCACCGGCGACACGCCCCAGCAGGAGCGGAAGGAGATGCGGCGCAACCCGCCCGACATCCTCATCACCACCCCCGAGTCGCTCTACCTGCTGCTCACCTCCCGCTCCCGCGACATCCTGCGCACGGTGCGCTACGTCATCGTCGACGAGATCCACGCCCTCTGCACGAGCAAGCGGGGGGCGCATCTGTCGCTTTCGCTGGAGCGGCTGGAGGCGCTCCTGCCCCGCCCGCCGGTGCGCATCGGCCTTTCGGCCACCTTACGGCCGCTGGAGGAGGTCGCCCGCTACCTGGGCGGGACCGGCCGCCCCGTCACCATCGTGGACGCCGGGGCGCGCCGGGAGCTGGACCTGCGGGTGGAGGTGCCGGTGGACGACATGCGCGCCCTTCCGGAGAGCTCCATCTGGCCGGCGATCTACCGGCGGGTGCTGGAGATGGTCGCCGCCCACCGGTCCACCATCGTGTTCGTCAGCAGCCGGGGGCTGGCCGAACGGCTCGCCGGCCAGCTCAACGCGCTGGCCGGGCGGGAGGTCGCCCGGGTGCACCACGGGTCATTGAGCCGGGAGGCCCGGGAGCAGGTGGAGGCGGAGCTGAAGGCGGGGCGGCTGCCGTGCCTGGTGGCCACCTCCTCGCTGGAGCTGGGCATCGACGTGGGCGCCGTGGACCTGGTGATCCAGATCGAGTCCCCCGGCACGGTGAGCCGCGGCCTGCAGCGGGTGGGGCGGGCCGGCCATGTCCTGGGCGCGGTGGCGAAGGGGCGGCTGCTCCCCAAGTACCGGGGCGACCTGCTGGAGACGGCCGGCATCGTGCGGGAGATGCGCCGGGGCGACCTGGAGGAGATCCGGGTGCCCACCGGCGCCCTGGACGTGCTGGCCCAGCAGATCGTCGCCATGGCCGCCATGGACGAGTGGCGGGTGGACGACCTGCTCGCCCTCGTCCGCCGCGCCTGGGGCTACCGGGACCTCACGGAGCGGCAGCTCCACGGGGTCCTGGAGATGCTGGCGGGCCGGTACCCCGCCGCGGAGTTCCGGGAGCTCCGGCCTCGCATCGTCTGGGACCGGGAGGCCGGCGTCATCCGGGGGCGGGAGGGCGCCCGCGCCCTCGCGGTTCTCTCGGGCGGCACCATCCCCGACCGGGGTTACTACACGGTCTACCTGGAAGGCAGCGACGTGAAGCTGGGCGAGCTGGACGAGGAGTTCGTCTACGAGTCGCGGGTGGGCGACGTCTTCCTGCTGGGCTCCGCCACCTGGCAGATCCGGGCGATCGAGCACGACCGGGTGGTCGCCGCCCCCGCGCCGGGCCGGATGCCCCGGATGCCCTTCTGGAAGGGCGAGGGCCCGGGCCGCCCCCCGGAGCTGGGCCGGAAGCTCGGCGCCTTCACCGGCGAGGTGGCCGCGCGGCTGAACGATCCCGACCTCCTGCAGTGGCTGCAGGCGGAATGCTGCCTGGACGAACGGGCGGCCCGCAACCTGGTGCAGTACCTGCGGGACCAGGTCGCCCACACCGGCGTGGTGCCCACCGACCGGCGGCTGGTGCTGGAGCGCTTCCCCGACGAGCTCGGGGACGAGCGGCTGGCGCTCCTCTCCCCCTTCGGCGGCCGGGTCAACACCGCCTGGGGGATGGTCATCCGGGCCCGCATCCGGCAGCTGCTGCAGCTGGAGGCCGAAGTCACCACCAGCGACGACGTGATCCACATCCGCCTGCCCGGGGCCGACCGGCCGCTGGATCCGGAGATCCTCGTGCGGGTCGACCCCGAAGAGGCCGTGGGGCTCCTGCTGCAGGAGGTAGGCGCGACGCCGCTCTTCAGCGCGCACTTCCGCATGAACGCCGGGCGGGCCCTGGTGCTGCCCCGTCCCCGGCCGGGCCGGCGCCGCCCCTTCTGGCTGCAGCGGCTGAAGGCCGCAGACCTGCTGCAGGTGGCCCGCCGCTACCCCGACTTCCCTCTGGTGCTGGAGACCTACCGGGAAGTGCTCCGAGACGTGCTGGACCTGGAGGGTCTGCGCCAGGTGCTGGAAGGGCTCGCCAGCGGGGAGATCGAACTGGCGGTGGTGGAGACCGACTCCCCCTCCCCCATGGCCAGCCAGATCCGGCTGCAGTTCGTGGCTGAGTACATGTACGAGGGCGACGCCCCCAAGGCCGAGCGGCACGGGGCGCTGCTCACGCTGAACCGGGAGCTGCTGGACGAGCTCCTGGGGTCCGGCGCCCTGCGGGAGCTCCTGGATCCCCGGGCGATCGCGGCGGTCGCCGCCCGGCTTCGGGGACAGGCCGAGGGCTGGCAGCCCCGCGGCCCCGACGAGGTGGAGGACCTGCTGCGTCGGGCCGGGGACATGACCGAGGCGGAGTTGGCGGCCGCCGGCGTGAGCCCGGAGTGGCTGGCCCGGCTGGAGGCGGAGCGGCGCGCCGTGCGGCTGATCGGCGCAGGCCGCGGCGATGGCGCCCACTGGGTCCATGTCGACGACGCCTCGCTGTACCGCCGGCCGGAGGCGGACGTGGCCGAGGTTGTCCGCCGGTACGCCCGGGCGCACGGCCCGTTCCGGCCCGACGAGGTGGCGCGCCGATATGCTCTGGCGGAGGAGGACGTCGCGGCGGCCGCCGAGGCCCTGGCCACAGCCGGGGAGCTGGCCGCGGGCGAGTTCACGCGGGGCGCCACCGGCCGGGAGTACTGCGACCCGGAGGTGCTCCGGCAGATCCGCCGGCAGACGCTGACCCTGCTCCGGGCCGAGGTGGAGCCGGTCGACGGGGCCGCCTACGCCCGGTTCCTGCTGGAATGGCACGGGCTGCGGCCGCCGACCCCGGGCAGCGGAGCGCCGGGCGGAGCAGGACCGGGCGGCGCGTGGACAAACGAGGGCCCGCCCGGTGCAGTGCCGCCGGGGACCAGGCCTCCGGGTGCGGCCCTCCCCGTCGGATCCCCGCCGCAAGCCCTCCTGCGGGCCCTGCGGCAGCTCCAGGGGATCCCGCTGCCAGCGGAGCTGTGGGAGCAGGAGATCCTGCCCCGCCGGGTGCCCGGCTACCAGCCGCTCTGGCTGGACCAGCTCCTGGCCGCCGGCGAGGTGCACTGGGTGGGCTCGCCCGGCAAGCGCCTGGCCTTCTACCTCCCCGACGACGTCCACGCCTTTGCGGGCCGGCTGGCCGCCGCGCCCGAAGGGCTCACCACTGTGCAGGCGCAGGTGCTGGCCGCCTGTCGGGCCGCCGGCGCGGCGTTCCTCGGGACCGTTGCCCGGCGGGCCGGGCTGACCCCTGCGGAGGCGCTGGAGGCGCTCTGGGAACTGGCCTGGATGGGCCTCGTGACCAACGACACTTATGCACCGGTGCGGGAGGTGCTTCGGTCCGACCGGACCGCCCGGCGCAGCGGAAGGGCGGCGGCCGTGCTGCGGGGCGGCACGGGCCGCTGGTGGCCGACCGGCTCGCTGCTGGCCGGCGATCCCCCTGCGGCCGGTGAGCCCGCCGACCGGGTCGAGGGATACGCCCGGTTGTTGCTGGACCGTTACGGCGTCGTCACCCGTGAGGCGGTGGCGGCGGACGACGGACCGGCCCCCTGGGGCGAGGTGCTGCAGCAGCTGCGGCGCATGGAGTGGCGGGGCGAGGGCCGCCAGGGCTACTTCGTCGCCGGCCTGACCGGCGTGCAGTTTGCCCGGGCCGACGCGGTGGAGCGGCTCCGCGGGGCCAGGGGCCGGACCGGCGCTCCGCCCCTGCTGGTAAACGCATGCGACCCCGCCAACCCGTACGGCACGGTCCTGCCCTGGCCGGAGGGGGAGCGGCTCGCCCGAGTGCCCTCCAACTACCTGGTGCTGGCCGACGGGCGGCCCGTCCTGGGCGTGGAGGGCCACGGCAGCCGACTGATCCCGCTGGTACCGCTGAAAGAGGACAGGCTGGCGGAGGCCCTGGCCGCGCTGACCGGCCTGCTGAAGGCACCCGGGGCGGCCCGCCTGCGGCGGCGGATCGAGGTACGCCGGTGGGGCGACATGCCGGTGCAGAAGAGTCCCGCCGCAGAGCCGTTGCGCGCCCTGGGCTTCGAGCCGTCGCCCCGGGGGCTCGTGTACTACGGCTAACGGGGAACCCTCAAGACCGCGCACCCGTGCAGGCAGGAATCGTCCGGCCTGCGCCGAAGCAGGTGCTGTCCCCTGCGGCCGGAAACGCCCGGGGGGCGCCGGGGCCCGTGCCGCCCCGGGCGCTGCCGAAGCAGGCGCCGTCCCCGGTGGAGGTTTCCTCCCGGCGGCGCCGATGAGGAGTGGTGACGACTTGCGACTGGCCACGAGGATTCTGCTTTCGCTGAACAAGCTCTTCCCCCCGCCCGTGCACCCGTTCAATTTGGCCAACCAGGGCACGATGCGGTACGCCGACTGGCAGTTCGAGCGGGGCCATCTCACCCTGGAGCACTACCGGCCCTTCCTGTCGCCGGAGGAGATCATGCGGGGCAAGACCGTGCTGGACATCGGCTCGGGGGCGGGCGGCAAGACCCTCTACTACGCCACCCTGGGCGTGAAGAAGATCTACGGCGTGGACGTCGTCCCCCACTACGAGCACGAGGCCCGGGCGCTGGCGGCGGAGAAGAACCTCTCCGACCGGGCCGAGTTCCTCACCGCCGACGCCACCGCCCTGCCCTTCCCGGACGACCACTTCGACGTGATCATCGCCAACGACGTCATGGAGCACGTGGCCCAGCCCGAGGCGGTACTGCGGGAGGCGTACCGGGTGCTGAAGCCCGGGGGCCGGTTCTTCACCAACTTCCCTCCGTACTACCACCCCTACGGCGCCCACCTCTCGGACGTCATCGGCATCCCCTGGGTCCACGCGTTCTTCAGCGAGCCAGTGCTGATCGAGGCATACCGGGAGTTGGTAAAGGACCTGCCGGACGCCGACATGCGGCTCCGGCTGCGGCTCGGCGATCCCGAGACCAACCGGACCCGGATCACCTACATCAACCGCATGACGATCAAGCGGTTCCGGCGTATCGTGGAAGAGTCGCCGTTCCGGATCGCCCACTGGCGGCTGGTGCCGCTCCGCTCCTTCTTGAAGCCTCTGGCGGCGGTGGCGCCGGAGTTCTTCATGAAGGCTGTCGTCTGCATCCTGGAGAAGTAAGTGAGGCGTTTACACCAGAAGCACAAGGGGCTGTCCCGGGCAGACGTCTCTGCTCCGGGACAGCCCCTTGCGTTTGTCCGGCGATCCCCGAGGTGCGCCTTGGCACGCCCTTACCGCTGCGCGGCTGCCTGGTCCAGCGCCGCCTTCAGCCGCCCGGCCGTGATGGCGTAATGCGACGCGTGCCAGACCGCCCGGCCGTCTCGGATCAGCAGCACCTGGGGCGACTGGTGGGGCACCCCCACGCGGCTGGCCAGGGCCAGGGACACGGGCCGCTCCTGGATCACCCGCACCCAGAAGTGATCAGCCCGCTCCGCCTCGGGGCCGGCCAGGAAGGCGCTCCACTCCCGGTGGGCCGCCGCCGAGATGGGGCACCGGGTGGAGTGTTTGAACACCAGTACCGGCCGCTTCCGCGACGCCTCGATGACCGCGTCGACGTCCGCCGGGGTCAGGATCTGTCGGGCCTCCGCCAAGGGCCTCCCCCCTTCCGCGTCCTCGCTCTCCCCAGTCTATGATGATCCCGGGGCCACCGCCTGTGCGCGGGGATGCTGCGGAGGGAGGTCGACGGACCAGACGGCGACTTCGGGGCTGCCCGCCGCCTGGCGGGTCGTATCGGCCCAGACCTCCCGGAGCCGCTGGCAGTCCGCCGGGGTGAGGAGCGGGTCGAGCCCGGCCTCGCAGTCGCGCAGGGACTGCTCCACCACCACCACCCGGTATCGCTGTCTTCCCTCGGCCCGGTACCCGTGGACCCAAGTGGGCACGAACGAGACCTGCTCGATCCGGGTGACGCCGCCTTCCTTTGCCACGTCGATGAGCATCATGATGCCGGCCTCCCGGTACAGCCCCTCCTGGTTGGAGATGAAGTTGCCGAGGCTGTAGACCACCGCCCGGGGCAGGTCGCGCCCGAACTCGTCCCGGACCTGGCGCACCTCGATGGGCTGGATCACGTGAGGATGGCTGCCCAGGACGATGTCCGCCCCGGCCTGCAGCGCCACGTCCACGTAGTGGCGCTGCTCATCGTTGGGTTCGCGGGCGTACTCTTCGCCGAAGTGCAGCGCGACGATCACCAGGTCCACGTCCTCACGCGCCCGCGCCCGGCGGATGTCGGCAGGCATCTGCTCGTCGTCCACCAGGTTCACCGACCAGGGCTCCGGCAGGGGGATCCAGTTGGTCGTGGCGGTGTAGGCCAGCACCGCCACGCGGATGCCCGGCACCGGCTCCACGACCAGGATCTCCTCCCGCTCGTCCGGCGTGCGCGCCGTGCCGGTGTGCGGCATCCCGTACCGCTCCAGGGCCTCGTGGGTCTTCTCGATGCCGAACTTCAGGTAGTCCAGCGAGTGGTTGTTGGCGTGGGTCAGGACATCGAACCCGACCGCCTTCAGGTCGCGGGCGAACTCCGGCGGGGTGTTGAAGCTGGGGTACCCGGCCCAGGGGTAGTCGGGGCCGGTGAGGGTGGTTTCCAGGTTGGCGACGGCCAGGTCCGCCGCTTCGATCCAGGGGCGGACCGGCTCGAACAGGGGCGTGAAGTCCCACTCGCCGTCCGGCAGCGCCGAGGCATACACCAGGGGCAGGTGCATGAGCAGGTCGCCCACAGCCAGGATGCGGGCCGTCCGCCGTTCCTCCTGCTCCGGGTCGGCGTCCTCCGACGACCCGGGCCCTGTCTCGGGCCCTGCGGGCTCTTCCGCGCCGCCCGAGGGGCCGGGGGCCTGCGCCTCACCGCCCGCGTTCTGCGGCGCGCCGGCCCCGCCCCCCGGTCCCCGTCCGGTGCAGCCGGACAGAAGCAGGAGGCACGCCAACAGCGCGACGGCCGGTGCAACCCAGGTGGCCCCGCGGCGTCTCGTTTTCAAGCGTTATCCCTCCATAGGCATGGATTGGCTTACCCGTAGGACGGTGGACGAGCCCCGCCCGTTGCACGCGGCTGCGCAGGAAAGGAGCCCGGCGCCCTGTGGGAGGCCGGGCCCTCCCGGGTGCTGTGGAGATGGCTTCGTCAACAGGAGGCGCCCTCACATAGGCTGGGGATGAGACCCACACTTCTGCGAGGTGAGCGCAGTGCCCCAGTGCCCACCCGGCTCCTTTTCGTACACGGTGCGGCCGGGAGACAACTTCTGGACGCTGGCCTGGCGGTTCGGCACCACCCCTCAGGCCATCGCCCGGGCCAACCCGGGCGTGAACTCCTGGTCGCTGCGCATCGGCCAGACCCTCTGCATCCCGGGCTGGTCCCCCTGGGTCACGCCGCCGCAAGGGCGATGCCCCCAGGGCTGGGAACCCTACCGGATCCAGCCGGGCGACACCCTGGGCAGCATCGCCTGGGAGCGGCAGACCACCGTGGCCAACCTGCTGCGGGTCAACCCGGTGAACCCGAACAACCTGCGCATCGGCCAGATCATCTGCGTGCCGGCCCGATAACAGGGGAGGGGTTTGCCCCTCCCCTTCCGCTTATCCGGCTTCCTGCGACTCGTACTGCTGGCGCAGCTGCGCCACCACGTTGGGATCGGCCAGGGTGGTGGTGTCGCCCAGGGCCCGGCCCTCGGCGATGTCCCGGAGCAGCCGGCGCATGATCTTCCCCGAACGGGTCTTGGGCAGGTCGGCCGCGAAGTAGATCTCCTCCGGCCGGGCCAGGGCGCCGATCTTGGTGACCACGTGCTGCTTCAGTTCGTCCACCAGGTCGGGCGTGCCCCGCCGGCCTTCCTTCAACGTGACGAAGGCGGTGATGGCCTGGCCCTTCACCGCATGGGACCGGCCGATAACGGCGGCCTCGGCAACCAGCGGATGGTCCACCAGCGCCGACTCCACCTCCATGGTGCCGATGCGGTGGCCGGAGACGTTGATCACGTCGTCGACCCGGCCGATGATCCAGTAGTAGCCGTCCTCATCCCGCTTGGCGCCGTCGCCGGTGAAGTAGACCTGGTGGCCGAACCGGCCGAAGTAGGTGGAGACGTACCGGTCGGGATCGCCCCAGACCGTGCGCAGCATGGACGGCCAGGGCGACTTGACCACCAGGTAGCCGCCGGCGCCCGGGGGCACCTCCTGGCCCTCCTCGTTCACCACCGCCATCTCGATGCCCGGGAAGGGCCGCGTGGTGGACCCGGGCTTCGTGTGCACCACGCCGGGCAGCGGCGTCGCCATGATCGCGCCGGTCTCCGTCTGCCACCAGGTGTCGACGATCGGGCAACGCTCGCCGCCGATGTGCTTGTGGTACCACATCCAGGCCTCCGGGTTGATGGGCTCGCCGACGGTACCCAGCAGCCGCAGCGAAGAGAGGTCGTACTTGGACGGCCAGCCCTCGCCCCAGCGCATGAAGGAACGGATCAGGGTGGGCGCGGTGTAGAAGATGTTCACCCGGTACTTCTGGATGATCTCCCAGATGCGGCCGCGGTCCGGATAGTCGGGCGCGCCCTCGTACATCAGCGTCGTGGCCCCGTTGGCCAGCGGGCCGTAGATCACGTACGAGTGGCCGGTGATCCAGCCGATGTCGGCGGAGCACCAGTAGACGTCCTCGTCCTTCAGGTCGAACACGTACTTCGTGGTCGCCGCGACCTGGGTCAGGTAGCCGCCGGTGGTGTGCAGCACGCCCTTCGGCTTCCCGGTGGACCCGGAGGTGTACAGGATGAACAGGGGATCCTCCGCATCCATCTCCTCCACCGGGCAGGTGACCGGCGCGTTGCGCATCAGCGTGTGGTACCAGTGGTCGCGCCCGGGGTGCCAGCCGTGCTCCACCAGCGACTCGTGGCCGATGCGCTTGACCACGATCACCTTCTCCACGGAGGGGCAGTCGACCACGGCCTCGTTGACGATCTGCTTCATGCGGATGATGTTTCCGCGCCGCCAGCCGCCGTCCGCGGTGACCACCACCTTGGAGCGGCTGTCGTTGATGCGGTCGCGCAGCGACTCCGCGGAGAAGCCGCCGAAGACGACCGAGTGAATGGCCCCGATCCGCGTGCACGCCAGCATGGCGACGGCGGCCTCGGGGATCATGGGCAGGTAGATGGTCACCCGGTCGCCCTTGCCGACGCCCATCTGCCGGAGCACGTTGGCGAAGCGGCAGACCTCCCGGTGCAGGTCCAGGTAGGTGAGCACCCGCTCGTCGCCGGGCTCACCTTCCCAGATGATGGCCGCCTTCGTCCGGGTGTGCGTCTGCAGGTGGCGGTCAAGACAGTTGTAAGCGACGTTCAGCTTGCCCCCCAGAAACCACTGGGCGAACGGCGGGTTCCACTCCAGCACCTTGTCCCACCGCCGGAACCAGTGCAGCCGCTCCGCCTGGGCGGCCCAGAAGCCCTCCCGGTCTCGCGCGGCCTGCTCGTAGAGGCTCTCATCCGCCACGTTGGCCCGGGCGGCGAACTCGGCCGGCGGCGGGAAACGCCGGTCCTCGTTGAGAAGTGCCGCAAACTGCTTGGAATCCATCCTGACCGAACCCTCCCCCACGCGATTCGGTAACTCCAGTATAATTCGTCGTACTTTATTCACTTTCCTCTAAGTTCGTGCGATCACTAGCGGACCGGGCTCCTCTCCTGCAGGGCCACGGGTGCAGGGCCACGGGAACCACAGGCGCGGCCGCTGTGCGGCGGGCGGAGGGGAGGAAAACTCGAGAGCCTGCCCTCCCCCGGCAGGGGAGCGCAGGCTCTTCACCGTGACGGCGGCGGGCCGCCACGATCATCACTGCGTCAGCAGGTTGACGATCTCGATGGGCGATGCGTCCGTCGGGATATCGAAGGTGCCGGCCTTCAGCCGGGTCTCCACGCCCAGCTCGGCGACGACGGACAGGAAGTCCTCCTCCGACTTGACCAGCCCGGCCTCCTTCAGCAGCGCGGCGATGTCCTGCGAGCTGGAGCCCATCGCCACCGTAACGGATACGGTCTGCGACGGGGCAGGCTCAGGCTCCCCGGCGTTCCCGGGATCGGGTTCGGGCTCGGGTTCGGGCTCGGGATCGGCGGCCGGCGGCTGGTTGGGCGGGAACGACGGATCCGGCGCCCACCCGCCGGGGTCCTGCTGGCCCGGTCCCTGCACCACCCCGGTGTTGCCTCCGGGTTCCGGGGACGCCGGCGCCTTCGGGCGGGCGATGAGGGGCGCGAGCAGCACGGCGAGCATCAGGCCGGCGCCGAGGCCCACCGCCAGGCCCCGCTGGAACCGCCTGTCGCCCCCCGGCAGGAACCAGGGCTGGTGATCGGGGATCTTGATCAGTTCTTCATCGTACTCCACCGGGCTGGTCAAAATATCCCATGCCTCCTGCACGGTGGCCTCCCGGGGAATGCGTTCGGCCTTCTCCGGGCGCCGGCGCGTGGCCGGACCGCCCCAGACGCCGAGGACGACGAGCAGCAAGCCTGCAGCCAACAGGATCCAGGTCACGGGAACGCCCCCCTGTCGCGTCGGTCCTTGACCTTTTCGTTGTACTGGTTCTGAGCAGGATCTGTCAACGGGCGGATGGAACTGACAGGACAGAATGCTGTGGGGAGGGTCAACCGTTGGAGGGTTTCCCTTTCGTCATGGAGCAAGTGGTGATCTTCCGGGACATCGACATGATGGGCCACGTCAACAACGCCGTCTACGCGTCCTATTTCGAGGCCGCGCGCGTGGAGTATTTCTATCAGCTCCTGGACGGGAAGACTGACCGGTTCCCCTTCATCGTCGCCGAGTTGACCATCACGTACAAGTCGCCCGCCTACCTCCGGGAGCGGCTGCTCATCGGCCAGCGGGTCAGCGAGATCCGCAACTCCAGCATGGTCATCGACGGGCAGATCGTGGAGAAGACCACCGGCCGTCTGGTGGCCACCAGCCGGGTAATCGGCGTGCACTACGACTACAAGGAGCAGCGCCCGGTCCCCATTCCCCAGGAACTGCGAGACCTGATCGCCCGCTTCGAAGGGAGGGCCTTATGATCGGGAACCGTCGCGCCGCGCTGCTCGCGCTGGCGGCGCTTGTCGTGGCGGGCTGCGCTGCCCCGGACAGGGGGGGGATTTCGACGGAGCCCCGCCCCGTCCCTGCGGAGATGGTGCAACTCCCAGCTTCTGCCCCGGTCATCACGCTTCGGCCCGCGCAGGTGCTGCAAGGGGACTTCGCGGTCCTGAAGGTCGACCAGCCGCTGCCCGGCGAGCCGGCGCTGCACGTGGAGGGGCTCTCCGAGCAGCCGAAGCTGTTCCTGCTCGACCGGCATCCCACCGCCTTCATCGGCATCCCGGCCGCGGCGCCGGTGGGCACCTACCCCGTTCGCCTCACCTGGGAAGGCGGCGAGTGGGAAGGCACCCTGGAGGTGGTGAGGAAGGACTTCACCGTCGACCGGCTGGAAGTGACCGAGGAGCAGGAGCAGATCTACTACGATCCCCGCCAGGCCGAGCAGTGGGAGAAGCTGTATCGGCTGCGCTCCACCAGCTTCCCGGAACCGCTCTGGCAGGGCGCGTTCCGGCCGCCGCTGGACGGCGAGCTGTGGGTGACCACCTACTTCGGCGAGATCCGCATCGTCAACGGGGTCGAGACGGGCCGGCACAGCGGGATGGACTTCGGCGCGCCCCTGGGCACCCCCATCTACGCGCCGGCCCGGGGAAGGGTGATCCTGGCCGAAGAGTTCATCGTGTCGGGCCGGACCATCGTCATCGACCACGGACTCAACCTCTTCACGGCGTACTACCACTGCGAGGAGCTGCTGGTGCAGCCGGGCGACTGGGTGGAGCCCGGAGACCCCATCGGCACCGTGGGCTCCACCGGCTTCTCCACCGGCCCCCATCTGCACTGGACAGCCACCGTGGGCAACACGCCGGTGGACCCGTGGCCGCTCACACAGGGCAGCGTCGCCGACCTGTTCGCCGGGGGACGGGACTGACCCGCCCGCTTGAAGGGCGGGGTGCGCCGGTGATAGCATTGAGACAGCGCTGCATAGGCGAAAGGGGGATCGCCGTGGGACGGGGAACGGAACCGCGCGCCGAGCCGGCCCCGGTTGAGGGACCGGAGGAGCGCGAGGCGCGGCCGGCCACGGACAAGGAGGTGGAAGCCGCTATGGACGCGTTCTTCGAGCGCTACCGGCGGGTGCTGGAGCGGCTGGCTACATGCTGATCTGCCTGACGGCCGATCACCTGGTCGGCCTGCACCGCCGGATCATCGCCGAAACCGGGGGGCCTCACGGGGTGCGCGACCTGGGCGGCGTGCAATCGGCCGCCGCCCGCCCGTTCCGGACCTACGACGGCCAGGCGCTCTACCCGACCCTCGAGGAGAAGGCCGCCGCCTTGGCGGAGGGCATCTCCCGGAACCATCCCTTCGTGGACGGCAACAAGCGCGTGGCCATCGCGGCCGGATGCCTCTTTCTGATGCTCAACGGCCGGGAGATCACCGCATCGGAACAGGAGATGGAGCGGACGGCCTGGGCGCTGGCCGTGCGGGAGATCGACCTGCAGCAACTGGCAGACTGGTTCCGGCAGCACAGCCGGGAGAGGAGCTGAAGAGCCGGCTGCCGCCCAAGAACCGGGCGGCAGCCGGCCTTTGCCGCACGCCTTGGCCTTCGAGCCACAGCGGCGACACATGCTCTCACGCCGCCTTGTCGTAGCCGAAGCGCACCCGCACCGCGGCCTCGGCCCGGCTGAAGCAGGCTCGGTCCACCACCATGCCCACCGCCAGGATCACCACGATCACCGCCATCACCTGGCTCGCGTCGCCCAGGTCGCGCCCCATCGCCAGCAGGTGGCCAAACCCCAGGTTGAGGAAGAGCAGCTCACCCGCCATGAGCGGTCGCCAGGCAAAGGACCAGCCCAGCCTGAGCCCCGTGAGCAGCGAGGGCAGGGCGCAGGCAGGACCACCCGCGTGTACAGCCGCCAGCCCCGCGCCCCCATGGTCGTCGCGGCCCGCACGAAGGACGGCGGGATGTTGCGCACACCCGACTCGGTCGCGGCGGCGACGGCGAACAAGGCGCCCGCGGTGGTGACGAAGAGCAGGGCGCCCTCGTTCCAACCGAACCAGAGCACGGCCAGCGGGTACCAGCAGATCGAGGGCATCGACTGCAGCCCCTGCACCACGGGCCCCAGCAGGTCGCTGAGCGTCCGGGAACGGGCCATGGCGAGGCCGAGCAGCAGGCCACCGACGGCGGACAGGGCGAAGCCGAGCCCGATGCGCTTCAGCGTGTGTGTGAGGGCCACCGCCAGCTCCAGGCTGGTGAGCAGCCGCCACAGGGTCAGGGCGACGTCTTCGGGCCAGGGGAACACGTACCGGGGCCAGAGGCCGGTCCAGCACAGGGCCTGCCATGCGACGAGCAGCAGCCCGGCGGAGATCAGACCGGCCTTCCACCTAGCCATCCCGCAGCTCCTCCTCCAGCGCCGCCTCCACGTCGCTGCGCAGGTCGCGCACGAGGAAGGTGCGGATCTCCAGGAGGTGCGGGTCGTCGGCTTTGCGGGGGCGCGGGTGCTGGATCGTCACCTCGCGCCGGACGCGGCCTGGCCGGAAGGAAAGCACGGCAATGCGGTCGCCCAGACGGATCGCCTCGGAAACATTGTGCGTCACAAAGATGATGGTCTGCCCCGTCCGCGCCCAGATGCGCTGCAGCTCCTCGTGCATGAGGTTGCGGGTCTGGGCGTCCAGTGCGGCGAAGGGCTCATCCATCAGCAGGACCTTCGGTTCCAGGGCCAGAGCGCGGGCGATGGCCACACGCTGGCGCATGCCGCCGGAAAGCTCGTGGATGTACGCGTCTCGGAAGCGGGCAAGTCGCACCATCTCCAGCGCCGCCATTGCCCGCTCGCGCCGCTCGGCCCTGGGTATGTTCTGCAGGCTCAGGCCGAACTCGACGTTGCCCAGGGCCGTCAGCCAGGGGAACAGGGCGCCGTCCTGGAAGACCAGCACCCGGTCGGGCCCCGGTCCGGCGACGGGCTCGCCTTCCACCAGCACCTCGCCCGAATCCGGCTCCTCCAGCCCCGCGATGATGTTGAACAGGGTCGACTTCCCGCACCCCGAGGGTCCGAGCAGGCAGAGAAACTCGCCTTTCCGGACGCTCAGGCTCACCCGGTCCAGGACCTTGATCCGCCCGCGTCGGGTCGGGAAGTGCTTGGTCACCGAGCGCAGGACCAGCTCAGGCGGTGCCGGCTGGACTGCCGGCTGTCTCATGGAGCCACCTCCTGAAGCAGGGTCAGGTCGTACAGGGAGGTGAGGTCCGGCCGGCGGGCGCCGAGGAGCCCCGCCCGGAAGGCGCGGTCGGCCAGCTCGGCCACGGCGTCCGCCATCGGGTCGAAGGTGAAGTCGACGCGCGCCCAGGCATCCGCCATCACCAGATCGCTCAGCGGGCGCCCCTGCAGCTCCGCCAGGGCCTGCCTGACCCGTTCGCGGCTGCCGTCCGGGTCGGCCTGGATCTCCCGGGTGAGGGAGACGTGCGCCTCCAGGAAGCGCCGCACGGCCTCCGGTTGCTCGCTGAGGAACCCAGGGCGAACCGCCACCAGCGTGGTGGGAACCGTGCCGTCCGGCCAGAGCTCCCGCTCATCGATGGCGAGGACGCCGCCCGCTTCCGCGATCAACCGGCTTCCCCATGGCTCTGCGACCCACGCGCCGTCCAGCTCGCCCCGGCTGAACAGGGTCAGGATCTCCGCGGGAGCCATGGGCGAGACGGTCACGTCGCCGCCCCGCTCCCGGGTGCGCCAGCCCTCCTGCATGAGCAGGTACCGCAGGGCCGCGTCCTGGCTGTTGCCGATCCCCGGCGTCGCCAGGCGGGTGCCGCGCAGATCGTCCCGGTCGACGTCCGGCCGGAGGACGAGGACCGAACCGCCCGACGCCGCGCCGGCGATCACCCGCAGGGCGTCCCCGTCCGAACGCAGGTACCCCTGAAGCGCCGGGGCCGGACCGATGTAGAGCAGGTCCACCTCCCCGGCGAAGAGCGCCTGAAGCGCCGCCGAACCCGACGTGAAAAGGCGCGGCCGCACCGGGACGCCGAGATGGCGCGCAAACGTCCCTTCGGCCACGCCGAGCACCGCCTGGGCATGGGTGAGGTTGGGCATGTAACCGATGCGGACCTCGCCCGGCGGCGCGCCCGACTGCTCCGACCCCTCCCTGGCGGCCGAGCAGCCGGCGAGCAGAAGCACAACCACGAGTATCGCTAAGCACCTACGCACTGGCGTCTGCGGCCCTCCCCGGTGGCTGGACTTCTGTCTCCTCCACTCTATGGGTGGCTGCGGGGGAAGGTCCTGCACGACGCCCGCACCGGCAGACTTTGGCAAAGGAGGCGCACCATGCGTCGCGGTTCACAGCGTGACTTCACGCAGGGCTCCATTCCCCGCCACATCATCATGTTTTCCCTGCCGCTGTTTGCCGGCAACCTCCTCCAGATGCTCTACAACGTGGTCGACTCCATCTGGGTGGGCCAGGTGATCGGCAAGAACGCCCTCGGGGCCGTGTCGGTCTCCCAGCCCCTGATCTTCGCCCTCATCTCCCTCGTCGTCGGCCTGACGATGGCGACGACCACGCTGGTGGGCCAGTACCGGGGCGCCGGGAAGGAAGAGCTGGTGCAGCGGACCATCGGCACCTCGCTGATCCTGCTGGCGGGCCTCGGCGCGGTGGTGGGGGTGCTGGGCGTCCTCCTCCGCTACCCGCTCCTCCGGATGATCGACACGCCGGAGGAGATCATCCACGATGCCGCCGCCTACCTGGCCATCTTCATGGGAGGCATCCTGTTCCTCTTCCTGTACAACACCCTTGGGGCCATCCTCCGGGGCCTGGGCGACGCCAACACGCCGCTGATCGCCCTGGCGATCGCGACGGTCCTCAACATCATCCTGGACGGCATCTTCATCCTGGGGCTGGGTCCTGTTCCCCCGATGGGTGTCCCGGGCGTGGCCATCGCGACGGTGGTGGCCCAGGGCATCAGCGCCATCTGGCTGGCCCGCTGGATCCTGAAGAAGACGGACCTGATCCGGCTCAGCCGGGACTATTGGCGGGTGGACTGGGGGCTGGCCGGGCGCATCTTCCGGATCGGCCTGCCTGCCGGGCTGCAGCAGGCGGTGGTCTCCTTCGGCATGGTGACGGTGACGGCCCTGATCAACAGCTACGGGCCGGACGTCGTGGCTGCCTTCGGCGCGGCCCAGCGGCTGGACCAGGCGGCCTTCCTCCCGTCGATGTCGATGGGTCTGGCGGTTACCTCGGTGGTGGCGCAGAACCTGGGCGCGGGGAAGCTGGACCGGGTCTCGGCCGCGGTCCGCTGGTGCGCCGGCCTGGGCGTGGCCATCACCGGCCTGGTGACGCTGGTGGCGGTCCTGAAGCCGACGATCCTGATCGCCCTGTTCAACCGGGAGCCCGACGTGCTGGCCGCCGGCAGCCTCTACCTGCGGATCAACGGCTGGAGCTACATCTTCTTCGCGCTGGTGTTCGTGCTGGGCGGCGTGATGCGCGGCGCCGGCGACACCATGGCCACGCTGGTGCTCACGATCATCGGCCTGTGGGTGGTGCGGGTGCCCGTCGCCTACCTGCTGGCCCGCTCCTTCGGGATGGGGCCGGCCGGCATCTGGACGGGCATCCTGATCTCCGCGATCGCCTCCTTCCTGCTGCACCTGGCGTACTACTCCACCGGCCGCTGGAAGCGGAAGGTGCCGTCCGTCGAGCCGGCAGTGGCCGAGCGGACGTAGGCGGATGGCGGACTCAAGCGCCGGCGCGGCGCGCCCGCAGACACCAAGGCGGCCCTCCCGTCAACGGGGAGGGCCGCTTCGTTGTCGAGTCAATCGGCTACCAGATCACCTGGGGCCGCACCTCGGACTCAAACCGCTCCACGAAGAAGTAGTACACGAGCGGCTGGCCCAGGATGGCGACGAAGAGGGCGCCGACGATGTTCACGATCGGCACGGCGCAGAGCAGCGAGCCGGCGAGGTAGAAGAGCGCCATGATGAGGCCGCCCAGCACGGTCTGGCCGGTCTGGCGCTCCAGAATCCGCAGGCCCTGCTTCACGGCACTGACGACGCCCTACCCGTCGTGGATGATCAGGTACGCCGGGTAGATGCCCAGGGTCACAAACGCCGTCGGCAACCACAGCAGGTACACGATCTGACCGATCAAGGGGAAGATGAGGACAACCGCACTGACCAGCAGAATGACGCCGTAGATGAGGCCGAGCAGAACCATCTTGCCGGCATAGCGGGTGGCGTAAGACCAGAACGTGGCGAACCCCACATCCTCGCCGCGCCGGTAGGCCACGATGGCGCCGACCAGTCCGGCGCGGACCAGCCCCCCGACCACGAGCCAGGCAACCAGCATCACCACCGCCGCCCCGCCCATGGCCGCGATCACCGTGACAACCAGGCCGAGCCCGTCACCGCCCCCCACGGCGTACATGCTCAGGGCCGACGCACCGGCCGAACCGCCCAGCGCCAGGAGACCCAGCAGCCAGGCAACGATCCCGCCGGCTACCTGCGCCAGCACCGCCCCCAGGCCCACCAGCGAAAACCGCTGCCAGTCGTGGAAGTGGCGTTGGAAGACCTCTCCCAGAGTCAGAACACGAACCTCCTTCGCGTGGTGTGCAGGAGCGCGGGCGGCCCTCCCGTCCACCGGGAGGGCCGTCTCGGTCGTCCTGGCTGCCCATCAGGCCACGAGGCGCGGGCGTACCTCGGACTCGAACCGCTCGGCGAAGAAGTAGATCACCAGCGGCTGACCGAAGATCGCGACCACCAGGGAGCCGATCACCGGAACGAAGCCGATCAGGCCGAAGGCGACCCAGAAGAGCAGCATGATGAGGCCGCCCAGCACGGCCGAGCCGAACTGCGACTTCAGGATCTGGAAGCCCTGGCCCACGGCGCTGCCGACGCCGTACCCGTCGTGGATGACCAGGTAAGCGGGGTAGAGGCCCAGGGTGATCAGGGCCGTCGGCGCCCAGAGCAGGAACACGACCTGCCCGAGGACGGGGATGAGGTTGACGATCGCGCTGACCAGGATGATCAGGAAGAAAATGAGACCGATGAGGATCATCTTGCCGAAGTAGCGGGTGGCATAGGACCAGAACGTACCCAGCCCCACATCCTCGCCCCGGCGGTAGGCGACGATGGCGCCCATGATGCCGCCGTTGGCCATGCCCGAGGCCACGGCGCCGAGGACGAGCGCGATCACGGCGAACCCACCCATGGCCCCCAGCATGCCGAAGATCTGGCCGGGACCGATGTCGAGCCCCAGGTAGTCCATGCGCATGATCGACACGAGTGCGGGACCCATCATCAAAAGACCGAGGACCGTGGCGATGAGACCGGCGGCGAGCTCCACCAGCAGGGCGCCGAGGCCCACCAGCGCAAACTTCTGCCAGTCGTTGAAGTAGCGCTGGAAGATCTGCCCTACGTTCACATCTCAAACCTCCTCTGTGCGGTGTGCGGGAGCGCCGGAAGCGGCTTCCCGTAGATTAGGATCCTGGCGGGCCCTAGAATGGTTCGACCTAAATTGGCTAATTTTCCTGCTGATAGGAGAGCAGTTGCGAAAGGGTGACCAGCCGGATCCCCCGCGCCTCCAGTTCGGGCAGCACCTCCGCCAGCGCGGCAGCGGTGCCCTCCCGGCCGACGCCCACATGGCCGATCCCGATGGCGGCGCCGTGGGTCTCCGCCCACTCGGCCAGCTTGTAGAGCTGGGCGGCCACCACCTCCTCGCCGTTCTCGTGGTCGAGGAACAGCGAGCGCTGCATGCAGGGGACGCCCATCTCCACCGCCGTCCGCGGCACGACCGTGTTCTCGGTGGTCATGCTGTCGAGGATGTACTTCCCATGCCGGCGGGCCACCTCCAGCACCGCCCGCACCACGCGCTCGTCCTGCGTGGCCACCGTGCCCATGTGGTTGTTCATGCCCCGGGCCTCCGGCACGGCGGCCAGCCACTCCGAGACCAGCTGCTGGATCTCCTCGTCCGACTGTCGGGAGGAGATGGGCCGGCCCACGTACCACTGGGGATCCACCTCTCCCGCGTCCATGGGCAAGTGCAGGATGACCTCGTGTCCGAGGGCGGCGATGCGCCGGGCCAGCGCCCCGGCGTCGGGCCGGTCAGGCAGGATCGCGAAGGTGAGCGGGTACGGCAGCCGCAGCATCTCCTCCAGCCCCGGCGCCCCGGTCGTCAGGTCGTCGATGACGATCGCCAGCAGGGGAGGCTGCCCGGGAACCGGGCGCGCGTTGCAGAAGACGGAGCCGTATCCGTCCTGCGGCGCGAACGCGGCCACCACCGCCGGCCCCGTCCGGAGCAGCAGGACCGCCACGAACATGAACAGCACCCACGCCACCTGTGCCCTCTGCACGTGCCTCCCTCCCTCATGTGGAAGAGGTATGCGCGGACGGGCCGCCTATGACCGATCGCACCCGATCCGGCCGCTCCCGATCCGGCCGCTCCCGGTCCGGCCGGGGAAGCGGCACGGGAAGGCTGCCGCACGGGCTCCGCCGTCGGCCCGCTTGCAAGGGGCTGCGCCCCGGCGGTAAACTGGGATCCGGGAGCCGTGTTGAAGGCACGAACGGGGCTGCCCCGAAGGGGCAGCCCCGCTGTTGCGACCCGCAACCTTCCGTGGGAGGAATGTCTACGTCCGTGGATACAGGCTGGAAACGGAACGTCGTGTTGTTCCTCGGCAGCCAGACGCTCTCCCTGCTCGGCACGTCGCTGGTACAGTACGCGATCTTCTGGTACATCACCCTGACCACGCAATCCGGCGCCGCGATGACCGTCTACATCATCTGCGGCTTCCTGCCCACCTTTTTCCTTTCCCCGTTCGCCGGGGTGTGGGCGGACCGGTTCAGCCGCAGGCCGCTCATCGCCGCGTCGGACGCCGCCATCGCCGCGGCGACGCTGGTGCTCGCCCTGCTCTTCATGGCCGGGTATGACTCCCTGTGGCTGCTGTACGTGATGGCGGCCGTCCGGGCGGCGGGCAGCGGGGTGCAGGGCCCGGCCGTGAGCGCCCTCATTCCCGACATCGTCCCGCAGGAGCAGCTGACCCGCGTCAACGGCGCCAACAGCAGCATCCAGGCCATCGTGACCCTGGTGTCTCCCATGCTGAGCGGCGCCCTGTTCTCCCAGGCGCCCCTCGCGGCGATCTTCCTCATCGACGTGGCGACAGCCGCCGCCGCCATCGCGATCCTGCTCGCCCTGGTGCGCACCCCTGTCCATGCGAAGGCTCGGGAGGCGCAGGCCACAAGCTACTTCGCCGACCTGGCCGAAGGCTTCCGCTACATCGCCGGCCAGGCGTACATCAAGGCCTTCTTCGCCTTCTGCGCGCTGTTCTTCGTGTTGTCCGCCCCCGTCTCGTTCCTGACGCCCCTCCAGGTGGCGCGCACCTTCGGCGACGACATCTGGTATCTGACGGCCATCGAGGTGGGGTTCTCGGTGGGAATGATCCTGGGCGGGGCCCTCACCGCCGCGTGGGGCGGATTGCGAAACCGTGTGCACACCATGGCCCTGGCGACGCTGCTGTTCGGAGCGTGCACCTTCGCCCTCGGCGTGGTCCGGGACTTCCGGGTCTACCTGGCCATCATGGGGCTGAGCGGCATCACGATGCCGCTGTTCAACACGCCGGCCACGGTGCTCCTGCAGGAGAACGTGGACGAGAACATGCTGGGCCGGGTCTTCGGCGTGATGAACATGCTCGCCAGCGCGATGATGCCCCTGGGCATGCTGGTCTTCGGTCCGCTGGCCGATCTCATCCGCATCGAGGCCATGCTGGTGGCAACCGGCATCCTGATGGCCCTGCAGGGGGTGCTTCTCCTGAGCAACCGGGTCCTGGTGCGCGCAGGAGTCCGGGCGACCTGAGCCGCCCGGACTCCTGCTTTTTCCTGGGCCCGTCTGCCCAGGCGTATTCGGCCGCCTTACGGGCGCCACAGCAGCGTGGCCGCCGGACGAGCCGCGGCCGCGCCCGGCTCGCGCCGGATCAGCCGCCGTAGAACCAGCCGGTGTCCCACATCTCGAGCACCTTGGCCTCGGGGTCGTACAGGTGCACCGCCACAACCTCCATCACGAAGACGGTGTGGTCGCCGCCCGCATACGAATGGACCACCTTGGCCTCGAACGCCGCGGGAACGCCCTGCAGCAGCGGCGCCCCGGTCTCGCCGGGGGTGAACGGCACGCCGTTGAGCGTGTTCCCCTCCAGCTGGGTCGGCCGGAAGAAGGTCTCCGCCATCCCCTTCTGGTCGGCGCCCAGGATGTTCACCGCGACCGTCGCCCCCTGGCTCAGCAGCGCGTGCAGGCCGCTGTCGGCCTTCACGGCCATCATCACCAGGGGCGGCTGGAACGAGGCCTGGGACAGCCAGTTGACGGTCGCCGCCGCGGCCTGGTCGCCCTGCTTGGCGGTGGCGACGTAGAGGCCGTACGTGAGCTTCCGCAGGACCTGCTTCTTCACCTGTGCATCCATACGACGGGTACCCCCAGTTCGAACATACTTCTTAAACATTGTCGTTGCCTGTCCGCACCGGGATACGGAAGCGCCCACCCGCCCAAACTAGAGGAACGTTCAACACACCGACAGGAGGGCCGAGGATGCCAGAGAAGCTTCAGCTTCCCCAATCGCCGGCGGGACAGCTCACCGCCACCATGACCAACCTGGCCAACTTCCAGGGCCAGTTCAACATGGACAAGTCCGGCTACAACCCGAACATGCCGGGGCACGGCACCAACCACTCCATGATCACCCGGCAACAGCCGCGCACGGTGAAGAAGGTGGGCGCCGGCATCGGGCTCCCTTACGAGGTGCGGCTCGAGATGGCGCTGCAGCTGGATGACCACCAGTGCGCGCTGAACGTGGCGCTCCACCAGTACCGCAAGCACCACTGGCTCACCGAGGGCGCAGAGGCGTTCCACAGCCTGCACCACCTGCTGGACGAGCACATCGAGAAGACCTCCAAGCACATCGACGACATCGGCGAGCGGGTGGCCCGCCTGGGCGGCGTTCCCACGGCTCATCCGGTGACCCAGCACGAGCTCTCGTACATCAAGCACGAGGTTGAGGGCCGCCACTCCATGCGTGACTTCCTGCGCAACGACCTGGAGCACGAACTGAAGATCCAGGAGATGCTGCGCAAAACGATCAAGCGGGCCCACGAACTCGGCGACTGGGGCACGGTGGAGGTGCTGGAGGACATCCTGGTCGAGCGGGAGGACCTGGCGTACCACCTCTACAGCGTGCTGGAGGACGACACGCTGGTGCGCGGCATGACCCACCTGCTCGACGGGAACTACGACATGGCCGGCGACCGCCCGATGCCGCCTGACAGCAAGCTCCAGTGAGCGGGAGAACGCACCGGTGTCCTGCCCACGTCCCGAGCAGTGAAGTCCACACAGGTCTTGACGGGCAACCGCGATCGTAGTATCTTGATGGCAAGAGCGTTATGCTTAACAGAGCATAACGGATCAGCGGGCACCCCTAGCCACCCCAGGGGTGCCCGCTAACTTTTGTGCGAACCCGGCGGATCGGCCTGTGTCCAGGCCGCGCGTCACCCGATCCGGCCGGGGGTCTCAGAACGTCCCCGGCGGTCGGTAGATCTCCTCCGGGTAGCGCAGGGGTTCGTCGAAGGTGAGGTAGTCGATGTTCACCATGAGGATCACGTAGCGCATGCCGGTCTGGGGATCGCTCAGCACGACGTGATCCCGCGCCGCGTTCTCCACCTGTCCCCGGAAGACCCGGGCGGCCCATTCCGGGTTGTTGTCGTAGGTGGCGTAGACCGTCGCCGTCTTGCCCCGGTTCATCCGCAGGATGTTCTCCACGTAGCTTTGCTCCTGCGGGATCATGACCTGGCCGCCGTAAACCAGTTCCGGCGGCGCGCCCGGCGGCATCATCATCTGCGGCGACGTCATCGGCGGCATCATCCCCGGCGTCGTCCCCGGCGTCATCCCCGGCACCATCCCCGGCGTTATCCCCGGCATCATCCCCGGCGTTATCCCCGGCATCATCCCCGGCATCATCCCTGGCGTCATCTGGGGCATCACCGGCCAGCCGGGCCGGCCGTAAGGCATCATCGGCTTGCTCATCGGGCCGGGTCCGCCCATCGGCGCCATCCCGCCCCATGGCATCATCTCGCCCATCGGCACCATCTCGCTCAGAACCATCCACCTCGCCTACGAAAAGACCCGTGGGCACGCCTGGGCATCCGCCAGGTAGAAGCAGTGGTTCTTGTACTGGCCGGCCAGCGGCCTGCCCCACCAGGTAGCCGGGCACGCCTGACCCGGTGGCCGGAAGAACCAGAGCGCATACGTGGCCGGATGCTGCTGCTCCCCCCTGGCGTTGCGCTCCGCCAGGCGGATGTCGCGCTCACGGGCGCCCTGCCAGAAGTAGGGCTTGCACACCGCCTCAAACCCGGTTCGGCACTCGGTGGCCAGGTCTCGGTTGATGATGTCCCGCACCGAGCGCAGCCCCTGAAACTCACCGCAGTTGGCGTAGACGCGATTGGTGATGACGTTTCCGACCATGAGCATGCCGAGGTCGCCTTCGCCCTCGGCCTCAGCCCGCATCAGCCGCGCCATCAGTTCCAGGTCTTCCCTCGTGGTCTTGATGCGGCCGATCGCAGGTCCCTCCCTCGCATGGGCGTGTGCATTATGGTATGTCGCGGGGGACCCGGGGGGTGAATGCGTCAGCCCGACGCCTTGGGCAGGCGTCAGGCTCAACAGGTTGTGGCTGTTGCAGGTCGGGCAGCCGATCGAGCGCGGCGGCCGCGTCGGAGGTGCGCTTGATCAGCCGCCTCACCCACCGGTAGGCTTCCTGCCGGCTAACCACATCCGCTCCGTGGCGCAACCCTCCCTTTCCCCAGCGGGGCGGGAGCCAGGACCGGAGGGCGGTTAATGAACGGTTACCCCCGCAGAAAATAAGGGCGGCCAGGCCGATGTTCGCCCACACCCCTCGGCTGTCCACCTTCGTCTACTGAGTAATCACGATCCATTCGCCCGGAGCCTGACGCGAAAAGGAGGTCGATCGCCCTGACCGCCAAGCCCAACCGGCTCATCCACGAGGCGTCACCCTACCTGCAGCAGCACGCCTACAACCCAGTCGACTGGTATCCCTGGGGTCCGGAAGCGCTGGAGCGCGCCAAGCGGGAGGATAAGCCGATCTTCCTGAGCATCGGCTACAGCAGCTGTCACTGGTGCCACGTGATGGAGCGGGAGTCCTTCGCCGACCCCGAGACCGCGGAGATCATGAACCAGCACTTCGTCTGTATCAAGGTGGACCGCGAGGAGCGGCCGGATCTGGATGACATCTACCAGACCATCTGCCAGCTGGTCACCCGGTCCGGGGGCTGGCCGCTCTCCGTGTGGCTGACCCCGGAGCAAAAGCCGTTCTACGTGGGCACCTACTTCCCGCCTGTCGAACGGTACGGCCGTCCGGGCTTCCGGCAGGTGCTCCTCGCCCTTGCCCAGGCGTGGCGGGAAAAGCGCCAGGAGGTCGAGAAGGTCGCCGAAAGCTGGGCCCGGGGCATCGCCCAGACGGACGAGCTGCTGCCCCCCGCAGGGCCGATGCCGGATCACCGGCTCGTCGCCAACGCCGCCCGCGCGCTCGCGGAACGCATCGACCGGCAGCACGGGGGCTTCGGCGGCGCACCCAAGTTCCCCAACACGATGGCCTTGGATCTCATGCTGCGTCACTGGAAGGCCACCGGCGACGACCTCTTCCTGCACCTCGTCACGCTCACGCTGCGCAAGATGGCCGAGGGCGGCATCTACGACCAACTGGGCGGGGGCTTCCACCGCTACTCGGTGGACGCCCGCTGGGCCGTGCCGCACTTCGAGAAGATGCTCTACGACAACGCGCTGCTGCCCCCGGTCTACCTGTCCGCCTGGCAGGCCACCGGCGAGCCCCTGTTCCGGCGGATCGTCGAGGAGACCCTGGACTACGTCCTCCGGGAGATGACCCACCCCGAGGGCGGCTTTTTCAGCACGACCGACGCCGACTCCGAGGGTGAGGAAGGACGGTACTACGTCTGGGATCCCCGGGAGGTGACGGCCGTCCTCGGGCCGGATCTGGGTGCGCTTATCTGCCGCCACTACGGCGTGACGGAGGCGGGCAACTTCGAGCGGACCGGCAAGACGGTGCTGCACATCGCCGAGCCGGCCGCAGACCTGGCCAGCAGCCTGGGCCTTCCGGTGGAGGAAGTGGAACGGCGGCTGGCGGAGGGACGGCGAAGGCTGCTGGAGGCCCGCTCCCGGCGTGTTCCGCCGTTTCGCGATGAGAAGATCCTCGCCGGCTGGAACGGGCTGATGATCTCGGCCCTGGCCAGGGCGGGACGCATCCTCCGGCGGCCGGACTATGCGGAGGCGGCCCGACGCGCCGCCGCGTTCGTGCTGGACCGCCTGGCTGATGGCGAGGGCGGGCTGCTGCGCCGGTACAAGGACGGGCATGCCGGCATTCCCGGCTACCTGGAGGACCACGCCTTCATGGCCGCAGGCCTGATCGACCTGTACGAGTGCACCTTCGACGAGCGCTTCCTCCAGGAGGCCATGCGACTGACCGAGGAGACGCTTCGCCGCTTCTACGACGGCTCGGGCTCGTTCCACCTCACGCAGTCCGGGGCCGAACCGCTGATCCACCGCCCGCGGGACACCACGGACCAGTCGGTCCCCTCTGGCGCGGCAGTGGCGGTCGTGAACCTGCTGCGGCTGCAGCCGTATCGCCGGGATGATCGCTTCCGGGAGGTAGCCGACACCACTTTCCGCGCCCACCGAGACCTGATGACCCGGGTCCCCGCCGCCACGGCCACCTTGCTGCAGGCGCTTGATCTCTGCCTTAACGGCCCCACCGAGGTGACACTGGTCGGCGACGCGCCCGAGGCCTGGCTGGAAGCGCTGGGCCGCCGGTACGAGCCGAACCTGGTGCTGACCCGGATCGAAGCGCCGCGGGACGACGCGCCCATCTGGGCCGGGAAGGCCGCCGGAACTGGCCCGGTCGCCTACGTCTGCCGCAACTTCGCCTGCTCGCCGCCGGCCACCACATGGGAGGAGTTGGCCCAACACCTGGGGGGAGCGTGATGGCCACGGCCTGGGATGCGTTTCTCCGGTGCCCGCCGACATGAGACCCGGATGACGAGCCGGCCTGGTGCGCCACTACCGGCCCAGGCGCGGGCTGGTCTGTGCTCCAAGCGAGTACCGGACCTAATCCGGGTTGACGCCTCGCCTCCGGCGGTGGCCCACTCGAGCCACACCTGACCCGGGCCGAACTCCCCCCGCCTGTTCTGTGACCGCGGTGTCCGCGAAAGCATACACTCCAATGATGGATCGTGCCTATGACCCGGGAAGGAGGTGGCCCGCGTGCTCTACGGGTCCAAGTTTCCGGCCACCAAGATCTCCGGATTTTCCAAGTTCGTCCCCAGCTATTACTTCAAGATCCTCCCGTGGGGATGGGCCAAATACGGGATTTAGAATCACCGGGGCTCGCCTGTGCGCAGTTCGATCTGGCCAGGCGGCCCCCCATTCTGTTTCCCGTCCGCATGTGCGGGACCAACACATTCGGCGAGCGCTTCGAGTCGAAGCTGGCCCGCGGGTTGCTTAACTCGGCTGTCCGGGGCACTCCCATGTCGACTTGCGCTGCGTTTCGACTTGACGTAGCCGGTGCAAGTCCAACTCCGGCGGTCACGGAAGAAGGCGATGGGCCCGACCGCTTCCCAGCCCCAGCCCCTACGCTCACCTGGAACCTGGCCAACGCCCCAGCACGCACTGTGCACGACACCTGCTGAGGTACATCCGAGGCACGCTGGAGGACGAACCGGCTTGGCGCCGGTGTTTTTCGCGTTGGGACCGACGGGCAAGTGAAACTTGAACGGCTGCGGCGACTTTCAGCTTGATCATGGGCACCGTATGACACCTGATGACGCTCAGGCGCCGCTACGGCGACGCCGCGGCGATACCGCAACCCCCTGCCGCGCCAGACCTCGCACTCGAATGGAACACGGCGCCGGTGCCCCGGGACCGCGGCAACCGCCATCACGTGCACCCCCCGACGGCACACACCTGCGCCGTCTCCCTGGCAACGGTTCCGTGACGGCCGATTTTTGACGTGGGCAGAGTGCGAACGTGCAAGACCATCGGGTGCGAGTTACTCTGCAGCAACGGCCGCCCGGCGGGGACCTTCGGAGACCCGCACCTGAAGCCTCGCTGGCGCACACACCGGGGACAACGACAGGTCCGCACCGACGAAATCGGTCCAAGTCGTCCCCGGTTCGCATTCGGATCCGCTGGAGTTTCACCTGGCGTACGCTGACCAAGTGAAAACCCGGCGTATGCC
>JAAROH010007844.1_pt1 | contig 28784 bp, 31 predicted proteins | sample 7248631 | NCBI WGS metagenome assembly JAAROH01 (sample SAMN09772309, study PRJNA484901) | compost metagenome | isolation source: Vermicomposting unit | place: India | reverse complement strand
CGTTTTCACTTCCTCAGGCGTTCGATTGTCAAACATGATCACATCCGCCCCCGCTGCGACCGCCTCAAGCACTTCCGCTTCCGTCTCCGTTTCCACTTCGATTTTCACCATATGGCCAAGCCGCTCCCGCACCGTTTTCACCGCGGCGGCAATCGACCCATAAAACGCGATATGATTGTCTTTAATCATCACGCCGTCATACAAGCCGAAACGGTGGTTGTAGCCGCCGCCGCAAGTGACCGCGTATTTTTCCAGCATGCGCAGCCCCGGCGTTGTTTTTCTTGTGTCACAAATGCGGGTGCGGCTATCCCCGAGGCGATCGACCGCCTGCCGCGTCACCGTCGCGATGCCGCTTAGGCGCTGGAGCAGATTTAAAATGACCCGCTCCCCGGATAACAGCGACCGCACCGGTCCAGCAACTGAGGCGATCGGTTCGCCGGCGGAAACCCGTTCACCGTCTCTTTTGATCACCGATACGTCAATTTGCGGATCGAGCAGCCGATAACCGGCAGAAATGATGTCAACCCCGGCCAACACGCCGGCCGCTTTCGCTGTAAACACGCCGGCGGCCCGTTCATGGGCTGGAAAGAGAAGATCGCTCGTCAAATCGCCATCGCCCATATCCTCAAGAAAAAAGTGCCGCAGCAGCTGTTCGAGTTTCAATCGGTTCATCGTTCATCCTTCCTTCGTTGTCTTTTTTCGCCTACCGTCCGGCCGCTTGCCACGCCCATTCCTCACGGGTCCGCACGAGGCGCCGCCCCTGCCAAGCACGGTCTTCGTACGGCACATCGCTCCGGTAATGGATGCCGCGACTTTCCCGGCGGCGCAGCGCGGATGAGGCCACAAGCCAGCCGGCAATCAGCATATACCCTGTTTCAATCTGCTCGGCCGTCAACGGTTCGATGTCGCCATCTAACCAATCGGACAACGAAAACTGTTCCAACCAGCCTACGGCGGCGCGCAGCCGCTCGCCATCGCGAACGATGCCAACCTCTGTCGACAGCCGCTCGCAAAGGCGCGTCCGCTCCGGTAGCGACGGGGCAAACGGACGCCGGCAGTCGGGCCGCCGCACCGCTTGGCGCATCGCTTCAGGCCAAGCAATGCCGCGCCGGATGGCCTGCGCCACCCGATTGCCAAAGACGATCGCTTCCAACAGCGAGTTGCTCGCTAGACGGTTGGCGCCATGCACGCCGGTGCAGGCGGCTTCCCCAACAGCGTACAAGCCCGGCACCGTCGTCTGTCCCCACTCATTGACCACGATACCGCCCATCAAAAAATGGGCGCCCGGAACGACCGGCAGACGGCCGTCTTCAAGGCGGACGCCATGAGCATCGCACAGCGCGGCAATCGTCGGAAAGCGGCGGCGGAAATTGGAAACAGCAGCAATGTTCAGCACCACGCGGCCGCCCCGATCGAGCTCGGCCGCAATGGCGCGGGCGACGACATCGCGCGGGGCTAAATCGCCAAGCGGATGAACGCCCTCCATCAGCCGGCGCCCATCTTCCGTTTCCAGCACCGCTCCTTCGCCGCGCACCGCTTCAGAAATGAGCCCGACCGCTTTTCCATCGACCGCCAGCATCGTCGGATGAAACTGGACGAACTCCATGTCCGCGACCGCGGCGCCGGCCCGATACGCCATCGCGATGCCGTCCCCGACCGCGGTCGGAGCGTTCGACGTCAACGCGTACAACCCGGCGCAGCCGCCGGTCGCCACAATGACCGCTTCCGCCGCCCAAGCGGAAACGACACCGTCGCTTCGCTTTGTTTTCACGCCGACGCAGCGGCCGTTTTCGATCACCAAGTCAATGACTTGTTCACCTTCTGCGATCCGCGCGTCCACTTGCCGCCGCAAAAACTCCACGAGCGCCCGCCCGGTTCGATCGCCGCCGGCGTGCAAAATGCGACGGCGGCTATGCCCACCCTCTAGACCGAAACAAAGCCGGCCAGATTCATCGCGGTCAAACTCCAGCCCGGCGCTGATCCAAGCTTGCAGCCGCTGCGGCCCCTCGCGGACAAGGAGCTCGACCATGCGTTCATCATTATGAAAGCGGCCAGCCGCCATCGTATCGCGGAGATGGGCGTGCCAGTCATCCGCTTCCGCCAGCGCCGCCGCCACTCCCCCTTGCGCCCGCCATGAATTGCTGTCGGTCAGCCCTTTTTTTGTGAAAATGGTCACATTTCTTTGCCGTTGTAAACCGTAGGCTGCGGTTAAAGCCGCCAATCCGCTGCCAACGATGATTATGCCGGCTTCTTTCACCTTGCAGCCCCCTTTCTTTTTAACTGTCTTGACATCTATATTTACACATATTTAAACTAATGGCAAGATATTTGTTCAAAAAAGAAAAGGCGGGAGAACGATGATTTATTTGGATTATGCCGCAACGACGCCGATGTGCAAGGAAGCCGTCGCCGCTTATGTGGAAGCGGCAACCGTTTATTTTGGCAATGAAAGCAGCCTCCACGATGTCGGCACTACCGCAAGGAAGCTGCTCACGTTATGCCGGCGCGAGCTCGCCCTTATGATCAACGGCGAGGCGGAAGGGGTGTACTTTACTAGCGGCGGGACGGAAGCGAATGTGCTGGCCGTCCGTTCGCTCATCGCCGCCCACCGCAGGAAGGGAACCCATTTGATTACGACCGAGATCGAACACGCCTCGCTGCACCATTTATTCAAGCAGTTGGAAGCGGAAGGATACAAGGTGACGTACTTGCCAGTGGACCGCTATGGGCGCATTCGCCTCACCGATTTGGAGCGGGCCGTGACGCCAGAGACCATCCTCGCTTCCATCCAGCACGCCAACTCGGAAATCGGCACGATCCAGCCGCTCGCTGACATCGGCCGTCTCCTGCGGGCGCGCGGCGTCCTTTTTCATAGCGACTGTGTGCAAACTTTTGCTAAAATACAGCTAGATGTCAAAGCGATGGCGATCGACAGCCTCTCGATTTCCGCGCATAAAGTGTACGGCCCCAAAGGCGTCGGCGCTGTCTACATCGACCCGCGCCGCCACTGGAAGCCCGTCTTCCCAGGGGCGACGCACGAATCAGGGTTTCGTCCGGGAACGGTCAATGTGCCGGGCATCGCCGCGTTCCTGACAGCGGCGAAACGCCTTTATGAGCGGATGGAAAGCGAGCAACTCCGTTTCGAACAGCTGCGGAGCCGCCTTCTGGACGCCATCGCCGCCAAACGGCTGCCGGTGGCGGTCGAAGGCCATCATGACGCTCGGCTCGCCCATATCGTTGGGTTATCGGTCAACGGCTTGGAAGGCCAGTTCGTCATGTTGGAATGCAATCGCGCCGGGATTGCCATTTCGACCGGCAGCGCCTGCCAAGTAGGATTGCAAACGCCATCGCGGACGATGATAGCCGTCGGAAAAACACCGGAAGAAGCAAGGCAGTTCATTCGCGTTTCCTTCGGCACCGCCACAACGGAAGCGGACATTGACCGCTTCGTTTCCGTTTTGGAACGGCTAGTCTCAGCAGGAAAGGGGGCGAACCAAGGGTGAAAGAGGAAAAGAAAGTTTTCGGGGAAGCGCGGCGCCAACTTATTTTGCAATGGCTGAAAGAAAGCGAGGCGCCGCTTACCGGAGCCGAGCTGGCGGCCAAAACCAACGTCAGCCGCCAGGTGATCGTTCAAGACATTTCCTTGCTTAAAGCGCGCAATGAGCCGATTATCGCCACAAGTCAAGGCTATTTGTATTTAAAGCCGGCGGCGCCGGCCAAAACGTATACGCGAACGATCGCCTGCTTCCATACGCCAGAACAGACGAAAGAAGAGCTATACCTCCTTGTCGATTGCGGAGTGACCGTCAAGGACGTCAAAATCGAGCATCCGGTGTACGGCGACTTGACGGCGTCCATCATGGTCAGCAACCGCTTCGAGGTCGATCAATTCATCGCCAAAATCACCGCGACCAAATCGGCCTATTTGCTCCAACTGACCGATGGAACGCATTTGCATACGATCGAAGCCGATGCAACGGAAAAGCTTGATGCCGCCTGCCGCGCCTTAAAACAGGCTGGCTTTCTCATTGAAGCGTAAAGCGACAAAACGGGTGTCCCCATCGCGAACGAGGACACCCTTTTGCTCCCTTATCCAATGAAGTAATACGGATAGCTGCCCAACAGCTGCACGGTGCAACCGAGCGCTTCGATTTCCGCCATCGCTCCCGGGATGAGAACGTCATCCTTCGGCGCATCGATGTCAATGATAAAAAAATAGTTGCCAAGCCCGGTTTTCGCTGGGCGCGCTTCGATTTTCGTCAAATTGAGCCGCCGCCAGGCGAACGCCGACAATACTTGATGAAGAGCGCCGGGCTGGTCTTTCGGGAGCATGACGACGATGGTCGTCTTGTCGCCGGCGTAAAGCGGCGACCGGAGCGAAAGCGGTTCATTGCGCCGGCTGACAACGATAAAGCGCGTATGATTGGAATCGTAATCATGAATGTTTTCTTGGGCGATGACAAGACCGTATTCATCCGCCGCCAGCCGGTTGGCGATCGCCGCCGCCGGCAAGTGCGGGTGCTCGCTCACCCATCTGGCCGCCGCGCTCGTCGAGGTGACGTGCACGTGCTTCGCCTCTTTGAGCACCGTATGCAAAAACTTGCGGCATTGCGCCATGGCGTGCGGATGGGAATACACTTCTTTCACTTCGCGCCAATGCGGGGCGTAATACGGGTGAACGAGCAAATGCTGCTCGATCGGCACGACGACCTCGCCGATAATCGGCAACGGCTGTTCATGAATTAAATAGTCGAGCGTTAAATTGACCGACCCTTCCAACGCGTTTTCCAGCGGCACAACGGCCGCTTCAATTTCTCCGGCTGCCGCGGCGTCGATGCAGTCAGGAATCGTATCATACGGCGCCCGCGGCGATGACGGAAAAAGCGCGGCCGCCGCCGCTTCCGTAAATGTCGCTTTCGGTCCTAAATAGCCAATTTTCATCTCCATTTGCCTCTCCCTTTGCCTTAATACACTCCCGAACCGACAATTTCCACTTTTTCGACAAATTCAAGCTGCCGCAATTTCGCCAGGAGTTCATCGATCTCCTCGTTCATCTCGTTCGTGCTGACGGAGAGCGTCACGTTCGCCCGCCCTTGCAGCGGGATCGTCTGGTGGATCGTCAGCACGTTGCAGCCGGCAGCCGCTACGACACCAAGCAATTGGGAAAGCGTTCCAGAGCGATCTTCCAAATGAAAGAACAAGGTGACAATGTTTTCTTTCGTCACGGCTTGAAACGGAAAAATGGCGTCGCGGTACTTGTAAAAGACGCCGCGGCTGATGTTCACAAGCTGCGCCGCCTCGGCGACCGAGGCGGCTTTTTTTCGCTCGAGCAGCTGTTTGGCTTGCACGACTTTTTTCATCGCTTCCGGCAGAACGTCTTCGCGCACTAAATAAAACTTTTTCTCCACCGCACGTTCCCCCGCTTTTACCGTTCATCCCAGTCGTCGACGAACTCGAACTCATAATCGAGCAAGCGGACGGTGTCTCCGTCTTTCGCCCCGCGCTCGCGCAGCGCGTCATCGACACCCATGGACCGCAGTTGACGGGCGAAGCGGCGCACCGATTCTTCGCGGGAAAAATCGGTCATCTTAAACAGCTTTTCGATTTTCTCGCCCGACAAACGAAACGCCCCATCGCTGTCACGAGTGATGACAAACGGCGCCTCTTCCTTTTCATATTTATACACGACTCGCTGCACGGCCGGCTCGTTCGTTTCATGCAGCGGAAATTCCGGCGTCGCCTCCAGCAAGTCGGCGATGGCAAACAGCAGCTCGCGCACCCCTTGCCTTGTCGCCGCAGAAATCGGAAACACCGGCACCGCCGCACCGACTTTTTCTCTGAAACGGCGCAAGTTTTCTTCAGCGTTCGGCATGTCCATTTTGTTGGCGGCGACGATTTGCGGCCGCTCGGTCAAGCGCAAGTTGTATTGCCTGAGCTCCTCATTGATGACGAGGTAGTCATCGTACGGATCGCGCCCTTCGACCGCCGCCATGTCGATGACGTGAACGATGACGCGCGTCCGCTCGATATGGCGCAAAAACTGATGCCCTAAGCCGACCCCTTGATGAGCGCCTTCGATCAAGCCGGGCAGATCGGCCATGACAAAGCTGCGGCCGTCTTCCGTTTCGACGACGCCCAAATTCGGGGCGAGCGTCGTAAAATGATACTCGGCGATTTTCGGCCGAGCCGCGGAGACGACCGACAGCAGCGTTGATTTGCCGACGCTTGGAAACCCGACAAGCCCGACATCGGCGAGCAGCTTTAATTCCAAAATGACGTTCCGCTCCTCGCCCGGTTCGCCGTTTTCCGCGATTTCCGGCGCCGGGTTGGCGGCGGTGGCAAACCGGGTGTTGCCGCGTCCACCGCGCCCGCCTTTGGCCACGACAAACCGCTGCCCCGCTTCGGTCAAATCGGCGAGCACTTCGTTCGTATCGGCGTCGATGACGACCGTGCCGGGCGGCACTTTGACGAGCAAGTCTTCGGCATTTTTCCCGTGCTGATTTTTCGACATGCCGTTCTCACCGCGCGGCGCTTTAAAATGGCGCTGGTAGCGGAAGTCCATCAGCGTGCGCAGCCCTTCATCAACGACCAATACGACATCGCCACCATTGCCGCCGTCCCCGCCGGCCGGCCCGCCTTTCGGGACGTATTTTTCCCGGCGGAACGCGACCATGCCGTTGCCGCCGTCCCCGCCTTTCACATAAATTTTCACCTGATCGACAAACATCGTTGTTCCTCCGCTTCGCTTCCATCATCGCAAACATTTGCGTATCCCTAATATGTATTATTGTATACAACGTCCGCTTCATGCTGTCAATAGCCGCGCCCGAGCCATTTTCGCAGCGCGATGCAGCCGCCCTTTTCAAATGTCACCAGCTCGACATCAGTTCCAGCTCCACGGTCAGTTCCCCCGGCTCGATGGCAAACGCCACAAGCCGCAGCGGCGGCGCCGGCTCGCAACGTTCCAGCCAAGCGCGAATCGCTTCGCCGTCCCGCCATGTACCGCGGTAATCAACAAACAAAGCCGTCCGCCCGTCAGACAAGTCCACCGACACGCATACATGGTTTTCCGTTTCCGCATCAGCCTGGGCTTCAAGCAAGCGCAGAAACGCCTCGCACCATTCGCTCAACCGCTCGTCATACGGCGACAAATCGGCTTCGCCGCCCGTAATCTCATACTCGAGCGAAACGGGGCGCGGCTCCCAATTGTACGTCATGATCAGCTCCGCGAAGCGCTCGGCCTTCAAATTCGTCAGCCGCGCCTCTTGCTGCATCTCAACGACAATGCCCTCAATGATTTCTTTGACCCTCTCTACCTTATTGAGCGCCAAATGCCCTTGAATGAGCTGAATTTTGTTCAGCCAGTCATGCCGGGCGTGGCGCAACACTTCAATGACAGTCCATCGCTTCTCCATCCGACGCTCCCCTATCTATCCCGCGTTCCAGCTCTCCCCACAAAGGAATCGGTACTGGCTCTTTACTAAGAGCTGTACTTGACTGTTTCCAAACATGCCATACTTCCTTCTGTAAAGAAAAGACAGTAAACGAACCCTTTTCATACATGGTGACACGAAAAGAAGTCCCATTTGTCAAGTACACGTTGTGGTGATAAACCTCGGTATTTTTACTATAACATTTTTTGACATCGAGCGGGAGCGCTTTTTCGCTTCAAAAAGAAAAAACCCTAACCGAACGGTTAGAGTTTTTTCGCCTTGCTTACGCTTCTTGGCTGACCGGATAGACGCTGACGCGTTTGCGGTCGCGGCCGAGCCGCTCGAAGCGGACGATGCCGTCGATTTTGGCGTACAGCGTATCATCACCGCCGCGGCCGACGTTCAAGCCCGGATGGACTTTTGTCCCGCGCTGGCGGTACAAAATCGAGCCGCCTGTGACGAATTGGCCGTCAGCGCGCTTGGCGCCAAGGCGTTTCGCGATCGAGTCGCGGCCGTTTTTCGTCGAACCGACCCCTTTTTTCGAGGCAAAAAATTGCAAATCGAGTCGCAGCATGGCAGTCACCTCCTGCTAAATGGATGTCACGCGGATGAATTTCCCGTAGTCGCGTTCGATCGTCTTTAGCGAGACGACCATCGCTTCCAACAATAACTGCACTTTTTCTGCCGCCGCTGCTTCTTCCAGCTTCGGAAGCTCACAGCGAAGATAGCCGCCGTCTTGGCTGAGGGAAACGTGTGGGCTTACGCCAACAAGCGCCTCGATGGCGTTGATCGTGCCGAACGAAACCGCCGAAGCGCCAGCGCAAACGATATCTTGGCCGCGTTCGGCAAACTCGGCGTGCCCGTCCATCGTGAACGCGCGAATGCGGCCGTCCGCTTCCCGTTCAATCGTGACGCGAATCATGTTACGCGTTAATTTTCTCGATGACGACTTTCGTGTACGGCTGACGGTGGCCTTGTTTGCGGCGATAGTTCTTTTTCGCTTTATATTTGAAGACGATGATTTTCTTTTGTCGGCCGTGCTTTTGCACTTTCGCCGTGACCGTTGCGCCTTCGACCGTCGGGTTGCCGATTTTCACCGTTTCCCCGCCGATGAACAGCACTTTGTCAAACGTCACCGTATCGCCTTCATTCGCATCCAATTTTTCGATGTAAACTTCTTGGCCTTCTTCGACTTTCAATTGTTTGCCGCCAGTTTCAATGATTGCGTACATGCCTCGCACCTCCTTCATCGACTCAGACTCGCCAGCGTCAAGGCGGTTCCGTGCCGGAACGCTTCACGACCCGCGCTGAGCGGTTGTAGTGCGGGTGCGTCTTTTTGCGACAGCCGCCCTCTTTTGCCCGTTGACGATGGGGCAAAATGTCTACAACGTTATTTATGGTAGCACAGAAACCGCTGTCCGTCAACCGTGATCTTTTTCGCCCTAGCTAGCAGGCGGCTTCGGCTATGAATAAATGAGAGCGCCAAGCGGGGCATCGGTCTGTTTTTCGGAGAAAAACGCGTGCAGCAGCTCATTCTCATCCAGCGTCGTCCGCTCACGGCCGTTGCGGACGACGACGATGGCGTGCTTTTGGCCGCGATAAAAGCGGTGCAACACGTGCGAAATGCGCTCATCAGCGGGAGCCGTGATCGTCCGCAGCCTTGCGTAGTCGCCTTTTTTTCCATAATATCGCTCCAGCAAAAAACGCATGACGACGTAAGGATGCTGCTTTTGCTCCTGCCAGATGGCATGCGCCAAAAAGGCGGCGATGGTCCACAAATCAAGCTGGCGGGGCGCAACGACGAACAGCAGAACGGCAAAAACGGCCAACAAGACAGCGGAGACGGCCACCATGTGGCGATGGGCGGCGCTGAACGGACGGAAGTAAGCCAACAGCAAAAACAACAACTTTCCGCCATCGAGCGGCCAAATCGGCAGCAAGTTCAGGCCAAGCACGGCCAGATTGTAGCGGAAAAACAACTCCCATCCTTCATCGGCTATCCAGCCGGCCTTCCATAAAAAAAACGCCGCCGCTATGAGCCACAGATGCTGGGCCGGGCCGGCGAGCGTGACGATCCACTCTTCGCGGAACGGCCGGTTCCCGTGTTCTTCCACTTCCGCCACCCCGCCGAACGGCAGCAGCAAAATCCGCTTCACTCGCCACGAGAAAAACACCGCCGCGGCCGCATGACCGAGCTCATGAACAAGAACGATGAAAAATAGAAGACAAAGCTGCTTAAAATGAGCGGTCAACACCGCCATGCCGGCGATCAGCCAGAAAAGCGGATGAACGTGCAGCTTGCCAAGCAGCTCGATATACTTATTCAAAGGAAATCACCTGGATCGGATCGATAAATTGATCGCCTTGCTTAATGGCAAAGTAAAACAGCCCTTTCTGTCCATCGGTCTTGCTTGCCCCGGCTGTGCCGACCTTCTGTCCCGTTTCCACGAAATCGTACAATTTGACGGCGATGGCGCCCAAATGCCCATACCATGTCTCACTGCCATCGGCGTGCTGAATAATGACCGTTTTTCCGGTCGATTCTTTCACGCCGGCAAAGGTCACAATCCCCTCTTTCATCGCTTCGACTTTCGCCTGCCGCTCCGTTTCGATCATCACTCCTTGGCCATTTTTCGCGAAGCTCTCCAGCACGCGGCCGGACGCCGGAACGGCGTACGAGGGCGGCGCCTTCGTCTTCGTTTCCTGTTTCGGCGCAAAAAAGGCGAGCGGCTCGCCAAACGTCTTTTCATACCACGACGAAACAGCGGCAAACTGAAATTCCTTCTCCATCGTCCGCGTGACAAACTGGCGCGCCGGCTCCAGCGCAGCGGACGGATGCTTGAACAAAATCGCCGTCACGAGCACGAGTGAGGCGGCGATGAGCGTTTTCAACAAAAACCGCTCTTTCTGAAACACCGGCCGCCCCCCGGATTCAAACGAGTAGCGATCATACGTCACGACCGGCAGCCCGTACCGCTCCTCATCGGCTATGCCCCATTCCGGCTCCTTTCGCCCCCTCGCCCCATACTGGCGTTCTTTCCGCCGCCTCTCGATCCGCTTTTTCATTTCCCGAACGCGTCGGTCCATACGTCCCCCCTCCACCTTTCTCACGGCGTTTGTACTAAATGTATGAGACAACCTGTTGGAATATGAACAAGCATTTTGGTTGAACGAGACCGAAGGCGGCCCGCTCCGCCGCGAGGCAAAAGAAAAAGGGCAAACTCCCGTTGGAATTGCCCGGTGTTTCCCCTATTTCAGGCTAAATATTTTGCGAATCTTGGAAAACAGTCCTTTCTCTTCTTCCTCCAGCGGCGGCAGCGGCACCGACTCGCCGAGAATGCGGCGGGCGATGTTGCGGTAGGCGATCGACGCTTTGCTGTTCGGGTCAAGGACGATCGGCTCGCCGCGGTTGGACGCCTTGATCACGTTTTCATCGTCGGCGATGATGCCGAGCAGTTCGATCGACAGATGCATGACGATTTCATCGACATCGAGCATATCGCCGTTTTTGACCATGTGGCTGCGAATGCGGTTGATGATAAGGCGCGGCGGTTTGACATGCTCCTCAGCTTCGAGCAGCCCGATGATGCGGTCGGCATCGCGGACCGCCGACACTTCCGGCGTCGTAACGACGATCGCTTCGTCCGCGCCGGCGACAGCGTTGCGGTAGCCTTGTTCAATGCCGGCCGGGCAGTCGATCAGCACATAGTCGTACTCCTGCTTGAGCTGTTCAACGAGCTCCTTCATCTGCTCAGGGGTGACCGCTGATTTGTCGCTCGTTTGCGCCGCCGGCAGCAAATACAAATGGTTATCGAACCGTTTATCTTTGACAAGCGCTTTTTGCACTGTGCAGCGTCCTTCGACGACGTCGACGAGGTCATAAATGATGCGGTTCTCAAGCCCAAGCACGACATCGAGATTGCGCAGCCCGATATCGGTGTCCACCAGACACACTCGCTTGCCGAGAATGGCAAGAGCCGTCCCAAGATTCGCGGTCGTCGTCGTCTTGCCGACGCCGCCCTTTCCGGAAGTGATGACGATCGCTTCTCCCACGGTCATACTCTCCTTTCTAAGCGCGTCAAATTCGGCCGCAAATGCATGAGCAGCTGCAGGCGGTCGACAACAATTTGATTTTGTTCATTGATATAAGCGCATTCCATTTCGTTTCTTTCGTCCGTTTTATAATCGGGAGCCCGATTCATGACATCGCCGATGCCAAGCTGCATCGGCTTCATCACGGAAGCGGCGATGACCGCCTCCTTGTTTCCGCCATAGCCGGCGTGGGCGATGCCGCGTAAGGCGCCGAGAATGAAAATATTGCCCCCGGCGATGACCATTCCGCCAGGGTTCACGTCACCGATCAGCAGCAAATCCCCCTCAACGTGGAGCACTTGCCCGGAGCGGACGATGCGCGAAACGGTCACAATCTCCGCCTTCCGCAGCCATTCCTTCGCTTCCGCTTTTGACACGACATTGCTTTCGATCGACTCGACGACCAAATTTTTGGAACGGCGAATGAGCGCGCGCACCTCCTCCTCCTGCTCAGGCGTCAAATAGCGATTCCCCATGTTCAGATGAACGGAGACAAGCGGGCTGTTGGACGCGATCCCGCCGGCTTGGTTGACGAGCCGCTCCTCGATTTCTTTCAATAAATCCTCGTACGAGCAGCGGTCGTCCAGATGCAGCGTCAGCCCATCTTTCGTTCCTTTCATCATCACATACTGCTGCTTCTGTTTTGCCACAACGTTCACCCCAACGAATAATTCTACAAGCCGGACCGTTTTTCCTTTTTTTATTCCCCTTGCTCCAGCCGGCGAATTTTGGCCAGCCACCGTTCCAACACGGGCAAGCCGATGAGCAAAAAGGCGGTGTTCAACAGCAGCGTCGGCCATAGACGGCGCTCCCAGAACACAGCAAACGGCCAGTCCGTCCGCCCGATCAGCAGCTGAATGCCGTACACATAGCTGTCAAGCAGCGCGATGGCGAGCAGCGACAGCAAAAACGACACGAGCCAGTTAGGTTGAAGCCATTTCGTTGCTTTGCCCGCCAAATACGCAAGGAGCGTATAGGCAAACGCGTAAACGCCGAGCAGCTCCGTATAAACGCAGTCATACAAAAACCCGAAGATAAACCCGTATCCCATCGCCCGCGTCCCGCCAAAATGCATCGCGGTAAGCACAAGGAAAATAAGAAAAAACCGAGGAACAAAAAAATAGTGGATGTACCAGTCCCCTTTCGGCCAGACATCAACGGCGATACTTTCACTGACAAAACAGAACACCGCAAGGAAAGGGAGCCGCCACTTGTTCATTTTGCTTCCTCCTCTTCTTGCAGTGCCGCATCGATCGTCCGCTTGACAATGATGACATCATCAATGTCATACAAATTGGCAAACGGTTTGACATAGACGATTTTCGTCAAGCCGTACTGGCCTGGTTTGATTTCCGTTACTTCGCCGATCGGCAGCCCTTTGGGAAACACGCCGCCGAGTCCGGACGTCAACACTTTTTGTTTTTTTTCGACTTTGGCGTCGATCGGAATTTCGCCAAGCAGCAGCTCGCGCCGTTTCTCGTCATAGCCTTCGATCAAGCCAAACACGTTTTCCTTGCCTTGGACATAGGCGGAAATGCGGTTGTTTTGGTCAAGCGCGCTTAACAGCTGCACGGTTGAGGTAAACTGCGAGGCGTGCTGCACCTTGCCGACGAGTCCGGCCGGGGTAATGACCGCCATATCTTTTTTCACCCCGTGCTGCGCTCCTTTGTTCACGATGATCGTCTCTCGCCACCGATCCGGATTGCGCCCGATCACCGTCGCCTGAATCGGAACAAAGTCGCGCAAGCTTTCTTTTTTATCAAGCAAGGCGCGCAGCCGCCCGTTTTCCTGGCGCAGCTCCTCGACTTCCGTCTCCAGCGCCGCATATTCCTCCAGTCTCGCTTTCAGCAACTCATTTTCCTCGTATGTATGGCGAAGATCGTTGACATTTTCAAGGAAGCCCGCTACAAGCTGTGCAGGCTTCCCGAACAGAAGCTGGACAAAGCCAACCGCGTCTTTGACGAATTGTTCCGGCCATGTGAACTGCTCACGGCTGCGCAGCGAAAAGCCGATCAACATGACAAGGATGACGATGCTGACAAGCAAAAAAACGAGGCGCTTATTTCCGAAAAACTGTGGCATAGATGAGCACCTTCTTGCCGTCAGCGATGGTCTCTCGCCTTGTTTTTAAACAAGTCGATGTGGTCGAGCGCCTTGCCGGTGCCGATCGCTACGCAATCGAGCGGATTTTCGGCCACAATGACCGGCATGTCCGTTTCTTTGCTGATGACTTTGTCCAAATTGCGCAACAAAGCCCCGCCGCCCGTCAGCACGATGCCGCGATCCATAATGTCAGCGGCCAGCTCCGGCGGTGTTTTTTCGAGCGTGTTTTTCACCGAGTCAACGATCGCATACACGGTGTCGCGCAGCGCTTCGGCGACTTCTTCGGCGCTGATCTCAATCGTTTTCGGCAGCCCGGTCAATAAGTCGCGGCCGCGAATTTCCATTTTGCCAATGCCTTCCGGATTTCCAGCCGAACCGATTTCCATTTTAATCGCTTCGGCTGTCCGCTCACCGATCATCAAATTGTACGTTTTGCGAATGTACTGAATGATCGCCTCATCCATTTCATCGCCGGCGATGCGGATCGACTGGCTCGTCACGATGCCGCCGAGCGAAATGACCGCCACTTCGGTCGTGCCGCCGCCGATATCGACCACCATGCTGCCGGTTGGCTCCCACACCGGCAAGTTGGCGCCGATGGCCGCGGCGAACGGCTCTTCAATCGTATACGCATCGCGCGCTCCCGCTTGGCGGGTCGCATCGATGACCGCCCGCTCTTCCACCGCGGTGATGCCGTACGGCACACATACCATGACATAAGGCTTGCTTGCGAACAGTCCTTTCGTTTTGATCGCTTTGCGAATATAGTATTTCATCATCGTCGCTGTCGTCTCATAATCGGCGATAACGCCGTCTTTCATCGGCCGGAGCGCCACGATGTTGCCCGGCGTGCGCCCGATCATGTTTTTCGCCTCATTGCCGACGGCGACGATTTGCTTCGTGTCGCGCTGAATGGCGACAACCGACGGCTCGCGCAGAACAATGCCTTTTCCTTTAACATAAACAAGCGTATTCGCTGTTCCTAAATCAATTCCAAGGTCTTTCGTTCCAATTCCAAACATATCATCGATCTTCCTTTCCGAAACGAAATGCATCCTTATTCATTGAAAAAATAGGTCTTCATTGAAAAAATAGGTCGGATGTCAGTCATTTATAACTTGTACAACACCGCCCGAACCGATTCGGGAAAAACTCATAGTTGATATTATACCTGATTCGACAAAAAATGAGAACCGCTAGACATATCCTTTTTCTTTTAAACTGATGAATTTTTGATCGCCGATGATGAGATGATCGAGGAGCTCGATGCCGATGATGCGGCCGCACTCCGCGAGCCGTTTCGTGACATCGATGTCTTCGCGGCTTGGCGTCGGATCGCCGGAAGGGTGGTTGTGCACGCAAATGACCGAGGCGGCGGAACGCTTGATCGCCTCTTTAAACACTTCGCGCGGATGCACGATGGAGGCGTTTAAACTGCCGATGAACACCGTTTTGCGGTAGATGACTTGGTTTTTCGTGTTGAGGTAAATAGCAACAAAATGTTCCTGCGATAAAAAACGCATGTCTTCCATCACATACTTCGCTCCATCTTCCGGGCAGCGGATGACATAACGTTCAGCGTGTCCGGGCTGATGGATACGGCGCCCGAGCTCCAACGCCGCCAAAATTTGCGCCGCTTTCGTCGGGCCAATCCCTTTGATGTTGGTCATTTCTTCAGCTGTCGCGTCCTTGAGCAAACGCAACCCTTCGAAATGGCGCAGGAGGCGCTGGGCGAGCTGCACGACCGATTCATCCTTCGTCCCTGTGCGCAGCAAAATCGCTAACAGTTCATGATCGGATAAGCTTTCCGGTCCGAAAGACAGCAGCCGTTCACGCGGGCGACTGGCTTTCGGCACATCGCGGATCATCCATGCCATCGTATCTCCCCTTTTTAATGATAGTCAAGCTCCCCGACGAGCGGGGAGAAGCTTTTCGTGGCGCGCGTTGTCCGCCATCGGCCCACGAAAGCGGCCTTTTCATGACGCGTTTTGTCCGCCATCGACCCACGAAGGCGCCCTTTTCGTGACGCGTTTTGTCCGTCATGCATCCACGAAGGCGGCCACTCCTTTGCTGTGACGCGCGTTGTCCACCATGGGCCGCCGGAGCAGCCGACCGCAGCGCGGCTGGCCGTTTACACCTCGGGAGGCGGCCAGCCGAGCCGGCGCAGTTCCCGGACCGTGCGCGACAACGGCAAGCCCACGACGGTCAAATAATCGCCTTCGATTCGTTTGACAAACAGGGCGGCGCGGCCTTGGATGCCATACGCCCCCGCCTTGTCCATCGGCTCTCCGGTCGCAATGTAGGCGGCGATGTCCTCGTCCTCCAGCTCCCAAAATGTCACCGCCGTTTTTTCGGCAAACGAGACCATGTCCCCGCCCGGGGTGGCGATGGCGACGCCGGTCCATACGTCATGCGTCCGCCCGGACAATTGGCGCAGCATATGAAACGCTTCTTCGGCCGTGCGCGGCTTTCCTAAAAAACGGCCGTCACACACAACGAGCGTATCAGCGCCGAGCACATACGCCCTAGGAGCAGTCTTCCGTACCGCTTCCGCTTTTCGGCGAGCAAGAAGTTGAACGGCTTCGTCAGGGGGCGTTCCGGGAGGGATCGTCTCATCGGCATGGCTTTCTTGGACGTCAAACGGCCAGCCGGCCAGCTCGAGGAGTTGCCTGCGGCGCGGGGAGCGGGAGGCAAGTACGAACCGAGGAGGCATGGGGCACTCTCCTTTCTTCGTTTCGGTTCGGAAGATTCACTTGTATCGTAGCAAATTTTGCAGGGAAAGGCAATGTTCTCTCTCGGAGGCCGGTGATTTCGTGCAAAATACTGCTGCTTCCACCTATTTCTCAACTAGAAAAACCTCTTAGAAACAGCCTTCTTTTCTGAATGAAAATGCGATGATTGGTGTGTGACAGCGTTTTTTCACCAGCCTTCGCGTTGTCAGGTGATAAAGACGGGGCATGGAGAGGAGAAATTCGATAGTTGCATCGGACGGTATTTTTTCGGTACAGCCACAGAAAAAAACGGGGCCTCTAGCTCCCTAGCGGCACCCATTCGATATAAGCGGCAAGCGCCTCGAGCAACTGTTGCTGAGCCTTGACCAACAGCGCTTCATCGCGTTGCTCTTTGTACGCGGCAAGAGCGACATACGCCTGTTTCAGCGCTTCGATATAGTCCGTGGCTGTTTTGCCGTCATCCATTTTGCTTTTTTCGAACGCATCATACGCAGTTTGCAACGCCTGCCAATCATCCTCGCTGACATTCCGGCCGCTAAGCAAAGCGGCGGAGACGGACGCCATCTGTTTGTACAGAGCCTCCCCCTTTTGGACAACCTCTAAACGGCGCGTGTTTGCATCCGCAGAAAACACCAGCTCTTTGACGTACGTGCTCGACACCGCTTCGCGATAGTTGTTGTTGATCGCCCGCAACGTTTCCTTATCGGTGCCGACGGCGATATAAATAGCGGCCGGTTTTTGCCCGACCACAACAGCCGGCGCGCCCGCCGCTCGGATCGGTTCCGCCGCCCGTTTGGCGGCCGCGACGTTTGAATAAACGCCCGCTTGCATGACCGCGATGGAAAACGGCGCACTGTCTCCTCTTGTGGCGCCTGTTGCTCGTTCGGGTGCCGTCAGCTCCACCATCGCCCTAGCGGCGGGTGACGGCTCTGGTTTGTCTTTCGGAATCATGCGCAGCACCATCATGCCGAAAGCGATCCCAACGAAAGCGGCAAGCGCCGCCGCGATGAGCAATGGCTTGAGAAATAACGGCGTCCGCCGTCTCGGACGAGTCGCCTTTTTGGATGGAAGCCGCTCAGAAACAGGGCGAACCGCTTCATCGGCTTCAAGGGCGACCGCCTCCAGCCTGTCGGCAGGGAAAGCAGAACCGATCACCGGGCCATCCCATCGATCGTTTTCTTCCTTAGCTTGTCCACCGGCAGTCGGTCCGTGAACGCGGCGTCGAGCTTCGAGCGATTCTGTCATTGGCCTCTGTTCCGACTGGCGATGCTGCGGCTGTGGGGGGGGTTCTTCGACCTGCCGTTCGACGGTAAACGGCTGCGGCTGTCCGTTAATGCTCACCGTAATACTTTGGCGCTGCTTGTCCATCATTTCACCGTCCCTCTTCGCACGTCGATTTCTTTCGCCTATCTTACCATAAGCGAAAAAAAAAAGAACAAGACATTTGTCGTCTTGTCCCCGTTTCTGCTCTTCATTTTCCGACATCATCGGCCGCGAATCGCTTCCGTTGCCAACGCTTCGACAGGAATCGGCTGCTCGCGGCCCTCATACGTACAAAGCTGCTTCGTCTCGCCTTTCAAGCAAACGGCGTAATCGATGCCGCCGTCGCCGCGCTTTATCACCAGCACGTATGACGGGTTCGCCTCCGGCGCCAGCATGCGGCCGGTGAACGGATCTTTGATCGGTTCCAGCAAATCGTGTTCCACCAGTTCCCGGTAAGACAGCACAGCAGAGGAGCGCGCCGGCAAAAACTCGACCTTTTCCGCCCCGACATACAGCCGCGCCGCCTCGTACAAACTGTATGCATCAGACACAAACGACCGTTCGCGCGCCTTTTCGATCACCGTCAGCACAGCAACGGCAACGATCGTCGCCACAATGCCGACAATGACGAGCACGGCCAACAATTCGATCAGCGTCATCCCCCGCTTCATCCGAATGAGCATCGGCATTCCCTCCATGGACGATCGGCCGAACTATGGGCGCGTCGCTGGGGCGACTTCGGCCAGCGGATTGTCCTTGCCGCTTGGCGGCGGAACATCATAAATCGGAGCGAGCTTTTTCCATTTCTCAAGCTTTGGCGCATAAAACGCACGAATCGTCACCGAATACGTCAACGGCTCGATCTGATCGCTCGTAGACGTCAGCTCCGGCGGACCGGTCAGCGTCAACCCTTCCACCGCCAAAATGCGGTCGGCATTCTCAAGCACTTCTAAAAACCGTTCGAGCTGGTAATAGGAAGGCGATTGCACCGTCAGCTGGGCGGTGATGGACTGGATGCCGCTCGGTGGGGAAACCGATTGCTTTCCTTCGTTTCCTTCGCTCGTTCCGCTACCGTTTGGCTGCGAAGCGGCTGTGTCTTCAGCCGAAAATTGCACGCTCACCAGCCGGCTGTCCGCGAGATATTCGGCTTTTTGAAACAAAAGCAGCAGCTGGTCAGTCAACGGATGGACAGGAACCTTTTTTTGCAGCGCGGCGATCCGTTCCGCCGTTTGCCCCGGCGAAGGAGCCACCGCTTTTTCGAGAGCGGCGAGCACCTGTTTTTCACTTTTCACTGTCATTTCTAATTGTTCCAGCTCGGCGTGCCGCGGCATGATGAGCCACACATACCCTGTTGCTGACAGCAGCGCCACCACCAAAACGAGTCCGGCGGCAAGAAGCGGCCATCGGTTCAAACGGCTGATCATCGTTTCCCCTCCTTGCCGGCTTGGCGAAGCTGCAGTTCATACTGGGCTATATATCTCGGGACGACTTGTTGTTCTCGCTGCTCCTCTTGTTCGCCGCTGACAGTAACGCTGGCGAGCTTGGCGCTTTGCACGAGGGGAAGCGCCTGCAGGCGGTTCAAGTAATACGCCGCCTCTTCCGGCGTGTCAAACTGCACCGTCATCGTCATGCTCGTCTGCCCCGCATACGCCACGTTCATGACAAATCCCCGCTCCGGAAGCTGCTTCGTGAGCGCCCGCAGCAGTGGCACCGATTTCAACGGATAGCGCTCCGCCCACTTCACCGCCTTCGCCAGCTCTTGACGCTCTTGCGCTTCGCTTTCCTGTTGGCGCTTCGCCTCCAGCACCGCCTGCTCCGCCTTGATCCGCTTCAGTTCCGCCTCCAGCGCCGCCTGCCGCTGATCGGCCCGCTCGATGAACCAATAGAAGAGCGCGGCGACAGCGAAAACAAGCAGCAAACCGATGAGCAAAACGAGACGAACCGGCTGTTTCGTTTCTCTTTGGGGCAATAAATTGATTTCAGCGATCATCGTGGATCCTTCCTTCTTTCAGCGCCAATCCCCAGGCAAGATGAAAACGGTCCGGCAGCGGGTCGAGCGAAGGGCGAAGCCGCTCCACCGGGACGTCGACCTGCTCCACCAACGCGGCGAACACATCGTCAAGCCGCGGATGGTCGCCGGCAAGAAACAGACGGGTGATCGACTGCTCGCCTTGCTGAATGGAAAACGAATAAAAGTTCATCATCCGTTCCATTTCCTTATACACATCAATGAACGGGTCGACAAGCCCAGGCGCTGACTCCCCCTGGGACGCTTCGAGCGGCAAGTGGCGCATAAACAGCGGCAAATGGCGATGAAAGACGCTGAAATTGACAGACGATTCATCGAACTGGACAAGCAAAATATGGTCAGAGGCGGCCGCTTGTCCAACGTGATGAAACGGGCGATAGGCGCAAAGCGGCGACACATCGGCCGCAACCGGACGCAAATCGACGTCTTCCAAGACGGCCGCGTATTCCATCACCGCTTCTTCCGGAGCGGCAAACAATAACACGTTCAGCGCTTCTTCGGTCCGATCGATGATCAAGTAATCAAACACCGGATCGGCAAACGGAAGCGGAATCGATTCCCCGAGCTCCATAAACAAATAGCTGCGGATCTCCTCTTCGGGCAATCGGGGCGGAAGCGGAAGGGTGCGAATCAAAACGAACGGATCGGGAACGACAAAGCGAATGCGCCGCCCGTCCAGTTTCCATTCCTCTACGCACTCATCCAAAATCATCGCCAACGCTTCGCCATCGACAATTTTCCCATCGCGGATGATGCCGGGAGGGAGCGCCCGCTCTCCCCATCGCTTCGCTTCAGGAGACGGAGCGGGTTTCGCTTCCACATACCGGATCACGTGATCTTTCAGCACGATGTTTGCCTGTTTCGCAGTTCTCCGCCATAACGCCATCGTTCGTCCGCTTCCTTTCTTACCGTCCTTTACATGATCAGCCTCACGTACGCGCGCACGATCGACTCGCCAAAGAAAAACGCCGTCAAGGCGCCGAGGGCGATCGCCGGCGCAAACGGCATCGGCACGCCGCGCCGCACCCGGCCGAACGCCATGCCGACAAGCCCCATCCCCGTGCCGTAGCACGTCGCCAAGAAAAAGGCAAGCACCACCATTTTCCACCCGAGCACCAACCCTAGCACCGCAAACAGTTTCACATCTCCGCCCCCCATTCCGCCGTTAGACAGCACGGCGATCAGCCACAAAAGGAAAAAGCCGACCGCCGCGCCAAGAAGCATATCAACCCACGGCAAAAACGGGATCAACAGCCGCTCCCCGGCAAACAAAGCGGCAAACACCGCCAGCACGCGGTCGGGAATGAGCATGTAGCGAAGATCCGAAACGACAATGATAGCAAGCAGGCTAATCAACGTCCACGCCACGATCAACCGCCCGCCCCAGCCGACCCACAGCGGGGCGGCCGTAAACAGCGCGGCCGTCGCTGCTTCCATCAGCGGGTAAAGCGGGGAGATGCGCCCCCCGCACCCGTTGCAGCGCCCGCGCTGCACAACGTACGACACAACCGGAATGAGCTCCCTCGCCGACAGCGTCCGCCCGCACGCCGGACAACGCGACCGCGGCCGGACGATCGACTCCCCCACCGGCACCCGCAGCCCGACGACGTTGAAGAACGAGGCGAGGAGGAGGGAGTAAAAAAAGATACCAATGAAAAGAATGATTTCCATGGCAAGCTAACTTCTTAATTACTCGAGTTTTACATCATCACGCGTCAATTCATTTACATCTTTGCTGCCGTTAATGTAAGTAAAATTTTCCTTGCCATCTACGAGTGTTACCTTATATTCAATACCTGTGACTTTGTTATTAGTATCGGTTTTCTTTACAATTTCTACTTTACTCTCACTCGGGTTATACTTTTCTGTTGATTTCTTCCCCGGCGATTTCGGAATGTTTTCTAAATACCCGCCGTCATACAACTCCTGCAATGTATATGACGTTTTTGTGTTTTTGTCGGCCGCAACGGCGAGCCGCGCCGCGCTGGCAACTTGCTTCGCATTGGCGATATGGGCGTCTTTTTTCGAGTTGTCCATAATAGCGCCAATGGCTGGGATGGCGATCGCCGCGATGATCCCTAAAATGACGATGACGGCGAGCAGTTCGATGAGCGTCAAGCCGCGCTCATTTTTGAGAAGACGTTTGAACATACCTTTCCTCTCCCTTTCTATTGAGTGATTTAGAACGATTTCCCTATTATTCTACAATATCACTGCAAAAATAGGAAGACTTTCTTAGAAGAATTATTGTTGAATGTGATTAAAGATATCGTACATTGGAACGATGATCGACGTGACGATCGTCCCAACGACGCCGGCGAGCAGGACGATCATCAGCGGTTCGATAAGCGATTTCAGGCGGTCGGTGCCGGCGTCGACTTCCGCTTCGTAAAAATCAGCGACTTTGCCAAGCATGGCATCGAGTGAACCGGTTTGTTCGCCGATGGCGATCATTTGCGCGACAAGCGGCGGAAACGCCCAATGGCGGCGGAGCGGCTCAGCGAGCGACCGGCCGCGCTCAAGGGCGGCGCGCGCCTCATCAAGCACGGCGGCGATCACTTCGTTTTCGACGACGCGTCCAGAGATGGAAAGCGCCTCTAAAATCGGCACCGAGCTGGAGACAAGCGAGCTGAGCGTGCGCGTCATGCGGGCGAGCGCCGCTTTTTGCATGAGCTTCCCAAAAATCGGAAGGCGCATGGCCACATAATCCAAGTAATATTTCGTCCGTTTTTGCCGACGCAAAGCGGCGAACGCCGCGCCAACGCCGATCCCTCCCAGCGCCACCAGCCACCAATAGCGCTGCATAAAAGCGCTCGCTTTCAGCACAAACTTCGTGATCGCCGGCAGTTCGGCATGGAAATCAGCAAACATGTCAACAAACGTCGGCACGACCGAGACGAGCAAAAAAATGACAACCGCCGTGGCGATGATGGCGACGGCCACCGGATAGGCGAGGGCGGAAACGATTTTTTGCCTCGTCCGATGCACTTTTTCAAAATGGTCGGCCAACCGGTCGAGCGTTTCGTCAAGCGTCCCGCTCGCTTCGCCGGCCCGCGCCATATTGACAAACAGCGGCGGAAAAATGCGGGGATGCTTCGCCGCCGCCGCGGACAGCGGATTTCCCTCCCGGAGATGCTGCTCCATGTCGAGCAGCGCGCGCGCCAGCGCCTTGCTTTCCGTTTGCTCCGATAAAATGCGAATCGAATCGACGATCGTCACCCCGGCGCGCACCAAGGTGGCGAATTGGCGCAAAAACACGACGAAATGCTGCAGTTTGACCGGGCGGCCGATGGAAATTTCCTTGTTCCATACCGTCGGCGGCACCTCGGCGATGACCGTCGGGCGAACCCCTTTCTCCCGCAATTTGAGCGCGGCTTCGCTCCGGGAAGCAGCCGCGATCACTCCCGACTTTTTCCTTCCTTGCTTATCCCGCCCTTCGTACTTAAATTGCGCCATCTTTCTCACGCTCCCCCGCTAAGTACACTTCAACTGCCGCCGCATCAATCCGCCCGGCCGCAACCAGTTCCTTGACGCTCATTTCCATCGTCTGCATGCCCACACTGCGGCTCGTCTGCATAATGTTGATGATTTGGTGTTCCTTCTCGTTGCGGATGAGATTGGCGACCGCGGCATTGTTCAGTAAAATTTCGAGCGCCGCCGCCCGTCCGGTTCGGCTTCGGTTCGGAAACAGGCGCTGCGCAATAATGGCGACAAGCACTGAAGCGAGCTGCAAGCGGATTTGCGCCTGCTGAGCCGAAGGAAAGACGTCAATCATCCGCTCGATCGCCGCCGGGGCGCTGGCCGTATGGAGCGTGCCCAACACCAAATGCCCCGTTTCCGCGGCCGTAATGGCAGTTTGAATCGTCTCCAAGTCGCGCATCTCCCCGACTAAAATGACGTCCGGGTCTTGGCGAAGCGCGGCGCGCAGCCCGGAAGCAAAGCTGCCGGTGTCAAATCCGACCTCGCGTTGATCAATGATCGATTTCCCGTGTTTATGTAAATATTCGATCGGATCCTCCAGCGTAATAATATGCTTCGACATCGTTTTGTTTATATAATCGATCATAGCGGCCAACGTCGTCGACTTGCCACTGCCGGTCGGCCCGGTGACGAGCACAAGCCCGTGCGGCTTTTCCGCGATGCGCTTCAGCACGCTTGGCATGCCAAGCTCCTCCAACGTCGGGATGCGCATCGGGATGAGGCGAACGGCCAAGGAAACACAGGACCGCTGTTTAAACACGTTCAAGCGGAACCGGGACACGCCGGCGATCCCATAGGAAAAATCAAGCTCCCCGGTTTGTTGGAACTGCTGCCAAAGCGCTTCAGGGATGACGGCGCGCGCCATTCCTTCCGTTTCCTCAGGGCGCAGCCGCTCTTGGCCGTAGAGCCTCAGCTCGCCGTTCAGGCGAAAAATCGGCGGCGCTCCGACGGTCAAATGCACGTCGGACGCCCGGTACTCAAACGCCGCGCGCAACAACGTATCCAATTTTTCTTTCATTGCTCTCACCCATCAATGCAAAATCGCCACTTTGAGCACTTCCTCAAGCGTCGTCAATCCTTGCTTCACTTTCAGCAGCCCGTCATCGAGCAGAAAAATCATTTTGTTTTGGATGGCGAGCTCCCGCAGTCTCGAGAACGGTTCATTGTTTAAAATGATGCGGCGCATTTCGTCAGTAATGACCAACAGCTCGTGGACAGCGAGCCGGCCGCGGTAGCCGGTCATGTTGCACGTCGGGCAGCCGCGGCCGCGGACCAGCTGCTGAACGTCGATGCCGCGGCGGGCGAAAATGTCCCGCTCTCGCTTCGTCGGCTCATACACTTCTTGGCAATCGCGGCAGACGCGGCGCACTAAGCGCTGAGCTACGACCCCGGCGAGCGAGGTCGCGACTAAAAACGGCTCAATGCCCATATCGATCAACCGGGTGATCGTGCTTAACGCATCGTTCGTATGAAGGGTGCTTAACACCAAATGACCGGTGAGCGAGGCGCGAATCGCCACTTCGGCGGTTTCGCGGTCGCGAATCTCGCCAACCATGATGATGTTCGGGTCTTGGCGCAAAATTGAACGAAGCCCTTGGGCGAACGTCAAACCGACGTTCGGATTGACTTGAATTTGATTGATGCCTTCAATTTGATACTCAACCGGATCTTCAATCGTAATAATGTTGACCTGCTCGCTGTTTAAATAATTGAGCGCCGCATACAGCGTCGACGATTTTCCCGAGCCGGTCGGGCCCGTAATCAAAATGATGCCGTTGGGCCGCTCGATGAGGCGGATGAAACGGTCCAAATTGACGGCGTTGAACCCGAGCTTATCGATATCGTTCAGCGCCGCGCCCAAGTCAAGAACGCGCATGACGATTTTTTCCCCGTACACGGTCGGCAGCGTCGATACCCGCAGATCAACAGGATGGAAATCGATGTTCATTTTGATCCGCCCGTCTTGAGGGACGCGGTGTTCGGTAATATCCATGTGGGCCAAAATTTTAATCCTCGCCGTCAGCATGCTTTGCATATGCTTCGGCAACGCCCGCTCGGTGCGGAGAAGGCCGTCGATCCGATAGCGGATGAGCACTTTTGTCTCCTGCGGGTCAATGTGAATATCGCTTGCCCGCTGCTCGACGGCAAGCTGCAAAATTTGGTTCACTAAACGAACGATCGGAGAATCGTCTTCAGCCGCCTTTCCATCATCGCGCCCCTCGGTCGGCGGAGCCGGAAGCAGGTCATCAAACGACTCGTCCATGTCATAGTATTTGTTGATCGCACGCAAAATGTCGTCCTTCGATGCGATCGCGGTTTCGATTTGAAAGCCGGTCGACAAGCGCAGATCATCTATGGCAAAAAAATCGAGCGGATCGGCCATCGCCACCAACAAGCGATCGTCTTCCACTTTGAGGGGCATGATGAGATGGCGGCGGGCCAGCTCTTTCGGCACTAGGTTGGTGGCTTTCGGATCAATCGGATAGCGGTACAAGCTGACGTGGGGAATGCCAAGCTGGAACTCGAGCGCCTCAATGAGCTGTTGTTCGGTGATATAGCCGCGCTGCAGCAGCGCATCGCCGAGCTTTTGTTTTGGCGCTTTTTCCCGCAGCGCTTCCGCCAGCTGTTCTTCCGTAATTAACCCCGCTTCCACCAACAAGTCGCCGAGACGTTTTCGCTCGCGTTTTTTGTTCATCGGCTTCCCCCGCTTTCCCCGCTTTGTTTCGTATCGGTTGAACGACCTTCATCCACTTGGTCGCCACCGTCCGTCCGTTGCCCGTTTTCTGACGGCGGCCGCTTTTGGTCGCTTTCTTCATCCTTGTTTTGATTTCTAGAACCATCTTCCGCTGGCGTCTGCTCTTCCTCTTCCGGCGCGGAGACGGATGATTCCGGAACTTTCAGCCCCCGAACTTCAATCGTGTAAGCCGGCGGATAAAAGTCTTCGCTCACCGTTTCCCGGCGGACAAGTTTGGCGCCGTCACGCACCTCGCGTTCCACTTTTACCAGCAACCCTGAGCGCCCGGTCTGTTTGACTACGGACTGCTCCGGAGCCAGCCGCGAATCATACTGGATGATTTTGCGCGGTGCGATCGCTTCCGGTTGGCTCGTGCGCACGATATATTGGTAGGCGAACGGCCAGCCATGAATGAGCGCTTTCACTTGACGGCCGTCATAGCGAAGAATGAGCGTATAATCCACCGTATTTGAATTCAACCATTGCAAATCGCGCTGGCTGTCAACCTTGGCTTCAAATCCCGGGGTGATGCCGTCCGGAAGCGTGCTCCCTGCATATCTTTCCATCAGCACAAAATTGGTGGAAAGGACGGCGCGATACACGGCCGATGCCAACGCCTCGACGGCGCGGTCGGACAATCCGCCGCCCGCTTGTTCGATCATGGCGCGCAGCGACACGAGCTGATTGGCGCGGACGGCAAGCCGGCGCTCGGACGCAAGAAAACGAGAAAGGCTTTCATCATGGATCGGAACGGCCGCTTCGCTCACCACCGTTTTCCCTTTTCCAGAAGCCGGGAGATAACGGGTCAAATCAAGCGGCTGGCTGGGCGCTGACAGCTGGGAAGCCGCCGCTTCCAAATCCTTTTCCAGCTCCTGAACATCCAAGGCGTCTCGCGCCGCCGGCGGCAGAAGGCGGCCGACGACCTCGAGGCAAGCGCTCATATCGGCCAATGCAAGCAGCGGGACAGAGCGCCCGTTGACAATGTTTTGCGTGCTTTCCGACAAGCGAAAAGTGAAGAGATCGGCCGACAGTTCCGCCTGTTTTTCCTGATAGCGGAGCGGAATCGAAGCCGTCGCCCGCCAGTCGTTCACGCGATCGGCCACCGCCCGCCGGGCTTCCGCCGGCGTCATCCCGGCGAGCGAAATCGGACCGACCGACGTCCCCGGGCGATAACGGTCTTGGCCGGGGCCGAACGATTCATAAGCCAAAACGCCTAAACGGACAAATGAAAGAAAATAGACTGTGCAGACCGCCATCACGATAAACAATTTCCCTATGGAAGCGGCTCTCACTCCGAGCTCCCCCTTTTTCATTCGGCTTCAATGTTCATCGAGACGTCGACAATGACGCTAGGGCCGGCTTCCTGCGCTTTGCGCACGTCCTCTTCGCAAAGCACGGTGCCCGCTTGGAATAAAAGTTCGCCGTTCATGTCATAAATGTCTTTGGTCAGCCGTTTTCCCGAAAGAAACGCCACTTGTTTTTCGCGAAGCGATTCCAACGCTTCCACGTTTTCGGCCGTCTCTGTCATGACCTGCATTTGTTCGGAAATGTCGCTCTCCTTCATCCCGCTTTCGCTGTCATCCAACTCGATGAGCTGCGCCGCATCAGAAAGGAGCGCTGTCTGTGCATCATCGGCAACGATCAGCATCTCTTTTCCGTACGTGAGCACTTGGGCGGACGGCAGCACCGCTTCGCCGTTTTCCAGACGAACGGACACGCCGATAATCTCTCCGGTTTCCTCGTTTAGAAAAAACTCTTGCACCTCACCAAGAAGTTGCCCCTTGCGCGTAATCGCTTTTGTCTGTTTGATGCGGATTTGTTTGTTGACCAACTGATTGGCGATCGGAATTTCCGATAAATCGATCACATCATGGCCGCTGGCCACCGTGACGGCGAACTCTCCGATCCCGACGATTTTTTTGAACGGGATCGCTTTTAAGCTCACTTGCACGTCTTCGTGCTCGACCGTCAAAAAGTCGACCGAGCCTTTATCCGGATTGATGACAAAGTTTTTCACGGCACCGATTTGTGTCCCATCAGCGATGCTGATGATCGGCAGCCCGATGATTTGCGCACTCGCTTTCATTTTCTTCACCTCAACGATCTTCCTAATGTTGCAGCCATTTCCCGCCAGAGCCTTAGTTCTGCGGCAATGGCCGGGTAAGGCGAAAAGCGCCGCTCGAGTTGATCGAGCCAAGCAGCTAGCGGCTCAGCCCGGCGCTCGAGCACATAATGTTCCAACAGCAAGCGGGCGAATACGTAATAGTCGCGGTCAGTGAGGGGAGCCTGCAGGCATTGGTGCAGACACCGCTCATACGCCTCGCTCGTCAACTGGGAGCGGCTCAACCTCAACTCAGCCGCCGCCAGTTGCGCTTTTTCGGAAACCATTCGCGGCAGGGCCGTCAAAGCCGGTCGTTCTTCTTCAGCGGAACGATCGTCGCCGGCCATCGGCGCTGGCGGAGACGGCTCAGCGGCTGAATGCTCGCTGACAGCGGCCGCTTCAGCAGCGAGCGACACCGCAGCGCTTCCGCCAGCGAGCGCACCCGCTCCCCCAGCGGCGCAGTCCGCGTCTTGCTCCCCGATCTCTAGAAGGTCATCCGTAGCGCCATCGTCGCCGCCAGCCGCTCCTGCTTTCCGATGCTCTTCGCCGTCATGGCGAACATCACCTAGCAACGCCATCGAATCGGATCGAGCTTCTTCGAAATCCGGGCCGACCTCGTCTCCCCAGCCGTCGATATCCACTTTCAAAAGAAGAGCTTCTTGAGGATCATTTTCCTGCTTCCGAAGCACCGCGGCCTCAAGCTCCGGCGTCACCGCACCCGGCCATTCGTCAAGCCAATCGGCAACGCGACGCAGCGGTTCGACGGACTCAACGCCTGAAGCCGCGAACTCGGACAGCGGCACCGCTTCGTCGGCCG
>JAAROH010007843.1_pt1 | contig 28941 bp, 28 predicted proteins | sample 7248631 | NCBI WGS metagenome assembly JAAROH01 (sample SAMN09772309, study PRJNA484901) | compost metagenome | isolation source: Vermicomposting unit | place: India | reverse complement strand
TTGAAAACAAAAAATCATAAACACCGATATATCAACGTTTCTAAAACATTAATGGGGGCTAATAAGCCGTAAAATCGACTTATTAGCCCCCCCTTTTTTACATATTTTCCAGAATAATAGAACGGAAGAAACAGGTCATTACGGTGATTTTCCTAAATAAACTGATGAGCGGGCAGCACCTTATTTTGCAAAAATAAATTGTCGGCGATTTGCAATCAAATTTTCCAAAAGAAAAACAGAGCTGCTGCAATTTACGGGTATCATTTCTAGAAATATTGATTCATGATGCATAACCCGAATAGAGCTTTCGCAAAGCAGAAAAAGGTTCAATTTGGAACTCTTACATGCTGCAATTGCTTCGGAATGAACGATGAAACCAATCAATATAGGTAAAGCAAGCTGCTGCCCTTTATCGAAATTCCGCCACATTCTGTCCGCAAGCCTCGCTTAATCGATAGTTCATTGCACGAAATTCACGTTCGACAGGCTCTTAACATTACACACTTATGTAAGTATTTCTTTAGTAAACGATTATTTCCAAACCTCTTCGGCAATTTCTACGACATGGCGAAGTTTTGCCCATTGCTCGTCCTCTGTGAGCAGGTTTCCTTCCTCAGTTGATGCAAAACCGCACTGAGGGCTTAAGCAAAGCTGATTGAGATCAACAAATCGGGATGCTTCATCAATGCGCCGTTTAATTTCATCCTTATTTTCTAATTCTCCAAATTTTGACGTGATCAAGCCGAGAACGATGGATAAATTTGACCGGTTTACGAAGCGAAGGGGTTCAAAGCCGCCGGCTCTTTCGCTGTCGTATTCCAAAAAGAAGCCGTCCACATTTACGCCTTCAAACAATATTTCCGCCACTGGCTCATAGCCGCCGGATGAAATCCAAGTGGAACGGAAATTGCCCCGGCATATATGCATCGTAATTCTCATATCATCAGGACGATTGGCAACAGCTTCATTAATTGTTTTCGCATACAATTGTCCTAACGTATCCGGATTTAAGCCGCGGGCCCGCATTTGCTCCTTTTGCTCTTTTGAACAAAGATATGCCCATGATGTATCATCCAGCTGCAAATAACGGCATCCAGCATCGTAAAATGCTTGAATTGCTTTTTTATACGTTTGGGCTAAATCGTGGAAAAACTCGTCTTGATCTTCATAAGCGCTTTTTTCAATCGTCCCTCTGAAATGAAGCATGCTCGGGCTCGGGATAGTCATTTTGGCTGTATGGCCGGAAGCGATGCTGTTTAGAAACTTGAAATCTTCAAGCATCGGATGGCCGTTGAAATCTAGTTTGTCAACAACTTTAATAGAATGAGATTTTGTTTGTTTTTGATGGAATTGGATTCCGGTCTCTGTGTCGTATCCTTCAACACCTACTAAATTTTCAAGGAAGTCAAAGTGCCACCAAGCTCTTCGGAATTCGCCGTCTGTCACCGCTTTGAGGCCAATTTCCTTTTGTTTTTCGACGATGCGTGTGATTTCTTCGTTTTCCACCTCTCTTAATTGCTCAGCTGTTATTTCCCCATTTGCTTTTTTCAATCGGGCTTGTTTAATTCGGTCTGTTCTTAACAGACTGCCTACATGATCTGCTCGGTAAGGCGGCAAGTGGCGTTGCAATGATTGATTGGACATATGCTGTTTTCCTCCTTCTCCGGTTGAAATATTATGAATAATAACAAAAAATGAAAGAAAAGTAAACTTTATAAGCAGAGGGATTTTTCATTAGAGAGGTATGAATGCCATTTTTTGATAAATTTTCATAAAATAAAAGCCCTCAGCCGCCATGTGCGGCCAAGGGCAAATCACTTGCCTGCGAAAGATTAGCTAATGACAAATTCGAAGCTGCCGAATAATTTTACATCTTTGCCGATGAGGAATCCTCCTGTTTCAAGAGCAGCGTTCCATGTTAAACCATAATCTTCCCGATTGATTTTTCCTTCTACATCAAATCCTGCGACAATGCTTCCGTCCAACGGGTTTTTCGATTGACCGTTGAATTCTACTTTGAACGTTTCGGTTCTAGTAACATTTCTAATTGTCAATTTTCCTGTTACTTCATAGTCATCGTCGGAAACCTTTTTAATAGATTCGCTGACAAACGTGATGATCGGATAGTTTTCGACATCAAAAAAATCCCCGGAACGAAGATGATTGTCTCTGTCTTCATTTTTTGTGTCAATAGAAGAAGCTTGAATTGTTACTTTTACTTTTGCAGATTCGAGCTGATCGACATCGCCGTCAACTTCTACATCAAATTGTGTGAATTCTCCCTTTGCTTTGGAAACCATTAAGTGTTTTACTTGGAAAGAAATAGAGCTGTGCACCTTATCTAATTGAAATTTTGCCATTTTTTATTTTCCTCCTTTTGTTTTGATATTATCATAACCGAAAAATATCTCGAATTCAAATATTTTTATATAAATATTTTTTGACAAGGTAAAAGAAAAAAGAACCAATTTTGATAAGATATTCTTTAAGTAGACAGTGGACAAGGCCCATATACTTAGAGGGGATTTTTTTGGAACGAAAAAAGCAAACATTTCGTCATTATTAAGAAAAAGGCTCTGCTTCCTTATTGACGAAAAGCACCCTTTATTTTTGTTTAACCTCTGCAAGCAATTGGCTTATTGCAAAGGAATCAGGGCGGGAGAGATGGTTCGAATGGCGTTGGCATAGCCGATTCAATAGAATGTTTTTATAGAGAGAAGTGAAAGAATGAACAGTAAAAAGAAATCTTGATTTTGGATAATTCCAAAAAATATTTTTTTGTTTATGATTACAGCGGCTCTGATTTGAGGCGTTTTCCATCACATCATGACAGTGTATAAGCAAAATATCCACCATTAGGACAATTAGTTGAAGTAGATGGAAAGAATATGCACGTTTATACAAAAGGTGATGGAGAAAACACGATTGTGTTATTAAGCGGTTTAGGCACAGCAGCTCCCGTGTTAGATTTCGAACCCTTAGTAAATGAATTGGCAAAGAATCATAAAGTGGTCGTAGTAGAGAGCTTTGGATATGGTTGGAGCAACGTAACGAATAAGGAACGAACAGTGGAAAATATAGTGGAGGAAATTAGAACCGCTTTAAAATCAAATATAGAAGGTCCTTACATATTGATGCCGCCCTCTATTTCTGGCATATACAGCATGTATTATGCTAATGCATACCCAGATGAAGTGAAAGCAGTTATAGGGATTGATTTCACCTTGCCGCAGGTTTTAGAGTATTTCGGCGAGTCAGCTCCAACAATGTCCGAATATATGAAGTATGTTTTCACCAACTGGAATTGCACGATTGGCATTATATATCATTCCTGATGATTTCCTTCCTAGTAGCTGAAAAAGGTACTTATTCCGAAGAGAATTTAACAATGACCAGGCATATCAGGCGGGAAAGTTAAATTGACTGTTTGCTCAATATATTTTTTATTTCATTTGCTTCTTGTTGTATCCTTTGTCTTGATTTTTACTTCGAAAGAAGATCGAGTGAACGAAGATGGGAAATCCAATGTAACTTTTTATCAAACGAAATTAAGCCGCAGTTTTTCAAGTAAAATAGTTACTTTAGAAGGAAATCATTATCTTCATTGGACTCGTTATAAGAAATGAGTGCACACGTAAATGATTTCACGAAAACATTTGCAGGTGGTGTTCATTGAGGAAGCAGCTAGATAAAGGACCTCCTTGGGGGTTCTTTATCTAGCGGGATTATCAAATATTATTTGATAGAGCCTTAGCATTAATACGAGATTTTAATTCTTTATTGTTCAATAAGTTTTATGACATCACTTAAACTTTTTTCTGCCATGGATTGAAGTCGCAAATCATAATTTTCGAAAGGTAAAGACTCCGTTACTGGATTTGGCACAATTACGCATTTCAGTCCAGCAGCTAGAGCTGCTTGGAGCCCATTTAAAGAATCTTCAAATGCTAATGCTTCATTTGAGCTGATATTTAAGGCATCAACTGCTTTTAAATACAAATCAGGTGCCGGTTTTACCTTCTCAACATCATCCTGTGTGATAATAGTATTAAAATAGTTTAACACCCCAAGTTCATCTAAATAATGAGTTACCCACTCCCTTGTGGAGCTTGAAGCAATAGCAATTTTATATCCTAAATCGTTTGCTTCTTGCAAATAATCCTTTACACCTTCACGTGCCTGAGGTGTTTTCATCTTTTCTTTATAAATGCTTTCTGCTTTGGCATCAATTTCCTCAATATTACAGCTTTCTCCCAATTGTTGTTTGAAAAACTCGTAAAGTACAGTATTATCTGATCCAACGCTTTTTACATAATGTTCAAGGGGCAAATCAACATTATAATAACTTAAAGTTTCTTTATAAGCCTCAAACCAGGGAGTCTCTGTGTCTATAATTAAACCGTCGAAATCAAAAATAATTGCTTTTATCAAATCCTTTTCTCCTTTCCACTCATGAGGATAAAATAAATACACCTTCATAAACTATATGCAATAAAGTTAACTCAATATGTTCCAGCAATTCTGAACACCAATCGATTGCTCATGATTTCAATAATAGTCTAATCGTTTCTTTTTATGCGGATAAAGGAATATATATTGTATCGGTTCACGCTCATAATTAGGAGCACATTTCCTGACCTTTCAGTTTATTTCATCAAATAAATTCGGTCCTCTCCCTGCCGCAAAACCTTCATCGCCCGTTTTTTCTCTCCAATGTGAACAAAGATGTCTCACTCCGGTCTTGAAGATGAGGGGAGACCAGTTTTCTCTTTTCTGGTATTCGTCTAAGCAGAATAGAAGGACTCGGTCACATGGCAGCCGTTCTGGCAAAGACATCTGCCTGGATCACGCTGCATCGAGTCCTTTTTTCCTTAAAGTAGAAATGTTGTATTTTTTCACTGTAAAACAACGTTATGAACAATTTTTGCATTGTGCTCCAGCTGAATACCGAAACACAGTTTTGCATAATCTTTTTTTACAACTGTCTATTTGGCAGGGAAAAGACTATTTACACAGTCTTCTTACTTATTCAACGAGACCAAGCTTTTTCAAACCGTGATAGACACCGGAATTTGTTACGTCTGTTGTTTGGTGCTTCGCATATGGCAAAAGGTTTGGATCTGCGTTCCCCATTGCAAAACCTTCGCCGACTATTGAGAGCATCTCTTTATCATTCATGGCATCGCCAAAGGCAATGGCGCTTTCTTTTGGCACGCCAAGATAATTTAATATTGCTTTGACAGCTTTGCCCTTATTGACCTTTTCCCTAATGACATCGTAGCATTGGGCCAGGCCTTCGATATTCACTTGGGATAAGTATATAAGATCGTCTTTTTCATAAAGAGAAACATCGCGATCAGCTAAATTTAATATCGTCATTCCTAAAACTTGATCGATAATATCATACGAAAACAACTCATTTTTTTGTAAATGAAATTTTTGAATGAAATTTTTCATAGCAGGGGAATCAAACGAGCTAAGGACATTTTTTTCTCTTGTATACATGACGAGCTCATGTCCATGGTGTTTGGCGGTATGCACAAAGTTTTGAACAATATCTGGATTCATCGGCTCTTTTAAAATCTCGCGGCCCCTATAAACCGTAAATGCGCCGTTATAGCCAATAAACGATTGAACGTTCAGCTCTTTGCCGATATGCGAAATTTCATGCAAAGGTCTCCCTGTTGCCAGAAAGACCTCTACACCTTGTTTCTGAACTGCAGCTACAGCTCTTTTCGTAGATTCTTGAATTTGATCATCCGGTGTCAAAATTGTTCCGTCTATGTCCAAAAATAAAAGTTTATATGTCATCTCCATAAACTCCCGTTAAAATTTATTTTGTTGTAAGATTTTATCATAAAATAAAAATTGTGAAAACTCTAACAAGATGAATTGTCTTGTAAAAATAGTTTTTGTGCCGGGCTGAAGAATATTTGAAACATTTCAATTCGCAAATTCGTATATTGAAAAAACGGATACAGAGGTGGATTTATATGTCAGTAGTCAACATTTTAAAATGGGTAAGCGGGGGACTTGAAGCATTTTTCGGAATTCCAGTTATAGGTGGAACGATTATATTATCTTTCCTATGGACACCTTTGGCGTTTATGTTTGTGCTGCACCTTGTGACGTTGATTTTTGCCATTATAACAAATAAAAACAAGCATGGCAGCATTTTAGGAATTATTACTTCCTGCATTGCATGGATTCCGATTGTTGGAATGGTGATGCATATCATAACGGCAATTTTCCTCTTGATTGATGCATACCGTGAGTTTAAATATGAAATTTAATGTTTTTTTGCTTACAGGGTCTTAGACCCTGTTTTTTTAGAAAAAAAGTTACTGACCTAAAAAAATTGGATGTGTTATCGGCATCTGTGCCTTCTGCTTTCTAATCCAAGATGAGAAATGTCAGTCTTCAAAAGCTGAACAACTTTGGTACAAGCCGCGATGCTACGACAATTCAAATAGTACTTCCAAGCAGAAACTTCAGGCTGGGAAATATACGAAAGGCTTACCGTCCAAACACTTTTGGATGCTGATGGCAAATAATATATGAAGAACGAGTGCGTAGTGCGTAAGAGGGGAGAAGCTCCATTGAGAAAAAGATAAAGGACAAGCTTTTCGGCTTGTCCGAAATGAATTCGTATGAGATTTGATTGAAAAGGAGTTTAAGTCAACCCGCATGCCGGATACTTGCCTTATTCACAGCACTTTGCTTAAAAAAGCTTTTGTTCGTTCGTGTTTAGGATTGTTAAAAAGCTCGCTAGGTGTGTTTTCCTCTACAATATATCCGCCGTCCATGAAAATCACTCGATCGCTAACTTCTTTGGCAAATCCGATTTCGTGTGTTACGACAATCATTGTCATTCCTTCGTTTGCCAATTCTTTCATGACATTCAGCACTTCACCGACCATTTCCGGATCAAGTGCGGAAGTTGGTTCGTCAAAAAGCATGACTTTTGGATTCATCGCCAACGCTCTGGCGATGGCCACCCTCTGTTTTTGCCCGCCTGATAATTCGTCAGGGTAGCTGTCGGCTTTTTCACTGAGCCCGACTTTTTTTAGCAGTGAAATCCCTCTTTCAATTGCTTCCTTTTCAGAAACTCCCTTTACTTTGACAGGTGCCAATATAATATTCTCAATTACTGTTTTGTGGGGAAATAAGTTAAACTGCTGGAATACCATGCCAACCTCTTGGCGCACTTTATTCATGTCCACGTGTGGATCGGTAATATCTTGTCCGTCGATGATAACTTGTCCTGAAGTAATGTCCTCGAGCTTGTTTAAACAGCGGAGAAACGTACTCTTCCCTGAACCGGAAGGGCCGATAACGCAGACAACTTCTTTTTCTTTAATGTCGACGCTGATATCTTTCAATACTTCTATTTTTCCAAAGTTCTTTTTTAAATGCTTCACCTGAATCATCCGGATTTTGTTCTCCTTTCAACAAAGCTCAACACCTTGCTTAAAGACAATGTCAGCACAAGATAAATAAGGGCGACGGTGAGGTACGGCTCCCATACAATATAATATTGCCCTTGCATTGCCCGTCCCCAATACATCAGTTCTGGAGTGGCAATAATCGCTGCAATCGACGATTCTTTAATAAGGACGACAAATTCGTTGCCAAGCGGCGGAATCATCCGTTTTGTCGCCTGCGGCAAAATAACGTAGCGCATCGCCTGTTTATGGCTCATGCCAAGCGATCTTGCCGCTTCCATCTGACCTTTGTCAATCGATTGAATGCCTGCCCGAAAAATTTCCGCTATATAGGCGGCGGAATTTAAGGAAAGTGCAACAATGGCAGCAATAACTCCATTTGTATCGCCGATTATCAGCGGTACGAGGCCAAAGTGGACAAGCAGCATTTGCACAAAAAGAGGCGTCCCTCGGAAAAATGTAACATACCATGTAAAGGGCAAGCGAATGTAAGGATTTTGCGCGATTTTCCCGATGCCGATGAAAAGACCTAAAACAGTGCCGATGGCGATCGCCGCAAGAGAAAGCCCAATTGTGACGAGCATTCCCTGGAAGAAAAAGGGCGCATATTCAGCTATCAGATCAAAACGAAAATTCATACATATATCTCCCCGCATGCATTGCCGGACAAGCAAAATACCGGCGAAATGCTAAAAATTATTGCTGATTTTTTAATATATCGATATCTGGTTCTACACCAAACCATTTTTGGTAAATTTCACTGTACGTTCCGTTTTCCAATATTGAATTGATCGCTTTGTCAAGCTCTGCTTTCAATTTGCTTCCTTTCGGGAACATCAAACCGTAATATTCCGAATCAAAGTTTTCCGGATCTTTAATGGCTTTTAATTTTTTGTCAGGATTGTTTTTAATATATTCGTTGACAACGGCGTTGTCGGCCACAACAGCATCGGCGCCTCCGTTCAGAAGTTCCATGATCGCGAGGACGTTGTCTTCAAATTTTTTAACCGTTCCATCGCCGCCAAGTATTTTTTCGGCAGCGGTCTGGCCGGTTGTGCCATTTTGGACGGCAACCGTTTTTCCTTTCAGATCAAGCGCATTTTGAATATCGCTGTCTTCGGGAATTAAAATCATAAGTGTAGATTCAAAATATGGAACCGAAAAATCGTATGTTTGTTTGCGGTCTTCTGTAATGGACACAGAAGAAGCTGCCAAGTCGGCTTGTTTGCCTTGAACTTCTGCAAACATTGGATCCCATCCGGTATGCTTGATGTCTACATCATATCCGGCCTCTTTCGCCACTGCGTTGATAAAATCGATATCAAAGCCGACAACTTCACCTTTGTCCATATATTCAAACGGTGCGTATGCCGCGTTTGTCACTACTTTCAATGTTTTTTTCTCATCATTGCCGGCTGCATCGTTTTTGCCGGAATTGTTCGATCCGCAAGCGGAAAGCATAAACAGCAAAGTTGCCATAGCCGCAAAGGCTATTATTTTTCTCAAATATTGATTCATGTTGTACCTCCTAAAAAAAAATATAGAAAACAAATTTTTGAAGATCCTTTCAACTTTATTCTGAAACATTATAAATGAACATGTATATTCTTTCAACAATTTGGATAATGATTCATACACATTTTTTATATGAAATGATTTACAATCCATTTTGATAATATAGTATTATAACATAATTTAACCACCGAAACTGCAGCGTGCCGATAAAAGTTTTGCATCTGATATAATGTCCTTAACAGCGTTTTGCTTTCGGGAAAAATGCTGCAAATAAGCGTTTTTTTTTCCGATGTTGGAAGGAGTGAGATGATGAATATTGAAATGTTAGGTTCCGCACTGGAGAAGGTGCGCAGCCAAAATCCTCTTGTTCATAATATTACAAATGTCGTTGTCACCAATTTTACAGCAAATGGTTTGTTGGCGATTGGGGCTTCACCGGTAATGGCATATGCAAAGGAAGAAGTGGCGGATATGGCGAAAATAGCCGGCGCACTCGTCTTAAATATCGGGACGTTAACAAGTGATGTCGTGGAAGCGATGATACTTGCGGGAAAATCGGCAAACGAAAACGGCGTACCGGTCATTTTAGATCCTGTCGGTGCGGGCGCCACCCCTTACCGGACGGAAGCTGTTCGGGAAATATTAAAGGAGGTTCGCATCTCAGTTATTCGCGGGAATGCACCTGAAATTGCCAATGTGATAGGTGAAAAGCTTGCAATGAAAGGGGTGGATGCGGCGGATTCAGCTGCTGATCCTGTTTCGCTGGCCAAAAAAGCGGCCGAAGAGCTGAATACAGTTGCAGTCATTACCGGAAAAGAAGACGTGGCAACGGATGGGAAGACAACGTATTTGATTCAAAACGGCCATCCAATTTTAACAAAAGTTACCGGAACAGGCTGTTTATTGACTTCCATTATCGGTGCTTTTTCAGCCGTTGAAAAGGACTTTCTTGCTGCTTCAGTAGCCAGCCTCGTCACTTATGGGGTCGCTGCAGAAATCGCATTTGATTTAACGGAAGAAAAAGGTCCTGGAAGCTTTCAAATCGAATTATTGAACCAGCTGGCAAAGGTGACGGGAGACGAGTTGCTGAAAAAAGGGTCTTTTATAAAAAAATAAAGCAAAGGTGATAAACATGGCGCGAGTGTCGGCAAATAAAATGCGGGAGCTGCTAAAGGTGTATTTTATTATGGGCAGTGTAAACTGCAAAAGGAAGCCTGCTGATGTGCTTGAAGAGGCGATTGCAGGCGGAATTACGCTTTTTCAATACCGTGAAAAAGGTGCGTGGGCTTTAACAGGCGAAGAAAAATGGCGGCTTGGAAAAGAGCTGCAGGCTATTTGCCAAAAACATCACATTCCGTTTATTGTCAACGATGACGTTGATCTGGCTATTGAACTAGATGCAGACGGCGTTCATATCGGGCAAGAGGATGAACCGGCTGATCTTGTCCGGAAAAAAATCGGTGACAAAATTTTAGGCGTTTCTGCACATACAATTGAAGAGGCGCAAAAGGCGGTTGTCCAAGGCGCTGATTATATCGGTGTGGGGCCAATCTTTTCTACAAACACGAAAGAGGATGCAAAAAAGCCACAAGGTCCAAAATTGATTGAAAGCATGCGCAAACAAGGGATCGACATCCCTATTGTCGGAATTGGCGGGATCAACATCGCCAACGCCGGTCAGGTGATCGCTAGCGGAGCAGACGGCATCTCCGTCATTTCTGCCATTTGTCTAGCGGATGATGTTAAGGAAAGTGCAGCTCAACTGAAGAAAGCAACGATGTGAAACATTTTCTTTCAATAAGATTTTGTGGATATAAAATATTTACATATAGGTTCGGCTTTTGAAAGTCGGCGAAAGGGGAGTTCTTTTATAAACGTAAAAAAGGAGCGGCAAGGCTCCTTTTTTAAATGAAAGTATAGAAACTGACATTTCTGCCGGTTTTATCGGAATTTGACTGCTGAGAGAATCGGCCTACACTTTTCTTAAATTTGTGCAGCAGTTATTTTTTCTCGATAGGTTTTCGCAGCTTCGACCATGACTTTTAAAGCACTAATCGTTTCATCCACTGATCTTGTTTTTAGGCCGCAGTCAGGGTTAACCCAAAACTGGCGCACGTCAAGCACTGCTAAGGCGCGGTCGATATTTTTTGCCATTTCTTCAACGGATGGAATTCGCGGGCTGTGAATGTCATATACGCCTAAGCCAATCTCTCTTTTATATTGATACGTTTCAAAAGCATGAACAAGCTCTCCATGGCTTCGGGAAGATTCAATTGAAATGACATCCGCATCAAGGTCATCAATTGCCTCCATGATATCTTCAAATTGCGAATAGCACATATGAGTATGGATTTGTGTTTCCGGGCGAACAGAGCTGGTGGCGAGCTTGAAGGCTTCAGCAGCTCCTTCGATATATTCTTTTTGTTTTGATTGTTTCAGAGGCAATCCTTCACGTAATGCAGGCTCATCAACTTGAATCATGCCTATTCCATTTTTCTCTAAAGCTAGCACTTCTTCGCGAATGGCAAGGGCGAGCTGGCGAAGAACGCTTATACGGTCGATGTCATTGCGCACAAATGACCAGTTTAGGATCGTGACAGGTCCTGTCAGCATCCCTTTAACAGGCTTGCTTGTCAATGATTGTGCATATACGCTTTCTTTTACGGTCATCGGCTGATCAAATGCTACATCTCCGTAAATAATCGGCGGTCTCACGCATCGTGACCCGTATGATTGCACCCAGCCGTTATTCGTAACAGCAATTCCATTTAATTTTTCCCCGAAAAATTCGACCATATCGGTCCGTTCAAATTCCCCATGGACGAATACGTCTAAACCGAGCTGCTCTTGAATGTCAATCCATTTTTTTATTTCATTATTGATGACCGATTCATACTGCTCATTTGTATATTCGCCTTTCCGCCATTTTAAGCGGATTTGCCGGATTTCTTTCGTCTGCGGAAAGCTTCCGATCGTAGTAGTTGGTAAAATCGGCAGATTCCATCTTTTTTTATGCAGTTTTTGCCGTTCGGTATAATCCAAGCGTTTCGTTGGATATGCTCCGATATTTTTGGTAGCCTCTTGAACCTTCTCATTTGTCCGAAAGGAAGAATGGATAAAATCCGTATAAGAGCGGTCATATTGTTTTAAATCATCGATCGTTCTTTTCCCTTTTGCATATTGAGCGAGTTCATTTACTTCATCCAATTTTTCATCAGCAAAGGAAAGAGCATTTTTCAATATGGACGGCAAGCTCTGTTCGTTTTGAACTGTAACAGGTACATGAAGCAAGCTGCATGAAGGCTGAATGATCAATCTATCAATATCTACATATTGTGCAAGATTATCGATTTCCTTAGCTTTTGATACTAAGGATGCTTTCCAAATGTTGCGGCCGTCGATCAAACCAGCTGCGAGAATTTTGTCTTTCGGAAAGCCGAACGTTTTGATGTTCGACAGATTGACGCCATGATCATGTACAAAGTCCAGGCCAATTGCAGCGACAGGAAGAGACACGATTTCTTGATAATGGGTTATACTTTCAAAGTATGTTTGCAAAATGATATTTAACGAAGGAAGCGCTTTGTGGAAAGCATCGTATACCTCTTTAAACAAAGGAATCGATGAATCATCCAGCTCCTGTACAAGAATCGGTTCATCAATTTGCACCCATTTCGCACCGGCCTGAGCAAGTTCCGTCAACAATTGGACGTAAACAGGAATTAAAGCAGACAAATGTTTATGAAAATCGTGTTGATCGTATTGTTTTGCCAGCTTTAAAAAAGTAATTGGACCTAGCAAAACCGGTTTTGCTTCAATATTCAGCTCGTTTTTCGCTTCCTGAAAAAGTTCAAGCAGACGGTTCTTTACTAACGCCGGCGTTTTATTTTCAAGCTCCGGAACAATATAATGGTAGTTTGTGTTGAACCATTTGGTCATTTCCATTGCTTCTGCTTCATCAGAGCCTCTAGCCATTGCAAAATATGTTTTTAATGAAGTCGGCTCCATATGCTGGAATCTAGAAGGAATATACCCAAACATAAATGCAGTATCGAGGACATGGTCATATAATGAAAAATCTCCGACAGGAATCAGGTCTATTCCTTTTTCCTTCTGTTTTTTCAGATTGAGAAGACGTATATCTTTTAATGTTTCCTCCAAGCTGCTTTCTGAAATGTTTCCGTTCCAAAATGATTCCAGCGCTCTTTTCCATTCTCTTCTTTCACCAATTCTTGGATAGCCAAGATTTGAACTAATTAATGTCAATATTGACACCCCCATTTGATTTGTATCTCAACACATAATAAAAAAACCCTCTTTTTACGCGTAAAAGAGGGAATTGTGGACTCTAACTCGTGTTGAGATACATGTAGGGCTTAAATCTCAACATGGCTTCATCACTCCTCCCTATGACGCGTAGGTGGCAGTGCATACAACAGGCAGGTCTCCTGACTTAGGATCATCGCTTTCGATCCTCCTTCCCATTTCAAAATTGAAACAGTGGATGTTGGCCGAAAGCTCCCCATCACAGTGGCGCGACCGTGTTGGAATTTCACCAATCTTCCCTTTTAAGCGCATATTGCTGATGAAATATGACGCACCTGCTGCTTGGAACACTATATGAAACTATAATTATCAGAATAGATGATTTTTTTTGTTTTTTCAATCCCTATTTTTTAGGTTCAGAAAAGTGCTGCCCTATTTTGGGAAATCAATGGACAGAAGCAGGAATTTACATACAAATTGTGTGTTTAGAGGGTCGTTTTTAAAATTTAATTTTTCTAATAACGTAAATTCGAAAAATTTTGTTGTTTACAATACAGGATCGTTGCAGTGAATAGTTTGAGATACGATGGTAAAATTAGGTGCTTGGAGCCTTCACTGAAAAAGGAGCTATAAAAAACGTATTTTTCAATACGAATCATTTGAAAGAGCAGCATTTTCATGTTAATACTTGGATTGGAAGAAGTGTGATTTTTCAAAAAATAAGTGGGATTATAGAAAGGATGATTATGTTGAACGACATTATCAAAACCATTTTAAATCACCGTTCCGTTCGTCATTTTGAGGATCGGCCTTTGACAGATGAGCAAATCCGATTAATTGTCGAATGCGCCCAAGCCGCTTCAACTTCAAGTTACATGCAAGCCTATTCCATTATCGGGGTGAAAAATATACAAACGAAAAAAAAGCTCGCTGAACTGGCAGGAAACCAAGCTTACGTAGAGAAGAGCGGACATTTATTTATTTTTTGCGCTGATTTGCACCGTCATGAAGTCATTGGTGAAATGGAAGGCAAAAATGTAGAAGATTCATTGAGGAGCACTGAAAAATTTATGGTAGCTCTCATTGATGCTGCACTGGCCGCTCAAAATGCTGCGTTGGCGGCTGAGTCAATGGGACTCGGCATTTGCTACATCGGAGGCATCCGCAATAATTTAGAAGAAGTATCGAAGCTGTTGAAAATTCCAAACAAGGTCATCCCTCTTTTTGCATTAACTGTCGGCTACCCTGCAAAAGAAACGGCGAAAAAACCAAGAATACCTTTTGAGCATATTTATCATGAGGAAGAATATAAGCAAGATCAAGAAGCATATGTGCGCGAGCTTGAACAATATAATGAAATAGTATCCAATTATTATGATCAGCGAACAAACGGGATTCGCAAAGATACTTGGACTGGTCAAATGGCTCGCATGCTTTCGAATCCGACAAGAATGTACATGAAGCAATTTGTTCAGAAAAAAGGATTGAATTTAAACTGAAGCTTCAGCTCCTATCTCGATTTTATGAAGATAGGAGCTTTATTTTTGAACAGAAAATTGTATGTAAGTCATTTATCCGAACTCTTCCTTTTAGCATGAATTTGTTTATTTTTCCCCTGACTCGGCTGCTAACTCATTTTGCTTATTTCCTCACTTGGCAAAATTAGAATGATACATCGGTTCAAGAAAACAGATGAAAACGTCATTTTTCAGCTTCTTCATGTACATCCCTCGAAAATACATTCCCATCAGCTTTTATTTGGGAAATATAGAGAAGATTCCCTGAAAAAACGGAATTTCTCTATATTGTGTCAGATTCGTGGCAAAAATTTTACAAAAAATTTATCGTTTCTTGACTGTTTTTTGAATTAAAGTTTATTTCGATAAAAATGTGATAAAGTTCATTTACAACTCAATTATTTTTTGAATCGATTAAGTCGGTTTTTATGAAAATTTAAAACATTTCTGATTTGAGAGGGATCGAAAATGCCGGCACAACAACAAAAATGGTTGAACTTGTTTATGAAGGTTTTACCACTGTCATTGCTTTTTTTGTTGACAGGTTGCAGTGAACGCTTTGTTTTATTAAATCCGAAAGGGCCTGTTGCAGAGGTTCAAAAGGATTTAATCCTTTGGTCAATTTGGTTTATGCTGTTTATTATTGTTGTCATCTTTGTGCTGTTTGCCATTATTTTATGGAAATACAGGGAGAGACCAGAAAATCTTGATTATGAGCCTCCTGACCAGCACGGAAATACACTTCTGGAAATCATTTGGACAGCTATTCCTGTGTTGATTGTCATTGCATTGGCGATACCAACGGTTAAGGCGACTTTTGAGCTTGAAAAACCGCCGAAGGAATCTAGAGGAGTTGAACCAATTGTAATTCATGCGACAGCAGCCGATTGGAAATGGATTTTCAGCTATCCGGAGGAAAATATTGAAACAGTCAATTATGTCAACATTCCAAAAGATGTTCCAGTTGAATTTAAATTGACAGCTGTCGGCGGGATGAGCGCTTTATGGATTCCAGAGTTGGGCGGACAAAAATATAATATGGCTGGAATGGGAATGACTCTTTATTTGCAGGCTGATCATGTCGGTACGTTTAAAGGGCGGAATTCAAATTTTACAGGAGAAGGATTTGCCCATCAAACATTTGATGTGAACGCAATGGAAAAAGAAGATTTTTATAAATGGGTGAAAGAAACACAAGCATCAGCTCCATTGCTGACGAAAAAACAATTTAACGAAATCATCCAAGTCGGAGTTTTAAAAGATAAATTGACTTTTTCTGGAACACATTTGGCGTGGGTTGATTTTGCGAAGCCAGGTGAGCATTTAGACAATATCCCTGCAAAAGAAAAGCACGGTACCATAAAATTGGAGGAAGTTGAATCTGATCATCATGATAATCGTGAACATGAAAGCCATCAGCACGAAGGACATTAATCGGAAGGAAGGAGGAACGTGCTGTGAAATGGGATGAATTTTTCGTTACCGGCGAACCCCTTATATATATGGCGGATGCAGCCATTGTATTAACAATTATTGGTATCGTTTTTGTATTAACCTATTTTAAAAAATGGAAATGGCTGTGGAAAGAGTGGCTAACGACTGTTGACCATAAAAAAATAGGGATTATGTATATTATTTCCGCCGTATTAATGCTATTCCGAGGGGGCGTAGACGCACTTTTAATGCGCGCCCAATTGACAGTGCCAAATAATACGTTTTTAGATTCACAGCATTATAATGAAATTTTCACTACACATGGAACCATTATGATTTTATTTATGGCAATGCCGTTCATATTCGGGATCATGAACATTGCAGTTCCTCTCCAAATTGGAGCTAGAGATGTGGCGTTCCCGTATTTGAATGCACTCAGCTTCTGGACGTTTTTCTTTGGCGCCTTGCTGTTCAACATTTCATTTGTGATCGGCGGCTCACCGGATGCAGGGTGGACGGCATACATGCCTCTTGCTGGAAATGAACTCAGCCCGGGGCCGGGCCAAAATTATTATTTATTAGGATTGCAAATTTCAGGGATCGGTTCATTAATCTCCGGTATTAATTTCATTGTAACGATTCTAAAAATGAGAGCTCCTGGAATGACTTTAATGCGCATGCCGATGTTTACATGGGCAACGCTTATTACGTCTATATTGGTTGTTTTCGCTTTTCCGGTATTGACGGTTGCTTTAGCATTAATGACGTTGGACAGAATATTTGGCACTCACTTTTTTACGCTTTCAGGCGATGGAGTGCCAATGCATTGGGCGAACCTGTTCTGGATTTGGGGGCACCCGGAAGTGTATATTGCCATTTTGCCAGCGTTTGGGGTTTTTTCGGAAGTTGTCTCAACGTTTGCAAGAAAACGTCTTTTCGGTTATACAGCCATGGTTTGGTCCATGGTGGCGATTTCTGTATTAAGTATGCTCGTTTGGGTGCACCACTTTTTCACAATGGGTTCAGGAGCCCCGGTTAATGCATTTTTCTCTGTATCGACGATGGCGATAGCCATACCGACAGGGGTAAAAATCTTTAACTGGCTCTTCACTTTATATAAAGGTCGAATCAAATTCACATCTGCGATGCTATGGTCTTTGGCGTTTATTCCAACTTTCGTCATCGGCGGGGTTACAGGTGTGATGCTTTCGATGGCTGCGGCCGATTACCAATATCATAATACGTATTTCCTTGTAGCCCATTTTCATAATACGTTAATTTGCGGTACGGTCTTTGCTGTCTTTGCAGCGCTTCATTATTGGTATCCGAAAATGTTTGGCGTCATTTTAAATGAAAAGCTCGGCAAAATTACGTTCTGGTTTTTCGTCCTTGGCTTTAATGTATGTTTCTTGCCGCAATATGTTTTAGGATTTATGGGCATGCCAAGAAGAATTTACACATATCCGGCAGATGCCGGCTGGACGGAATTAAACGTCATTTCGACTATTGGCGCAGTTATGATGGGAATCGGCTTTATCTTCCTGTGTATTAATGTTGTGTACACGTACTTTAAAGGCGAGCGTGACCTCACGGGAGATCCTTGGGATGGCCGGACGCTGGAATGGTCTATTCCGTCGCCTGCACCGCATTACAACTTTGCCGTAACACCGCAGGTAAAAGGTCTTGACGCTTGGTGGATGATGAAGAAGGAACGGAAAGAAGGAAAAGAAGAAGAGGAGCCGGAATATAAACCAATCCATATGCCATCAAATTCGGGGCGGCCTTTCATCATGTCGATCTTCTTCTTTATAGCCGGCTTCGGTTTAGTTTTCGAATGGATGCCGGTTGCGATCATCGGATTGATCGGCGTTATCATCTGCATGATTTTGCGCTCTTTTGAATATGATGATGGATACTATGTGCCGGTCGAAGAAATTAAACAGACGGAAGCAGGGAGGGAGTAACATGTCGGAAATTGCTCCAAAACAATCGAATCTTCCACTTGAGTATTCAACGAAACAAAATCAATTAAATATTTTAGGTTTTTGGATTTTTCTCGGGGCAGAGCTTGCCCTGTTTGCCACCCTCTTTGCTACGTATCTTGTGCTCGTCTCCAGAACAGCGGGCGGACCAGGTCCCGAGGAATTGTATGAATTGAAAACAGTTTTGATTGAAACTTTTCTTCTGCTTACAAGCAGCTTCACTTGTGGTCTTGCCGTTTATGAAATGCGAAGAGGCAAGCAAGCCGGTATGATCGGCTGGCTGATTGTTACGATATTGTTGGGAATCGGTTTTTTGTACTTTGAAATAGAAGAGTTCATTTTGTATGCTGTTCATGAAGGTGCAACAATGCAAACAAGCGCGTTCCTTTCATCCTTCTTCGCTCTTGTTGGAACGCACGGGCTTCATGTCACGATCGGGATATTTTGGATTTTGATTATCATTTTGCAGGTGCTGAAAAGAGGCCTTAACGCGGATACGGCAAGAAAAGTGTTTATTTCAAGTCTATATTGGCATTTCCTTGATGTCGTTTGGATTTTCCTCTTCACACTCGTCTATTTGACAGGGATGGTGAGTTAACTTGGCACAAAACGAAAAAGGATTTCCTTGGAAGCATGTCTTCGGGTTTTTGTTGTCCATAATATTGACGTTATTGGCGGTGTGGATTACATTTTCAACCGATCTGCCGACAAATACGATTATTACATTAATTGTCGTTTTAGCATTTTGCCAAGCGTTTATTCAGCTTTTGCTGTTCATGCATATGAAAGAAGGAGAAAGCGGTTCTTGGCAGGCAACAATGATTTATTACGGGATCTATATCGCAATTGTCATTGTTGCAGGGTCTATATGGGTTATGTCCTTAGGCCATCAACATCACTATTAACATAAGCGTCCCGAAAAAAGGTTACGAAACCTCTTTTCGGGATTTTTTTGTTCAAAACAAGCAATTGAGTGTTTTCCGTTTGTAAGCTGTGCATAAGTGGATAAGTTTATCAACAAATGTGAATTATTTAATCATATATGTAGTAGGGAACAAATGTGCCAATACGAAATGTGGATAGCTAATGTGGATATGTGGATAAAATATGTGTAAAAGCTGTTTATAGTAGGGGGATTTCCTGTGAATATCCGTTGATATATACAAAGAAGCTTTGCGGAAATTCTCTTCTTTTAAAAAAACAAATTTTGATACTTTGTTGTTTTTGCCCAATGAGTACGAACGAAACAGTACAAAGATAATGTGGATAAACTGTTTATATTTAACCTGATCTATAACGTTTCCAGCTATAGGAGGTAGATTTTTTTTGGAGAAGACGTATAATAAATGAGAACGTTCGATCTTCTTGCCCGCACGTGCTTTCAAGGAGGTAAAGGGATGTGAATGTTAATAAAGAAAATAATATTGTGGAATTATTGCTGAAAGAGAAGATTGTAAATGATGAGGATCGCCAAATTCTTGATATGATTGTGCCGGAAAGGCTGAATCGTTTATATGAGGTATTGAAGGAACGGACTCGTTACGTATCCATATTGTTGGAAGCGGTGGATGACGGCCATAATCAAGCGGCTGTTCTTCGTTCTGCCGAAGCTTTTGGCGTGCAGAATGTAACGGTTGTCACCGGAAGAGCGCCTTTTGCCCCTAATGAATTGGTGACGAAAAGTGCAGACAAATGGCTGACAATTGATTATCAATCAGATATTAGTGCAGCCATCAGTCAATTAAAAAAGAAAGGATATCAAATATATGTTAGCCATTTGAGTGAACAGGCTGTTCCTCTTGAAAAGCTTGATGTAAGCAGACCGACTGTCCTTGTTTTTGGAAATGAACATAGCGGTGTTTCAAAAGAGGCGGTTGACATGGCTGACAGAACGTTTGTAATTCCTATGAAAGGATTTGTGCAAAGCTTAAACATTTCCGTTGCTGCTGCCTTGTCAATTAAACATATAACGGATCTTGCAAAGGGGAGAGCTGGCGCCGAGTATTATTTAACATTGGAAGAAAAACAGGAGATCTTTCGGGATTGGATGCTTAAATCGTTAAATAACCGGTTGAGAAAAATTGTTGCTCAACACAAGTAGCTATTACTGGACCCCTTTTTTCTTCTTAGGGGTCCTAATTCTTAATCGCTGCCAGTGACTATTAAATCTTCATCAATACATGCTAAGACTGCTCCAGGAATAACCCGATCTCCCTCTTTGACGAACAGCTTGTCAATGATTCCTCCAATACCGACGCTGATTTGGACAAGAGTACCCTCATCCGTTTGAATGGTAAACAACGGTTCCCATTCATAAATCCGGTTTTTTGCTTCGGTCATAATTTTTTTTATGACACCATAAAACGGACTTGTCACAATTTCTTTATTTCCCCATGTTTTTGTCATCACGTCTTTTCTAATCATTCCATCACTCTCCTTAAACTTAAGATTTTTTGCATAGGGCATAATCCGGGACAAAAGCGAAATGGGTGTTATGAAGAGGAGATTTGGCCAAAACTTCTCATCATGAGGTGCAGGCTGAAAACAATGGTGTGTTGTAAGATGCGTTAATTAAAAATTTTTTTATATTCTAAATACTATTCTATTCCAAAACGAAATATCCTGCAAAAGAAAAATAAAATTGTAAAAAAAATGTTATAAATTAATGTAAGTGATTATTATTTAGTATAAATCTAAAAAAACGGGGATGGTTATGCATGCTTGATTATGTTCGTTATTATGTTCACCGCTTTTTTTATAAAATATTTCATTTTCAAAAAGAGCCCAACAAAACAATTGCCGTCGCACACCGGGGAGCATCTGGATATGCTCCGGAAAACACATTTGCAGCTTTTGATCTCGCTATTGACATGAAGGCGGATTATTTAGAATTGGATGTACGGATGACGAAAGACGGGTTGCTCGCCGTTATTCATGATGAAACGATTGATCGTACAACAAACGGGTCAGGTTTAGTTAAAAATTTCACATATGAAGAACTAAAACAATTTGATGCTGGAGCCTGGTTTCATCGAAAATTTTCCGGGGAAAAAATACCCCTTTTATGCGATGTCCTTAAGAAATACAGGGGGAAGATCAATTTTTTAATAGAAGTCAAAGAACCGAAAAAGCAGTTCGGCATTGTAGAGAGGTTGGCAAAAGAACTGATCGAAAAAGGGGATCAGCAACTGAATGTGGTCGTTCAATCCTTTGATACCGCTTTTTTACAGGAATTCCACAGTGTCTTGCCGTCGATTTCTCTTGGAGTGCTCATCGGATATAGACATGGCGCTATTACGGAGGAGCATTTACAGCAATATGCAGCATTTGCGACATATATCAATCCGAATAAAGCGCTTGTAACCCCTAAATTAGTTTATATGATTCATCAGAGCGGCATGAAAATTATGCCTTATACAGCTAGAGATATACACGATATTCAACATTTGATGGCCATGAATGTCGATGGAATTATTACGGATTATCCCGATTATTTGACAAATTTGCTAAAATCACCCTCTTATAGTAAAAGAAGCAGGATTAGGTAATTTCGGCTTTTAAAATGGACACTAATTTTGGCAAATATTGAATGACGGTATAGAAAGGAGTACAATACGGTTAGTGCTTTCATAATATAATGGAGATTCGTCCTTGAGATTTGTTTCAACGATTAAGCCCGTTAGAAAGATCTGATAGATTGCAAGGAAGCTTGAAGGGGATGCCTGCTCTGAAAGGTTTCAAATTTTTGCTGAACAGGCTTCATCCATCTATCATCGCCGCTAGACACAAATGGGCCTCTTGGACATTTCAACATTCCGTATGGAACAGACAGCGATTAAATATTATGGGGGTTTCATGATGATGAAAATGTATAATGATGATAGTTTGACGCTCCATACCGATTTATACCAAATCAACATGGTCGAATCGTATTGGAGGGATGACATCCACCAAAAAAAGGCAGTTTTTGAGTTGTTTTTTAGAAGACTTCCTTTTGGGAGCGGTTACGCTGTTTTTGCCGGCCTGGAACGAATTATTGATTATATACAAAATTTCCGCTTCACAGAAGAGGACCTTGCTTATTTAAGGGAAGAGCTGAATTACAAAGAAGATTTTATCCGTTACTTGGAGAACCTTCGTTTTACCGGCACGATTCGGTCCATGAAAGAAGGAGAGCTTGTATTTGGAAATGAACCGATTTTGCGTGTGGAAGCCCCTCTAGGGGAAGCGCAGCTTATTGAAACAGCTCTTTTAAATATTGTGAACTATCAAACGCTTATCGCAACAAAGGCTTCAAGAATTAAACAAATTATTGGAAATGAATCAGCGCTTGAATTTGGAACAAGAAGAGCCCATGAGATGGATGCAGCTATTTGGGGAACCCGTGCGGCTTATATTGCCGGCTTTGATGGGACAAGCAATGTCCGAGCAGGGAAGATTTTCGGAATTCCTGTTTCCGGAACCCACGCACATGCATTTGTTCAAACGTATCGTGATGAATATGTTGCATTTTGTAAATATGCAAGTACTCATAAAGACTGCGTTTTTTTGGTGGATACATATGATACGCTTCGCTCCGGTGTTCCGAATGCCATTCGGGTCGCAAAAGAATTTGGCGATAAAATTAATTTTATCGGTATTCGCCTTGACAGCGGGGATTTGGCTTATCTGTCCAAAAAAGCGAGAAAAATGCTTGATGATGCTGGTTTCCATAACGCAAAAATTATAGCTTCGAGCGATCTTGATGAACATACGATTGTCAATTTAAAAGCTGAAGGAGCGAAAATCGATGTGTGGGGAATTGGAACGAAGCTGATTACCGCCTACGACCAGCCTGCATTGGGAGCTGTGTACAAATTGGTTGCCATTGAAGGGGACGACGGCAAATTAGTCGATACAATAAAAATTTCATCAAATCCGGAAAAAGTGACAACACCAGGCTTGAAAAATGTATATCGAATTATCAACAACAAGGATAAGAGGGCTGAAGGAGATTATATTACATTACATTTTGAACAGCCGCAAAAAGAAAAGCGGCTGAAAATGTTCCATCCTGTCCATACATTTATCAAAAAATATGTAACCGATTTTACGGCAAAGGATTTGCATCACGATATTTTTGTTGATGGCGAGCTTACGTATGAATGTCCTTCATTGGAAGAAATCCGGTCATATGTAAAAGAAAATTTGGAGCTGTTATGGGATGAATATAAACGCATTTTAAATCCTGCCGAATACCCTGTTGATCTGAGCGAATTGTGCTGGGAAAATAAAATGAGAAATATTGAGGAAGTAAAGCAAAAAGTTAAAAATATGGATTATTAACATGAAAAGAGCCGAACGAACAGCCACAATGGTCGTGAGCTAATCGATTCGGCTCTATTATTTATTCGTATAATCTTAATGCGGCATGACAAGTTGGGCCGACATATTGATTTAAAGGAAAGGAATGGCGGATGGCTGCTGTAATAAACTTTTTGGCGGAATAAACGGCTTCTTTAACCGTTTTGCCATTTGCTAGTTCAGCTGTAATCGCGCTTGAATATGTGCACCCAGCACCATGTGTATAGGTTGTGTCGATTCGTTCGCCTTCTAGGATTTCAAAATCCTTTCCGTCATATAAAACATCAACAGCATATTTATGTTCAAGCTTTCCGCCGCCTTTCACCAAAACATATTTTGCACCAAGATCATGAATAATGGCAGCTGCTTCTTTCATTTGATCGACCGTTTGAATAGTACCTAACCCGCTCAATTGCCCTGCTTCAAAGAGATTTGGAGTAATAACCGTCGCGACTTTTGTCAGAGAATTGCGAATCGCTTCCGCATGGTCGGGATAAAGCACTTCATCTGCCCCTTTGCATACCATGACAGGATCGATGACCGTGTTTTTTAAATTATATTTTTTAATTGTATCTGCTGCCAGCTCGACAATTTCTGCTGTCGGGAGCATTCCGGTTTTCATGGCATCTACACCGACTCCCTCTATAATCGTTGCGAGCTGGGCCTTTATGGTATCGATTTCAATAGGGAATACTTGATGCTGCCATCCGTTATGAGGATCCATTGCTACAATTGTAGTGACCGCAGTCATTCCATAAACTCCGTATTCTTGGAACGTTTTTAAGTCCGCTTGTAAACCTGCTCCACCGCTGGAATCGGAACCTGCGATCGTCAAGGCTTTTTTCATTGTCATTTTGTTACCTCCATCCAGCTGTAAAGATTTTATAACAACATTATAGCAGTTTGTACCATAAGAAGAGAAAAACATTTGCTTAAAAACAAAAAAAGGATTAAAATATAATTAACCATCGGTTAATAAATAAGAATGCAGCTAAATGCCAACACGCCAAAATCAGAGGCACGCTTGTTGTTGTTAAGAAAGGAATGGAACAATTGGCTCCTAGAAAAAAAGACACTGAATTAACGAAAGAGGCAATTATGAATGCTGCTAGAGAGCTTTTTGTCATAAAAGGATATGAACATGTTTCCATGCGAGAAATCGCCAAAGAATTGCACTGCACACATGGAGCGCTTTATTATCATTTTCAAAATAAAGCAGAGCTTTTTTATAAAATTGTGCAGACGGATTTTCAATTTTTAGACGGGCTGTTAGAAAAAGTGCTGCAAGCCTCGTATTCTTCTAAAGAAGAAGCTGTAAAAACGATCTTGTTAAAGTTTATTGAATTCGGGCTGACATATAAAAGTCATTATAAGCTGATGTTTTTAACACAAAATCTCGAGCTTGATATGCTGATGGAGCAAGAGCCGAATAAGTCATATGAACGTTTTGCGCAGGCTATTTTTCAGTTTGCTCCAGATAAAGCAAATCCAACAGTCATTTGGTGTTTGTTTCTTGCAGTAAGCGGTTTTGTAACGAAATATGTACAGACCGATGCTGAGTATAAAGATATGGAAGGACTTGCTGAACAATATGTTGCTTTTTTAATCAAAGGATTTTTAAGTTGAAAAAAGTAATAAGCACTTAAGCTTATTTACTTTTTTGCATATTATTGACCAATGGTTAATTTTAAGATCGGAGGTAAAAAGGATGAGAAAAGCGGTTATTTTAGGTGCATCAGGCGGAATGGGCTACAATTTAGTTCATGAATTGCTGAATAGAGAGAATATTGAGGTTGTCGCCGTAGCCCGCAATACAGAAAAAATGAAAAAAATGTTTCACCGTTTGAACGATCGCGTCAGCATTGTCGCTGGAGATGCCCTCCATCGATCCAGCATCTTGCAAGCATGCGAAGGTGCGGAATGGATTTTCCATGCCATTAACATACCGTATCCGCAGTGGGAGAGAGATCTATTGATCATCATGGAAAATGTGCTGGCGGCAGCAAAAAAAGAAAAAGCTAAGCTTGTTGTCGTTGATAATATTTATGCATATGGACGGTCAAATGGAAAAACAATGTCCGAGACTGATCCGAAAAATCCTCATACTAAAAAAGGAAAAATACGATTGCGGCTTGCTGAAATGGTGGAAAAGAGCGGAGTAGACTACTTGATCGCTCACTTCCCCGATTTTTACGGTCCATGTGGGGAAAAAACATTGTTGCATCATACGTTAAAAAAAGTTGTCCAAAATAAACGATCTCAATTTATCGGGGATTTAAATATACCGAGGGAATATATTTTTTTGCCGGACGGTGCCAAAGCTTTAGTTGAGCTTGCATTAAGGGACGATACCTATCATGAGCACTGGAATATACCGGGGGCGGGAGTTATTTCCGGACGGGAAATTATTCAAATCTTGAGGGAAAAGCTTCAATATGAAAAGAAAGTAAGTGTTGTCACGAAATCGATGATTTATTTTTTAGGGTTATTCAGCCCGATGATGAAGGAAATGGTTGAAATGATGTACTTAGTCGAAGAGCCTGTCGTATTATCGGGTGAAAAATTTGAAAAAAGAATCGGGCCGCTGCCAAAAACTCCTTACGAACAAGGCATCATCGCAACTGTTGATTTTATGAAACATCAAGAAGAAGCGTGATCACTCCCGATGTTGCAACTGGCTTCGCATGGAACGGAGAGACTAAATGCTCAATACTTTCCCGATTTCGTCTAATTCAGCAAACCTTTTGAGTGGAACGGAGTAATTCAGCTGCTTGCTCCGTCTCCGCCCCATGGTTTATTGTTTAGCAAAAGCTCCCTGCGGTGAATACATATTTTCGGGTGATTTCGTTAACTGTTCCCTTTCAAACAGCACTCTTCCATTCCGAATAGTGACAGGAACCCCTTGTTCAGTATAATATCCGTGCTCTTTTGCAATAACGTCAAAGCTTTTATTGGATTTTAGAATAATGACTGGCGTATGCAGCTCAACTTTTTCAAAGAGCCAGCGAATTTCGGCGTTATGCATGCGGACACATCCGCTGCTTGCATACGTTCCAATCGATCTTGGATTATTATTGCCGTGAATGGCAAAATTGTTTCCATAATATCCTAAAGCATCAAGACCAAGCCAGCGATCACCCAATGGATTTCTCGGGTCTCCTCCTGGAATCTTTTCTTTAAAATAAGGGCGGTTTTTAATTTTTGTGACAATGGGGAAAATGCCTTCTGGAGTTAGCTGAGCATATTTTCCTGTTGCGACATGAAATACTCTTTGAAGAATTCCGTCTTCAAAAAATGCCAGTTTATTTACGCTCTTGTTTATTATGATCAGCTGACCATCAATCTTTTGTTCAGCTGCAACTGGTGATGAAAGAATAAAAAAGAAACAAGAAATAAATGCGATACCTATATAGATTTTCTTTATGCTCATATGTTTTTAAACCTGTCCTTTCTGTTCATTCTCTTTATAAAATTATGTGCTTATGCAAAGAACTATTCAAAAAAAGCTGCAATTACGAAAAAATTTGTAATCAAAAAGAAACATAAATAATTTTTTTGTGAACTTGAATAAAGGAGTAAGCAAAAAAATTATTTCCGTCGTGTGTATCGACATCAAGCTAGAAACCTCTTCTAGCAAATGATTGGGATGAGGTGTGCCTCAGGATCATGACCCTCGCCTAAAATGCCTTCCTTATGGGCGTCTGCCACATTAAAGCATCGAGAGGGGCAGCATATTTGATGTCGTAGGCCTTGTCCGTCTGTTTCAGCATTTTTTCAATGACGAGCTTTGTCTCATTTAGGCTATTCGGTAATTGTTAAAAATGAATGGATATTCCGTTTACCTGCGAGTTTCTAACAGACGAAAATCAATAGAATCGTCAGAACATTTGCGTTATCTTGGAGCATTCCGGCTTGTTTAAACGTGATAAAAATGCATCAAATGTTTTTCGTACATTTAGGGCACCAAGCTTCTCACTTTATAATGGGAACGGCAAAAAAGTTGATATTTCAGTCTTTACTGCGATTTTTGCCCTCTTGCTTCTGTCGAAAGCCTTAATGTTTCATGTGGAACATTTTGCAAAATATTAGCGACAGCTGTCACCCTTTGACAAAAAAAGCCGAATCATCATAACATTAAAAATAGTGATAGATCAGTAGAAGCTAAGAGGGTGGCAAACGTTGAAGCAGATTTTAAAAAATGATTGGTGGGGACTGTTGAAAGAAGAGTTTGAAAAGCCATACTACAAAGAGCTGCGGGAATTTTTGAAGCAGGAATATGCCCATCATACGATTTATCCGGATATGTACGACATTTTTAATGCTTTGCATTACACGCCTTATGAAGAAGTAAAGGTTGTCATTTTAGGCCAAGATCCGTATCATGGACCAAATCAAGCACATGGATTAAGCTTTTCCGTAAAGCCGGGGATTGCTCAGCCGCCGTCTCTGAAAAATATTTTCATCGAGCTTGAGAACGATCTCGGCTGCAAGCCTCCAAACCACGGTCATCTTGTCAAATGGGCGAAGCAAGGTGTTCTATTATTGAACACTGTGCTGACGGTAAGGCAGGGACTAGCCAATTCTCATAAAGGAAAAGGATGGGAACAATTTACCGATCGAGTGATTAGCTGTTTAAACGAGCGAGAGCGTCCAGTCGTCTTTATTTTATGGGGAAGGCATGCACAGGCGAAAAAAGAAATGATTAACATGACTAAGCATTTTGTCATTGAGTCGCCGCATCCATCGCCATTTTCGGCAAACAGAGGCTTTTTTGGCAGCAGGCCTTTTTCTAAAGCAAATCAATTTTTAAAGTCCATCGGATCAGAAGAAATTGACTGGTGCATCAGCGATAATGACATTTAATTGCTGCCTGCCGTTTGCGTGATAAGTGGAAACATGAAAAAGGGACTATCCAAAAATAAAACGGATGAAGAAACATCATAAAGTTTTTCTTCATCCGTCTTTTTATTTTTTTGGAGATTCTGTTGAAAGTGAATGATTTTCCGGACGCTTTCAATAGATTGTGTTCCATGGCCACAATTCCAACTCCGTTTGGACTTTCGAAAGCCCTCGAAAAGAAAATCTGCGGAACGACCGATTGCCTTTAATATGACGGGGCGCACTTTCTGCCTCGGTTTTTATTCAGGAATAGATTTGTGCACCCTCGTCGGACAAAAGGCTCTTTTTTCGGATACGATGCTATGAAGAAGCCGCTTGGAGCCACAGCTATAAGAATTGGAGCTAAAGCCATTGTAGAAGTGATTCTGATCTTTCGTCCAGTTGAAAGAAAAGAACAGGAGGAGATCGAGTATGGATGATAGAAATAGCTCGGAATGATTGAAATTTTTTAGAATCAGGTAGAAAGGTTAGATAAAGAAATTTATAACTGTAGACGAGCAAATTCACTAACATAAATTTACAACTAAGCAAAAAAAGAGA
>JAAROH010007841.1_pt1 | contig 29203 bp, 35 predicted proteins | sample 7248631 | NCBI WGS metagenome assembly JAAROH01 (sample SAMN09772309, study PRJNA484901) | compost metagenome | isolation source: Vermicomposting unit | place: India | reverse complement strand
CCGGCGGGAAAATCGACAACATAATGACCATCATCAGCTGCATAATAATGCCGGCGCCCACCGCTTGCGTCAACCGCCCGGCAAGCATGACGGCAAACGACGGAGCGATCGAGCAGACAAACGCGCCGATAGCGAAAAACGACATGCCCGATAAAAACAGCCGTTTCGCTGGAAACTTGGCGATTAAAAACGGGCTGATCGGGATGAGCACCCCGTTGACAAGCATATAGCCGGTCACGAGCCATTGAATCGTCGACGTTTCGACGTTGAAATCTTGCATCATATGCGGCAAAGCGACGTTGATTAACGTCTGGTTCAAAATGGCGACAAACGCGCCGAGCATGACGGTCGCCACAACCTTGCCGCGGCTCCCGATCTCCCCGAGGCCGCTCGGTCCGCCGCCCGCCGCAGGACGTTCCCCTGCTTCCGTCGAAAGCGGCGGTCTTTCCGTTTCCTCTGCCGGCTGAACGCGACGGTCGGCCGCTTCGTCCTTTGCTTTCATCGCCGCCCGTCCGCGCCGGCGCAGCGCGATATTGGCGGCCGCCAAAATGAAAACGGCAAATATGATATAGCCAATGACAAAAGCTGTCATCATCGATCACCTACTTATGAATGCGGACGGTGACGTTCATGCCCGGCACAAGTCCGGCTCCGCTATAGTTGTCAATGGAAATCGTCACCGGGATGACTTGGGTCACTTTCGTGTAGTTGCCGGTTGCGTTCGAGCTTGGCAGCAGGCTGAACGTATTCGCTGTCGCGGTTCCGATTTTTTCGACTTTGCCGCTGAGCTTGCGATCCGGATAGGCGTCCACATAAATATCGACGTCTTGCCCGGCTTTCACATCTTCAATATCCGTCTCTTCAATATTCGCCGTCACCCACAAATCGTTCAAATCAAACCCGCGAACGAGCGGCGTCCCCGCAGCGACAAACGAGTCTTTGACCGCATTTTGCTGGGCGATCGTCATCCGATGCGGCACGGTCACCGGCACCGTCATTTTCCCGTCAGACACCGCACCGATTTCTTCCCCGGCAGAAAACGTTTTTCCTGTCTCTCCCCGCCAAGATGTCAGCTTTCCGGACAGCGGCGCAACAACCGAGATCACTTGGCCGTCAATGCGGGCGTTGTCCGTTTTAATGTAGTTGGTCGTTTCATTGATATAATAATAGGCGGCAAATCCTCCACCGACAAGCAAAATGAGCACAATGATATTGAATACGAGCAAACGTCTGACGTTCAACGCTCATTCCTCCTCAAGCAAAATCGTTTTGATTTTCTCATGCAGCTGCAAAAATTGTACGATTTCTGCCTCTGAAACCCGTTCCTCGACGAGGCGAAGCCGCCGGCGCAGCACCGACTGCTCGCCGAACGCCAAGGCGACAATTTCTTTCCCTTTTTCCGTCAAGCTCAAAATGACCGCGCGCCGATCTTGTTTCGACGGCTCGCGAACAACAAGGCCGGCGCCGACGAGCCGGTCGACCGTGCCGCTCACATTGCTGTTGCTTAAATTGAGCTTTTCCGCCAAATCGTGAAGGCGAATGTGTTCCTTTTTCATCAGCGTGTACAGCACGACCAGTTGCACTTCCGTAATCCCAACACGGGCGGCGTCTTCACGAATGAGGCGATACAGCGCCTTTTGCGTCCGAAACACCGCGTACATCAAGTCACGACTTGTTCCTTCCATCGCTTCCCTCCTTTCGTTCATCCCTCAAATAGTTTCAATACGAATTATTTCTACACGAAATATGATTATAGCACGGAAAACGAAAAAAGCAACTATATTGTTCCCGATTTTTTTCAACTCATCACCCTGCGGCGCAAAGAAAAAAGCGCCCCCGTTTGGGACGCCTTTGTCTGTCGCTGGCAGAATCCGCGCCGCAGTTGCCGTCGGCTGAATGCAGTTTCTCAACCACGCTCCACCAAGTGGGTGTTCGCAGAAGCGTTCCTGTCGTCCTCCATCACGAATATTGAGGCGTGACATTCCCGCTCCGATGTAGAACTCCCTTTTTATTGCCATCGGTTGAAACTTCATTCTACAACGCACAACGCAGCAACGGATTGGTGATTCTTATCATACACGATGTTCTTTCCGTTGGCAAGAGGGACAACCATCCATTTTTTCAAACAGGATACACCCCGTGCTTCCGCTCAGAAAAGACCATATACTTGGACCTATAGGCTTCAAATCGACGAATCAGCTCGTTGCGCAACTCGTTCGGCGCCACGATTCCATCGACGACGAGCTCGGAAGCGAGCCGATAAATGTCGATATCGCGCCGGTATTCCTCGCGTTTTTGTTCGACAAATGCTGTCCGCTCTTCTGGCGGCAGCTCGGCGATTTTGTTGGCGTAAACGGCGTTGACGGCTGCTTCCGGTCCCATGACGGCGATTTGCGCGTTCGGCAGCGCCAAACAGCAATCCGGTTCAAACGCCGGCCCAGCCATGGCGTACAGTCCGGCCCCGTACGCTTTGCGGACGATGACCGAAATTTTCGGCACCGTCGCTTCCGACATGGCGGCGATCATTTTCGCCCCATGGCGGATAATGCCGGCCCGCTCAACTTTCGTGCCGATCATAAAGCCAGGGACGTCGGCCAAAAACAAAAGCGGGATATGGAACGCGTCGCAAAGCGTGATGAATTTCGCCGCTTTATCAGCCGAATCGTGGAACAACACGCCGCCTTTGACGCGCGGCTGGTTGGCGATGATGCCGATCGGCTGGCCGGCAAGGCGCGCCAGTCCGGTAATGATTTCCGGCGCAAACAGTTTTTTGATTTCACAAAACGATCCTTCGTCAATGATCCGCTCAATCAAATCATACATGTTGAACGGCGCATTTTGATTGTCCGGTACAATGTCTTCGATCGTTTTGTCAAACGATTTCGGCGGTTTGGCCTCGACCACCGGCGGCTTTTCGCTGTAATTGGACGGAAAATACGACAAGTAACGGCGCGCATAGGCGATCGCTTCTTCTTCCGTTTTCACGAGCACGTCGCCGCAGCCGGAAACGGTGCAATGCATGCGGGCGCCGCCCATCTCTTCGAGCGTCACTTTTTCCCCGATCACCATTTCCGCCATCCGCGGCGAGCCTAAGTACATCGAGGCATTGCCTTCCACCATGATGACGATATCGCAAAACGCGGGAATATAGGCGCCGCCGGCGGCTGATGGACCGAACAGCAGGCACACTTGCGGCACTTTGCCGGACAGCTTCACCTCATTGTAAAAAATGCGCCCCGCCCCGCGCCGGCCGGGGAACATTTCCAGCTGGTCGGTAATGCGGGCGCCGGCCGAGTCTACCAAATAAATGAGCGGACAGCGCAGCTTTTCCGCCGTTTCTTGGATGCGAATGATTTTTTCGACCGTGCGCGCTCCCCACGAGCCGGCTTTGACGGTCGAATCGTTCGCCATCACGCAGACCGTGCGGCCGTTGATTTTGCCGATGCCGGTCACCACCCCATCAGCCGGCAAATCGCCCGCCAAACAGTTGGCAAACAATCCGTCTTCCACTTCCAAACCGTGATCAAGCAGCAAATTCAGCCGCTCGCGAACAAACAATTTCCCTTGGGCCGCATTTTTTTCATGATATTTTGGCGCCCCGCCTTTCTTGATCTCCGCCGCTCTTTTTTCCAGCTCCGCGGCGAGCGTGTCGTGTTGGTTGGCTGTTTCCTTCATCTCGCTGTTTCCCCTCCTTGTTTTGATGGATCTGGCTGTTCCATCCCGCGTGTTCGTCTGGAACAAGGTTGGATGCCGTGCCGGATCCCCGCGAAAAGCCGGGGCGGCGAAAACGCGTTGTGCGGCTTCCGTCCCCTCCTCGTCTAAGCGGGCTTACTCGCCTTTGTACACCGGCTTCCGCTTTTCTTTAAACGCCTGCAACCCTTCCAACCGGTCTTTCGTCGGAATGGTCGCCTCATAGGCGAGCTGTTCAATGGCAAGACCGGTCTCCAAATCAACGTTAAATACGCTTTGGATCGCCCGTTTCGCCTGACGGACGGCAATCGGCGCGTTTTCGGCGATTTGCCGGGCCAATTCAAGAGCACGATCCATCAGCTCGGCGCGCGGCACGGCGTATTCGACAAGGCCGATGCGCTCCGCCTCTTTGGCGGTGATGCGCTTGGCGGCAAAAATCAATTCTTTCGCTTTTCCGATGCCAACAAGGCGTGGGAGCCGCTGCGTCCCCCCCGCTCCCGGAATGATGCCGAGCGACGTTTCCGTCAGCCCGAGCTGGATGTCGTCGGCAGCCAACCGGATGTCACAAGCTAGGGCAAGCTCCAACCCGCCGCCAAACGCCGAGCCGTTTAAAACGGCGATGACCGGCTGCGGCACTTTCTCCACCTCGTTGATCGTTTTGCTGATTAAGGCAACGGTTTGCCGCACTTCCGTTTCATTCATCCCGGCCCGCTCTTTCAAATCAGCACCGGCGCAAAACACTTTGTCTCCGGCTCCGGTCAGCAGGACAACGCGCACGTCTTTGCGAAATTTGATCTCCTGAAAGAGCGTGCCAAGCTCAAACAGAAGCGCTCTGGACAGCGCGTTGGCCGCTTCCGGACGGTTTAAGGTCACAACGGCGATGCCATGTTCTTGTGCTTCAAACGATACAAGTGTGCCCACGTGTTTCCCCCCTATGATCGAACCGTTTGCAAATAGCGGCTCGGAAGCGGGCGGCCGATTTTGTCGCGGATAAACAAAGCCGCTTTCGTCAGCCGCTCGACATCGATGCCGGTGTCAATCCCCATGCCATGAAGCATATACACTAAATCATCGGTGGCGACGTTTCCCGATGCCCCTGGGGCGTACGGGCAGCCGCCGAGGCCGCCGAGCGAGCTGTCAAACGTCGTAATCCCCATTTCCATTGACACTACAATATTGGCGAGCGCCGTCCCTCTCGTGTCATGGAAATGCATCGCGATCCGATCAACCGGAAAACGGCGGAGCACCTCGGCAAGCACCTCTTCGACTTGTTTGGGCGTCGCCACGCCGATCGTATCGCCAAGCGACAGTTCGTCAACCCCCATCACCAGCAGCCGGTCGGCGACCGTGAGCACTTGATCGACGGGGACCGCCCCTTCATACGGGCAGCCAAACACGGTCGAGACGTAGCCGCGCACCGTTTTTCCGGCTTGTTTTGCCGTCTTCACAACCGCTTCAAGCACCGGAAACGTGGCGGCGATCGTTTTGTTAATGTTTTTTTCGTTGTGCGTTTCGCTCGCTGACATGAAGACGCCGACTTCATCCACCCCAGCGCCAAGCGCCCGCTCAAGCCCCTTTTCGTTCGGGACGAGCGCCGCATACGTGACGCCGTCTTTGCGGCGGATGCCGGCTGCGACTTCGGCAGCATCGGCGAGCTGCGGAATCCATTTCGGATGGACGAAGGAAGTCACCTCAATGTACGACAGCCCCGTTTCTGACAATAGGTTGATCCAAGCGATTTTATCGGCGGTTGCGATCGGCGCTGCTTCGTTTTGCAGGCCGTCGCGCGGGCCGACTTCTTTGATCGTCACCTTCGCCGGCCATCGGCTCATGCGCTGCTCCCCCTTTTCGCTTCATCTCCGCCGTTTTGTCGTTGACCGTGTCAAACGGCTCCCTTCCCTTATCGTTGGCGGGTGTTAGTCAAGGACGAATCCGGCTCTCCCCATCCCCCTTGATGCTCAATGGGGTCGGTGTGGAGTTTTCATAAAACGTTGGACGCTACCTGTTGGCGGAACCGTCTGCTTCCCTACTCGATCTCAACGAGCACGTCGCCTTCGTTCACGAAATCTCCTTCTTGCACATGAATGTGCTTCACAACCCCAGACGTCTCAGCGGCAACTGGAATTTCCATTTTCATTGATTCCAAAATGACGACGTCTTGCCCTTCTTCAACGCGGTCACCGACGGTAACGACAATCTTCCAGACGCTTCCGGCCATCGTGGCGGCAACTTGCTTCATCGTTTCTTCCTCCGTTTCTGCTTCATTTTGTTTTCGTTGGCTGCCAATAGTTGGCGAGAAAATCGGTCGTCGTATCCCCGGCACGGAACGCCGGATGGGACAATACGGCTTCCAGCAGCGGAATGTTCGTTTTAATCCCTTCGACCCGATAGTCGCGAAGCGCGCCGAGCAAGCGTTCAATCGCCGTTTGTCGATCCGGACCTTTCGCAATCAACTTCGCGATCATCGGGTCGTAAAACGGCGTGACCGTGATGCCGCTTTGAACCGCTGTTTCATGACGAATCCATTCGCCCTGCGGAGCCGAAAACGCCGTAATACGGCCGGGCGACGGGTAAAACGTGTTCGGGTCTTCGGCATAAATGCGCACTTCAATGGCGTGCCCGTCGCGGCGAATGGCTTCCTGCTGATAGCGGAGCGGCGCGCCGGCGGCGATGCGCAGCTGCTCTTCGACGATGTCGATGCCGGTGATCTCTTCCGTCACCGGGTGCTCGACTTGCAGCCGGGTGTTCATTTCAAGAAAATAAAAGCGTTTTTGTTCGTCGACCAAAAATTCCATCGTGCCGGCGTTCGCATAGCCGATGTAACGGGCGGCGCGCACGGCGGCTTCCCCCATCTTCCGCCGCGTTTCTTCATCCAAAAACGGCGACGGTGCTTCCTCCACCACTTTTTGGTGGCGGCGCTGGATCGAGCATTCGCGCTCCCATAAGTAAACGCAGTTGCCGCGCCCATCGGCGAGCAGCTGAATTTCAATATGGCGCGGGCGTTCAATATATTTTTCAATGTACATCGTCCCATCGCCGAAAAACGAAGCGGCCCGCTTTTGGCTCCCTTCAAACGCTTGGCGCAGCTCCGCTTCGTCGCGGGCGATGTGCATGCCGATGCCGCCGCCCCCGGCTGATGCCTTCAGCATGACCGGATACCCAATCGAAGCCGCCGCCTCCGCCGCCGCATCGGGGCTGTCCAACGCAAACGTGACGCCTGGAACGATCGGGACGCCGGCTTTTTCCATCGTCCGCCGCGCTTCGATTTTGCTGCCCATCGCGGCAATGACGTCCGCCTTCGGGCCGATAAAGACGATTCCTTCCTCCTCACAGCGGCGGGCGAACGCCGGGTTTTCCGAGAGCAGCCCGTAGCCGGGATGGATCGCCTCTGCTTTCGCCGCTTTGGCAACCTCAATGATTTTTTCGATATTTAAATAGCTTTCCGCCACGCGCGGCTTGCCGATCAAATATGCCTCATCCGCCAGCTTGACGTGGAGTGAATCGGCGTCCGCTTCCGAGTAGACGGCGACCGTTCGGATGCCGAGCTTTTGGCACGTGCGGATGACGCGGACGGCAATTTCGCCGCGGTTGGCAATCAACACTTTCGAAAACATGGTCTCACCCTTTCACGAAAACTGAGAATGCCGCCGGGCGGTTTCGTCCGCCCGGCGCGGCGGGTTACGTCGTCAAGCCGAGGCGCTGTTTCGCCATTTCTCGCAGCTTGAATTTTTGAATTTTCCCGGACGCTGTCATCGGGTATGAGTCGGTAAATTCGATGTAGCGCGGGATTTTATGGCGGGAGATGTTGCCGCGGCAAAACTCGCGAATTTCCTCGGCTGTCGCTGTTTCCCCGTCCTTTAAGATGATCCACGCCATCACTTCTTCGCCGTACACTTCATCGGGCACGCCGACGACTTGAACGTCCAAAATTTTCGGATGTTTGTACAAAAACTCCTCGATTTCGCGCGGATAAATGTTCTCCCCGCCGCGGATGATCATATCTTTCAGCCGGCCGGTGATGCGGCAGTAACCGTTCTCATCCATCGTCGCCAAATCGCCGGTATGCAGCCAGCCATCTGCGTCGATCGCTTCGTTGGTCGCTTCCGGGTTGTTGTAATATCCTTTCATGACATGATAACCGCGCGTGCACAGCTCCCCTTGCACGCCGCGCGGCACTTCCCTGTTCGTGCCCGGCTCGACGATTTTCACTTCCACGCCCGGCAAGGCGCGGCCGACCGTTTCGACGCGCAGCTCAAGCGGATCGTCGGTGCGCGTTTGCGTGATGACCGGCGACGCTTCCGTCTGCCCGTAGGCGATCGTAATGTCTGTCATCCCCATTTTTTCGATGACCCCCTTCATCACTTCGACCGGGCAAGGGGAGCCGGCCATAATGCCGGTGCGCAATGATGACAAATCGTATTGGTCGAAATCCGGGTCGTTCAGTTCGGCGATAAACATCGTCGGCACGCCGTGGAGCGCCGTGCACCGTTCGGCCGCCACCGTCTGGAGCACCCGCTTCGGATGAAACTCGACAACCGGCACCATCGTCGCCCCGACCGTCACGCAAGCCAACGTGCTCATCACGCAACCGAAGCAGTGGAAAAACGGCACGGGGATGCAAAGGCGGTCTCCTTCGCCAAGTCCCATGCATTGCGCGACTTGGTGAGCGTTGTTGACGACGTTGTAATGCGTCAACATGACCCCTTTCGGGAATCCGGTCGTCCCGGACGTGTATTGCATGTTGATCACATCGTGTGGGTCGAGGCTCGCCATCCGTTCATCGAGCTCTTCTTCTGACACGTCGTGCGCCATCGCCAAGATGTCGTTCCATGTAAACATGCCCGGGTACCGTTTGTCGCCAAGAAAAACCACGTTTTTCAGCTTCGGCAGCCGTTTCGATTGCAGCTGTCCGGGCGCCGACGTGCGCAATTCGGGAACGATTTCATATAAAATATCGATATACGACGAGTCGCGATATTGCTCAATCAAAAAGAGCGTCGTCGAATCGGACTGGCGAAGCAAATACTCAAGCTCGGCCGCGCGGTAGTTCGTATTGACCGTCACCAACACCGCCCCCATTTTCCCGGTCGCAAACTGGCAAGCGATCCATTCCGGAACGTTCGTCGCCCAAATGGCGACATGCTCCCCTTTTTCGATGCCAAGCCGCATCAAGCCGCGCGCGACGAGGCGGCAATAGTCGTTCAACTGTTGATACGTCAGACGCAAGTTGCGGTCGGCGTACACGACCGCCTCGCGATCCGCATATTGCCTAGCCCTCTCTTCCAACAATTTCCCCACCGTCACCGTCAACATCGGCCTTCTCCTCCCCTTTGTCCGAATTCACTGTTATGGATATGCGCATCGTTCCGCTTTTAGCATCCGAGTTGGCGAGCGATGACGAGCCGTTGAATTTCCGATGTGCCTTCGCCGATTTCCATGAGCTTGATATCCCGCAAATGGCGCTCAACGCCGTACTCTTTCATGTAACCATAGCCGCCGTGAATTTGGATCGCCTGATTGCAGACGCGAAACCCCATTTCCGACGCGAACAGCTTGGCGAACGACGCTTCTTTTGTAAACGGTTTCCCTTGATCTTTCAACCAAGCCGCCTTGTACACCATATTGCGGGCAAGCTCAATTTCCATCGCCATGTCAGCGAGCTTAAACTGAATCGCTTGAAACTTGGAAATCGGCTGGCCAAACTGAATGCGTTCTTTCGCATATTGAAGCGCTTTCTCAAACGCCGCTTGCGCGATGCCGACGGCTAAAGCGGCGATCGAAATGCGGCCGCCATCAAGCGTGTACAAAAACTGGTTAAACCCTTTTTGCGGGTCGCCTAAGACGTTTTCTTTCGGCACGCGGACGTTCTCGAAAACAAGCTCACACGTATTGGACGCGCGCACGCCCATCTTGTCGTAACTCGAACGGATTGTAAATCCTGGGGAGTCAGTTGGCACGATGAGAGCGGTGATGATGTTTTTGCCGCGCGCATCTTTGCCTGTCACAGCGGTGACAATGACTTGCCGCGCGTATTGGGCGTTCGTGATCCAGCATTTTTCGCCGTTAATGACATATTCATCGCCGTCGAGCACCGCCGTTGTGCGCGTGCCGCCAGCGTCGGACCCGGCGTTCGGCTCGGTGAGCCCAAAAGCGCCAAGCGTCTCTCCTTTGGCCATCGGCACGAGCCACGTTTGTTTCTGCTCCTCTGTTCCAAAGTAATAAATCGGACTCGCCCCAAGCGACACAGCGGCCGCGTAGCTTAGCCCGGTGCCGCCGCAGGCGCGGCCGATTTCCTCAACGGCGATGGCGTACGAAATCGTATCGCCCCCGGCGCCGCCGTATTCTTCCGGAAACGGCAGGCCCAACAGCCCGAGCTCGCCCATCTTGCGGAACACATGCAGCGGAAAATGCGCCTCTTCATCCCATTTCGCCGCGTATGGGGCAATTTCCTTCTCGGCAAAGTCGCGAACCATTTCTTTAATCATTTGTTGCTCTTTTGTTAATGAAAAATCCATCTTGTCCCTCTCCCCCATAAAAGTGTTCTATAAGTTTAAACCGACTAGTCGGTTTTGTGCAAACGACGTAGCCGCAAGCACCGCAGTAAAAACGCTTTCAAAACCGACTAGTTGGTCTGTAAGCGGTGCGCGGATCATTCCGCGGCGGGCGGCAACAAAAACCGCGCCGCTGTTGGGTTCTCCGGTGTGCGGAGCACCGCATGCAAAATGAAGTCAGCGAAATACGCCGCGATCTCCTCAATCGACAGCGGACCGTCCGGATTGTACCATTTGTACGTCCAGTTGACCATGCCGATGATCGACATGCCGGCAATTTCCACCGACAGTTCCGGACGAAATTCCTCGGCTTCAATCCCCTCGCGGATGACGCGAAAAATAATTTGTTTAAACTCTTCGCGCTTTTCATTGATCGGTTCAGCATATTCCGGTTTTAAGTACGTGCTTTCCTGATAAAAGACGGTAATATGTGGTTTATATAAATGAAAAACTTTTACAAATGACTGAACGATGGCGTACAAGCGCTCGGTCGGCGTTGAACAGCTTTCATACGCCTCCTGCGCTTTGGTCAGCGCATACGTAATAAAGACGTCATGAATATGGTACAGCAACTCGTCTTTCGATTTAAAATTATGGTAAAACCCGCCTTTGGACGTGTCACTTTCGGCAACGATGCGATCGACCGTCACGCCGTGGTAGCCGTACTTTTCAAACAAATGAAGCGCGGTGTCGATAATGCGGTCTCGAAGCGGTTTCTCTGCCATAACAGTCTCCTTCGTCTGAGCTGTAAAACATTTCGGAAAAAGCAAAATCTTCTTCTTGTTTATTAAGATACTCGACTCGGGCTGTCATTGTCAACAAAAATCGTTCGGCGCCCAAAAGCGAAGCGTCTTTCGCCGCCTCCGCATCGGGCAAGATGCCTCTTCTAGGAGACCGATGATTGAAGGGAGCAAGCTGCTTACCAAGCCCGTTTCTCCAATAGAAAAGCCTTGTCGCCTTAGGATCTCCTTTCAAATGATCCCTCATTGCTCAACAGAAACAACCGTTTTTCACCAGCCTTCTAGCCGCACAAGCAAAAAGAAAGCGGTCGCTCCGTACATAATCACGACCGTTTTTCCAAAAGATAAAACCGGAGGTGGTTTCGCTTGGAACCGATGCTATGTCCAAACTGCAAAACGAACCGGACGCGCTTTCACCTCATCGAGCAACACCCGCGGGCGGTCAAGCTCGACCCGCACACCGGCGACATTGAGCATGAATACACAAACGAAGCGCTCGAACCGTTCCATCTCCCGTATCGCGGCCCGAGCTACCGCGTCCAATGCGGCGTCTGCGGGCTGATCGAAGATGCGGATATGTTCATTCAGCGCGCTAAATCGTCTCCATTGGGGTGATTCCATATGGCGAACAAAAAACAAACACCTTCTTCCATCGTTGACCAAAAACAGCTCGTCAACGACAAGGCGAAAGCGATGCGGGAGCGCGGCGATCAGCACATTCGCCGCGTCACGCCGAACGGCGCAGACGGGCAATAAACGCCGGCTTGCTTCTGCGCAGAAGCAAGCCGGTGAAGCTTCCGCTTTTCGTTGCTAGCGGTACATCGTCCACAGCCCGATATCGCGAAACCCAAGGCGGTGGTAGATGCGGCCGGCGGCTGGATTGTCGTAAAACAGGCACGGCATCTTCCCTTCAGCAAGCAAATCGCAAACGAGCTTCGCCACGATGGCGCTCGCATACCCTTTCCCGCGGTGCTCCTGATCCGTGCAGACGCCGACGATCATCGCCGACAATGAATTTTCCGCTGATGTCGATGCCGCGGCCACCATTCGGCCATCTTGTTCCATGTAGTACGTTCTCGCTGAACTCGTTTCCATCGCCTTCACCAGCATATCGCGCGCCGTCGGTCTTGTGTCAAATTCAGGAATGCGGCCCCGCAAGTCGAGAATCCGGTCGACATCGGCCAATCCGGCTTTCTTGACGGCGAACGCCCCCTTTTCTTGGCGGGCGTATTCATCCGTCCGGCACTCGCAAAAGTAAAGCGTTCGCTTCGTCCCAAGCGGCAGCCGCCCTTCGAACTGCCTAGCAACTTCCTCTTTGCCGGACAGCTGAATGGACAAAGACGGGCCGGCCGTCTCGCGGATGAGACGAGCAAAGCCATCGGCATCAAAATCGCCAGGCGCGTACAGAATGTAGGAATCGTAATAACGGAGCAGCACCGCCTCCAGCGAGCCGTTGCCGTCAAACTGCCCCCAGACGTCCTGAAAATCGGCGTCATAGCCAAATGACTCAATATCGCCGATAATAAACAAGTTGAACGACGGGTCTTGCTGTAAAAATAAAAACACTTGCTCATGGTCTTCCTTCGTTAACCGACGAATCATGGCGCTCCCCCGCTTTTCGAATGATATTTTTTCTATTATACTATAGCGTATATCCGTTGCCAATGGCCAAAAACGCGGCCAGCCTCGGCCGAATGAGAAGAAAAGGAGGAAGTCCGCCCTTCACAAGCAGGGGCGGGCATGCGCATGAAGTTGATTGACGATCTGTACGACTATTACAAAGACCGGTTGACCGGAGATGAAGAAGACGCCGAAGCGGTGGCGATGTCGATTTTAGACGAGCTTGACCGCCGTCATGTGCTCAAGCTGATCAATGAGATGAGCGATGAAGAGCTGCTTGGAATGTTTGGTTTGTACGTATTCGAAAGCTTGAAAGCGAAAATGGCCCGCGAAGGCCTCGGCGCGACGCGGCCGCAACATGTACCGCACGTGCATTGAAAAAGCGGCTGTCCCTCGGTACAGACGACATCATCTGACCGGGGCAGCCGCCCTAGCGGAGACGCCTTAGCGCCTGCTCGGGACGGCTTCAGGCACAACCGCTCGTTCGAACAAACGGGACGCACGATCTTCGCGCGGCCGATTCAACGGGAAAATTGCACATCATATCCTTCTTTCAACAGCACTTGGTAAATTTGCTGAATATGGTCTTCGTTTTTCGTCTCGAGCGAAAAGTGAATTTCCGCCTGACCCGGCAGCACTTTGGCGCCGATGCGCTGATGATGAATAGACATAACGTTCGCCTCGAGCTCCGCAATGATGCGCAGCAGTTTGTTCAACTGGCCGGGCTTGTCGGAGATGACCGTTGTAAACGTAACGAATCGCCCGGCTTCGACAAGCCCCCGCTCAATGATGCGGGAGATGAGCGTCACATCGACGTTGCCGCCGCTTAGCACAGCGGCGACTTTTTTGCCGCGAAACGGGAGTTTTTGATACAACAATGCCGCCAACGGGCAAGCGGCCGAACCTTCGACAAGCAGCTTGTTCCGTTCCAGTAAGTAAAGCATCGTCCGTGAAATTTCCGCCTCTTCCACACAAACGACCCCATCGACGTATTGTTCAATATATTGGTACGTAAGATTGCCTGGTTTTTTCACCGCGATGCCATCAGCGATCGTATCGGAGGCGGCGATGGCGACCGGCTGTTTATGGCGGATGGCCGCCGTCATGCCCGGGCAAGCCGATGACTCGACGCCGTACACGTCAACCGACGGCTTCAGCTGTTTTAACGTAAACGCCAGCCCCGCAAGCAGGCCACCGCCGCCGACTGGACAAAGAACGATATCGACGTCGGGCAACTGTTCGATCAGCTCCAAGCCGATCGTCCCTTGGCCGGCGATGACGGCCAAATCGTCAAACGGATGAACAAACGTCATGCCCCGCTTGCGCTGCAGCTCGAGCGCATACTCGAGCGATTCATCGAACACATCGCCATGCAAAACCACTTCCGCCCCGTAGCTTTTCGTCGCTTCGATTTTGCTGAGCGGCGCCCCTTTTGGCATGACGATCGTGCACGGAATATGGAGCATGCTGCTTGCATAGGCCACCCCTTGAGCGTGGTTGCCGGCCGAGGCGGCGATGACGCCGCGCGCCCGCTCTTCATCGGTCAGTGACATGATTTTGTTGAACGACCCCCGCACTTTAAACGAACCGGTCTTTTGCAAATTTTCCAGCTTCATGTATACCTCATTACCGGACAGCCGGCTGAACGTTTGCGAATACTCCAAGGGCGTTTCGTGAACGATGCCTTTCATTTTCGCCCTCGCTTGTTCAATGTCTTTTAACGTTAACATCAAGAAACCATCCTTTCTTTCTACTCCGGCGAGCCGTCTTTTTTCCGCCGCATGGTGCGAAGGCGCTTCCATCGCTTGTCCCCGGCAGCACAGTTTTTCGATCTCAACACGAGCGCGCAGGCAAAAGACCGACCGCTTTCCGCAGCGCCGCGCCGAAAACACGCCGCGAACGCCTCCGCCCACCATGATTATACCGTAAACGGCTCACCGCTTCACATCCCTGTAGTTAGTTTGAAGTTCAGTTTCATTGATTATTTAGAACATAGTTTTATTTTTTAATAAAATCCGTTTTCGAATAGGCAAATAGAACGGAATTTGCTAATATGGAAGAAGGGAATGCGGAACGCGAAACCATGTTTGGCTAAGGGGTTTGAAAGCATGAATGACCAATGGGCAAGCCAGCGCATCAACGAACTGGAGCGGAAGCTGCGCGCCTATGAGCGGCTCATAGAGCAGCTTCCATTTCCGTTCACATTCGTCGACTACGAAAATGGGGTCACGATCGAAAAAAAGCGGGGGGCCGTCCAACCGCACCTTGCCTTCATTCCTCCGATTCCGCAAAAAGAGGTGGAATGGCGGTGGGACATCGACCTGTACCGCGACGTGCCGTTTGAAAAATTAGAAGCGTTTTTGACACCGTTGCTTGACTTGGTCCCGCATCATATCGTTTTCGTCGATGAGCGCGGCATCATCACGCTTTGCAATTTGCAGGCAGCGGCAGACACCGGCGTCGACCGCGACGCGATCATCGGCAAACATATTCGCGAGCTGCTGAAGCTGCCCGATGAACTGATTGCAACGATCCACTCGCTCGAGAAGCGCGAGCCGCTTTACAACTATGAGGTGCTTGATCGTTTCTACGGCATCGTCAACACCCGCTTTATTTATAACGATGACGGATCGATCAAACGGGTCATCAGTGTGTTCCAGTCGCTTAACATGATGAAAGAGACGGAAAAATTAGCGGTCGCCGGGCGGATCGCGGCGGGCATCGCCCACGAAATTCGCAACCCGTTGACGACCGTGCGCGGCTACTTGCAGCTGTTGAAACACGACTTGCCTGACCGAATGGCCTCGCTCGTCGAACGCCTTCTCATCCCTGAGCTTGATCGGGCCAACGGCATTATTACAGATTTTTTAAACATCGCCAAACCGGCCGATGTCAAAATGGAAACTTTCCATTTGCACCGTTTTTTGCGCGAAGATGTTGGCATTCTCTTGCAAAGCGAAGCGCTGCTCCATCACGTGAACGTCCATTTTGACCTCGATGGACAGCTTGACGACTACGAGATGAACGGCGACCGCCGCCAGCTTTTACAAGTATTTTTAAACTTATTTCACAACGCGATTGAGGCGAAAGTGAACAAAACGATGAACGTCACGATTCGCAGCCGGAAAAGGCCTCATCTCGTTCAACTGAGCTTTTGCGATGACGGGCCCGGCATTCCTCCGTCGGTCATCGGCCATATTTTTGACCCGTTTTTTTCAACGAAAGAAACAGGAACAGGACTCGGCTTATCGCTGTCCAAAAAAATTGTTGAATTGCACCGCGGAACGATGAAAGTGCAAAGCAGCCCGGCGGGGACATGCTTTATGATCGAGTTTCCGCTTCACAACCGGCCGCCGTTTTTTTCGCCCTAACCTGTTTCGCGACGGGCTGCGACCGCGCTCGAGAGATCGGGAACATCAAGGATTTTGCACAATGTTCCGTTTTTTCACAGACGGAAAGGAGGGTCATCATGGCAGCATCGGTTCCCGTAGATCACAAATGGCGACGTTTGTTCGCGTTGTTTCTTCCTATTTTCGTTTCCCAGGCCGGTCAGTACATGATGAACGTGGCTGATGTCGCGATGTCGGGACACGCGAGCGCGGAAGATTTGGCCGGCGTGGCGATCGGCTCAAGTTTGTGGGTGCCGGTATTTACCGGCATCGGCGGCATTTTGCTCGCGTTGTCTCCGATCGTTTCCCAGCACTTCGGGGCCGGACGCCACAAAGACATCGCGCACATTGTCACACAAGCGCTTTATTTGGCGGCTGCGCTCGCTGTGATCATCGTTCTCATCGGCGCCGGCGTGGTTCCGCTCGTCTTACGGTCCATGTCCTTGGCAACACATGTTCAATTCATTGCCGCCCATTATTTGCTGGCCTTGTCGTTGGGAATCATCCCGCTTTTTCTTTATTCGGCGCTACGCCATTGGATCGATGCGCTTGGGCAGACGAAAGTGACAATGTGGATTACGCTCACGGCTCTGCCGATAAACGTTTTGTTTAACTGGCTGTTCATTTACGGGCATTTCGGGTTTCCTCGCCTTGGCGGCATCGGCACCGGCTATGCAACGGCGATAACGTACGCGTACTGTTTTGCGGCCGCCGCCTTCGCCGCTCTGAAGTTTCGCCGCTTGTCGCGATACCGCGTGCTCGCTCGTTTTTACCGGCCTTCATGGGCCGCGTGGAAAGAGCTGCTTAAAACGGGCGCTCCGATCGGGGCAGCCATCTTTTTTGAAACGAGCATTTTTGCTGCCGTGACGCTCCTAGTCGGGCGATTTGGCGCGGAAACTGTCGCCGCTCACCAAAGCGCGATGAATTTCGCGTCCTTGCTGTATATGATCCCGCTCAGCTTGTCGACAGCGCTGACGATCGCCGTCGGTTTCGAGGCGGGAGCGAAACGCGAAGAAGCGGCAAAGCAATATTGCCTGATTGGCCTTGGCCTCTCGTTGTCAGTCGCCGCCGCTGCCGCCCTGCTCCTGTTTGTTTTCCGCGGCAGCATCGCGCAGCTGTACACCAACGATCCGACCGTAGCATCGTTGACAAAAACGTTTTTGTTGTACGCCATTTTCTTCCAATTTTCCGATGCGATCGCCGCTCCCATTCAAGGAGCGCTGCGCGGCTATAAAGAGGTCAAGGCGGTATTTTGGTCCGCCCTGCTCGCCTACTGGGGGATCGGGCTTCCGGTCGGCTGGGCGCTCGCCTCGCTGACTGACGCCGGGGCGTTTGGCTACTGGATCGGCCTCATCGCCGGATTGGCTGCCGGGGCGCTCTTTCTCAGCTTCCGCCTGCGGGCCGTCTGGCGCCGCCACGGAAATCGGCGCACGCCGCTCGCCTCGTAAGGCAGAGGCGCCCGGGCCGCGGCCTATCAACAAAGCGAAGGATGCCCATCATTCGGGGCATCCTTCATTGCGACGATGTCAAAACGGACAAGCCGCCAAACGTTCCGGTTGACAACCGGCTGTTGTTTAGTCCGCCGCCTTTGGCGACGGCTGTTGTTTCATATAGGCGAGCACGTCAAGGTCGATCTTTCCCTTTTCCAGCTCGCGCTCCTCAAAATTTTCCGTATGTATATACGTCGTCAGTGCCTGATGGAGCGCCTCATCGTCCGCTGCGCACGCCGCCGATACCTAAAAATGTTGACTGAACAGCGATGCCGAGCTCCCCCGTCGCCGGATCAAAGGCGACAATCGAAAACGTCGCCACTACGTCTTTCGGAATGCGTTTCATGTTCTCACCCTCCACGTTGTGTTGCATTTTGCTTCTTCTTACAAATTCTTCTCTCCCCCTCGACCTTCCTGCCTATGACAAAAGGGGAAAGCTGCCGTTGTCCGGCCGCTTCCCCCTCGCTTGCTCATCATCCGCTTAGCACCAAGTGGCTCCGACGATAATGAGCAAAATAAACAAGACGACGATCAACACGAACCCATAGCCGTAGCCAGGATAGCCGTAGCTAGGATAGCCAAAGCCGTAGCCACCGCAGCCCCAGCCCCCGTAGAAGCCGTATGGCATTTTCGTCACCTCCTTGCTAGCAGGTGGAGCTCATCAATAGACCCAACCACCGATACATGCGCATCCAACAATAATTAACAAGATGAACAGAACGACGATCAGCGCAAATCCGCCGCCGTAAGCTGCACCCATTTGCCAGCACCTCCTTCGTTTTTGTACTAGTAGACTATTCAAAAATCAGGAAATGGTTAGGTGTTTCAGCAAAAATGGGTATTTGTCGCGCATGGCGACGAGGAAAACATTTCCAAGCAAAAGAGCATTGCCCAAGATCGAGCGTCATTTGCCGCCCATGGCAATAAGAAAGACGGCCCGTCCACCGGGCCGCCGTTACGCTTGCAGCGAATTTCGCTTCCTATATAGCCCCTGCCTAATTTTATCTATACAAAAGTCCGGCAGGCCACAACAAAACGGGGCGGCACCCGTCCCCGCTTCCTTGCGGCTTTGCTTGGCCGCGCTGTTGACCTGTTTTCCGTGAAAATGCCGAACTGGCGTGGGATTTTCATCCATGGGTGAAGGGCAGATCGCGCTGCCCATGAAACGTTTCTGTTTTTCCATGTTGCCGCTTATCAACCGACACAAGCACAACCGACAATAATCAATAAAATAAACAAGACGATCACAAGTGTATAACCGCTGCTGACAAAACCGCTCATGGCGGGCACCTCCCTTATGGATTGACGGGACCATCATATGCGCCCGCCCGCCCAAATGGCCGGGCAAATGCCCATTTTTCCGGCAAAACCCTTATTTTTCTGTCGTTCCCGTCTCCCCCCACCAGCCTTTTCGTTTGAAATAGAGGGCGATGAGCGCGGCGACAGTGGCCATAAGGAGCAATGCGAGCGGATAACCGTATCTCCATTTCAGCTCCGGCATGAACGTAAAATTCATGCCATAGACGCTGGCCATAAACATCATCGGTAAAAAAATGACGCTCTCGACGGTTGGGATGTCCGTTCCATCGATCAGCCGTTTTTGGGCGAACGGGTGGAGCGACCATGACGAGAGAAGGCGCTCTAAATCCGGTTGGGATGCGGCGGTGAAATGGAGCCAGCATGGACCGGTTGCCCGCCGGCGCATAGCGCCTGTATGCCTCATCGACTGCCGGATGAAAGTGTTGTTGCATCGCCATCCATTGACGTCCTTTCTGTCATAAACCGTTCTAATCTGTTTGCTGGTTGCGAAAAAACTAGTCGTCAAAGGCGAGGATGGCTTCTACTAGGCCGCGGCGCGCCAACGGACGATTTTCCATCACCACCCGAGCTTCGCCGCCACCATTTTCTCGTTCGGATCCGTGCCTTTTCCTTTTTTTCTCTTCAAGGGAGCGCCGCCAACCGTAGCGGAAGCGATAGACAAACCGTCCGGCCTGATCTAACCTTGCCGTTCTGCGCGCGATTGCGGCTCAACGTGAACGTGCGTAGCTTGGATGTTGTGGCGCTTTTTCATTAAGCGCTCCACCTCGTCGGCGATCTCATGGCTTTTCGCCACCGTCAAGTGCGAGTCGACGCGAATCGTGACTTCGAGCACCACCTCATTGCCAAGCAAGCGAGCTTTAATATCGGCGACATCGCGAACGCCGCCAACCGCGGCGATTTCGTCTCTATACACCGCGAGCTTCCGCTCATCAAAACCGTCCGTCAGCGTATGCGCCGTATCGACAAACACGTCCCATGCCGTCTTGCAAATGACCGCGCCGATGACGAGCGCCGCCAATGGATCGAGCCACGGCCATTCGAAGCGGGCGCCGATGACACCCACGGCCGCCCCGACGCTTACGAGCGCGTCCGACAAATTGTCTTTTGCCACCGCCGCCAGCGCCGCGCTGTTCGTCTGGCGGGCGAGCCGCCGATTGATGGCGTAAATGCCCGTCATCAGCGCCGCTGAAACAGCAGCGGCCGCCGCGGCCAACGGATCGGGCACCGCCGTTGTTTCCTCTTGAAACAGCGAGCGGGCGCCGCCGGCAATGACATCGATGCCAATCGACATCATCAAAAAGGCGGCCAGTAGGGAAGAGATGTTCTCCGCGCGCGAGTGTCCGTACGGGTGGTTGCAATCGCGCGGTTTTCTGGCGATTTTCATGCCGACATAAACAGCCAAAGAAGCAATGATGTCGCTGAAATTATTCCAACCATCGGCTTTCAGTCCATCCGAACCGGCCGCCTCCCCAACCAGCAGCTTGCCGGCGGCAAGCAAAAGATAGACGACGATGCTCAAGAACGCCCCAGCCTCGGGCCGCTGTTTCCATTCCATATCCTTCACCAACCTAACGAATCTGATCGTTGCATGTATCAGTGTACCAGCTGAGAGGCGGTTGGGTCTACAGCAAGAAAATTTCCTTGCTGCACAAGTATAAAGACAAGCAAACTTTTTTTCCTAAAGGCAAAAAGAAGGGCGCCGGCGTATGATAAACTAAATCGAAGCGAAAGGAAGGAAGTCGATGCCTTCGTACTTGGATTGGCTGGCGGACATGGGAATTGACGGTGCCCATCCCGGCGGCTTTGAGTTAACAAAACAAATCTTACGTAAACTTAATATTGACCGCGCCACATCCGTGCTCGATGTCGGGTGCGGAACCGGTCAGACAGCCGCGTATATCGCCAAGCAGTATCGGGCGGACGTTGCCGCCATTGACCTCCATCCGACGATGATCGCCAAGGCCCAACAGCGCTTCGCCGCCCTGAAAGTTCCCGTCCAGCTGCAGCGCGCATCCGTCGAAGCGCTGCCGTTTCCTGCTGAAACGTTTGATCTCGTTCTTTCTGAATCGGTGCTCGCCTTCGTGTCCCTAAAAGAAGCGCTCGCCGAAATCCGGCGCGTGCTGAAACAAGGCGGCACATTCATCGGCATTGAAGCCTGCCATCAACGGCTGTCAGCCGCCGAACAGCAACGCATCGCCGCCTTTTACGGCTTTAGGCAGCTGTTGACGCCGGCGGAATGGAAAGAGGCGCTTCGTCAGAGCGAATTCCGTTGCCGGCATTTTTCCTATGCAGCGGCAGCAGAAGCGCCGCCCAACGCTGCCCCGATCATGATCGCCTTTCCGCCGGCGCCAGAAGCGGAACGCATATGGCAGACGCATCAACAGTTGACCGCTCAATTTGGCGATCGGCTTGGCTATTGCCTTTTTTGGTGTGAAAAGCCGCTTTCCGACGCTCTCTCCCAATGAACGACCTGCGCGCGAAGGCCCATGCTGCGCTGCCCGCGACAGCGGAGACGTCAAGCAGCAAGGGGAGAGGAAAAGAACGCGCTGTACAGCCGTTTCCCGCGATGCCGGATCGGTCAAAACGGCGGCGCCTCTCTAGCCGACGCGCGCCGCCACCTGACACCGGCGCTGCCGCGGCGTTTGGGCTCAAGAGGCGCCAAAGAGCTCTCCACCGCTGATCAGCGCGAAAAAGAAAGAGGTTCCGCCATGAGCGGAACCCCTTTTTCGTGAATTCACACGCCAAACGCGACCGGTTCTGGAAGGGCGGTGATGTAAGGAAATAACATGGCAAACCCGTATCTAGGATGAAATTCCCATCCTCCTAGACATCTCCACCGCGGCTGGCTACACTTTTTTCACCATTCGAAAATATTCTTCGAGCGTCAAGCCGCGCTTTTTCATCACCGCTGCTGCCTTTTTCCCGACATAACGGATGTGCCAAGGTTCATACTCGTAACCGGTCACCGCTTCCTTTTCTTTCGGATAGCGGATGATAAACCCGTACTCGTGCGCATGGGCGGCAACCCATCTCCCTTCTTTGGTCGCGCCGAACGCCGCCGTCAGCTGATAACCGGCCGAACGGCTGCTAATGTCCACAGCCAAACCAGTCTGATGTTCGCTTTGCCCCGGGTGGGCGACAGCTTGAACCGCTTGTTTCTCACCTTTTTTCCGCACTTCTGCAGCAAAAATCTCCTGCTGCCGCTCATACGACCGATAGGCGGACACAGCCACCAGCTCTACGCCGGTACGGCGGGCGGCGGCAAACATTTCCTCCAAGGCCGCCGCCGCTTCCGCTCGCATATACCGCTTTTCCGCCTTCGGGTCGGCAAAGGAAAACGGCACGCGCGGCGCCACTAAATCGGCCGGCTTATAGCCCGGTGGAAGCGACTGCTCTTTATTGACAAGCACCAAAATGTTGTCCGGATTCATGATCACTTTTTGTCCGTTTTGCACTTTGACGACATTCCAATATTTCTCCTCAAGCTGCAAGTCAGGAGCGGCCGGATGAGGGGAATGTGAGGATGCCCCCGGCTGACCGCCATTCGCTGCCGGCGGCGTCCCGCCGTTTGGTGGGCTTTTTGGGCCGTCTGGCGTTTCCCCTGATCGATCGCTCGGCGCCGCACTCACCGGCGGCTGTCCCGACGAGCCGGCCGTGTGGTGATCGGCGCTTTCCCCTGCTTGACAGCCGGCGAGCAATAAGCACGCCAGCATTGCCGCTTGCCATGGCTGTTTCATCGATTTTTCCCCTTTTCGTTCGAGGCCGCTTCCACACCTCATCACACGCCGCTGCGGATGGCGGCCTCCAGTGCTACTTCCATCATATCATGAAACGTCGTTTGCCGTTCTTCGGCGGTCGTTTCCTCACCGGTGAGAATATGATCGCTCACAGTCAGCACAGACAGCGCGCGGCAACCGAACTTGGCCGCCAGCGTATAGAGCGCCGCCGTCTCCATCTCGACCGCCAAGACGCCATAGCGAGCCCACGTTTCCCAGTTCGGCTCATCGTTGTAAAACATATCAGCGGTAAACACATTGCCGACTTTGAGCGCCAGCCCTTTTTCAACGCCCGCGTCATAGGCGGCCCTCAGCAACTGAAAGTCAGCGGTCGGCGCATAATCGCGGCCGCGGAAAATGAGCCGATTCATGTTCGAATCGGTCGAAGCGCTCATCGCCAAAATGACGTCGCGCACGCGCACATCCGGCTGAATTGCCCCGCACGTTCCAACGCGGATGAGCGTTTTCACCCCATAGCTTTGAATGAGCTCGTTGACATAAATGGAAATGGAAGGAACACCCATGCCCGTTCCTTGCACTGAAATGCGGTGCCCTTTGTACGTGCCCGTAAACCCGAGCATGCCGCGCACTTCGTTATAGCATACCGCTCCCTCAAGGAACGTTTCCGCGATGTATTTGGCGCGCAGCGGATCGCCCGGCAACAAAATGCGCTCCGCAATTTCCCCTTGTTTTGCTCCGATGTGGACGCTCAACGGAATTCCTCCTTTTGATGATCTCATCAGTCGATGCTCTCGTTTATCATATCACATCTTTGCGAAAAATGGCAGTCCTCGTTGAGAGTAGCGACAGCGGCGGGCGGGCACACGATGAAGGCCGGCATCAGCGGGAAAGGAGGGGCAGGAACGATGAAAAAGAAACTGGAGCAAGCCGTTGAATACGCCAACAAAACCAATCCGTCATCCAAATCGAACAACCAACCATCGACATCCAAAAAGGGAAAGACAAAATTTTAAGGGAGAGCCGCTCTCCCTTTTTCAAGATGTTTTGGAACGACGGTCATCGCCGCGATGACGGCGCGCCAAATATCGTTCGTTAATATACAGCACTTTTTTGTCTTCGCTGCGCGTATATTTTTTCTCGCGCTCGCGCCATCTAGCAGCGAGCCAGCAGGCAAACAAGTAAAGGGGCAAGACAAGCTGCATCGCACCGGCGAACACGTACCAAAAACCGCTGATGTCCGCCAAGTCGCGCAAATAAATGCCGATGCCGCTCCACCGGTAATACGAAGCCGCGACGACAGCAGCGATGACGACAATATTGACGGCATGGAGAAACGGAACGTTCCTCCAGCGGAACAACACCCGCTCGACTTGCCCTTTCAGCCAAAGCAACCCTGCGATCAAAGCACCGCATAATAGCAGCGATAACGCTAGTGCGGTCATCGTTTCGTCCCCTTCCTTCTTTTTTGCGCGCCCGCCTGCAAACATTTTCCGCCGATGAACCGCCGCCAGCCCGCATACACTACCAATGACAACGGTTCAAGGAGGGAAAACAATGGGCAAAAAGCACCGCAATCGCATCAACGGGCAGAAAAAGAACAACCATATCCCAAAGGAAGCGTTAATCGCTGAAGACGCCGCGCACGCCAAAGAGTACTCCGCCGCCGGCGGCCGGAAAAACGGGCCGGGTCATCACCAGCATCCAGAATCATAGCCAACCGCGGAGGTGTCCTAAAAGGACTGGGACACCCTCTCTCATCGCTATATAGAAGCACCAGCCGCTTCCTTGCCACAATCGTGTCTTTCTTGAGGGGAGGTCGCCTTTCCGGTCGGCCCCTATTGCGATTCCGCCGGTTCGGTTTCATCCCAGGCGAGCGTGACGACTCTCGTATAGTCCCCGCGCTCGATCTCTTCTTTCGTCGCCGGTTCGTTCAGCTCCTCGTCGTCGTCGATGCCCGGCGCCACTGTCGGCACGTCACGCCGCTGACGGCGAAATTCCATCGCCTTCGCCCCCTTTCCTTTCTTATCCGTTCCCTAAAGCGCCGGGCTTTATTCGACATTTTTCTTTTATTATACCATTTTCGCTCGCAGCAGGCGACTATCTTTTTGAATATTCCGTCAACAATCGTCTTAGCGTTCAATATGAATATTCCGTCAACAAACCGCTTGACGTTCGACTCGTTTCCAGCCGTCAGGACAAAGGCGATAGTACGTTTGTCCTTTCCGCCCTTCATCAATCAAGACGATATCCCCCGTCCCCATAAATCGGGCTTGGCAATGTTTCGGCATCAAGTCGGCAACATTGAACGTCCGATAGATGATCGACAGCGCCTCATCGTGGCTTGATGCCGTCACCGTCAGCCGGCACACTTGCCGATAGCCTTTTGGCTCCCCGCAACGCGGCGTTTGAAAAACGACGGCCTCGTACACGCGTTTGCTCATCCATCTCCGTTTCCCCCAGAAGCGAACCATCGTTTTCCTCTCCTTTCCCCTATAAATCGGTCGTCTGTATCTTATACTATTGGTGACTGCCAATGTCGATTCCTTCAGCAAAACCGCCCGTCTTTTGTCGAAAGGATATCCATTGGACGAAATCAAAGCCCTTCTACCCATCGAAAGGAGAGACGATCGATGCCCTTTCATCCGCTCGATTGGCTGCGCCACCCGCTGCAGCATGCCTATCGCTCTTTTTTGTACCGCCATCCGGTCCGCCTCGCCGACGCCGGTTTGCTTCACGAACTGATCGCTCGCCGCGCCGCCCGGCCGCCTCGCCCCGCGCGTCCGGAAGAGGAGGCGATCATCGCCGCCATCCGGCGGGCGACAGCGGAACAAAACCGCAACAACGTCACGCGCACCGCCGCTTACTTGGCCATGTTCGAGCGCTATCCCGAACTGCACTGGGCGCTTTTGGCCCATCTTGTCTCACGCAACGGCGGCTGGAATATGACCGACTTGCGCGGCGGTTTGCTGCCGCGCTTGCTGTCGAACGAAATGATCGCTCCCCTTTTTCTGTTTTTGGAGCGGGCCAACGCGTTAATTTTTCATGACGCTTATCCGCAGCTTCTGCTGTATGCGGAAAGCAAGCGCAGAGGAACGCCGCTCTTTCACCTGTTGCCGGCATTGGGCGTGTCCTCGTTTATGCAGCCGCTGTGGGAACTTTTTTGGCACACCGGGGACGCCCCGCTTCTCACGGTCGCCTTGATCGTGAACGAACAATACTACATCCAGCTCCGCGTCGTCGAGCACCCGTTTTTCCGCGCCCGCGTGCTGTCAAGCTGGCCGTTTATCGTCGAGCAATGGCTTGGTTTCAACGATGTGCTCATCCCGTTTGAGCAAAACGGCCGCGTCAATCTAGCGGGCACGACGGTGCGTGATTTCATCGATGTCCACCACCGCATTCATATCGGCAAAACGCTGTACAGCTTGCTTTTATTCGATGCTCGGCTGTTTCGCGGCGCTGTTCGGTTTGCCCGCCGCGTCCCTCATAGCGGCTCCCGCGCTGATTTTTGGCCGCAGCGGTTTACCGCCGACCGCGGCGGACACCGCCTTTACAGCCCAACGCTGGAATCCGTGTGGCCCGATCTCATTCATTCGTTTTCCGATCAGCGCGACTGGTTCACGGATCATACGATCATCCGCGCCCTTGAAACGCTTCCGCTCCCGGCTTCCGGCGACATGACCGGCCGCTACGAGCGGCATTTGGCCATGATGAAAGCCGCCGCTCAGGCAGCCGAGTGAGCTTTCCTCATGGCTTTCTTTCGCCAAGACGACAAAAACGACGAGCTGTCACTCGTCGTCGACATCGATTTCCTCATCAATCAGGCATTTTTCCAGCAAATAGTCAAACGTAATGTCAGCCAGTTCCGCAAGTTCCTCTTGCGTTGGCACAAATCCGCGGCGGATCAGCTGTTCATAAAAAAACTCCGCGATTTCTTCCGTGTCGATCACCACTTCAATTTCCTTCACTGCCTCTCGCCCCCTTTGTAATGTTGTATGTCACGGCTTTCTCCTTTATGTCAAAAATGACGCTGTTCTATCTTCGTTCTCTTCCCCATATGTATGTATTGACCATACGAAAACATGGAGGCGAAACCGATGGACAAGCCAACAGCGGCGGACAAAATGATGGAAACAGTCGTCAACGGGCTCGGCGCACTGGTCATGTGGGCTGGCGTTCCTTATTTTCTCTTCATCCTTTATCAGTTTCTATGTTTTGGTGATTGACGATCGTTCGTAGACGTTGGACAACCGTTTCCATCATTTGTTTATATTGTTCATCCCCGAACCATTCGTACAGCGCTTTATAATCATTGTACACATCGAGCAGTTCATCAACAGACGGCCCGCTGCTTCGGTTGTCGGCCGGCAGCGGCCAAAGTGCTGGCATCGCGATGACAATATCTTGCACGAGCGTGACGGACGTCTCTTCTCCTAGGGCCACCGGAATAATGTCTTCAAGCGGCACTTCAATCTCCCATCCGTCCGTCAACCGCTTCAACTCGTAAATCGTCTCTTCCCATCCTTCCCCGTAGTAGCGGTAAATTTCCGTCCGCACACCGACGACTTTAAACAAATGGCCGCCATAATCACGGACGCGGACGATCTCGCCAAGGAAAAACGGCAGTTCGATTTCGACCTCCTCGACAATCCATAAATCACCGGCAAACTCGGACAAGGCAACGAGCGCTTGCTCAGCAAACAAGCTATGGCTATGGTTGATTTCATATAAAAACGTGCCGTCAACCTGCTGAATGCCGGTGACGGTTCCGACCGTTCCGTACAATGTGTTGACGACGACATCGCCAATGGAAAACTTCGGGCGTTTCGGCGCGCTCATCGGCATCTCCCACCCTTTTGAACAAATGGTTAGTATAGTATATGCAAGGCAAACGAGGTGGACACCTTCTGGCGCGCGGAAAAAGACGTTGTGGAAGCGCTCCCATAAACAAAGCGGGAACGCCTCCTTACGATGCGGCGACCGCCCTCGCTGTCAGCGGGCTCGTGGCGACGCCTCATACACAAACTGCTCCCACAGTTCATCAAAGACGGCCATGCTTTCCAAATAATCGCCGTTCAACTCTAAATAGCCGCTTAGCTCTTCGTAATCGACCGATCCTTTCGGAAAACTATGGTCAGCATACGCCCCGTTCGCAAAACGAACGATCGGGTCTTCCGCATGCCCATAACGGAAACGCAATAAGTAGCGGTAAAATGTTTTTTCCATATTCCCCCATCCCTTTCCTTTCTCTTTGTTGCTATTATAATGAGCGCCGAACGGTTTGTGAAGTCGTTTTTTGCCTCTCGTATTGCCATCGTACGCAACAAGCGCTTTTTTCATGCCAATGATGGGCCGACCGGCAGCGCCAGCGGAACCGGAAGTTGGCCATTCGGTCCGCTAAGCGCGGGCAAAATAGGAGCGGAGCGTGAAAAAAAGACGCTCCCGGCAACAAGGAAGCGTCTTTCCATCGTCCTTTATATCCATGCCTTTTCGCCGACTTCGGCCTGTGGCGCCGGGGCAAACTCAATCTCAAATCCAAGGTCCTCAAGCATCTGATAGTCTGCCGATTTTTCTTGTCCGGCGGTCGTCAAATAGTCGCCGACAAAGATCGAGTTGGCGGCATACAGCCCGAGCGGCTGGAGCGAGCGCAAATTCACTTCCCGCCCGCCGGCGATGCGGATTTCTTTTGTCGGGTTGATATAGCGAAACAGCGCCAGCACCTTCAAACAGTAGCGCGGGTTCAGTTCGTTCGTCCCCGCCAGCGGTGTGCCGTCAATCGCATGCAAAAAGTTGATGGGAATGGAGTCGGCGTCAAGCGCCCGCAGGCTGCGCGCCATGTCGACGACATCTCGCTTCGTCTCTTTCATGCCGATAATGACCCCGGAACAAGGCGAAATCCCGGCTTCTTTCACCGTTTCCACCGTCCGCACCCGATCGTCATATGTATGGGACGTCGTAATGTTCGGATGGTGCTCTTTCGACGTGTTGATGTTGTGATTGTAGCGATCCACCCCCGCCTCTTTCAGCCGCGCAGCCTGCTCCGGCTTTAAGATCCCAAGGCAGGCGCACACTTTCAGCCCGAACCGCTCTTTAATTTCCTTGACCGCAGACACAACGATGTCGATCTCTTTATCGCTTGGCCCGCGCCCGCTTGCCACGATGCAGTAGGTGCCAATTTGCAGGCGATACGCCTCTTCCGCGCCGCGAATGAGCGTTTCTTTATTGACCATTTTATACGTTTGGACCGGCGCGGTTGAAATCGATGATTGCGAGCAATATCCGCAGTTTTCCGGACAGAGCCCGGATTTGGCGTTGATGATCATATTCAGTTTCACTTTGTTGCCGTAATAGGCGCGGCGGATGTGATACGCCCCTTGCATTAAGGCAAGCAGCTCCTCATCCGGACAGTCGAGAATCGCCAGCGCCTCGTCATCCGTCAACTCATGCCCTGCTAACACGCGTTCTGCCAATTCTATCCAATTCCCCATCATTCCGCTCCCCTTTCCACTTCGTTACATTTATCGTAGGGCACGGAGCAGAGTTTTGTCAACCTATTTAATGATTAAGTTTACTATTTTCACAAAAAACACCCATGAGTAAATTTTACTCCTCACCTAGGAGGCTGGTGATTTAACGGGGTATACAGCTTTCCAATGTCATTTCTCAATT